>JAABUX010001278.1_pt1 | contig 38516 bp, 33 predicted proteins | sample 5561851 | NCBI WGS metagenome assembly JAABUX01 (sample SAMN10711883, study PRJNA513361) | rock metagenome | isolation source: Antarctica rocks | place: Antarctica: Victoria Land, Richard Nunatak red sandstone | collected 2016-01-03 | reverse complement strand
TTCAGGATGAGCGCGGCCAGCCGCTCGCGCTCGCGCGGCAAGAGTTTTTTGGAGTCGTCGACACCGGCGAGGGCCGACGCGACGGCGGGGTTAGGGGGCAGGATCACCGCCGCGGCGACGACCGGGCCAGCCCAGGCGCCGCGACCCACCTCGTCGACGCCCGCGACGTAAATAGCCCCTTGCGCCCAGCACGCCCGCTCGAAGGCCAGCGACGGACCCGCGGCCTGCGCCGCGTCACGTCCAATGGCGACGGTAGCATCGGCGACTGGCCTAGAACTGTTCTCATCGCGCTTGGGAGCGCCGCTAAACCGGCGCCCAGTCGTCGCAGCCATGCTTCTCCGGGTCAGGCTAATGGAACCCTGTGCCACGACCAGACAGCGCCTCGCCCGGTCGTGGCACAGGACAGGCGCCGCGCTATTCCTGCGACACGGCCCCGGCCGGGGCCGGCGTCAGGTCCTCGGTCGCCGTCACCAACTCTGTGTAGTTCGGCGTGGCCGCCGTTTCGAGATTGGGCTCGGCGATCGTCGCGGCCGCTACCGCGGCGGCGGGGGTCGGCACGGAGCCAGGGATGCCCTCCTTGGCGATGCCGGTCGCGCGCGGAGCCGGCTTGCGCTCCTTGATGCGCGCGGACTTGCCCTGGCGCTCACGCAGATAGTAGAGCTTGGCGCGGCGCACGCGCCCGCGCCGCACGACCTCGTAGCGGTCGATGCGCGGGGAGTGGATCAGGAACGTGCGCTCCACCCCGATGCTGTTGTGCGAGATGCGCCGCACGGTCACGGTGGAGGCGTTCTGCGCGCGGCGTATGCCAATGATCACCCCCTCGTAGACCTGGACGCGCTCTTTGTTGCCCTCGATGATGCGGGCATGTACGCGCACCGTGTCGCCCGGCCGCATGTCCGGGATGTCGTCGCGCATCTGTCTCTGCTTGACCAGATCCAACAAGTTGCTCATCGTCGCACTTCCTTTCGTCAAAAGTCGGCCACCGCTCCTTCGTGCAGACACGAGGGCGCGGCGGTCATCGGTAAAAGGCACCCTATGCGGCGAGAAGACAACCCTCGCGGGTGCGAAAGTAACCGCGCGACGCGCACGTATTTGGCCACGTCGTAAGGTGTACTGAACCGAGGTGTAGTATACCATAGCCTGTTTTTGTTTATCCTGTAAAGCATGACTGCAGATCGAGACGTCGCAGGCGTGATGGCGGCCGTGGAGGACATGGCCCCGACGGCGGCCCCGACAGCGGCCCCGACGGCGGCCCCGACGGCGGCCCCGACGGCGGCCCCGACAGGATGGGGCATCATCGGGCACGAGCGGGCCGCGCGCGCGCTGGCGCGGGCGGCGCGCGACGAGGCGCCGGCCCACGCCTATTTGATCACCGGGCCCGAGCGGGTGGGCAAGCGGGCGTTGGCGCGCGCGCTGGCGGCGGCGCTCAACTGCCAGGCCCCTCCGGCCGAGCGCCCCTGCCGCGTCTGCGCCAGTTGCCGCATGACCGCGCGCGAGGCGCACCCCGATTTCATCGTCACCGAGGGGACCGAGGAGCAGCGGCTGGGGGTGAAGGAGGTGCGCGCGGTGCGTGGCTCCGTCGACTGGCGCCCCTATCAGGGGCGCTTCAAGGTCTATCTGTTCCCAGACGCCGACAGCTGGGGCAACGTCGACGCGAGCTCCAACGTGCTGCTGAAGACGATCGAGGAGCCCCCCCCACAAGCTGTGATCGTGCTGACCGCGTCGAACACCGAGACGGTCCCCATCACGGTCGTGTCGCGCTGCCGCGTGCTGCCCCTGCAACCCGTCGCCCCGGCGGTGTTGGCCGCGGGCCTGCGCGCGCTGTCCGGCGCCGCGGCGGGGACGGCGGAACGGCTGGCCGCGTTGGCCAATGGCCGTCCGGGCTGGGCCGTCGCGGCGCTCGCCGAACCCGAGCTGGTGGCGCGCCGCGAGGAGGAGGTCGGCCACGCCGTCGCCCTCTCCGAGGGTGCCCTGGGCGCGCGGTTGCTGCTGGCCGGCGAGGTGTGCAAGGGCGGGAGCTTCCTGGATAAGCGCACGCACGCGTTGCGGGCGCTGGAGGATATGCTGGGGTGGTGGCGCGACCTGCTGATCGTGTCATCGGGGGCGGGCGGCGCCCCGGTGCACGTGGATCGGCAGGGCGAATTGGAGCGCCAGGCCTCCAGGCGAGGGCAGGCCAGGATCGTGCGCGGCTTGCGCGAGATCGAAACTACGATCGGGGCTGTCGAGCGCAACGTGACGCCCCAGCTCGCCCTCGAGGCGCTGCTGCTGCGCTTGGGATGAGATAGAGATATGCAACATGTCTGACCGCGTCGTCGGGGTGCGGCTGGAGCCGGGTGCGCTGGTTGTCTTTTGCCGCGCTGGCGCCCTCGGCGCGCCCGGCGAGGCGCTGGAGCGTGGGCGGCGCGTGACGATCGCGTGGGAGGATGGCGTGCGGGAACGGGAAGGCGTGGTGGCGATCGCGCCGGACCAGATCGTCGCGGCCCCGTCGCTCGACGATGCGCCGCGCGTCGCCGGCGTCGCGCCCGCGACGCAGGATGACGCGGACTCAGGCGCTCCCCCGCCCGGCGCCATCTTCCTGACGCCCGAGGTCGGCGAAGGCGGCAAGATAGGCCCGGACGACCTGCGACAGGCGCTACGGCTGGCCGCGCTATCCCTCCCCGAGGCGCCGCCGGAGCGGCGTCGGAGCACCGATGGCGACAGATAAAGATAAAGATAAAGTAGAGCCGATGGCGCGGCCCGCGCCGTGGGCGGGCGCCACGCCGCGCCGGGGGGAGGGCGGTGACCCGGCCCCATCTACGCGGGCGACGGGCCTGTTGCTGGCGCTGTCCCTCGGGGTCGTCTACGCGCTGACGTCGGCCGGACGCCTCGTGTCGTTCGACGGTGGCGTGATGTACGACACGGCCGCGCGCATCGTCGACCACCACACGCTGGCTTTGCTCCCGCACCACCACGGTATGCCGGGCGTGGGCGGCGGCTTCTATTCGAAGTACGGCATCGCCCAAAGCCTCGCCGAGATACCCCTGTACGTCGTCGGTAAGGGCCTGGAGCATCCGCTGGGGCATGGGGTGGCGATGGCGACCACGCTGCTCACGAACTCCGTGGTCACCGCGCTGGCCGTGCTGCTGTTCTTCCTCCTGGCCTGCGAGCTCGGGGCGGGACGGCGCGGGGCGGTCCTCTCCGCGCTGCTCCTCGGCCTGGCCAGCCCCTACTGGCCCTACGCCAAGACCGATTTCAGCGAGCCGCTCTCGGCGCTCGCCCTCACCGGCGCCGTGCTGTTCCTGGCGCGCGCGCGGGCGCGCCCGGGGACGGCATCGTACCTGCTGGCGGGCCTGTTCGTCGCGCTGGGCATACTGACCAAGCTCACCATCCTCTTCGCGCTCCCCGCGCTCGGCCTCTACGCCCTCTACGTCGCGCGCTACGCCGGGCCGAAAGGGCGCGCCTTGCCGCGGTTCGCGGCGTGGGGCGGGATGGTCGGCGTCGGGCTGGCGGCGGCCGCCGCCTACAACGTGGCGCGTTACGGACGCCTGACCGACACCGGCTACCGCTCGACCGACGATCTGCCGTTCCACGCGCCGTTGCTCCACGGCCTGCAGGGCCTGCTCGTCAGCTCCGGTAAGGGGCTACTGTGGTACTGCCCGCTCGTGTTCCTGGCGCTGGCCCTGTGGCCCCTGTTGCTGCGCCGCCGGCGCGCCGAGGGGCTGTTGGCCCTGGGCGTGATCCTGCCGACGCTGGTCGTCTTCGGGACCTACCCCGTGTGGTGGGGCGGGCACTGCTGGGGGCCGCGCTACCTGCTCCCGCTGCTCCCGCTGCTCCTGCTGCCCCTGGCGTTCGCACGCGCGGCGCCGGCGCCGTCGGCCATCGCGCGCCGCGCCGCCGTGGCCCTCGTCGCACTCTCCATCGCCGTGCAGGCGCTCGGCGTCGCGGTCGATGGCGAGCGCTTCCTGCAGACGGGTTTCTTGGACGCGCGCGAGCAGCAGGCCCTCTGGGTCGCGCGGGATACGCCGTTGCTCGGGCAGGGCTGGCTGCTCGCCTACGATGCCGCGCGGGTCGTTGATCCGCGGGTGGCGGCGGGTATGATTGTGTCCTACCCGTGGCGTCACCCCACGGGCGCGTCGCTCAGGCAGCGCCTGGCCATCGACGGACGAGATTACTGGTGGTGGCAAGCGTTGGGGCGGTATGGCCTGAGCCCGCTGGCCGGGCTCGCCATCGCGGCGCTCGCGCTGCTCCTGCTTGGCATCGCGCTCGCCCGTGCTCGTGGGCGTCTGGTCGCCCGCGCGCGGAGCGGGAGCGAGGCGGCCGCGCGCGCCCCGTCGCGCTAAATGACTATGGCCCTGCTCCGGCGCCCGGCGCCCCGGCGCCCCGTGTCTTGACCTTCTGCCCGGGGCTGACTATAGTTGAGGATGCGACGGGGCGCGACGGGGCATGGAGCGACGCCGTGTCATCGGGTATAACGGGGTGTGGCGCAGTTGGTAGCGCGCGGCGTTTGGGACGCTGAGGTCGGAGGTTCGAGTCCTCTCACCCCGACTAGTGTTGTCTCCGAGAGGTTTGTTTGACGTGGCGGCAGCGTGCGACCGCCTTCCCGCACACGGGACCCCGGATGGCGCGTCACGGGCCGGCTGCGGCTGGTTGAGGGGGGCGCCGCGCGCGTCACGTCGAAGTAACTGCCCTGATCCTGCACTAGCTAGTTGTTAGCCGTTAGCGATGAGCAATTAACTCATCGCTCGTTACGCGGCTCCGAATGGTCTACGCGTCGGTCTATGCCGAAGGGGCGGATAGTTGAGCAGATTGTTAATCGCTGTAGCGCAGGGCCTCGGCGGGGACGATGCGCGTGGCCTGCCAGGCGGGCACGAGCGTGGTGAGCATGGACGCGCCGTAGGCGATGGCCACGACGACCCCGAGTTGCGCCCACGGCGCCGCGTAGACCATGCCAGTCTTGTATTGCTCGAAGAAGTTGGAGGCGAACAGGTTGCGGCACAGCAGCAGGCCCAGCGCCACCCCGACCGCGCTGCCCAGCAGGGCCACGAACGAGGCTTCCAGCAAGAGAGAGAGACCGACAGCGCCGCGCGGGTAGCCTAGCGCGCGCAGCATGCCGATCTGCTGCCGCCGCTCCACCACCGAGCGCGCGGCCACGAGCCCCAGCGCGACTACGCCCATCAGCAGGGTCAGGCCGACGAAGCCCTGCAGCAGCCCGCTCACCAGCATGCGCGGCCCCTGCGTCAGCAGGATGTCGTCGCTCGTGACCACGGCCTCGAGGCCGTGGTCGAGGAAGGCCGCCTCCAGCCGCCGCGCCTCCGTCAGGGGGTCACGGCCGGGCGCGGCGCGGAAGTAGTACGAGGTGGGCTGTGGGATCGGCGCGCCGGCCGCGCGCAGCGCCGCCTCGTCGACGAAGAGGCCGTAGGTCTGGTAGGCGCGGCTGTCGATCACGCCGATTACCGTGACCTTGAAGGCGCGCCCGCCGTTGCCCGCGGCGATCCACAGCGGCGCCGGCTCCATCGTCGTGTCCTCCTGATAGACGCCGCTCATGACGAACTGCGGGGCGCCCGCCGGCGCGCCGGGGAGAGGCTGCGACGCGTAGCCGTTGCGCGAGAGCAGCGCCTGGCTGTCGATTACGGCGAGATCGGGATGCGCGGCCACGGCGCGCCACACGTCCGCGTCGCTGCGGTAGCCACGCGCGCGCGTGCCCAGCGCGATGCGCGTCCCGCGCAGGAAGTCGCGGTTGACCACGCTGGCGGCGTAGACGCTCCAGCCCGGGCGCGGCGCGGAGAGCTGCACCACGCCGACCTCGACGTAGGCCTGCGTGCCGACCGCCGCGAACTCGCCCGGCCGCACGTAGGTTGACGAGGCCATGGCCTCCCGTATGTTGGGCACGGGGCTGTAGATGGTGTGCGCCTGGATGTTGAAGCCGTTGCCCATGGCGTTGGGATTGCTATAGGTGTCCTGTGAGGCGTTGGCGATCACGGACATCACGGTCAGGGTGAACACGACGAGCGCGAACAGGGCCAGCGTCATCCCGGTGCGGAAGGTGTGGTGCAACGGGTAGGCGACGGCGGTGCGCAAGGCCAGGGCCGCGCGGCCCATCAGCATGAGGGTCCAGTCGAGCGGGCGCAGCAGCATGCCTACGTTGTAGACCGCGACCCACACGGCGCCGGCGACCATCATGACGCCGGCCAGGAAGAAGATCTCGACGCCGCCGCCGAAGCGGGGCAGTCCCCAGCCCTGCAGCGTGTCGATAGGGAGCGCCCAGTACAGTAGCAGGGCCAGCCCGGCCAGACTATAGCCCGCCCGGTCGGCCAGGCGGCCCAGCGGCCCGTAGAGATGGCCGGCCAGGCGCAGCGTCCAGCGCAGCAGCAGCCCGGCGGCGAGCGACAGCAAGACCACGCCGGCCGAGAAGGTGGTCAGGTTCGCCCCGTCGATGCCGGCCCCCGCTAGCAGGAATCCGGGCGCCAGCAAGAGGGGCCCGCGCGTCACGAGCCCCCACAGGAGGGCCAGCAGCGCCGCGCCGGCGCTGCCCGCGGCGTACAGGGCGGCGCGCCCGTAGCCGCGCATGCCCATCCGGCCGTAGTGGCGCAGCGCCCGCGCGAGCTGCCGGGTGCGCGCGGCGAGCGTGGGGCCCGGCTCCGGCGCGTCGGGCAGCCCACGCATCGCCGCCACGAGGTTGAGCCGGCTGACGACCACCGACGAGGCGACCACGGCGGCGAGCGTGCACAGGGCGCCGAGCGCGTAGGCGATGACCATGCTGGCGCGCGTCATCACGAAGGGGATCGGCACGTCGAAGCGCGCGAAGATGGTCCCCAGCAGGGCCATGACGCCCACACCCAGCCCTATGCCGGCCCCGAGACCGATGAGTGAGGCCACGATGTCGTAGACGACGCCCTCGAACACGAAGGCGGCGACGACCTGCGTGCGCTGCGCCCCCAGCGCGCGCGTCACGCCCGTCTCGGAGCGCCGCTCGGCCGCCAGCATGGTGAAGATGAGGAAGATCAGCAGCAGGCTGATGGAGATGGCGAAGAGCGTGAACAGGGTGAAGATGCGCCAGAAGATGTCCTGCGCCCGTTGCACCGTGCGCGTCTCGTCCTGCCGCACCTCGTTCACGCTGAACGCGACGCCGACATTGGCCGGCGCAGCCAGAACCGCCGCCGCCACGGCGTCGCTGCGGTCCACCGAGGTCAGCGGCGTGCCGCTGTTGGCCACGACGATGCGGTTGATCCGGCCCGGCTGGCCCATGATCGCCTGCGCGCCGGCCAGGGGGAGCAGCAGCGTGGGCTGCGTGCCGGTCAGGTCGCTCGGCTGCGCCACGGCGCGCAGGCGCAGGGCGACGCGCCGGCCGTCGAGGAAGAGGTACAGGCGGTGCCCGGCGCCGGCGTCGAGGCTCTTGGCCAGGGCCGCGTTGGCGTAGGCCTCGTCGGAGGCCAGCCCCTGCAGGGAGACGGGCCGCCCGCCCGCGTCGAGAAGCCGGCCGAAGACGGGGCTATAGGAGGAGGGCGCGCCGAGCACCGTCACGCCCGACTTGATCTGGCGCGCCGTCAGGTCGGCCACGACCGAGCTCCCGCGTGCGATCATGGGCGCGACCGCGGCCACGTCGGGGTTGCCGCGCAGCGCGCCGGCGAGGCCGGTGTAGGCGTCGTAGGGAAAATAGGCGTAGCCAGGCGCCGTGACGATCTCGTCGGTGCGGCCCGTCTGCAAGAGCACCTGCGTGCGCAGAGTCCCGGCCAGCGTGTCGCCGGTGGCCAGGGCCAGCGAGACCAACATGGCGCTGAGCATCAGCCCGGCCACGATCAGGACCACCTGCGTGCGCCGCCGCGGGATGTTGCGCAGCGCCAGCCGGAGCAGCAGGCGCCGCCGCCACGCCATCAGGGCGACGACGAGCAAGGCCACGCCTAGGGCGGCGGCGAGCCCTTGCGCCAGCGTAGTAACCTGGATAGAGAAGAAAGAATCCATGCTGGACCTACGCGACCGCCTTCCTACAGGCCGCGACGAGGACGGCCGGTATTTCGGCGTAGCCGCGCACACGTTCGGCGATCCGGCCTGTCGCGCGCGGCTCGCGCAGCCGTTCCAGGGCCAGCCCCGCGTCGTGCAACGCGTTGACGTACGTGCTGAGGGTGCGGTGATGCGCCCCGACCTGCCCCCGCACGCCGGCCAGATTGTCCGAGCGCCATCCCCCTTCCGCGAAATACGCGCCGATGGCGCGACGGACCGTCCCATCGGACCCCTCGACCCAGCCGGACGTGGCCGTCTGGAAACACGGGTGCGTGATGGAGAACACGAACCACCCCTTAGGACGCAGGACGCGATGCACGGCACGGAACGTTGCCGCTACATCGGGGATGTCCGTCAACGCCATGTTGCACACGACGCCGTCGAATGACATATCGGGCAGCGTCGCCAGCGTTTGGGCGTCGTCCTGCTGGTACCCGATGCCGAGCGGGATTTCATCTTCGTACCTCCGGGCGATAGCCAGGAGCTTCGCCGACACGTCCACACCGACGACCATCGCGCCCTGTATGGCCAAGCGCCGGGCGACGACCCCCTGGCCGCAGGCCAGATCGCAGACATAGTGGTCCGCAGCATCGCCGATAAGCTCCCATAGGGCGGGGAGCGCGAGATCGCGGAGGAGAGAGCCAACGCGGATGCTCTCGTCATACCACTCTGCGATGGTGTCGTATGCTGCCGGGTCCACACGCTGTCCCATTCCTAGGTGGCCAACAAGCCGCCATCGACCGCCAGGGCGTGGCCGGTTATGTACGACGCCGCGTCCGAGCACAACCACACCACGGCCTCCGCGATCTCTTCAGGCCGTCCGATCCGCCCCAGGGGAATCAGCGCAGCGTACTGTGCGGCCGCCCCGGCGATATCACCACCACCGGCGCGCTCCAGCACACCTTCTAGCATTGGTGTCTGAAACGCGCCGGCGTCGATGGCATTGACGCGGACGCCGGCCCGCGCATACTCAAGAGCGGCCGCCTTCGTTAGGGCGACGACAGCCGCTTTACTGGCTGAGTACAGGGACGCGGTAGGCGCTACTTTCACGGCATTGACCGACGATATATTGACGATAGACCCGCCACCGTGCCGAAGCATGGCCGGAATTTGATACTTCATGCATAGCCAGACGCCTTTGAGGTTGACGCCGATAGTCGCGTCGAAGTCTTCCTCGGTCTGATCGACAATAGTCGCGCTTGCACTTTCAACACCGGCGCTATTGCAGGCGTAATCTAGGCGGCCATACGCGCTTACGGTTGCAGCAACAAGGGCCTCGACATCGGCCGCCTTGCTGACGTCGGCCGGCACAGCGCGGGCGTCGCCGACTATCTCCGCGATCAGGTGAGTAGTTTCCTCCAAGAGCTCTCTGCGCCGGCCCGCGACCACGACTCGTGCGCCGGCGCGCGCGAAAACCAGGGCAGCGGCCCGACCAATACCGCTGCCTCCACCAGTCACCAGCGCCACTTTGCCGCCCATGTTCGCCTCTGGCGAAACCATTACGTCCTTCTCCCTACCTCGATCATCGATCCCTCAGGTAGTCCAAGTCAGCCTTCTCGCGCATTATCACGTCTGTCGCCATACGCACGTCGTCAGGGAGCTGCACATGCGCCCGCGCCCGATCTACACTCATGGTGACTAGGTCACCCTCCCCGATGCGCAGCCGCTCAACCTCTTCGCTCGGGATGTCCAGCCACAGGCCATCACCCTGCCGGCGTACCCGCTGCACGAACATGTATCCGCCCCTTACCATCATCCCCCAACTTCCCGTCGAGCAGTCACATCGGTCGGTCGCCACTCGTCCGCTACCTCGGCGTGTTGCACGTGCCCGTTGCCGATGGCGGTCAGCTGATCACTGATCGCCGATTGCTGATGGCTAATGAGCCCGTCCTGCATGTGCACGATGCGGCCGGCGCGGGCGCCGACGGCGGGGTCGTGGGTGACGATGACGAAGGTCTGGCCGTTCTCCCTGTTGAGGCGTGCGATGAGGTCCATGACCATGCCCGCGGTCGCGCTGTCCAGGTTGCCGGTCGGCTCGTCGGCCCAGATGATGGCCGGCGTGTTGACGAGGGCGCGGGCGATGCTGACGCGCTGCTGCTGGCCGCCCGAGAGTTGCGCCGGTTTATGGCGCTCCCATCGCTCCATGCCCACGGCGGCGAGCGCCTCGCGCGCGTGGAGGCGCGCCTCGCGCGGCCGCTTCCCGACGATGAGCAGTGGCAGCTCGACGTTTTCCACGGCGTTGAGCACGGGCAAGAGGTTGAACGACTGGAAGATGAAGCCCATGTGCCGCGCGCGATAGGCGGTGCGGCGGCGCTCACTCAGGAGGTGCAGCGGCTCGCCCGCGATGCATATCTCGCCGTCGTCGATCGTGTCCAGCCCGGCCAGACAGTTGAGCAGCGTCGTCTTGCCGCAGCCGCTATGGCCCATGATGGCCACGATCTCGCCCGCGGCCACCTCCAGGCTGACGCCGCGCAGGGCGGCGACGCGCGCCGCGCCCATGCTGTACACCTTGACCAGCCCTGTCGCCTCGACGATCGACGTCATCGCCCGAGCCCCTCTAGCCCACGGTAGAAGATCTCGGCCAGGCGGCGGTAGCCGGCCGCGGTGGGGTGCAGGCCGTCGGCGCCGACGTACTCGGGGTGGGCGGCGAGCTCGCGCCAGCCGGCATAGAGATCGACCAGGGTGGCGCCATCCTGGTGTGCCGTGGCGGCGATGGCCTTGTTCCAGGCGGCGACGGTGGCCGCGAGCGCCGGCCCCTGCCCCCGGAACGACGGCAGAGCCGCGAGGTCGGGCACATTGCCGACGAGCACGGCCGCGCCGGTGCGCAGGCGCAGGGCGCGGAGCAGGGTGTGCAGGTTCGCCCCGTAGGAGCGCAGGCTCGCGCCCGCGCGCAGGTCGTTGACGGCCAGCCACACCGTGACTACGCTACGCGATCCCGCGCACCCGCTATTCTTGCGCGCGGCGCAGCGCCCCGGCAACGCGTCGAGCGCGACGGGCAGCTCGATGTCGAGGGCGCGCGCGAGCGTGATGCCGGGCACGCCGAGGTTGACGAGCCTGCTGCCCCGCGGCAGCATCGCGTCCAGCACGGCCGGCCAGCTCTCGCTCGCCGGGTCGTCCGCCCCCACGCCGTAGGCGTCCGAGGCGCCGATCGCCACGTAGGTCAGGGGCCGGACGGGGGCGGCAGCGCGATGCCCCCCGGCAAAGGCGGACGCCGATGGGGCCAGCGCAGTCGTCAGCAAGAGGATGGGCGCAGTGACGGCGCGATAGATATAGAGAAGGATGGCGCGCGACGTGGTGGGCTCCTTGAGGATGGCGAGGCTATTGGGCCATAGCCCAGATACGTTTTTTCTTGGGCGTGTAGTTTGCCCGGCGGGCGACATGCTAAGCCTCGTGCGGACGCATCGTTCGCGCATGCTTTACCACACTAGCAGTATACCGGCGGTATGACCACACCGACGTGTGATCATGCCGCCTGCCGCCTCGGCGACCCTGACTGCCCGTCGGGGCGGGCGGGGCGGGCGGGGCGGCCAATTATTCGTCCTTAGAGGGCGCGGCGGACGCGCGCGAGGGCGTCCTCGATGTGTGGGCGTTCGATGCCGTAGTGCGTGACGAAGCGTATCACCGCGCCGCCGAAGGGCGCGGCCAGCACGCCCGCGTCCGTGAGCCTGGCCAAGGCCTCGGCAGGGGCGAGGCCCGTGTCCGCCGTGTCGATGCACACGATGTTGGTGTCCACGCCCCGCTGCGCCAGGCGCAAGCCCTCGATGTCGAGGAGCCCGTCGGCGAGCAGGCGCGCGTTGGCGTGGTCCTCCGCCAGGCGCTCGACCATGTGCTCCAGGGCGTAGAGCGCGGCGGCGGCGATCACGCCGGCCTGCCGCATACCGCCGCCCACGACCTTGCGCCAACGGTGGGCCGCCGCGATGAAGTCGCGCGACCCGCACAGGGCCGAGCCGACCGGCGCGGCGAGCCCCTTGGAGAAGCACACGTAGACCGAGTCCGCGTCCCGCGCCACCTCATCGACGGGGACGCCCAGCGCCGCCGCCGCGTTGAAGAGGCGCGCGCCGTCGAGGTGCACGGGCACGCCGGCCTCGCCGGCGACCGCGCGCGCCTCCTCCATGTAGGCGGGCGCGAGGACGGCCCCCCCGCGGCGGTTGTGCGTGTTCTCCAGGCAGATCAGGCCGGTGCGCGGGTAGTGCGGGTTGCTCAATTCGCGCACGGCGGCGCGGAGCTCTCGGGGCGCCAGCGCGCCGTCGCGTCCGGTGGGGACCGTCCGCGTGGTCGTCGCGCCGAGCACGGAACTGCCGCCGCCCTCGTAGTGGAACATATGGCTCTCGTCGCCCATGATGACCTCGTCGCCCCGCCGGCAGTGCGTCAGCACGGCCAGGAGGTTGGCCATGGTACCGCTCGGCACGAACAGAGCCGCTTCCTTGCCCAGCGCGCGCGCGGTGAACTCTTGCAGTCTGTTGACGGTGGGGTCCTCGCCGTACACGTCGTCGCCGAGCTCGGCCTCGTGCATGGCCCGCCGCATCTCAGGCGGGGGCAGGGTCACAGTATCGCTACGCAAATCGATGATGTCTGTCATGGGTTCATGCTACCATTATGCGATGCGGGAAGCGCGCCTCGCGCTCGCGCTGGATCTCGACGTGCATACCACCGCGAGCGCGGTCGCGCCATCCAGTACAATTGAAACATGCTATCGACCGCCGACTACCGACTATCGACCAAGTTATGGTGACGCTCCACGATATCCGCGCCGCGCGAGAGGTGATCGGCGACCGGCTGCACCGCACGCCTACCTTCTCGGCCACCGCGCTCGGCGCGATGGCCGGGGTGGAGTTGTGGCTCAAGGCCGAGTTGCTGCAGAAGACCGGCTCGTTCAAGCCGCGCGGCGTGTTGACCAAGCTGGCTACCCTCACGCCCGAGGAGCGCGCGCGCGGCGTCGTCGGCATCTCGGCCGGGAACCACGCGCAGGCCCTGGCCTATGGCGCGGCCCGCGAGGGTATCGCCTGCACCGTGGTGATGCCGGAGACGGCCGTGGCCAGCAAGGTGGCCGCGTGCCGCGGCTACGGCGCCGAGGTCGTGCTGTACGGCGCCACCACCATTGAGGCCTTCCTAGAGTACGACCGGCTGCTCGACGCGCGCGGCCTGACCCCCGTGCACCCCTTCGAAGACCCCCACGTGATCGCCGGGCAGGGTACGCTGGGGCTGGAGATGCTGGAAGATGTGCCCGACTTGGAGGCGGTGGTCGTGCCGGTGGGCGGCGGCGCGCTCCTCGGCGGCATCGCCATCGCGATCAAGGAGAGCCGGCCGGACGTGCGCGTGGTCGGCGTCGAGCCCGAGGGCGCGCCGAGCCTCACGCGCGCCCTCGAGGCTGGCCGCGTCGTGCCGCTCGACGCGGTGCGGACGATCGCTGATGGGCTCTCCGCGCCGTTCGCGGGCGACCTCACGCTGGCCATCGCGCAACGCCTTGTCGACGACGTTGTACTCGTCTCTGACGCGGAGATCGGGCATGCCCTGGGTCTCGTGCTGGAGCGCGCCAAGCTGCAGGGCGAGCCGTCCGGCGTGGCGGGGGTGGCGGCCCTGCTGTCCGGGAAGTGCGGCGTGCGCCCCGGCGCGCGCGTCGTGACGCCGATCTGCGGCGGCAACGTCGACCGCGCGCGCCTCAAAGAGTTGCTCTGATGCGCATCGGCGTGATCTCCGACACACACATCGCGGCCGGGCGAGATGGGCAAGCCGGGCGGCGCGTCGTGCCGCCGGCGGTCTTCAGGGCTTTCCTGGACGTCGACCTAATCCTGCACGCGGGGGACATCGCGCACCAGGGCGTGCTCGACGACCTCGCCGCGCTCGCGCCCGTCCACGCCGTGCAGGGCAACGTCGACCCCCTCGAGCTGGCCCGGAGCCTGCCGGAGCGGCTGGCGCTCGACCTCGACGGCGCGCGCGTCGGACTCACCCACGGTCATTTGGGGCGGGGGCGCAGTACGCCGGAGCGCGCCCGCGGCCAGTTTGTTGGCGACGACGGGCTCGCGGCCGTCGTGTTCGGGCACAGCCACGAGCCCTGCAACCACTTCGAGGACGGCGCGCTGCTCTTCAACCCCGGCTCGCCGACCGAGCGCCGCCGCCAGCCACGCCCCTCGTACGGGCTGCTCACGATCGAGAACGGCGCGGTGCGCGGCGAGATCGTCTATCTTTAAGGGTAGGGTATGGACCCCGAGAGTGTACGGCGACTGCTCCAGAGCGTGCGCGACGGCGCGACCGCGCCCGAGGAGGCCATGGAGCGCCTGAGCGTGCTGCCCTACGAAGACTTGGGCTTCGCCACGCTCGACCACCACCGCGCCCTCCGCCGCGGCTTCCCCGAGGTCGTTTTCTGCCAGGGCAAGACGCCCGCGCAGGTCGCCGCCATCATGGAGCGGCTGGCCGCGCGCGGCCCGGTCGCGCTCGGCACGCGCGCGACGCCCGAGGCATACGCCGCCGTGCGCGACCGGGTCCCCGCGGCGCGCTACCACGAGCTCGCTCGCGTCATCGCCGTCGGGGAGGTCCCCGAGCGGTCGAGAGCCGCCGGGGTGACTGTGGTTAGCGCCGGCACGTCCGACCTGCCGGTGGCCGAGGAGGCGGTGCTGACGGCCGAGCTGATGGGGCACGCGGTGGACCGGATCTATGATGTCGGCGTGGCCGGCCTGCACCGGCTGCTGGCGCAGCTGGAGCGGCTGCGACGGGCGCGCGTGGTCGTCGTGGTGGCGGGGATGGAGGGGGCGCTGCCGAGCGTCGTGGCCGGCCTGCTCGACGTCCCGGTCATCGCGGTCCCCACCTCGGTCGGCTACGGCGCCAGCTTTGGCGGGCTCTCCGCGCTGCTCGGCATGCTCAACAGTTGCTCCAGTGGCATCGCCGTGGTCAACATCGACAACGGCTTCGGGGCCGGCGCGCTGGCGGCTATGATCAACCGCGGGCCGAGCGGCGCCGGGAGCGCGGACGTCCTGCCCGCCCCCGGTACGGAGAGCGGGAGCGCGAGTGTCCCGCCCGCCCCCCCCGCCCCGCCCCTCTCGGATGCGGCTGGGACGATGCGCGTGTTCCCGGACATGCAGGGTCCGCGCGACTAGTGGACACGATCGCCTACCTCGACTGCCCCAGCGGTGTCAGCGGCGACATGCTGCTCGGCGCCGTGCTCGACGCCGGGGTCGCCCTGGAGGAGTTGCGCGCCCTTTTGCAGGGCCTGCCGCTGGAGGGTTACACACTCGAGGCCGCGCCGGTCGTGCGCGGCGCGCTCGGGGCGATGCGCGTACGCGTCGCGCCCACGCGCGAGGAGCAGGCGCACCGGCATCTGGCCGACGTGCTCGATATCATCGAGCGCGGCGAGTTGCCCGAGCGGGTCAAGCGCGACGCGTGCGCGGTGTTCCGGCGGCTGGCCGCGGCCGAGGCGCGCGTGCACCGCGTGGGGCTAGAGGAGGTACATTTCCACGAGGTCGGCGCGGTCGACGCCATCGTCGACGTCGTGGGAGTCTGCGCCGCCCTGAACCTCCTGGGCGTGGAGGAACTGTACTGCTCGCCGCTGCCGCTCGGGCGGGGGCAGGCGACCATGGCGCACGGTACGCTGCCGCTCCCCGCGCCGGCCGTGCTGGAGCTGTTGGCCCTCTCGGGCGCGCCGACCGTTCCGCACGCGGCCACGACCGAGTTGGTCACGCCGACCGGCGCGGCCCTCGTGGCGACCCTGGCGACGTTCGCGCAGCCGCCCATGCGCCTCGCGCGCGTCGGCTATGGGGCCGGCGCGCGGAGCGAGCCCGCGCCCAACCTGCTGCGCCTCTGGCTCGGCGAGCGCCACGATGTAAGACTGTCTACTAGGAGCGCGGGCGTCCCCGCCGGCTCCCCGCCGGCGCTCCTAGTAGGGACGGAAGACCAGCAGGCGCCCGCGCTTTCAGGCGGTAGATCGATCGCGGATCTCGAGGTCGAGCAGTTGGTCGTGCTCGAGGCCAACATCGACGACATGCCGGCCGAGCACTTCGGATACGCCATGGAGCGGCTGATGGCGGCCGGCGCGCTGGACGCGTGGTGTGCGCCGCTGACCATGAAGAAATCGCGCCCCGGCACGCTGCTGGGCGCGTTGTGCCGCCCGCCCGAACGCGCCGCGCTGCTCCGGGTGTTCCTGCGCGAGACGAGCACTTTCGGTGTGCGCGAGCGCGCGGTGACGCGCCACGCCGCGGCGCGCGAGGCGCGGGTGGTTGAGACGCCCTACGGCCCCGTGCGCGTCAAGCTCAAGCTCCTCGACGGTATGGTCGCCGGGACGGCTCCCGAGTACGAAGACTGCCGCCGCCTTGCCACGGAGCACGATGTCCCGCTTACCCAGGTCTATGTAGCCGCCGCAGCCGCCGTATCGATGGAGATGGCGCCGTGACGTATCACCAGATAGTCGCGACAGACGCGGCGCAGATAGCTGCATCGCGCGTGACGAGCGGCACGCCCACGTGCAGCGCCGTCGCCGCGATGATCCGGTCGGGCATATCGGGGACTGCAGCTCTCGTAACTTGCCCCACTGTCTGGGTAACAGCGAGGTCCAGTGCAACCAATACAAAGGGACTGTTAACATGGCTCAGCGCGCTCTCGATAAGCTGCAGTGATGTTGGCGCGACCTTCCCCTTCTCTTCCAGGTAACGTATCTCGACAAGCGAGATTGCGGACACATAGATAGCATCACCGTTTTGCTCGGCTTGTAGGATCGCGTCGCGGGCAGGCTGAGACAATTGTTTCGGATCGAGTATGTACCAGACCAGGACGTGCGTATCTATGACGATATCGCTCACAAGTTATCTTCGCGAGGGAAATTACCCCACATTTGGCGTCGCGCTTTGTCGATGTCCTCCTTGCTGATGCTCACGCCAAGATTGGCGCCGATGCCCATGAAGCTTTGGCGCGAGCGCTTGGGCTCGATTTTTGGTTGTAGGGATTCGACGAAATCCAACACTTCCTGCTGACGCTCCGGGGGAAGTCCACGCAGCTTTTCCAGCACAGCCTGCTCGACGGTCATAATGTATCCTCGCCTTGCATGAACACGTGACGTATACCCTGAACGATATACTGAACGTGTGTGCGGCGCAACCAAGGGCCACGATCGAATGGATCTAGAACAGGACGGTATGACCCCAGACGAGGCGCTGGCCTATCTGCACGCGTTCCCCGATTTCGAGCGCGGGACGGCGGGCGAGGAAATCCTGACCCTCGACCGCATGCGTCGTCTACTAGAGTTGCTCGACCATCCCGACCAGGCCTACGGCGTCGTCCACGTCGTGGGGACGAAGGGCAAAGGCTCGACGGCGGCGATGGTCGCGTCGTGCCTGCGCGCCGCGGGCTACCGCGCCGGGCTGTTCACCTCGCCGCACCTCGTGGACTACCGCGAGCGCATCCGGGTCGACGGCGCTCCCATATCGCCCGAGGCGCTGGCCTCGATCGTGGGCGAGGCGCTGAGGCCGGCCGTCGAAGGGCTTCGAGAGGCCGGGGAGCGCACGCCGCTGCACTTCGAGCTGCAGTGCGCCCTCGCCTTCGAGCATTTCCGGCGCAGTGGTGTGGATGTCGCCGTGGTCGAGGCCGGGCTGGGCGGCCGGCTCGACGCGACCAACGCAGTCTCGCGGGTGGCCGAAACGGTCATCACGACGATCGGCCACGACCACATGGCCGTGCTCGGCGATACCCTGGGGAAGATCGCGGCGGAGAAGGCCGCGGTGGTCAGGCCGGGCGGCAGGGCTGTTTCGGCCCCGCAACCCGCCGAGGCGCTGGCCGTCGTGGAGCGCGTCTGCAGCGAGCGGGGCGCGACGCTCACCCTGGTCGGGCGTGACTTGCGCGTGGCCGGCGTCGTCGAGCGCGCCGAGGACACTACGTTCGATCTCCATGGCCCGCGCGCGCGCTACGATGGGCTGCATGTCCCGCTGGCCGGCGCTTACCAGGCCATCAACGCCGCGACGGCCGTGGCCGCCCTGATGGATCTACGCCGGGACTACCCCCGGCTGGACGATGGGGCGATCGGGCGAGGTCTCGCCGCAATGCGCTGGCCGGGCCGGTTGCAGATCGTCGCGCGCGACCCGCTGGTCATCCTCGACGCGGCGCACAACCGCGAGTCGGCGCGGGAGCTCGCCGCGGCGCTCCGGCGCCTCTATGGGGGACAGACGTTCGTACTCGTCGTGGCCGTCTTCCGCGACAAGGACGCCGCGGATATCCTGACGCCGCTGTTGCCGCTGGCCTCCCGCCTGGTCGTCGCCGCGGCCGCGCACCCGCGCGCCCTCCCCGCCGCCGACCTTGCCGCGACGGCGCGGGGGCTCCTAGTGGCGCGTCAAGCGCAGTCCAGAGACCGCGACCCCGGGAGTGTGGTCGAGAGAGACCGCGACCCCGGGAGTGTGGTCGAGAGAGACCGCGACCCCGGGAGTGTGGTCGAGGAGGCGTCGTCGGTGGGGGCTGCGTTGGAACGGGCGCGGACGCGCGCGGGGGCGGCGGGGCGGGTGCTGGTCACGGGGTCGCTGCGCACCGTCGGCGAGGCTATGATACATTTGAAAGTTGATGCATCCAGCGAGTTCTGACCACCACGACACGGGGCGCATCCTCGTTGTCTGCGGCCCCACGGCCACGGGCAAGACGCGGCTGGCGCTACACCTGGCGCAGCAGTGCGGCGGCGAGATCGTCGGTGCGGACTCGCGCCAGGTGTATCGCCACCTGGACATTGGGACGGCCAAGCCCACGCCCGCGCAACGCGCCCTGGCGCCGCACCATCTGATCGACGTCGTCGACCCTGACGAGCCCTTCACCCTGGCCGACTACCTCGATAGGGCGCGTCCCGCGGTCGCGGGCATCCTGGCGCGCGGGCGCGTCCCGATCGTCGCCGGCGGTACGGGTCTCTACATACGCGCGCTCGTGCGGGGCTTCGACGTCCCGCGCGTCCCGCCGAACCCCGCGCTACGCCGGGAGTTGGAGGACATCGCCGCGGCGGGGGGGGCCGGGGCGCTGCTCGAGCGCCTGCGACGCGCCGACCCGGACGCCGCCGTCGCGGTCGATCGGGATAACCCGCGCCGGTTGATCCGCGCCATCGAGGTGGCCGAGGCTTCTCCGGAGCCCTACTCTCGCGCTGACTCCGCCGGCCCACCTCAACCCACTGGTATCGCTGGCGACGCGGTGGATGCCGGGGTGGCGACGGAGGTGGGTCGCACTCTGGCGCTCCCGGTGGACGGCCCCCTGGCATCGAAGCGGGAGGGTGTGCGCGGCTACGACGCGCTCATCATCGGACTCACCGCCGACCGCGCCGCCCTGCACGAGCGGGCCGACCGGCGCGTCGACGCGATGATGGCGGAGGGTTTCCTCGACGAGGTACGCAGCCTGTACGCCCGCGGCTACGCGCCCGACCTGCCCGCCCTCTCTAGTTTGGGCTACCGCGAGCTCGGCGAGTTCCTGGCGGAAGAGCAAACGGGGGCCGCCCGTTCCCGAGCGCGGGCGGGGACAGGGGCCCCGACGCTCGAGGGCGCGGCGCAGGCCACCAAATGGGCCACGCACCGCTTCATTCGCCGCCAGCTGACCTGGTTCCGCCGTGAGCCCACTATACAGTGGCTTGACATAACAGCTGGACGTGTCGCGGACGAGGCTGCTCGTCTGTGCGCGCGCTGGCTCTCCCCCTCGGCGCCGGCGCGGACGGTCGCCAGCGCATGACGATGACCCTTTTCCCGAGCGCCTCGGCGACGCCGGAGGGGGCGGCGTCGACTTCGTCGCGCGTGTCGCGCGTGCGCGTGCAGGCGGCCGCCGCCCTCCTGGGTCTCGCCGCCTTCCTGCTCCTGCTGCTGATCATCCCCGGCACGCTGGACGGGACCGACGCGCGGAGTATGTACGAGGTGGCGCGGTCGATCATCGAGCACGGGGACGTCACGACGCTCTCGAAGAGCACGGGCGTGCCCGGCCTGTATGGGCATTTCTACTCCAAGTACGGGCCCGCGCAGTCGCTGGCCGCGCTCCCGCTCTACCTCGTCGGGCGCGCGCTCACGGGACTGGTCCCCGCGCACTTCGCGCCCGAACTGCCGATCATGGCCGCGTCGCTCCTCCCGGCGATCGTCACGGCGCTGACGGTCGAACTGTTCTTCCTGACTGCGATCGAGCTCGGGGCCACGGCCTTCGGCGCGCTGGCGCTCTCCGTCGTCTATATGTTGGCGACGCCGGCGGTCGTCTACGCCGCGCAGTGGTTCAGCGAGCCGATGACGGGGTGCGCGCTGATGGCCGCCGTGTACGCGCTGCTGCGGGAGCGGCGGTCCCCGTCGCCCTGGTGGCCGTTCCTGGCCGGCGTGGCGCTCGCCGTGGCCGTCTGCACGCGGCTCGACGCGCTGCTCTTTCTGCCACCGCTGCTCGCCTACCTCCTGCTCCCGTCCGAGGAGCGATGGGGGCGCGCCTCCTCCTTTCTGCTGCCGCTCGGCCTCGCGCTGGTCGGGCTGGCCTCCTATAACGCGGATCGTTTCGGCTCGCCGTTCGAGAGCGGCTACGGCATCGCCAACAGGACCGATTGGTTCGCCGACCGCGACGCGCACCCGCCCCACACGCCGGCCTCGCTCGCCCAGGGGCTCTACGGCCTGCTGCTGAGTCCGGGCAAAGGGTTGCTGGAGTACGCCCCGCCGCTGCTGCTGGCGCCGCTGGGGGCGGCGCTGCTGTGGGCGCGCCGCCGCGCCGAGGCGGCGCTGCTGCTCTCCCTGTTCTCGATCTACCTCGTCGCGCACGCCAACGTGCTGATCCGCTGGCTCGGGGGCTGGTCCTGGGGGCCACGCTTCCTGATCCCGGTGGTGCCGCTCGCGCTGCTGCTACTGGCGCCGTTGCTGGGGCCGCGTGAACAAGGGGAAGGGGCGCGCCCGTCGCGCCGCGCGCCCATCGCGCTCGCCGCGCTCGCCGCGCTCGCCGCGCTCGGGCTGGCCGTGCAGGCGCCGGCGCTGGCCGTGCACGAGCCGCACGTCTACCTCGCCGCGATCGAGACGCCCTATTTGCGGACGTACTGCCGCCCGTATAACCCCGCGTCTCCGACAAGGGTCTGCGCCCATCCCATCACCGCTTGGACGCACATCGAGGACGACTACAGCTTCAAGCCGGGCGACTCGCTGATCCTGGGCTCCTGGCGCGTGCTCGGCCGCGCGGATACCTGGACCCGCCCGGGCGAGCTCGCGGCCGTCGCGCCGCGGCACATGGCCAAAGTCTCGCCGCGCGGGGCGCGGGCGCAGCCGCCCGACGTTTCGCCCGCGACCGTCGCCGCCAAGAACATCACGACAGCCCCGCACGCCTGGTGGTGGCTGCTCTACCTGCAGGGCGTCCCCGCGGCGCCTCTATGGGGCGCCTGTATGGTGTTCTTCGCCGGCGCGCTGGCGTGCGCCGGCGCGGCCGCCCGCTTGCTCCGCGTACGCCCCGTCCCGCTGTTCGAGAAGGCCCACCTCGACTGAAAGTGTGGGGGTTGGGGTAAGGATTGTCGTGACGTTACAGCAAGAAGAGCGCGGCCACATCGGCGCGCGAGAGCCCGCGTCGCCGGCTCGTTCCGCCCCCGCCCCCGGGTGCGCGGCCGGCGCGGGGCCATGGCGCCGCGCCATGGCGCTCGTCGCGCTCCTGACGGGCCTCATCTACGCCGCCGTCGTGGGCATAACGGCCGGCCGCTACGGCAACAACCTCAGCGCGCTGATCGTGGCCGGGGAGCCCTACGTCGAGCAGTACGCCGCGCAGCACACTGGGTCGCCGGGCCACCACATCGTCGTCTATCGCTACACGTCCTACGACGGGCTGGGCTACTACTACATCGCGGGCAACCCCTTCATGCGCAAGCCCAACATAGCCGACGCGCTGCGCTATCAGCGGATTGGATACCCCTTCCTCGTCTGGCTCCTCTCGCTCGGCCGGCGCCCCTGGCAGCCCGCCGTCATGGTCGGGGTCAACGTCGCCGCCGTCGTGGCGGTCGCGCTGCTCGCGGGCGCGATCATCCGCCGCTACGCCCCGGGGGCCAGCCCGTGGTGGGCGCTGGCCTGCGCCGTCAACCCGGCCTTGATCATAGGGGTGCAGGACGACCTCATCGAGCCGCTGCTTACGGCGCTGGCGTTGGGGGGGCTGTTGCTCTACCTGCGCGGGCGCGTCGCCTGGTCGTCGCTCCTGTTCGCCGCCGCGCTGCTGACGCGCGAGGTTAGCGTCCTCTTCCTGATCCCGCCGCTCGTGGCCGAGCTTGCCGCGCGACGCTTCGGGCGCTTCGCCGCGCTCGCGCTCGCCGTCGCGCCCTACCTCGTGTGGGAGCGGGTCGTCGCGCGCGCCATCGGCCATTCGTCGACCGCCACCGTCGAGCACAACTTCCAGCCGCCGCTGGTGGGCATGCGCCTCGCGCTGGCCGGCTTCTCGCACGCGCCCACCTGGCAGCGCATACATATCCCCGGCATCGTGGCCGCGATGGCGCTAGTCGTCGCCGCCCTGGCCGTCGCGGCTTGGCAGGCGCGGCGGCGCCTCGACGTGGTCGTCGGCGGGATAATTGTACACTGCGCCGCGGCGCTCTTCGGCGGCTATGTGATTTGGCAGGGCTACCGCTCGGCGCCGCGCGTCTTCGGCGGCGTCTATCCGCTGCTCATCTTCGCGTACCTGCTGTATCGCCGGCGCAACAAAGGCTTCGCCCCGCTCATCGGGCTGATCGCGCTCCTGACCGCCTACGTCTTCCTGACCCAGGTTCTCTTGGCCCCGGCGCAGCCCTACTACGTGACGCCGTAGCCTCGCGCTATGGGGCGCACACCTTCACGCCGAACAGCGTGCGACAGGGCGCCGGCTTGCCGACGATGCCGTACACGTCGTAGGCGTCGCCGCCGCCGGGGCCGGGGCTGCTGACGAGGATGGTGAGGACGCGGTCGGAAACCAGGGCGCCCTTCCTGGTCTGGAGTCGCGGGTCGAGGCGTCCGCCGCTCGTGCGGTGGTCGACCATATAGACGTTGGAGGGGCCCGCGGCGCGCACGGCGCGCCCCACGATCGCCCTCAGCCCCTTGGGATGGCCGAAGTTGGCCTCGTCCCAACTGATTCCCTTGTCGTCGTACAGGGCGACCTGCAGCATGTACAGGGGGATGTCCTCGGAGACGACCCTGATGGGGCCATGCGCCGCCCGCGTGCGCAGATAGGCGATGGCCGGCTCGAGCATCTGGCCGGAGGGCCAACCGGTCGTGTACTGCCAGCGGTCGAAGGGGATCAGGGTGGCCTGCAGGGGCGCGCTGACCGTCGTCGCGTCGGACATGATGGCCGGGACCGAAACGAGCGCCGTCGCCGCCGCCAGGAGCAGCGGGAGCGGCGCATGGGCGCGTCCGCGGACGGGCAGCGCCGCGACGAGCGCCAGGAGGCCACGCGCGCAGAGCAACACGATGGGCACGGCGATGTAGAGCACGTAGCGCGGCGCGAAGATGGTGTTGGGGATCAGGACGACCGCGAGCGTGCCCAGCAGGGTCCACAGCCCCACCAGCAGCCCCGGCCGCTCACGCCGCACGGCCCACAGGCCGGCCAGGGCGCATAGCAGCACGGGCGGGGTCAGGTAGAGCCAGAGGCCGCTCGCCCAGCGCAAGACCTGCAGTGAAACGACGCGCAGCATCCCCGCGGCGTTGCTCGTATTGAGGTGTCCATGGAGGCCAGAGCCGTTCTGATACAGGTATAGCAAGGGCAGCAGGCCAAGCGCGGCGGCGACGGCGGCGCCGCGCGCCACGGCGCCGCGCTGTCGGGGCGCCGCCACGACGACCGCCAGCAGCGGCAAGAGCAGCAGGTTGATTGCGAAGAGCTTGGTGAGCATCCCAGCCGCGATGCATAGCCCCAGGCCCAGGGTGTCGCGCGCCCGCCCGTGGCGGGCCAGCCTGAGGGTGAAGAACAAAGCGCCGGCGCCGCAGGTCGCCAGCAGCCCGTCGAGCATGGCCATGCGGTTGTAGAAAAGGACGAACGGTGAGAGCGCGTAGAGCGCGCCGGCCAGCGCCGCCGCCGCCGATCCCCAGAGCAGGCGTCCGATCGCCCACGTCGCCAGCATACCCAGCGTGCCGATGCAGGCCGAGGCGAGCCGCGCCGCGAACAAGGGATCGGGCGTCAGGCGCGTGAACGGCGCCGCGAGCCACGAGAACAGGGGCGGGTTGAAGCCGAAGTTTGGCGCCGACTGGATGAAAAGCGTCGCGGGACCCGGCCGCGCGCCCACGATGCGCGCCGCCTGTGTGTACGTGCCCTCGTCGATGAACACCGGGAGCTTGTCCAAGTTGATGATGCGGAGCGTCGCACACAGGGCGAGCAGCAGGAACAGCGCGGCCGTTTCCAAACCAGGGATAGCGAGCGATCGCCGGGATGTCGCCTCGGCCGGCGCCGTTGCCGCGTAGTCCCGCAGCGTCGTCGTGAACATGTCACCTCGGTTCAGCGTTCCATGGGCGGCCGCACGCCAGCCCGTTCGTCGCAGTCGAACGGAAGCGTCCGCCACGCTCACGCTCTGGTCTTCGCCTCATCGTCCCGGGCAAACCCCTTTTACTGTACCGGGTCCGGGCCTATCGCCGCCACACCCTTTGCGCGGGCTGCAGGGTCTGTGAACTGTCTAGGTGGTCGTGTTCGTCTGGCGGCATACGCCCTGGTTGGCGGGGGTCTGGGGGGAGGCATCTCCCCAGGTTCCCCCGGAGGTGCGCTGGACCCTCGGCCGCAGCCGAGGGATCAGTCAGCCATGGGCGGAGGGGGCGAGAGGGGCTCGGGCGACTTTTCACAGACCCTGGCGCGGGCCGCCCGCCCGTCACCGCTCCCCCGGCGCGTTGTTGAGGGAACGCCACAGGTACCAGGTGGCCACGGTACGGTAGGGCGCCCAGGCCGCGCCGCGGGCGCGCGACTCGTCGCGGCCGGGCAGCCCGCCCAGCTCGTAGTGACGCTTCAAGGCGGTGCGAAAACCCAGGTCGTCGACGGGTAGGACATCCGGCCGGCCCAGGGAGAAGATGAGGAACATCTCGGCCGTCCAGCGGCCGATGCCCTTGACCTGCGCCAACTCGGCGATGACTTCCTCGTCGCCCAGTCCGCTCAGGTGGTCGAGATCGAGTTGGCCGTCGGCGACGTGTCCCGCCAGGTCGAGCACATAGCGCGCCTTCTGGCCAGAGAGGCCGGCCGCGCGCAAAGGCTCCAGCCCCAGCGCCACGACCCGTAGCGCCGTCGGCCCCTCGTCCGGCGGGAAGAGAATCTCCACCCGGCGCATCACGGCGGCGGCGGCGCGGACAGAGATTTGCTGCGAGACGATCGAAGAGAAGAGGGCATAGAAATGGTTGGGGTCACGCCGCAAGCGGCACGGCCCCACTGCGTCGATGATGCGCGAGAGCACGGGGTCGGCCGCGCGCAGGTGCGCGATGGCCTCGTCATGCGCCGTTTCTGTGCTGCTCGTCGTCACAAAGATAGTGTACTCAATCACAGCTTGGCGCGCCGCCGACGCCGGAGTAAGGACCACCGCCCCCGACGAGCGGTCTCTACGCCCCCGGGATACCGATCCGTATGTCGATGATCTGGTAGCCGACACCCTTGGACTGCCGCTGGAAGCTTTCGACCATCTTGTTGTAGCTCTGGAAATCGGCGTCGTTGTAGTTGCCGTTCTTGAGCTTGTTGGCCTCGGTGTTGGTAGCGCGCAGCAGAGCGTTGAGCGACGGGGCGAGCTTGGTGAGCTGTTGGTCATGGCCGGATGTTGTGCGCTGGTAGGCGCGCCTGAATCTGTCGTACGCGAAAGCGAGGGCAGTGCCGGCCTTGCCGAGGCTAAACAGGCGGTTGGTCGCATTCGGCTTGAAGCTGCCCGCCGTGTATCGCTTATAGACGAAGTGGTGGTAGGCATAGTACCCGACCCCCATGTCGGCCAGGAATCGCTGCGCGTCGAAGAGGGCGAGGCGGGAACCCGAGGGGGCGTCGACGGGCACGGTCACGGAGGCGGCGTGGGCGCGCGATATGGGCGACGGCATGGCCCCACTGACGGCGAGCACGGCGAGCAAACACAGAGAGGCGATCTTGATCTTCATAATATTCAGTACCCTTCGATAAACGCTCGAACGTAATAACGATAGCGCGAATGGCGACGCAGCCGCGGCGGGCGTCTCGCCGCCACCCCTAGTTCAGTAGGCAGGAGCCATGCCACTGGGCGCATGGTATAGCGATCGCCCGCGGTCCCAGCAAGCGGCGCCATTACGATCGTACCGCGCACGGGCGGCTCCTCAGGCGACGACCTCTGCATTGTGTCATTATGGCCCAACGCGCAGAGTTGCCCGAGCGGCTACGTCATAGGAGCGCAAGATGACGCCGCCAGTGAGGCCGCCGTCGTGGCCGCGGTTCCACACGGCGAGGGCGAGGGTGTTGCGCCCATGTTCGCGCAGGAGACCCGCGGGCAGGTAGAAGGTGTGCTGCGGGCCGGCCTGCTCCCAGTAGCGGCCCACCAGGAGACCGTTGAGCCAGATCAGCGCTTTGTCTTGCGCGCGCGGGATGGTGAGCCCGAGGGGCGCGTCGACTCCCGCCGGCAGGTCGAGGTCGAAGGTGGCGCGGTACCAGCCGATCCCCTGCAAACGCAGGCCGCGCGCGGCCCAGTTGTCCGGCACGGTCACGGTGGGCCAGGCGGAGTCGTCGAGGCCGGGGCGGTACCAGCCGTTACGCTCGCCGTAGAGGCCGCTGGCGTTGAGGGGCGAGGACGGCGGCCCGGCCTCCCCGTCGTCCCCCCTACCGCCGCGCAGCCTCCAGTAAATGGCGGGCGCGATGAAGCCGGCCGGGGGGCCGACAAGCTGTGCCGAGAGGACGCCCATGGGCGAGCGCGAGAGCTGGCCGTTGGCGAAGCCGATGTTGTGGCCGAGGCTTTCCACCAGGACAGCCACGGTGTTGGGCGCGCCGACCCTGACCATGCCGGGCGTGATAGGGAAGGTCAGGCCGTCGGCGTAGGTGGCGTTCGAGGGCGGCCCGTTCGCGGCCAGGGCGTCGTCGGAGTTCTTGAGATCGTTGTCCAGCGAGGAGCTGCCGAGGTAGCGGCCGTTGAGCCACGCGCTATAGCTGTGCCGGGCGAACAGGCGCAGGCCGTTCTCGGCCCCCGTGCCGGTGAACGCGCCCCGGTACCACACGAAGCCGTAGTGGTAGCCGTAGTCGTCGGCGAGCAAGGTGTCGTCCGCCGGCGCGTTGGGGTTGCTCGTCGCCCTCTCCGTCGCCGGGGTCCACAGGGCGTCGTCGAAGGATGGCCGGGCCTCGGGGCTCTCGGGCATGAAGCGCCAACGGGTTAGCGCGGGTAGCCGTAGCGCCGGCGTCGGGGCGCTGAGGGTCGTGACGAGGGCCCCGAGCGAGGGGTCCTGGCGCGCCTCCAGGCGTCCCGACGCCGCGCGCCCTACCCGTGGCCCGGCATCGAGGATCGACAGGACGTCGGCCCCTGGTCCGGGTGCGTCGGGCGCCGCGCCGTCCGCCGGCGCGGCGCCCGACGCGCCCGCGGACGGTCGCGCGGCGGGCCACACGGTGAGGGGCGTGGCCGTCCCCGCCGGCAGCTGCGCCTGTAGCGACCCGTCCCCGTTCGGTGGGGCCGTGACCATGGTCGGCCCGCTGACCAGCGTCGTCCCGGCCGCGGTCGTCGCGCGCCAGACCCGCGCCGCCCCGTCCGGCCCCGTCAGCGCCACCACGAGCCTGCGGCCGCCGCTCGAGAGCACGGCGTAGCGCAGGCCCTCGGCGTGCCGATAGCCCAGGAGCAGTTCCCGCCGGGCCGCGTCGTAGCGCGCCGTGATGCCCCCGTCGAGGCGCACGATGGACGGCCGGTGGGTGAAAGAGAGCGCGGTCTCGCCGGGCGTGCCGGGCGCGCCGTAGAGGACCGCCACCTCGTCGCCCCCGATCGCGGCGTGCGTGAGCGGGCGGCTCGTCGAGTAGCGCAGGTAGAAGGGACCCAGGTGATAGCGGGCCACCAGCAGGGCGAGCGCGTGCGGTGGCAGCACGATGCCCGCGCCCCCTCCGCTCCCGACGCCCCCCGCGCCCTCCGATGGAGTGGCCCGGGGAACGGTCTCGTAGCGGTCGCCCACACGCAGGGTCAGCGTCGTCGCGCTGCTGTGCGTTGGGTCGGTGTTGCGCAGCACGATCAGTTGCGCTCCGCGCTGCGGGCCATCGACCGTCTGTCGCGCCGCGTAGAGCAGGCGGGGGTTCGAGGCCGTCACCTCCGTGGTACGGCTTGTCGCCCCAAGCGCGTCGTTGAAGGCGTCAACGAACATGCCGGTGCGCTTGAGCGCGCCGTAGGCCGGGCCGGGCGCGCCCCACTCATGGATGGGCGCGGCGTAGTCGTAGGATGTCGCCGTGTTGGGTCCGCCCAGGTAGCCCCACGAGGTGCCCCCGGCCGCCATGTAGACCGAGACCAGCGTGGCGCCCTGCCCGAGGACCGAGCCGTCGAGCGTCTCGGAGAAGGCCGGGCCGAGCGCCTGACCCAGTTGCCCGTATGACTGTTGCCCCCAGCCGGTGAAGTACCCGCCCTGCAGCTCGGCCACGGCGACGGGCGCGGCGGCTACGCCGGCGGCGCGCATGCGAGACTCCAGGCTATCGACGGCGGCGAACGGCGTCTTGTCCCACTGGGGCGCGCACGTGTTCATGCAGGGGTAGTCGTCCTCGGCCGGGATGTCGACGATGGGCTGCCCACCGTCACCCGGTGTGTGCCAGGCGCCGGTGGCCACGCAGCAGGCGTTGTTGTTGGCGATCAGTGGGACCGCGATGCCCGCCCGGCGCGCCAGGTCGTGCAGGTCGCGCATGTAGCGCGCGCTGCCGCAGGCCGGGTTGTACTCGTTCTCGAGCTGCAGCGCCACGACCGTGCCGCGCCCGCGCGTGAGCTGGCGCGCGGCGATGATGGGTAGGACGTGGCGATACCAGTCCGCGTAGGCCGCCGCGTAGGAGGGTGAGTAAACGGCGCCGCCGCAGTAGCCGCCGCCGCCGTTGGCGCGCAAGTTGCTCGCGCGCGCCAGCAGCCAGCCGGGCATGTTGGAGGCGTTCGACTCGGCGTCGTAGACGGGTCCGGGGCGCGCGATCACGTAGAGACCCGCGGCGGCCGCGTCATCGAGGAAGCGCCCGAGGTCGCGGATGCCGGAGAAGTCGTAGACCCCGGGCGACGGCGCGTGGTATTGCCAGCTCACGCCGACCGAGACGGCGTTGAGCCCGGCGGCGCGCAGCTCGGCGAGGACGATCGGCCAGCGTTCGGGCGACGGGGTGCGCCAGAACTGATATTCGCCGCCGAACAGCGCGATCCGGCGGCCGTCGAGGAGCAGGCTATAGCGGTCGTAGCGGACGGTGTGCGGCGCGCCGTCAGAGGCGCCGGGGATGCTCCCGCGCCCGGCGAGTAGGCCCGGGGGGGCGCCTTTCGCCCCGGGGGCGAGCGGCGCGACGCTGTATCCATCGGGGGGCGTCAGGAGCGGCAGGAACGGGACAAGCGCGACGGCGAGGAGGAGGACGAAGCGCCCCGCCCCGGGCAGAGGAGGGCGCCGGCGCCGGGGTCGCGTGGCCATCTTGACCGTCCGCATCGTCGAAGGCATGCCGTCCTTTTCCGTTCCGCGTCAACGGCCATTGTAGCATAGGGCGCCGTGTGCACGGCGATTCTATGTGGATTTGGGGATAACGGCTGTCCGTGTGTAGTCAAATGGCTTCGGTGGACGTCTTTATAGTAGTAGGACAGTTGCGCGGCAAGTGGTGCGAGGCCGGCATGAAACCTGCCTCGAATGAAGAGTGGCATCGTGTCGATCGCGGCCTCTGCTTACGCGCTGCGCCATGGGGACAGCGGGACACGGTGCGGGAACTATGATGTACACTGGTGATGCGCGACAGGCGATGGCGTATCCCCGCAAAGCTGAGACAGGTAGGCTGCAGGAATTGTAATGGTAGGACTCACAATCAACAAAACGAATGCAAAGCGCGCGGTCGTCGGGGTCGTCGGCGCTATCGCGCTGTGCTCCGGCGCCGGCCTGTTGCTCTCGCACACGGCGTTCGGCGGCGAGGAGTCCGTGGCGCGGGGCCAGGAGCGCCCCCGTACGGCGCGGGTGGCCCACCTGAGCCAGGCGGCGCCGGCGGCGGCGCATCCACGGGTGTCCGCGCCCGTCCATGTTCGCGTCCACGCGCCCCTGCGCGCCCCCGACGCTCCGTTCGCGCCGCGCCAGTTCGGCGGGCTCGAACCGGCCATGCGCCCGCTCGCCCTCGGCTCGTGGATCAATGCGCGCAGCGTGACGCTGGCCGTGCGCATGTCCAGCCCCCAGGCGAGCGCGCGGCTGCGCCCGCAGGTGGAGGTGCAGCCGGCGGGCACGCCCTTTACGGGCCATCCCACGGCCAGTGGGCCGCTCCTCCCCTACACCGGCGCGCCCGTTTCAGGCCGGGTTACCGTCGGCGGACTGCGCGACGGCATGAGCTACCATTGGCGCGCCCGCGTGTACGACGTACGCGGCGTGGCCTCGCCCTGGATGGAGCCTTCGCGGGTGGCCCTGCGCGTACGCCTCGCCGCGCCGGCCGCGCCAGCATTGGCGCTCCTGACGCCGGCGCGGCCCGGCAACTGGGTCCCCTCGCGCCGGCTGACGCTCGGCTGGTCGGTCCCGGCCGACGCCAGCGGCATCCGGGGCTACTCGTACACGCTCGCGCGCAGCCGCTCGTACGCGCCGTTGCTGCACTGGCGGACCTGGCGGCCGGGCGTGACTGTTCAGGCCAATGGGGCGGGGCTGTGGTACTTCTCGGTGCGAGCCCTCAACAACGCCCACACCTGGGGCTTGCCCGCGCGTATCCCCGTCCACATCGATACCGCGCAGCCGCGCCTGCGCGTGCTCTCCGCGCCCACCGGGGCGGTCAACCCGAGCCGCGCGCGCCCGCTGCTACGGCTGCGGCTCACCGAGCGGTCGTCCGTGACGGTCGACGTGCTAACGGCGAAGGGGCGCCTCATGCGCTCGATCCTGACCAGCGTGCACGGACCCGGCTACGCCCTGAGCATGAACTGGGACGGCCTGGATGCGCACGGCACGCCCGCCGTCAACGGCCACTACCTCCTGCGCATCACGGCGACCAACCGCGCGGGCACGCGCTGGAGCGTCACGCGCCCGCTGCGGGCGCTCAGCGTGGCCCCCGCCTTCACCGGCTACGCGTTTACGCAGCCGGGCGTGAACAACCCCTACAACGACGGTGTGGACGGCCCTGAGCAGATAACGGCGACGCTCGACGCGCCCGCCCGCGTGCATATCGAGGCGGTCCACGACGGCCGGGTGCGGCGCGCCTGGGACCTGACGAGCGTGCGCGCGGGCGACGTGATCACGGCGACGTGGGACCACGCGGCCGCGCTGCCGTCCGGGACCTACGCCTTCACGGCCACGGCGACCGATGTCGCGGGGAACGCGCGCGCGGTCGGCCTCGGCTCAATCAGGCTCGACCTCCGCCACATCGTGGTCTCGCTCAAGCGACAGAAGCTGTGGGCGCTCGACGGAAACCACGTGTTGCTTTCCTCGCTTGTGACCACGGGCGGTCCCGAGCTCCCCACGCCGACCGGCGATTTCGAGGTCATCGACCGCGACTCGCCTTTCACCTTCCACTCGCCCTTCCCGACGTCGTCGCCGTTCTGGTACGCCGACTCGCCGACCAGCTTCGCCCTGTTGTTCCAGGTCAACGGCTACTTTATCCACGACGCCCCGTGGCGCGGCAACTTCGGCCCCGGCAGCAACGTCGTCGACGGCAAGCCCGGCTCGGACACCACGGGCACGCACGGCTGCGTCAACATGCCGTATGATAAGATGCGCTGGCTCTACAACTGGGCCACCATGTACACGCCGGTGCAGGTGCGCCAGGACGTATCCTTGCAGTAGCAGGTCGGGGGTCGAGGGTAGGCGCGGTCGGGGGACAGCGTCACCTGTGGCGTAGGGGGATACCCGGACATGTCCGAGTCCATGGAAGAATGCCAAGGGCGCGGATCGCTTCCGACCTCAGGCTTTTGGTTTTCGGCCCTATGAGCGCGTCGCGCTACGATGCCGTTGTCGTCGGAGCGGGGCCGAACGGGCTGGCCGCCGCGATCGTGCTGGCGCAGGCCGGCCGCTCCGTGCTCGTCCGCGAGGCCAACGATTCGATCGGCGGCGGCGTGCGCTCGGGGGAACTCACCCTGCCCGGCTTCGTGCACGACCTCGGCTCGGCCATCCATCCCCTGGCCGTGGGCTCTCCGTTCTTGCGCACGCTGCCGCTGGAGCGTTATGGCCTGGAGTGGGTCTACCCGCCGGCCCCGCTGGCGCACCCCCTCGACGACGGCACGGCGGTCGTGCTCGAGCGCGACATCGCCGCGACCGCGGCGGGTCTTGGACCCGACGCCCGGGCGTATCGCCGCCTGATGGAGCCGCTCGTGGCCGGGTGGGACGACGTGGCGGAGGCTTTCCTGGGCCCGCTACGCCCGCTGTCGCTGCTGCGCCACCCGCTCCTACTGGGGCGCTTCGGGTTGCAGGCGGTCTGCCCCGCGTCCTTCCTGGCGCGGTCCTTGTTCGAAGGGGAGCGAGCCCGCGCCCTCTTCGCGGGCTGCGCCGCGCACTCGTTCCTGCCGCTGGAGCGGCCGCCGTCCGCAGCGGCCGGGCTCCTGCTCGCGCTCACGGGGCACGCCGCCGGCTGGCCGCTGCCGCGTGGTGGGGCGCAAAAGATCGCCGACGCGCTGGCGGCGTACCTGCGCTCGCTGGGGGGCGAGATCGTGACCGGCGCGCCGGTCGCGTCGCTCGAGGAGTTGCCACGCGCCCGCGCCGTCCTGTTCGACCTGACGCCGCGGCAGATCCTGCGCATCGCGGGGCCTCGCCTGCCGGCCGGCTACAGGCGCAGGCTCGAGAGCTACCGCTACGGCCCCGCCGCTTTCAAGATGGACTGGGCGCTCGACGGGCCCATCCCCTGGGCGGCGCTGGCGTGTCTGCGCGCGGGGACGGTGCACCTTGGGGGGACGCTGGATGAGATCGCGGCCTCGGAGTGGGCGGTGGGGCGGGGCGCGCCGCCGGAGAAGCCCTACGTGTTGCTGGCGCAGCACACCTTGTTCGACCCGACGCGGGCGCCCATGGGAGGGCACACGGTTTGGGCCTACTGCCACGTGCCCAACGGCTCGACGGCCGACATGACGGGGCGCATCGAGGCGCAGATCGAGCGCTTCGCCCCCGGCTTCCGAGACCGCATCCTGGCGCGTTGCGTCACGGGGCCGGCCGCGCTGGAGCGACAGGACGCCAACTATGTGGGTGGCGACATCAACGGGGGGGTGCAAGACTTCGGGCAGCTTTTCACGCGCCCGGCGCCGCGTCTCAACCCCTACGTGATCCCGGCTCGTGGACTCTACATCTGCTCCTCGTCCACGCCGCCGGGTGGCGGCGTGCACGGCATGGGCGGCTACTTCGCCGCGCGCGCGGCGTTGAGGAACATGGGGAGAGGCTAGAGCTCTAGAGCTCGCCGTGCACGTGGTCGGGTCCGCTGATGGGCAGGCCGCAGACGTCGCAACGCGGGCGGCCACCCGCGACGGCCTTCTCGATGTTGGCGGCCAGCCCCTGCAGCTGCGCGCGCGGGACGCGGCACGAGAAGGTGTGCGGCCCCGTCTCGTCGACCTCCCAGTCGTGGGCGTAGAGCATGAACTCGCCCGTCGTGGCGTCGTAGCCGAGCTCGAAGCGGTCGGCGTGGAACGAGAGTGTCAGACGGATCAGGGGAGCGGGGCCGGGTACCTCGGGGAGCCCGCGCGGGCGATTGCCCGGCTCCCTATTGACGTTGAGCATGTGGCGCGATGCGATGGCCAGCCGGGCCAGGTGCTCTTTCTCCGTCCAGATGATGGCCCCGCCCGCGTCGTTGTCGGCCAGCAAACGGAAGGTGCGCTTGCCAGGCTTGCCGATCGCCTCCGCCTCCAGGCGCCGGACCGCGCGGAACTCATAGCTCACGACGGCCACGGGCGCGACTCCCTCCCGGACGCTACTCTCCATGGACATGTTAGGAATACTCCCCCTCACCAATGCTTTACTATATACAGGATAGCACAGCACTTGTTATGTCCATTGGCCGCGACGCTCCCATACACCCCTAATCTAAAGGGCGCCCCGGATGGTAGCAGAAAGGGGCCTGGGGCCTGGGGCCTGGGGCCTGCGACGGCCTCCCCAGAGGAGCCCGGCCGGCAGCGCACGGCGACGGCGGTGGCGACATGGCGCGCCGGGGGACAGCGCCCCAGCCCGCACAATCTCGTTGGACGCATGTAGCGTGTAAGAGAGCGTCAGGGCTCGTGAAAAGTCGACAGCGCCCCTCTCTCGCCCCCTCCGCCCATGGCTAACTAGTCCCCGGACCCTAGCCGCGGGTCCGACGGCCTAGCGCGCCTCCGGGGGAACCCCGGGAGATGGCTCCCCCCAGACCCCCGCCATCCACGAGGTGTGCGGCCGGACGGACACACACGGGCACACACGGGCACGCTTGCCCCGACAATTTACGAGCCCTGAAGAGAGCGTGATCACGCTGGCGCGCGATGCGCGCGATGCGCGACAATAGAGAGATGAGACTCTCTGTACCGACCGACCGGCGTATCCTGGCCGTCGCTCAGCGACTCCTGCAGGCGCACGGCTACCACGGCGTCAGCTACGCCGCTGTCGCGGCCGCGGTGGGCCTGCGCAAGGCCAGCGTCTTCCATCACTTCCCCACCAAGGAAGACCTCGTCCGCGCCATCGTCGCCCACTACCGGGCGACCGTGCGCGACGGCATGGCCACCATCGATCAGGCGACGGACGATCCCCGTGACAAGCTTGCCCGCTACGCCGGACTCTACCGCGCGCTGCTGGCGCGAGGCGAGCACATGTGCCTGTGCGGGCTGCTCGCGGCCGAGGCGACGACGCTACCGGAGTCCGTGCGCGCGGAGGTACGCGCCTATTTCGACGAGCACGAGGCGTGGCTGGCGGACGTGCTGACGGAAGGGCTCACGGTGGGCCTGCTGCGGTTCGACGGGTCGCCCGCGGACGCGGCGCAACGGGTGCTGGCGGGCAACGAGGGGGCGTTACTGGTCGCGCAAGCGCACGACGACGAGGCGCGCTTCGACGTCATCGCCAATGGGCTGCTCGCCGACCTGCGCGACGACGCCTAGCGGGCCTCGTCTGCGCCGCCCCCGCACACCCTCGAGGGCGCCCGTCGTATCCTTCTACCGATCGACCGGATGGCGGCATGCTTCTTGCATTGTCCTAGCCACTGGCCGGCGCGTCACCCCATGGACGACTACCGCCAGTAAGACTAATGCCCCACCAAATTAGGCAAGAGGGAGAGACGATGGCTACACCACACGAGATCGACACGACACCACCGGCCATCCATCCAACACGCCGCGGTGTGTTGCGCGCGGGCCTCGGAGGCGCCGTGGGCCTCGGCGGCGCGGGCGCGTTGTTGCCCGCGCTCGCTCGCGCCGGGGGCGCGCCGCCGGTCGTGGGCGCGAACACCGGCCGGCCCAACCTGCAGATGCAGGCCGTGCTCGACCAACTCGCGGCCCTGCACCCGTTGCCCATCCCCACGCTGACGCCCGAGCAGGCCCGCCAGCAATCCAACACTACCGACGCGCTCCAGGGCGTCCAGGCGGCGCGTGGGCTGGCCCCGGCCGTCGAGCCGGTCGGGCGCGTCGACCACATCCGGGTTCCGGGGCCGGGCGGGTTGATCCTGGCGCGCGTCTACACGCCCGGCGGGACCGGCCCCTTCCCCGTCACGGTCTATTTCCACGGCGGCGGCTGGGTCATCGCCAACCTGGACACCTACGACCCCTCCTGCCGCGCCCTCTGCAACGCCGCCGGCTGCATCGTCGTCTCGGTCGCCTATCGGCAGGCCCCCGAGCATCGCTTCCCCGCCGCGCCCGAGGACGCCTACGCCGCGTTGCGCTGGGTTCAGACCAACGCCACGACGATCGGGGGTGACCCGCGCCGCGTGGCCATCGCCGGCGAGAGCGCGGGCGGCAACCTCGCCGCCGTGGCCTGCCTCATCGCGCGCGACCGCGGCACGCCGCAGCCGGTCTACCAGCTGCTGGTGTATCCCATCACCAACTATGACTTCAACACTCCATCGTACCTGGAGCAGGCCATGGCCACGCCGCTCGACCGGCCGACCATGATGTGGTTCTTCACGTACTACCTGCGCACGCCGGCCGACCGGGCCAACCCCTACGTCTCGCCGCTGCGCGCGGCCAGCTTGCGCGGCCTGGCCCCGGCGACGGTGATCACGGATCAGTTCGACCCGTTGCGCAGCGAGGGCGAGGCCTACGCGGCGCGCCTGCGCGCGTCCGGCGTGGCTGTGACGGCGACGCGCTACAACGGGGTGACGCACGAGTTCTTCACCATGTCCGCCGTGGTGGACGAAGCCAGGCAGGCCGTGGCCGAGGCCGCCGCTGGGCTGCGCTCCGCCTTCAAGTAGGAAGCAGGGGAGAGTGCCAGCGAATAGGATCGTGCGGGGCATGATCGCCGGGGCCGCCGGGACGGTCGCGCTCGATGTCTCCACGTACACGGACATGGCGCTGCGTGGGCGTGGGTCGAGTTGGGCCTCAGACGCCATCTCCCACCTCGTCTACGGGCTCGTCACCGTCGTGGCCTGCGACGCGATTGGCGGCTAGACCGCGCCACGCGCCGGTTATGGAGCCTGCGCGCCCGCGAACATCGGGCCCCTCATCCGCCCATGACACAGGCAACGCTGCGATCGAACCATGGGGAGCGCGGATGCGGCGTGTCACACAGTCGTCGGTCGCGTCGCACATCCCAGTTAGCAGGCAGTAGCAGAGGCGCAACAAAGGAGAGAAATATGACAGCCGTGGGAGAACTTACGCCGGCAGAGCGATCCATCCTGGGGGGTGGGACGGCCGGATTCGAAACGGTCCAGCAGATCATCAACATCGCGGCGACCGCCGAGGCGTTCGCGGTCACGGCCCTGGGTGGGGCGCTGGCGAGCGCCGCTAACGGTGCGTTGGCCCTCAACGCCCTGCAGCGACAGACGTTCACGGCGGCGCGGGCCGCGGAGCAGGCGCACTACGCGTACTTGATCGGCGCGGGCGCAAAACCCTTGACTACCACGTTCACCGTCCCCGATCCCAAGATCGTCACCGACGTGCCGACCTTCCTCCTGAGTGTGATCGGCCTGGAAGAAGTGTTCATCGCCGCCTACCTGGCGGCGGCCCAGGAATTCGCCATACTCGGCCAGCCGCGGTTGGCCCAGGTCGCGCTGCAGATCGGCGCGGTGGAAGCCGAGCACCGCGCGGGCGCTCGCTTCTTCGCGGTCGAGGCCGGCCTGATCTCCGGCACGCCGAACGACGTGGCCTTCGAGAAAGCGCTGTTCACCAGCGTGAGCGGGGCGGCCGATGCGCTCCAGGGCCTCGGCTTTATCGGGGGCCGCGGCACACAGATCACGTATCCCGGCCCCGGCGCCATCGACAACACCGGCGTCCACTTCCTGCGGCCCTGAGCGAGTGAAAGAGGAGTATGAGCGATGAACGAACAGGATATATTGACGAACGCGCTGCTCTCGCGGCGCACGGCGCTCAAAGGCGCGGCTGCCGGACTGGCCGGCGTGACACTGGCGCAGGCGGGGCTGTTCCGCGCGCTCGCTGCCGAGTCGGAGAGCGTGCAGCAGATCCTCAACATCACGACGACGGTCGAGCGGTTCGGGGTGACCTTCCTGGGCGCCGGTATCGAGAGCGCCCAGCAAAAGAACTTCAACAAGCCCGTCCCGGTCCCCGTGCTCGAGATCGTCAAGGCGGCGCAGGCCCAGGAGCACTTCCACCTCGAGTTCTTCGAACGGGCGGGGGGACGGCCCTTGGTACAAACCTTCACCATCCCGCCCGCGGCCCTGACCGACTATGACACTTTCTTCAAGGCGATCGTGGCGCAGGAGACGTCGGAGGTCGCTGCGCAGATCGCCGCCATCGGCGTCTACGCCGGTCTGAAGAGGTCCGACCTCGTCAAGATCAGCTTCCAGTACGCGGCCGAAGAAGCCGAGCACCGCGTGCTGGCCAATTCCGCGCTGGGGACTCGTCCGGCCAACGACGTGGCGTTCGCCCCGATGCTGTTCGGGACCGTGGGCGACCTGCTGGTGTCGATGAAGCGGCGCGGGCTGATCGGCGGCAGTGGCAAGGCCATCGCCTACCCCGGCCCGACCCCGATCGACGCCACCAACGTCACCAACCGGACGCCCAGCGGCCCGGCTGTCCGCGCGCCCGGCCACTAAGGATCGTGGAAATAGATACCCATTCCATTTGGGGGAGGGGTGAGGAGCGTCGCTGCCCACCCCTCCGCATGAGAGGAGGCGCGGAGGGCGCCGCTCTCCGTGCCTCCCTCCTTCGTGAAAGACCTACTCTCAAAAGCCCCCTACAGGTGGAGTGCGCGCTAGCGCTGCTGTAGGGCGGTATATAAAGGACCCCGACGTCGGATATACCTTGCAGCGCGACGTAGGGGAGCGATCCGAGATGCTGAGGGCCGTCATGCCGCGCAGGTGCGACGGCACGAAAGGGACCGCGGGAGAGTCGGGCGGGAAGGTTATCGTCGGCGTGTCGTGGGCGTGGGCGCGCGCGGTACGACGGCACAGCGCGCTACGTAGCGCCCGTCGACCCAGCCAGCGTAGTCGACGCC
>JAABUX010001275.1_pt1 | contig 38627 bp, 32 predicted proteins | sample 5561851 | NCBI WGS metagenome assembly JAABUX01 (sample SAMN10711883, study PRJNA513361) | rock metagenome | isolation source: Antarctica rocks | place: Antarctica: Victoria Land, Richard Nunatak red sandstone | collected 2016-01-03 | reverse complement strand
GAGCACGCGGGATTGGCCCGGCGTGGCTTCCCAAACGTCTTGAGGTAGTGGAAGTAGAGGCGTCATGATTCTGATGTACCCGATCGGATGCCAAAGCGCAACCCACTAACCCCCGTGAACGGTTACATCTTTTTTAACCCTGGCTGGCCGCCCGACTTCTCGGAGTGGCCCTCGTTTCGATGGGTGTCCCAATAAACGAGTCTCCCAAGAGAAAAGGCCGAGCGAAGTAATTCGCTCGGCCTTTTCGCGTCGGTAGATTTTTGAATATAATATAATATAAAAATTTATTAATAATTGGGCGGCTAATACTTAATGCCGATTGCCCGAAACGTCGCCATTGCCCAACTTCGGCTTGTCGCGGACCATCAGCGAGTACAAGCAAGGCAGGACGAACAGTGTCGCCGGTTCTCCGGCCATGAGGCCGCCGAGGATGGCTCGGGCCAGGGGGGCGTTGGCTTCGGAGCCTTTCTCGATGGCCAAGGCGGCGGGGATCATGGCGAAGAAGGCGGCGAGCGCGGTCATCGTGACGGGTCGGACGCGGACCGAAGCGGCCTTGCGGATCGCTTCGAGGGGAGATAACCCTTCGTGGCGGCGGATCTCCTGGGCGAAGTCGGTCATCAACACCGTGTTGGCGACCTTGATCCCGATGATGAAGATGATCCCCAGGATCGACTGGACGTTGATCGCCGTCCCGGTGATGTACAAGAATGGGAACACCCCCGCCATCGCGATCGGGACAGTCAACATGACCGTGAGCGGGACGATGTACGACTTGTCGAGCGCCACCATCAAGAAGTACATCAGCAGCACCGCCAGAACCATCCCGATCCCCAGGTCTCGGAAGGTGGTCTGCATCCGGGCGTATTCGCCCGAAAGGACGATCTTCGATCCCTTCATGGTTTGCTTCTTCGACCCCGAAGAAGTGGGGTCATACGGGGACCAAGCGCCGTCGGGCCTCTTTTCGCCGAACTCGTTGAGGGCCAGCGCGATGTCGTCGGCGGTGTGGCCGAGGTCTCGGCCTTCGACACCCAGGGTCAAATCCACCGAAGGCTGGAGGTTGGTGTGGAGGATCTCCGTCGGCACCGTGGTCCGGGTGATCGAGGCCAGGGTCCTGAGCGGGACCGGCTCGGCCTTGATCCGGCCCGTGATCGGGATGTCGAGCATCGTCTCGATCGACGTGATGTCCTTCTCGGGGTACTGGACGCCGACGAAGTACTGGTTGTGCGACTTGGGGTCGATCCAGAAGTTGTGCTTGTTGAACGAGATCGACGAGTTCAAGGCAGCGACGACGTTTTGCATCACATCCTGCTGGGTCATCCCGAGGTCGGCGGCCTTGGTCCGGTCGACGTTGATAACATACTCGGGGTAATTTTGCCGCTGGACAATCACGGGGTCGACCACGCCGTCAATCCTGGCGACCTTCTCGCGTATCATCGCGGCGATCATCGCCGGTTTGGCCAGGTCTTTACCCGTGACCCGGATGTTGACCGGCGTCGACTTCCCCTCGTTCATCGCGCCTCGGATCAATCCGCCGGTGTTGAAGCCAAATTCGAGGTCGGAGAATTTCTTATCGCCATGAAACGCGTCGCGAAGCTTCGACGCGTAAATCTGCGCCGAGCCTTCGCGCTCGGGGGAAAGTTGAATCCGGACGATCGCGTCCATCGGGCCGGCGTTGGGGGTATAGGCGGCCGACCAGTCGGGGGTCACGCCAAGCTCGGAGACGATCAGTTCGAGGTCTTCCTTGGGGATCTGGGTCCGGACGAACTTCTCGACCTCGTCGATCCGATTGTTGGTATTCTCGATACGAGTTCCGCTCGGCGCCCGGACCGTCATCTCGAACGCTCCGCCGTCGACCTCGGGGAAAAACTCGCGGCGGATGATCGGCAGGATCGTCACCAGGGCCAGGGCCAGGAGCCCGAACGCCACCGCGATCGTCGTCCTGGGGCGGAGCAGGACGGCGTTCAAACCACGGACATAAAGCGCGATCCCCGAGTCGATGAACGCTTCCCAGCGGGCGAACCCTCGGGCCACCATCCCTTTCGGCTTGGTGTGGTGTGGGTCGTGCGGTTTGAGCCACATCGCGCTCCTCGACGGGACGAACGTCCTCGACAGGATGTACGACGCGATCATCGCGAAGGCGACGGCCATCGCCATCGGCCGGAACAAGAACGTCCCCATCCCCGGCATCAGGGCCAGAGGGGCGAGGACCAGGAAGGTGCAGAGCGTCGAAACCAACTCGGGCAAGGCGACCTCGGAGGCCCCCTTGAACGCCGCGTCCTCGGGCGTGGCCCCTTCGCCGAGGTGGCGGTGGGTGTTCTCCAGGCAGATGATCGCCGAGTCGACCATCGGCCCGATCGCCAATGACAACCCCGACAGTGTCATGACGTTGATCGTGTTGCCGGTGGCGAGCAAGGCGACCACCGCCGCCAGGACCGACAGCGGCAATGTCATGATGGCGATCGCCGTCATCCGGATCTGGCCCAGGAACAGCAGGATCACCAACGAGCAAAGCACCGACCCCAAGACCCCTTCCTGCACCAGGCTGGAGATCGACTGGCGGACGTACACCGACTGGTCCATGACCAGTTTGAGGTCGATCCCCGGCTTGCTTAACTTGGCCTTCATCTCGTCGAGGCTCGACTTGAGCGTGTCGATGACCTTGAGGGTGCTGGCCCCGAGTTGTCGGTACACCGGGATATAAACTTGCTTCCGACCATCGACCCGGACGATGTTGGTCTGGATGAAAGCGTCGTCCTTGGGCGTGGCCACGTCTCGCATGAAGGCGGCGTTGCCGTGCTCGGTCCGGAGCGGCATGTCGCCCATCCGGTCGACCAGGTCGTACATCGAGTTCGAGTCGATGGCGTAGTCGGTGCTGCCGAACTTGGCGTCACCGGCAGGCAGGAAGACGTTGTAGTTGTCCATCGCCTTCATGACGTCGAGCGGCGACAGCCCCCGCGCCTGCATCTTGTCCCGGTTCATGTAAAGCATGACAGCTCGAACTTTGCCGCCGAACACCACCGGAGAGACCGCTCCGGGGTTGCTCATGATCATCGACCGGACCTCGTACCGGCCGACATCGTAGAGGGTTGATTCGTTCTCGGTTTCGCTGTTGAGCGCGACCAGGCCGATCGGCGTGGTGCTGGTCGGGTCGAACGGCAGGACGACCGGCGGCAAGGTGCCCGGCGGCAGGTTGGGCACGGCAGCCAGGGCGAGCGAGTTGACCTGCGTCAAGGAGCCCGCCGGGTCGGCGTCGCCCTGGAAATAATTTCGGACGATGCTGGCACCGACGATCGACCGAGACTCCTGCCGCGACATCCCGTTGGCCTGGTTCGTCCAGCGTTCCATCCGGCTCGTGATGTCTTTCTCGATCCCCTCGGCGGGCATCCCGCCGTAGAAAGTCAACACCTGGACCGCCGGGCTTTTGAACACCGGCAAGATGTCGACCGGGATCATGAACAAGCTCAAACTACCGACGAGCACCAGCGTCAAGCAAAACACCGTGACGGCGTACGGGTTGTTGAGCGATGCGCGGATCAATCCATTCATGGTGCGCGAAGCCTCCGAAGCGAAAGGCGGCCAAGTGTCGCAAGTTTTTCAGGGTTGGCGGACGAACCACGCACCTTACAAGTCGGGGCAACGACTTGGAAAAGCGGTGTATCCGATTGCTGGAGCGATCAGGCTCGATCGAGCCGACCAGGACGGAACCAAACGACCTTGGCCAGGTCTAGCAGCGGAGGCGAAAATCGACGGGAGCTTGCGGGAGTGACCGGGCGAGGGGAGGGCGAAGCCGAATCCAGAGGCGGTAGCGGATCATCGGTTTCGGAGGACGGAGTTCGAGTCCTCCAACCCGAAAAGCCATGACCTGCGAGCGGTCGGGGACGATCGGAGTGCCGATCCGGTTCCGACCGTGGAAGTGAGGGACTCTCTTACCGACGGTTGGGGCCGAAGGAGAGGCGATCGCCACCAAGCAACTCATCATCCGGGGCGATGGCCCGGCGGCACCGAGCAAGAGTGCCAACACCAACCAACCTAGATATCGGGATGTCCGCATGCGAGCTTGGTTCTTCGGGAGGAGGGTTGTGGATGAGAACGCCCAGGCTTTTCATGTTACTTCGCCCTGAATGGATCGACAATCCTGTAGTCCTCCTCGGGCGAATGAGAGACGAACAATCACCGAATGCGTGAGCGTCGTTGACCCCGAGCCGGCTTCGGCCTATCCTTGAAGAAACTCATGCCGACGTCGAGATCTTCCTGATGTTTCGGCCATTGCGCCTTGGTTTTCCCGTTTTCTAGCCAGGAGGGTCGAGCCCAGTGGACTATTCAGGACCGTCCGCGGCGATCGCGCCTCAAGCCCTCTCCAAGCAACCTCCCGTCGCTCGACGCTTCCGGACCGGCCTCGTCGTCGCCACGGTGGCTGGAGTCTCGGTCCTCGCCGGTGGGTTTTACTGGTTCCGCAACGAGAAAGAAACGCAGGCTCATGCGTCGAATTCGGGCCAACATGCCGGCATCGACGGCGGCGGAGAGAGCGGGAGCGCAAGCAAGGCCGAAGGCTTGCCGGTCGACGTCGCCCACCCCAAGCAAGGCGGGATGGAACGCACCACCACCCAGGCCGCGACGGTGCATGCCTTCGAGTATGCGTCGCTCTACTCCAAGGTGTCGGGCTACTTGAAAGTCCAGAACGTCGACATCGGCGACAAGGTCGAGCGTGGCCAACTCCTGGCGGTGATCGAAGACCCCGAGGTCGACAAGGCGGTCGAGCAAAACGAGGCGGCGCTGATCCATGCCAACGCCGAGGTTGACGTCGCGGTCGAGATGGTCGCCAGCGCCGAGGCCATCAAGGTTGCGTTCGAAGCCAAGGTCCACCAGGAGGAAACCGAGGTCGCCGCCAAGCTATCGAACCAGGAGCTTCAAGGCAAGCAGCTTCGCCGGATCGAAGGGCTGGTCCAGCGGAACGCCGTCGACGCCAAGCTTCAGGACGAGCAAAAGGATCGGTACGACGTCTCCACCGCCGACCTCGGCGTCGTCCGGGCCACCGTCCTGACGGCCAAGGCCGATGTTCTGGCCAAGGCCGCGCTCGTCGGCAAGGCCAAGGCCGACCTCGCCGAGGCGAAGGCCGATGTCGAGATCAGCAAGGCCAACCTCGCCAAGGCCAGAGTGATGCAAGGATACACCCGGATCACCTCGCCTTATGACGGCGTCGTCACCCTCCGGAGCTTCCACCGGGGCGACTTCATCCGCTCGGCCTCCGAAGGGGGCGCGATCCCACTCCTGGCCGTCGCCCGGACCGACAAAGTCCGCGTCGTCGTGCCGATCCCCGACGTCGACGTCCCGTTCTTGAACCGGGGCGACGCGGCGACGTTCCAGGTGGTCGCCCTGCCCGGCCAGACGTTCCACGGCGTCGTCTCGCGTTACTCCGAGACCGAAGACGCCGAGAGCCGGAACATGAGGACCGAAGTCGACCTCCCCAATCTGGACGACAAGCTCCGAGAGGGGATGTACGGCCGGATGACGGTCACCTTGCAGCAAGCCGTCGCCGGGAGCCTGACGATCCCGTCAACGAGCCTGATCTCGCAGTCGGGCAAAGGGGTCGGCACACTCTACGTCGTCCGCGACGGCAAGGCCCGCAAGGTCGACGTCCAGGTCACCAAAGACAACGGAGTCGAGGCCGAGATCCTCGGCGGAGTCGCGCCGAAGGATGAAGTCATCACCCACTACATCGGCTCGATCAACGACGGGACCGCCGTCGTGGCCGATCCGACCCGAGCCAACGCGACGACCCACTAACCCAGTTCCCTTGAGCCACGGATGAAACACGGACCAGACAAAACTAAATCAATTTTCTGATCCGTGTTCCATCCGTGGCTCAACAAGTCTTTCATTCGCGAGGCTTCATGGGTTTTGCGGCCCGGCTGACCGCCTTGGCCTCTTTCTGGAGGGCGTCGAGGTCGGTCGGGATCGGGTTGCCCTTCAAGAGCCGGGCCATGTAGACGAGGTTATGCGCCATGAAGCGGACCCGCTCGTTGACGAAGTAATTGGTGTCGCCTTGGGATTCCAGGTAGGGTCCGCCCAAGCCCGCCTCGTTGACCCAGTAGACGTCGGCATTGGGGGGGACCGTGAAGCCGGCGATGGTCATCTCGTAGAGGATGCTCTTGAGGACGGCCTGTCCGCCGTCGGACTCGCCGATGGCGATGGCGCCCCCGACCTTGCCGTACATCTCGTGCTGATTCCGGGAATCGAGCTGGTAGGTCGTCGCGTCGAGCCGCTCGGCCACGAGCTTGGCCACGGAGGACCGGTCGCCGATCCAGACCGGCGAGGCGATGATCAGGATGTCGGCGGCCCGGATGCGGTCGAGGACCTGGGGCCAGCCGTCGTGCTCGCCCTCGTCCATCGCGGCGCCGAAGGCGATCTTCTGGTCGACTGCCCGAATTGTCTCGGTTTCCACGCCGAGCTTTTCGAGTTGCTCGGCGACCTTACCGATCAAGGCTTGCGTGTTCGACTCGCTCGGCGACGTCTTCAAGGTGCAATTCAAGAAAAGCGCTCGGATCGTCACGCCGGTTCCTTTGAGCCTTGGGTTCATTCTGGAGGCAAGACCTGGTAGTCGATCGGCTTGAACGAGCCGTTGTTCGAAAGTTCGGCGCTGCAAGCCGTCAAGCCGACGATCAGGTCGCGTTCGGCCCGGAGCACGATTGCGTCGCCCGGCTTCGACCGAGGGGGACCGATCGTCAACTCGCCCGACTCGGCCACCATCACGTTCATGAAGAGGTTAAGCGTCGTCGGGATCTGGTCCGGCTCGATCCCGAAGGGGGCCAGGTTCGCCACGAGATTGCCGAAGCAATTCGGGTGGTCTCCCTGATGATTGTAGATGATCCGAAAGGTCTCGATGCTGCAAGGGGTCAGCAAGAAGTCGTGGCGACCGACGTCGTCGCCGAGGATCGTGAACATCGGTTGGCTTCGGTTCGAGTAGAGGGTGTACCCGGTGGTCAGGTAGATGGTGTTGGCGTAGTCGATGCTCCTCCCCGACGACAGCCACTCGGCGCTGTCATCCTTCGAGAAGGCGACCAGGTCGGAAACCTGCTCGCCCATCGGGTCGACCACGCGAAGCCGCTCCCCCTTCGCCAAAAGGAAGCCCGCGCCGGTTTGCGGGGGCATGCGCTTCATCTTGCCCGGATCGTCGGTCATGATCCCATCACCCTTTGGCCCGCTCGAGCCATCGCCGCGAACGGGCAACCCGACCCGACCGAGGGCGGTCCCAACGTCGAGCCAGGCATCGGGGCGAACGGCGGGTGCCAGTCGGGTTCGACGGCCCGGCCCGAGTATTGCCGGGCCTCGGTGGCGGTCCCGTAGTCGGCGAGGTTGGGGTTGAGCGACCCTTGAAGTTGCTCCTCCCGGGCGCGGATGACCTGCTGGAGCCGCTCCCATCGCCCTGCTTCGCGGAGATCCTCGAACTGGGCGTGGGGGTTGAAGACCAAGGTCGGCCAGGGGAAGCGGCGGGCTTCCCGGGAGCTATGCGGGTGAAGGCCGACGATGAACATCGCGGTTTCGGCGAAGGAGAAGCCGAAGTGGGCGTTCTCGGGGTCGTCGCTGACGGAGGGGTCCCAGGTGTGGAACGCCGAGTCGAGCCGGTTCAGGTCGCGAAGTTGGGACCAGAGCAGACGCTCAAACTCGCGCTCGTCGACGCCGGTCGGCTCTCGGAAGATGGCGATGAAGGTCTTGAACTCGCCGTCGTCCGCCGTCGCCGCGACCTCCTGGCTGAAGGTGAACAGGTCGCGGCAAAGGCCCGCCGTCTCGCCGACGCCGCCAAGCTGGTCGTAGACACCGAGTCGGTAGGTTTCGTGCATCACGGCCGACTTGGCGCCGACGCACGAGAACGCCGGGTTGAGGACGAACCCCCGGAACGCCCCGACGGCCGCCGAGGCGAACAGGTCGGGCGCGGCCTTGGGGTCGGTCATCAAGACGGCCCGACCACCCTTCGTCCCGAAATAGTTGCTATGCCGGATGGCTAGGTCGCTTCCGAACGGGTTCTCGGCGGGAGCTGGTGAACTCCAGGATTTCCGATCGGCCTGCGATTGAGTGCTGTTATCAAGGATCAAGGGAGAGTCCATATCGATTTCGGTCCGAGTTCCGTCCAGTGGCTTCGGGAAGGCTCTCGTCGGCCTCGAAGCATCAACCCGGCGAATCTTCAGGCGGGGGCGGACCGCGACTCGCCGATCAGTGGGTCAACGGATTTCTCGAAGGTTTGTTCGTTGGGTGATGGTGAACATTCGCAAATCGCATTCCTTGATGGACTCATTACCAGGTGTTTTCGGAGATCGAGGATCTTGCTTCAAGGTCGAGAAAAACTGAACCTGGGGAGGGAATTAGCCGGACCTCCAAACTTTTGAGAAACCATTGCCGACACTCGACCGACCGACCGGCCGGTTCCGGCCACCTGGCTGGCTCAAGCCCTGGCTCGTCCCGATCTGGAACGTCGGACTTCACCTGGGTCGAGCCCTGGGCGATCGGGGGCGGGCCGTCGCCCGGCGCCAGATCGAACGATGCGAGGTTTGCGGCCGGATCGGTTTGATGATCTACCGACGGCGGGTCATCCCCCCCGAGTTGGCCCGACGCTGGGGGTTGTCCGAGCGGGTGGCCCAGGCGGTCGCTCGCAAGGAGTCGATGGAATGCTCAAGGTGCGACGCCAAGCTCCGAGGCCGTCGCCTGGCTCGGGTGTTGCTCGACCTGTACCCGGTCGGCCCGGCGGACGAGAAAGCCCGGTCGGTCGCCGGTTGGGCCGGGACTGCCGGGGCGAATCGGCTTCGAGTCGCCGAGATCAACCGGGTCGAAGGCTTGCACGACGCCTTGCTCGTTTTGACTCGGTTCGAGGCGTCGGACTTCCTCGAAGGGGCCGAACTCGGAGCGATCGTCGACGGGGTTCGCCACGAGGATCTCACCCGACTTACCTACCCTGACGCCTCGTTCGACCTGGTGATCACGTCGGAAACCCTCGAACACGTCCCGGACCTGGCGTTGGCTTTGAAGGAGATATATCGGGTCCTGGCGCCGGGCGGACGCCACCTCTTCACCATCCCACTCTTGCCGGGGATGCCAATCACATTCCCTCGCGCCAAGCTCGCCGACGACGGGACCAAGGTCGACCTCGCCCCGCCGATCTTCCACCCCGGCGGCGACGTCGGCTACCCGGTATTCACGGAGTTCGGGGCGGATTTTCCTGAGATCCTCCGAGCCGCCGGGTTCGAGTTCGAGGTCAGATTCGGCCCGACGACCGAAGACGACGTCGCCCAAGTTTACATCGCCCACAAGCCACTCGGCGGCTGATCGAGCCGACGGACCAACCCTAACTCCAGATCGGACTTGATTGAGATTCAACTTATGCCTGGTCCCGCTATGTTTCAAAAAAACCACGATGTTTGTCGATCCCGCTGGGAATCGTTAGCTTGACCCCTGTAAGATTCGTTAATTTTTAGGACTATTTTGCTTGTTCGAGGGAATGTAATCTGATGACTTCATCCTTGCTTCGCCGATATTTTTTCCGGTCGATGGTTATTGCCTTGCGGGCCTGACCGCTGGTGGGGCCAGCGCCCGCGCCGAGTTCCTCGCCGCGTTGGGGAGCACCACTTCGACGACCAACGCTCTGATCACTTTTGACAGCGCGACGCCAAGCGTGAACAGCGGCGTGATCGCGATCACCGGGGTGACCGGGACGTTGCTCGACATCGATTATCGTTCCGCTTCGGGCGTGCTGTACGGCCTGAGCAGCTCGGGTGGGATCTACAGGATCAACGCCACCACTGGGGCCGCGGTCTTGGCCTCGACGCTGTCAGTCGCCAGCTTGAGCCCTGGGGCTCAGTACGGGATCGACTTCAACGCGACCGTGGACCGGCTTCGCGTCGTCAGCGATGGGGGCCAGAACCTCCGGGTCAACGTCGATACCGGCGTCGCCATCGTCGATACCCCGTTGAACAAGACCGGAGTCGTGGGCGCGGCTTATACCAATAATTTCGCCGGGGCCACCTCAACCCTTCTCTACACCCTGTCCTATAGCGGAACCTCATTCACCCTTAACACCCAGAACCCGCCCAACAACGGGACAACCAACACGGTAGGTTCGACCGGGATCAACTCACTTTCCTCATTGGTCGGCTTCGTCATCTCGGGCCAGACCGGGACGGCTTTCGTCGCCTCGAATGCTTCGAGCGGGATCGCCGGAAACGTGTTCATCCTCTCGACGATCGACCTGACCACTGGCAACGTGAACAACTTCAATCCGGTGATCGGCAATGCGGTCGGCTTCCAAGTCCGAGGCCTGGCGGACAACGTCGGGACCGCTGTCCCCGAGCCGGCCAGCGTCGCCATGCTCACGCTGAGCCTGGTCGGTGCCGGCCTGGCCGCCCGCCGTCGCTCGGCTCGGACCAACGGCTGATGCCGACCCCAGGAATTCCTTTCAGATCGCAAATTGCAAAGGAACGTCATTCAAGCCAATGCTTTGCAGTTTGACATGCGAAAATTCCTGAGAGCCGGACCACCCAGACGACCCACTTCATGTAATCTAACCAAACTCCGGCCACCAGGACTGAAACAAGTCCTGGTGGCCGGTCGAGGTTGGATCAGTTGAACCACCGCTGCTGAACCTGCCTGGGGGCACTGGGTGAGGTCAGGAGATTGACGATGGTCCCGGGGTTGGCTTTGATCAGGCTGTTGATCTCGTTGACGGCTTGGGTGTAGCCGGAAAAGACCGTCGCATAAGCATCGAGTCGGCTAGTAACGTCGCTGGTGGCGATTGGGTCGCCTTGCAGGAACGAAGCGACCAGGCTGGCCAGACCCGAATAAGTCAAGTCGAGCATGTTGATCCGACCCGCTCTCAGGCCAACAATAATAGCCGGGTCGAGCGTCGGGTTCGCCGCGATCAACAACTCGAGCTGACCCGCCAGACCTCCACCCCGAAACTGTGCGAACGAGGCCCCGGACGGGCGAAGTGGACCCACTGGGACGGGGGTGGGCGTGGGTGTCGGTGCTGGGGCGGGCAAGGTCGCCCCGCCGGACACCGTGAACCGCTCGACGATGTTCACGTTGGTCCCGTTGGGCGAAAGTCCCGAAACGCCCGAGGTGTAGGTTGAGTCGGTCAGACTCTTTGTCGCGAGGATCGTATCCGGAGCCGACGCCGCGGCGACGCTCACCGTCAACGCCGTGCCGATTGAGCTGAACGAGACGAGGTATTGCGTCCCGACCGTCACGGCGACAGCGGTCGAAGAGGTGATCCCGCTCAAGCTTCCACCGGACATGATCCCGATGTTGAGGGTGGTCACGTTCTGCGACGAACCGACCCACGCGACGTAGCCGTTCTTGCCGGTCGAAGCCCGAAGCCAGACAAACGCTGTCGCCGGACCCGTGTCGGACTGCGCCTCGGCGGTGCTGATCAGACTAACCTGGCAGTCGGTCATCGACTCCGACGACGGCCGGAGCAACAAGTCCGTCGAGAAGCCCTTGCTGACGGACTGGAGGGTGTTCGAGGTAATCGACCATTTGCCATTAAGGTCGTTCCAGCCGTTCCCGACAGCTCCGTTGGATCGGGCGAACAAATCATCAAAGGTCGGGGGCGACGCCGTCTGCGACAATGAGGGGCCCATCGGGGTCAGGCCGACAGTCGAGGAAACATTGTAAGTCGCCGCGAAATTGGTCGCGGTGGCGGTGGTTGCGTCGAGGTAGATTCCACCCGGTCCATTGGCGAGCGGGACGGGGTCAGTCATGGCGCCGATCTTCGTCCCGTTGATGCTCATCGTCACGACCGAGCCGACTCGGGTGAAGGTGATCGTGTAGTCCGTATCGGGGTTGAGCGGTTGCTGAAGCTGACCGATTTTTGAGGTCGTTCCATAGGACTTTTTCAGGAGCAACCAGGAACCGGTCTTGATCGGGTCGCCGCCGAATTCATAGGTCGCTAAGTACCCGTTCTGCCCCGCCGAGTCGAAGTCGCCGACCAGGCCGAAGCTCCCCGCCGTCGTTCCGCCGAAGCGAAAGGTCGCTTGAAGTTGGTAGTCCGACCCGCTGGGACCGGAAAGCGTGTAGGTCGCCTCCGAAGAGGTGGGGTTGAGTGAAACTCCGATCCCCGACGGGGTGAAAACAAAGTTGCTGTTTCCACCCTTGCTCGTACTCCGGGTCCAGGCCGCACCATCTTGAGTAAGCCTCGAGGCGAGGTCGGCTCCAGGGGTTCCGTTGAGGCTGTCGACTGCGTAAGACGTAGACAATTTCTTTTCCTTTGGTTCGATTCAATAATGAGAGGACCAAGCCGATCACTCGGCTTTCACTCGCCATGACAGATCTGACGAATCTTGGTAGCTCTGAGGTCAATTCATGCACAAAAGGCGGAGGCATCGTCGGTCAGGTTTGATGTCGCGCAACCGGATCGATCGCTTGATATAAGTTCGATACCGGCCTCGACGATCGTCCAATTTGGCGGTCAAATCAATACGATCACGCTCAATGCAGTCTCTTGATTAACACCAGAACTCCGGCACCAATCGGTCGAATGTGCCGTCACTCGCGACATGCCGAATTTGGCACTGTTTGGCTACTGGGTCCTCGACATGATTCCGAGAGGAAGTGCCTGGACCGAATCAAAGTTTAGAGATTGATGCCCATTTCGAGATGCATAATGCCCAAACTCGATTTGACAACTACGCTTTGCCAAGGAGCCGACACAACTTACCAAGTTCTTGAAACTCAAAAATTTCTCCAAAGCGAGCGCGAACCAGAGCAAACGACCTCGGGTTGACGCCCTGAAAACAACTCCTTCAGTATTATCGCTTAATTGAGCAAGCTTAAACCGTGATCTTGCAAGTTTTGTAAGCGATACCACCCCGGATGATTCATTACAGTGCTCGAATTTTGGATCACAACCCGTTACAGATAAACTTCTTGTGGTTTGCGATGGCAAGTGTGGAAGATTCTTTGGAATTGTGGATATTGCCAGAAAAACTAGGATGCTACCTGGTTGCCGAACCGTCGAGGACGATTGACGAGAAACCAACCTCTTGGGCGAGCAGCTACTCATTTGGCGACCGACGCGCCGGGCGGGTCGACCTGGATCGTCTTGAGGATCTGCTCGACCTCTCGCCGGTACGTTGCGATCGCCTCTCCGGATGTGGTGGCGATCGCGAGCAAGCCCGCCGCTTGGCCGGTCTGGATCAGGTAACCATCGAAGTGGAATCGGGTCGACCGGCTCGAAGGATTGTCGCCGGCATCGGGGACCTGGACCGCCGCCTCGATCCGGTAGACTTTCTGGTTGGGCCAGTCCGCTTCGGGGAGCCAGCCCTCTTCCCCTTTGATCACTTCGAGCTTCATCTGTGAAGTCTTGGCGGCGAGCTTGGCCTTGAGGTCGTCGGGGCCGAGCGCCTTGCCCACGAAGTCGACCTGGATCAGGTCGGCCACCTGGCGACGGGTCCGGGCCAGGGCGACGGAGCCGGGTTCGAGCGGGGCCAAGGCGGGCCGCTCGAGCGGGAGGAGGTCTTGGGGATGTTCGAGACGGAACCGCTTCGACGAGTCGAACCAGACCAGGGAGGCGTCGGCCCCTTCGAATTTGGACGGGGGCGGAAGCTTCGGGAGCGACGTCGCGGGGACGTCGACGTTGAGTTGCCGCTGCATCGTCACCTCGCGGGTCGACTGGAACCGGAGCCGCCCGGGACCCGGCAGCGGCCCGGTGGTGGTCCGGGCCATCCGGACCTCGGTGACAGCGCCTCGGGCGTCGACCAGCCCCTCGGTGGTCCGCCCGAGTGGGTTCGCAGGCGGGACTTCGGGCTGGAAGGTGAAGAACACCTCGGCGTTGACCGCCGACTCGCCGATCGAGGTCGGGGTCCGGCCCGTGATCCCGAACACCGCGAGCAGCCTGGGGCCGTCGATCTCCTTGCGCAGCTCGTTGAACTTGCCGACCAAGCTGTCCCCTTTGACGCCCGGATCGCCGAGCAAGGCCTGTGCGCCCCGTCGAGGGACCCGCCACGAGTCGCCGATCCGGACCGCTTGCCCGGGCAGGATCAGGGGAAGTTGCGAGACGACCATCTGGCGGGTCAGCACCTCGTACTCGTAGTCGGTCGCTTTCCGGTCGGCCAGGCTGGTCAGCATCGGCCAGTCGCCCGAGCGGTATCGAGTCGCCAGCGTCAAGCCGTCGAGCGGCCTCGCGCCCATCATCCGGGCGGGGTCTTCGGGCTTGGTGAGGTAACGCTCGAAGAATCGGACCGAGCCGATCACACCACCCAGGCCGCTTTGCTCGGTGGCCCGCTCGATGAAGACCGATTGCCGGGTCGACTCCGACCGCCTGGGAGCCCCTTGAGGCTGGTCGAGGACGTCCTTGATCACCTCGATCAAGCCAACCCGGTAGGCCCCCAGGCTCCCGGGAAGTTCGCGGCCATCCTCGCGAGGATAACGCTCGACGAACCGGTAGCGGTTGGCCAGGTCGACCAGCTTCGCCATCTTGCCCGGCGTCGAGGACACGGGAAGGTCATTCTCGCCGCCGAGGGCCGCCGCCGGGGTCGGGACGGCGGGGGCAGTCGCCTGGTTCTTGGGGACCGGAGGGGTCTGGCCCTTCGCCTCCACCACGAAGGCCCCGATCGCCAGGGTCGAGCCAAGAAAGAGGTCGCGAACCCGATCGGTCGAGGAATTGCGAAACAAGCGAGGCAGCCGCATCGACGTTTCCTCATCTGCAAGAGTCGAAGATCGGGATTACGCCCGGAGGTTGATTGCAAATCGCAGGATCGTCAGATCGCAAATCAATCCCAATCCGGTACTTCTATGAAAGGAACGTATCTGACCTTTTGGCCACGCACGAAACACGAATGAATTTTTATCAAAATCTGGTCCGTGTCCCGTCCGTGTTCATCCTTGGCTCGATTTGCTTCGCTACCCCAATCACTTCCATTCCAGCGAGCCGATCATCCGCAGGTCGCTGTCGGCGAACTGCGTTTGTTGGGCGAGGCGCAAGGTGAAGGTCGCGATCAGTTGGTTTCCTTCGGGGCTGGCAATCAGATAATAATGCCAGAGCACGCCCGAGTCACCTTGTCGCCCTTCCACCGTCACCTTGTAGCGGAACCCGCCCGCCGCCGCCCCCTCGACTTCCCCCTGGCCGACGACCCGGACGAACCGGTTTCCCAGCGCTTTTTTCAGGTCGTCGCGAAACTGGGTGAGGTCCTGGTGCCTCCCCTTCCCCGCGTTGGGGCCGACCGCCAGGTTGCACTGGGCGATCATCTCCCCTCGGTCGAGCCGCTTGAAGACCACCTGCCGGTTGTCGTCCCAGTAAAGATGCCAGTCGCGGTCGTGGAGCAACTCGTACTTGCCGTCGGGCGACCGGAACAAGAGCAGGTCGCGCCCGGGGGCCGAGTCGCTCCGGGCGACGCTCGCCAGGCTGTCGGAAAGCCCCGAATCCGCCGATCCGGGCGTCGAGGATCGACTCACGGTGAGGACGCTCTTGACGTCGAGGCCCGACTCCACCGGCCCCGGTCGCCGGGTCTCGGCTCGGCGGAGGTCCAACTGGCGGACCTGACTGGTTTTCTGGTCGAAGAGGAACGAACCGTCGCACGCCATCGACCCCTCGCCGCCGAGCGCGGCGCCTCGGATCGAACCGAGCAAGCGGACCCGGGCCACGTGCGAGTCGACCGCCTCCAGCGTGGCTTCCAGGGCGTTGGCGGCGATGGCGTCGTACCCGCTCAGGTTCCTCGCGGCGAGGTCGCCGACGGTCCAGTGGTCGCCCAACTTGACCGGCTTGCCGGGCAAGAGGGCGGGCAACGCCAAGGGGTCGCCCGGTCCGCCGACGAGTTCCAACTCGCTCCGGGTGAGCGGCCCGCCTAGGCTGACGACGTCGACGGCGACGTCTCCTCGACGGGTCGCCACCAGCGCCGAGACATCGGGGCGAAGCTCGGAGCTGGTCGCGCGAACCTCGCCGTTGATCGTCGCGGCGGCCCTGGTGACGTTGCGGACCGACCGGATCGGGACCGACCCGGCCCCGACCGCGACGACTCGATCGTTGAACTCCAGCCGAGTCGCGACCTTCAAGGCCATCGGCTTGGCTTCGGGGGCTCCCGGCGGGGTGGCGGGGCGAAACGTCCCTTCCGCCTTCAACTCCACCGTGACCCGGGCCGAGTCTCCGGGGCGGGCCGATTCAAACAAGGGGGCCGGTTCGCCCGCCCCGACCAGGATCAGCACCGCGATCGCGAGCCCGACGCCCCGCAGTCCGCTCATCTTGAAATCCTCTCGAAAACGATCCGCCCAAGGTCGCCCGCGGTTTTTCGTCGAAATTGGCCGAAGGTCGCCGACATTCTTCATGACGTGCTTACGCTCGGATCGGCCTGATCCTTTCAAAATTCTACAACCTGCCTTCCGAAATCAGGCTTCCGTGCGTTATGGTTTCCAGTAGTAAGCGAGTTTGAAATCGAAACTCTTGACAAACTTCCTCTGATCTGTCAGCAAGTCCCCTCATAGAACAGGAAAGATCCGTCACAGGGAACTTGTTCGAGCATTTCATCGTCCAATTGGGTAAGGCTTTTCTCGCCGATCAGGATTGTATGATAAACTGGATTGTCTAGTTCACCGGCGGAAGCTACCGGGTTCACGGTTCCAGGAACGAGATCAGTTCGGGTCGGTCGGGTTGGCTCGCGGAGCCGACCGGTGTGGCGGAAGGTCGTTCGCGACCTCGAAAATGCGGTCTGAAAGGGCGGCGGCATGGGCGGCGCTTATCGCCATCCGGCACTGAAAGAGCTGAAGGACCAACAAGCTCGCTTCGCCCCCCGCGACCGAGTTTTGGACCAGATCGACCGGGCCGAGCAACTCCTCGGCGAGATCGAGCCGGGCAAGCGTTACCCGTTCGAGTACCTGTTCTTCCGGGTCACGGGCTTCCGGCCCGAGGTCACGACGGCGCTGGTCCTCGACGGCGTGGGCGTCCTGGCCGACCTCCGGCTGTACGTCGCCGACCTTTCGGCATCGCTGGCGCAGACGGTCGAGCAGGCCGCCGAGCCGGTCCTGACCGTCGAAGAGGTGAGCCGCCGCTACAACGTCACGACCCGGACGATCACCCGGTGGCGGGCCCAAGGTCTGGTGGCTCGCCGATTCGTGATCGAAGGGCGAACCAAGGTCGGCTTCCTGGAGTCGAGCTTGTCGAGGTTCGTCGACGCCCACCGCGACCAGGTGGACCGAGGCTCGCGGTTTGGTCGCCTGAGCGACGAGGAGCGCGAAGAGATCATCCGAAGAGCCCGGCGGATGGCCACGGTCGGCGGGGCGGGCCTGGTCCAGATCGCCCGGAGGATCGCCAAGAAGATGGACCGCTCCACCGAAACGATCCGGATGACCTTGAAAAGCTACGACCGCGATCACCCCGACCGAGCGATCTTCCCGCCCTCGACCGCCCCCCTCGACGACGCGACGAAGACCAAGATTTTCCGCCTGTTCAACCACGGCCACGGCGTCTCCGCCGAGAACCTGGCCAAGCAGTTCGACCGGACCCGATCGAGCATCTACCGGGTCATCAACGAGATGCGGGCGCTCCGCGTCCTCGAAGTCAAGCTCGAATTCATGGGGCACGAGACCTTCGATAACCCCGCCCTCGCCCTGAAGATCATAGGGCCGATGCCCGATCCCCTCGACGGCAAAGGGCCGCGCAAGACCAAAGCTCCCAAAGGGTTGCCCCCCTACCTCGCCAGCCTTTACGAGGTCCCTTTGCTCGCCCGGGAGCAGGAGTCGCATCTGTTCCGCAAGATGAATTACTTGAAGTTCTCGGCGGAAAAGCTCCGGACCTCGATCGAGCCGACCAAGGCCAAAACCAACGACCTCGACGAAATTGATCGGCTCCAGAACGAGGCCCTGGTCGTCAAGAACCAGATCATCAGCGCCAACCTGCGGCTGGTCGTCTCGATCGCCAAGCGGCACGTCGGCCCGACCAACGACTTCTTCCACCTCGTTTCCGACGGCAACATGAGCCTGATCCGGGCCGTGGAGAAGTTCGACTATTCCCGAGGCAATAAGTTCAGCACCTACGCCAGTTGGGCGATCATGAAGAATTTCGCCCGGACGATCCCCGAAGAACACCACCGCCGAGACCGGTTCGTCACCGGCCACGAGGACATGTTCGAGGCGGCTACCGACAACCGGACCGACGAGCACGAATACGAAAACGCCCAGAAGAAGATGGTCGACGCCGTCAAGGGGATGCTCGGCCGCCTCGACGACCGTGAGCGTCGGATCATCGTCAGCCGGTACGGGATCAACGGGGTCGGCGAGCAAACCCTGGAGCAACTCGGCAAGGAACTCGGGATCACCAAGGAGCGAGTCCGCCAGATCGAGTCGAGGGCGCAAGACAAGCTCCGCCGGATCGCCGGGGAGCAGAAGTTGGACCTGCCGATGCTTTGAGCCGATCAAGTACCGCAACTGTCAACCGCCGGACGGGGCACCTTCGGTCGGCTTGTCCATGTCGATCGGCAGGTCCGTGGACGCCTTGATCTCGCGGACGATCGGCGAGGTCGTCGGGCCGAATTTGTCGCCCAAGTAATCTTTCTCGCGATCGGCGGGCTTCTGCGAGGCCTTGCTGGAATTCAACGCCTCTCGATTGATCTTCGACGAGATCGCGATCCGGTATTTGCCCGGCGGAATGCCCGACCCATCCTTGCCCGGGACCTTGAACGTACCGGCGGTGGGGTCGTAATCGGCCAGGTAAGGTTCGGTGTCCGGGACGACCTTGCCCTCGGCGTTCTCGGTCTCGATCGCCACGAAGGTCATGGTGACGAGTTGCCCAGAGGGTGGGGAATACTTCGAGCCTCCTTTGAGGAGTTGCCCGGTGACCCAGACAACCCGCCCACCCGAGCCGCCGCAGCCGGCAAGGCCGACGACCGGACCGAGGAAGACCGCGACACACAAAAGACGTTGAAGCATGTTCGCTGGTCCGCAGGTTGTTTTCGTGGCAAGCCAAATGGGACGGCCGGCGACGCCCTGGATCATGACTGCCGGCCACCCTACGTGCGGATCGGGTCAACGATTAGTACTGATCGGCGCTGAGGATCGATCCATCCGCGCTGGTCAAGATGGCCCACCAGGTCCTCTGGGCGACCGTGTCCTTGATGAATTTCACGCTGCCATCGCCGAAGGCGACGTTCACACCGCCCGGGTGGAGGCTCCGGGCCTGCGCACCACTGTTATACATGCCGCCGCCGCAGTTGAAGCCCATGCCCTGCTGGGCGGCATTGGGGAATGCCGAGGCGAAGGCGTACGACCCTTGCAACTCGTCGCCACCGTCGCCGCAGTTGCCCGGGGGCTTGCCGAACTTGTTGTTCGGGGTCGGGTTGTAGTTCTTGGTCTGGCCCATCATGCTCGCCCCGCCGATGCCCATCGCCCAGACCCCCCGGATGTCCAGCGAGTTGAGACCGGTGCGGATCTCGGCGATCATCGCGGTGTTGGAGAGGCCGTCGGTCACCTCGGCGATCTTCTTGCCAAAGTTGGCGCCAATCATCCCGACGTGGGGCGAGCCGTTGTAAGGGGCGATGAAAGTCTCGCTGCCGATCGACCCGTTGATCTCGTGGTCGATGTCGGATGAGCCATTGACCGAAGCGTAGTTGCCCCGGGCCCAGTTCATCAGGATCGCACCCGTCCTCTGGTCCTTCGGCGCCAGTTCGGGATTGCTCGACAAGGCCGACTGATCGTAGAAATATTTCCCGGCCTGATTGTTCGCGTCGCTCGGGCAGACGAAGGTGCCGAGATAGGTCGTCCGGACCGTCGTGTTCGCCCAGTCCATGTTATACATGTTAGCATTCAGCGCGGACTGCGCTGTCGGGTCAGAATATGGGCCAGCCCAGCCGGGGTAGCCGATGACATTCGAGCTGTTGTAAAGGCTCGATTGCTCGATAAACGGCAAAATCATGATCGCCCAGTTCGGCCCGAACGGCTCGGTCTGGTCGCTGACCAGGTAATCACCCGCGTTGCTCGGGTTGAGACCGTTCGCATAGGGCAAGTTAACCCCCTTGGGGAACGTGCCGTTGGTCGACTCGAAGTTGTGGCATCCAAGAGCCAGCTGCTTGAGATTGTTGACACACTGACTCCGGCGTGCCGCCTCGCGGGCCGCCTGGACGGCCGGCAACAGGAGCGCAATCAAGACCGCGATGATCGCGATGACGACGAGCAATTCGATGAGGGTGAACGCTTTACGAAACTGACGCATGGAGAGGGTCCCTGGGTGGACGGCCGGAAAGTGACAACTCCTCGGATTGACGGTGCAAATCATAGACATTACGCTTACATGTTCAGTGTAATTTTAATGAAGTTTCGATGTATTCGTCGTGGTTAATCACGGATTTCGAAAGTGAAGCACCATTCAGGGCAGCAATGCATGACTGATCTTGGAGTTTCGACGGTCCCTCCACTTCCGGGGCACCGGACCTCGACGACTTGGGCGTCGGATGACCGACGCCGCCGATGCCCACTCCGAGGTTGACGCTGACGGCCTGGGGGGAGAGGATGAATCGTCCCGGTCGCCGTCTCGCGGCTCGACTCGGAGGAAACGTCAGATGAACCGAGTGGTCGCCGCCGTCCCGGAATTGGTCGAGGAATTGTGCCTGGTTCGCGTGGGCCTGATGGTGCTCAAGCCGACCGCGAGCTTGTTCGCACTCCGAATGGGCCGGGCAATCGACCTCGCCTCGAAGCAACCCGAGGCGAAGGACTTGGGCTTGCTCCATACCGAGCGGTGGTTCGCCGGGTTTGGGCACTTCGTGCTCTTGCAGTATTGGGCGAGCTATGACCAGCTTGAGACGTGGTCGCATCAGGCGCCGCATTCGGAATGGTGGAGGAGGGCGAACGAACGGATGCGAACCAGGGCAGATTTTGGGATCTACCACGAATCCTATCTGGTTCCCCGAGATAGGGTTGAGGCGATTTACCTCAACTGCCCGGCGGTCGGGTTGGCTTCGTTCGGCAAGACGGGCTTGCCCGAAGGGGAGATGACGACCTCCCGCGACCGGCTCGGGCGGCGGTCCCCCCGCGCGGGCGACCCGAAATCGCGGTAGACTTGGTGGAGGTTCGAAGGCGAAGTGAGAACCGGAGACAGCGATGATGGGAAGTTGGGGGGTCCGGAGCTACGAGAACGACGACGCCGACTTCGCGATCGACGCCGGCCTTGACCGGGTTCATGGCTCGGTCTACGAAGACTTGATGGATGATGGCAACCCGCTCACGATCGACCAGATCCAGAAGCGGCTGGCCAACCCCTCGACCCTCGAAGCGGCGGTGTCGGCATTCTGCGCCGAGATGGACGCCCCCTGGGACGACTGGGACGATGAAGAGCGGCTCGGTTTCGCCGGGGTCGTGGTCCGACACGCCGAGCTTGGGGTCACCATCCCCGACGATTGGCGGACTCGGGCGCTGGGTTATCTCCGCGACGAGGCGATCGAGTGGGACGAGGCGACGGCCCGCAAGCTTCGCAGGGAACGCGAGATCGAACTCCTCGAACGACTGGAATCACCGTGATCGAAACGAACCCATTCTCGGCCAATTTGAGTCGTAAGTTGGGATTAGGGAACGCTTTCGGGGGCGGTTGGGTTCGTTCGGTTTTCTTGCTCCTGGTCCTCGGATCGGCTCGGGCGGGCGAACCGCTCGACGTTCCTTTGCCGGGCGACGACGCGACGTATCGGCCGACGGTCGTGGTCCGAAAAGGCTCGGCGCTGGGGACGGGGACGATCATCGCGTCGGTCGAAGGGGAGACTTTGATCCTGACCGCCTCGCACGTCGTCGAGGAATCGGGTCCGCTCCACGTCGAGCTTTTTCGATACAACTTCGGGCTGGAGCATGCTCGATCGGTGAAAGGGTTTCCCCGGAAGGTCGGCGCCTCGATTGCCGCCCGCGACCGGAACACCGACCTGGCGATCCTCCGGGTTGGCGGTCAACTCAAGCTCCCGTATGTGGCCCGGATCGCGATGAGCAGCCGGCCGATCGCCGTTGGATCGGCCGTCACGTCGATTGGCTTCGATCGGGGGGAGCGGTTGATCGGATTCCCGACCCGGGTCAAGAAGGTCGAGCGGATCGACATGGACCGGGGCGGCGGCGACCGGTCATTCCTGATCACCGAGAACCCCCCCGAGGTGGGCCGGTCGGGCGGCGGGTTGTTCCTCCCGGATGGAACCCTGGTCGGCGTCTGTCTCGCGAAGGCCCAACTCAAGCTGGGGCCGGTCCTGGGGATGTACAGCACGGTCGCCAACGTCGAGAGGTTGCTGAAATCCCAACAGGGCCTGGGCAGCGTCGTGGCCCGGTCACACCCGGTCGTTTCGGCGCCTCCTTCCCCCTCGACAATCCCTCGGAAACTGGATATTCCCGAGATCAACCGAACCGGTGACCGGATTCGGGCGAATTAATTAAGAAAGTTGGCCGTTGGACGAATAGCTTCGCATCAAAATTGCGACTATAACTAAGGTGAACTCGCTTCCTGACCTCGGGTCGATCGAGGCGACCGTCCGATCAAGATTCTAGACCGCTTTACGGAGGGTTTACTCCCTTGCAATCGAGCAACCCGGCCTTCAACGACAATCTGCTCAGCCATTTCGACAACGCCGGCATCCGCTCGACGACGATGACGGTCACCGGCACGGCGCTCAAGTCGTTTATCCTCTTGGCCTTGTTGATGACCAGCGCCGTCTGGTCGTACAACGAGGCGAGCAACGGAGATCTGGGCGGCGGCCTCCTGATCGGCTCGGCCATCGGCGGAATGATCCTCGCCCTCGTCACCATCTTCAAGCCCACCCTCGCCGCCTGGACGTCGCCCGTGTATTCGGTCCTCGAAGGGATCTTCCTCGGGGCGATCTCGCAGCAAGTTGATATGCGGTATGCCTCGCAGATGAAAACCGAGGGAAGCTCGATCGCCATCCAGGCGGTGGCTTTGACCGCCGCCACCTTGTTCTCGATGCTGTTCCTTTACGCGACGCGGATCATCCGGGTCACCCAGCAGTTGACCACGGCCATTTTCGCGGCGACTTCGGCCATCGCCCTGGTTTACCTGGTGTCGATGGTGGTCAACCTGTTCGGCGGCCATGTGCCGTACATCCACGACTCGGGCGTGATCGGGATCGGCTTCAGCGTATTCGTCGTCGGCTTGGCGGCGTTCAACCTCTTGCTCGACTTCGACTTCATCGAGCGAGGCTCCGAATCCGGCTTGCCCAAGTCAATGGAGTGGTACGGCGCTTTCGGCCTGATGGTCACCTTGGTTTGGCTCTACCTCGAAGTCCTTCGCCTCCTCCGGAAACTCCAGGACCGTCGCTGATCCTCAGGTCCTTGAGAAAATCTTGAGGAAATCTTTGCGAAACGGGCGAATGTAAGGTACCCTCTTTACATCACCAGGTCGGGCCTTGCGTTCCCGACTCGCTTCGCGTGATTTAGGACCTTGCCGCACACCATTGAAGCGGCTGCGAACCGATCTGAAAGACCCGGTTGTCTTGACCGGGTTTCTAAGGACATTTTCGGTCGTCAGTCCGGTTGCCACGCATCCTGCCTCGGCCTCCCCCAAGGGTCACCTTTCGGGAAGGCCGAGGTTGTTTTTTCTCCCAGGGAAGGGAGAGGAAGGCCGACCCTTTGAACGCCGACACCCGGCCCGAAGCGCCCGCTTCGCCCGAGCGAGGTCTCGTTCGTGGCCTCGTCGCGCTCGGGTTGGCGCTGGCCCCTGCCCTCCTGGCGATCGGATCGACCCCCGGCTTCACCACTCAGGACGGCCCGGCGCATCTCTCCAGCGCCCGGATCTTGAACGCCTCGCTGGCGGGCCACTCGCCTTATGCCGAGACGTTCCGGGTTGCTTGGGAGCCGCTGCCGAACTGGGCCGGGCACCTGTTGACGATGCTCGCCATCGCCGCCTGCTCGCCGGAGGTTGCCAACCGGCTCGTCGCGGTGGCGACGCTGGTCGGTTTCGGGTCGGCGATCGTCGCGCTCCGGGTGGTCGTCGCCGGATCGCGAGGGGTCGAGGTCGCGGCTTTGCTGGCGGCGGTCCTGGCCTTGAACGTGACCTGGCTTCTGGGATTCACCAGCTTCCTGCTCGGAGCGACCGTCGCCCTGCTGACCCTGGCGGCCTGGTGGTCGGGTCGAGGAGGGTTCGGGCTTGGTCAGGTGGTCGCGCTGGCGAGCCTCCTGGTTGTGGGATACTTTTGCCATCCGATCAGCCTGGGTTTGACCCTGGGCGGTCTGGCCATCCTGGTGATCGCGACCCCCGGCCCTCGAAGGCTCGTTCGTGCCGGGTGGACGGCGAGCAGTGGTGCCACTTTGATCCCGTTGGCGATGGCTTATCGGTCGTTGACGCGATCCGGGGGTGGCCTTGATCCGGTCTGGGGTCACTGGTCGCCTTCGATCTCGGGGTGCGTGAGCCAGCTTGGCTGGGTCGACCCGTTGTCGCTGGCCGCCAAGACCGCCAGCCCGTTCGATGCTCGGTTGGCGATGGTCCCTCCAGCCGCGATGGCCCCGGCGCTCTGGGCGGTCCTTGCCTTGGGGGGGATGTTCGCCCTGACCTGGGGTCGCCGGAACCCCGAACGGTTGGGCTGGTTGGTCCTGGCGATCGGTTTGCTCGCCGTCGGGTTGGTGTCGCCCGACACTTTGGGAGTCAAGCATGGCCATTTCTTGCCGCAGCGGGTCGTTTTGCTCGGCCTGGTCGCGTTGGTGCCCTGGCTTGACCTCGGGACGGGCCGAATCGGGGCGAAGGGGGCGGTGGCTGCGCTCGTGGTGGCGCTCTCGGTGCAGTCAGCTTTCGTCTGGGATTACGCCCGGAACTGCCGCGATCGGGTTGCGCCGTTCTTGAAGATCGCGGCCCGGTTCGAGTCGGGGACGCGGTCGGCGACGCTCTTGAACGGGATTCGGGGGCGGTTCCGGGCCAATCCCCTGCTCCACGCCGACGGCCTGATCGCCGCTTCGACCGACTCCGTATTCTGGACCAACTACGAGACCGCCCAGTATTATTTCCCGGTCAAGGTCCGATCCGACGTCGACCACCCGGTCGCCACCTTGTTCGAGGAGGTAGCGATCCTCGATGAACCGCGCGACGTCGACCGCCGGACTCGGCTCTGGCGCGATTTGCTCCGAGATCATGCCGACCAGATCGACCGGATCATCGAATGGCAGTCCGACGCGGATCTTGATGCGGTCACGAGCCATGATTATCGGGTGACCGACGGCGAAGGGCCGCTCCGGGTCTGGTCGAGGCTCCCTCGCTCTCGGTGAATCGAAGCCGGATTTTTGGCCGAAAGGTGGATTCGATGGTGGGTCGTCGGACGCTCCAACTCACCAGCCTTGATGACGTGATTCCCGAAGTCGACCGGCTCCTCCAAGGGGGGTACCGAACCGTCGGCAACTGGTCCCTCGGGCAGGCCTGCAACCATCTGGCCCTGGCCATCCAGGGGTCGGTCGAGGGGTTCGCGGGGGCCGCTCCCTGGCCGGTCCGGGCCTCGCTCGGCCGGCTCATGAAGCGGCGGATCTTGAGCCGAGGGAAGATGCCCGAAAGGGCCAAGCTGCCGGAGGAATTCCACCCTCGCGAGGGTCTCGACGATCGAGCCGAGGCCGAGGCGCTCCGGGCGGCGATCCGGCTGTTCGGCCAACACGCCGGGGCTATGGCGGATCACCCGTTCTTCGGCCCAACCCTCCCCGAAGAGTGGCAACAGTTCCACACCATCCACGCCGCTCACCACCTCGGCTTCATCATCCCCGAGCCTTCGGCAGCCGTTTGAGATGTCGACAAAGCCTCGGCGACATGCGGGAGCGACCGTGTCGGCCCAGGTGTTTCCCAACTCGCCGAACGACGGCGCTTTCCCCGGCATCCGACACCAGATCCTCATCGGTCAGCCTGACGTCGGCCGCTCGGCCACCCGGCGAAGCGACGACCGGACGAAGCCGGACAACGCCCCCCCGCTGAGCGTTCCCAGCACGTACACCCCGACCACCAGGACCGAGATCGGCGCGGATACGCCCCAAGTCAGGAATTTGACCGCGATCAGCTCGTTGTTTTGCAACGCGAAGATTCCCACCGCCGCCAGGAACAAAAAAAACAACGTTGCCTGCAAAAATCTCATCGGGTGGCCCTCGATCTTTGGTGAATTTTGTTACGCCTTCCAATTCGGACGGCCGCATCTCACTCTACCGCGCATCAGCGATGGACGAACGGAAAACAGGTCGTTAAGATCAAGGTGGCAAGATTGGAGCCGGGCGAGAGTGGTGGAATGGCAGACACGCAGGATTTAGGTTCCTGTGCCGCAAGGCGTGAGGGTTCAAGTCCCTCCTCTCGCATTGGGTGGCGGAATTTCGACGACACCAAGGCTGTCGGCGAGAATCGAAGATCCGGCCGCTGGGCCGGTCTTCGCTGGAAGGGCGATCGAGCAAAAGACGCGGGCCGAGCCCGTCCTGGTCAGATCGCGTGGCCCACTTCGACAAGAAGTGATCGCCCGATCGATCGGTTTGAAAGCTTCATCGAGCGACTCGCACGCCGTGGCACTCTCCTGGGCCGGCGAGCGTCCTGGGAATCGACCGGCCATGGTGACCGGCCCCGACCTGGGGACCGGTCCTCTCCCTTCGTCATCCCTCGAGCAATCGCGAGGACCTACTGTAGAATGAGGACGGGGTGTGCTTCCCACCGGCTTGATTGGCCTCGGTCGATCTTAGCCTGTTTGGCCTGGCATCACTTTTTCCCGAGTGCGACTCGACGATTGGTGACAATGTGGATGATTAACCGACGCTCCGGCAAACTTTAAGGTACACTCCAACAGAACGTTCCGTCACTCAATGTCCTGGTACTGGAGACGATATCATGGCCAGCGGCCCCGGCGTCAATCATGGCAAGACAGCTTTCGTCAAGGAATTCCTCGACGGCCACAAGGATGCGAACCACGAGGTGGTCAACGATGCCTGGGTCGCGGCCGGGCATGAAGGGACGGTCAGTGACAGTCTCGTCAACAAGGTCCGGCAAAAGTTGGGTCTGACCGGCCGCAATCGGAACCGCACATTGTCCCGGACCCAGGACGAGCCCGTTCGAGGGTCGAAGTTGAAGATCCCGGTGCGAGCGAAGGGCGACCACTCCGGGGCGACCGCTCACCCCCTCTCCGAAGCCAAGGGATCGAAGAAAGCGACCGGGCCGACCCACTCCGCCGAGGACGACGACATCCTCGACGAGCTGGAAGAAGGGATCGACGAACTGGTCCAAAGGCTCAGGGAAATGGGTGGACGACCCGACGTGGTGAAAGCCCTCCGGAGGGCGCGAAGGCTCCTGGTTCGCGGCCACGAGGGTTGAAGGCGAGGCACCTCGCGAGCAGACCCTGGATGACAACCCTATTGGTCGCCTCGGGGTTCGCTTACCATGAGCGGGCCAACCCGATGCTCCGCCCTCGGCCCGAGTTTGCCCGACGAGGTCTTCATGCGATCGAGACTGCCAATCGTCTTTTGCGTCCTGTCCTTGATCCAACCCGCACTGGCCGGCGAGCCGGGGTCGAAAACGACGCCGGGGCGACCGACCCGGCCGGTGCATACCTACTCGATCGTCGCGCGGGATTTCAGGACCGGCGAGCTTGGCGTGGCCGTCCAGTCGCACTGGTTCGCCATCGGGCCGCTGGTCCCCTGGGCCGAGGCCGGAGTGGGCGCCGTGGCCACCCAGTCGTTCGTCGACCCCAGTTATGGGCCGCTCGGCCTGGCGATGATGAAGGCGGGGCGACCAGGCCCCGACGCTTTGAAGGGCTTGCTCGCCGCCGACGACAACCGGGAGGTTCGCCAGGTGGCGATGATCGACGCCCAGGGGCGGGTCGCGGCGCACACCGGGGCGAAGTGCATCCCGATGGCGGGGCACCACGTCGGCGAGGGGTACTCGGTCCAGGCCAACCTGATGCTCGACGAGAAGGTCTGGCCCGCCATGTCCCGAGCTTTCGAGTCGTCGCAGGGCGACCTCGCCGAGCGGATGCTCGCCGCGCTCGAAGCCGCCCAGGGCGCGGGGGGCGATATCCGAGGCAAGCAGTCGGCGGCAATCGTCGTCGTTTCGGGCAAACCGACGGGCAAGCCTTGGCAAGACCGGGTTTACGACCTCCGGGTCGACGACCACCCCGAACCGGTCGCCGAATTGCGTCGGCTGGTCCGGCTCCAGAAAGCCTACAACCTGATGAACGAAGGCGACCTCGCCGTCGAGCGGAAAGACCCCGAAGGGGCGCTCCGGGCCTACGCCGGGGCCGAAGCCCTCGTCCCCGACAATGCCGAGATGGTCTACTGGCACGCCGTCGCCCTGGTCAACATGAAGCGGGTGGAGGAGTCGTTGCCGCTGTTCCGCAAGGTGTTCGCCGCCGACCCGAACTGGAAGACCCTGACACCAAGGCTGGTCGGCGTCGGCCTGATCTCCGAAGACAAAGCCGCCTTGGAGCAGATCCTCAAGCCAGCGGGAACCGGAGCGACGAAGTGAACCCTGAATTGAAACTTAACCCGCAAGGGCTCGTGGACATCGCTTTTGAATCTGGAGATTTTCCAGGATCAAAGGATGGCGAATGGCAGGATCGCAAATCGCAAAGAAGGGCAAGACCTTGGTTCCTGATTCTTTTGCGATTTGCGATCCTGCCATTCGCCATCCTTGATCTCCAAATTTGAACGCGACACCCGGGCGAAAAGAGATGGGAAAGATCGATCATTTTTGGGTATCTATTCCTTGAAAATCTTGTTATGCTTCGAACGGCTGGTCTGACGATCGAACGGCATCGACGGTTCTTCCCGACCCGATCCCTGCTCCTTTCCTCGCCTTTCCCGCTCGACGGGCTCCCACTGAGCCCACCTTTCTCCTCGACCCGGAAAGCACGAAGCGGGTCGCCTTTTCGCCTCGGAGTTTGATCTTGGCCAAGAAGCTGTACGTCGGCAATCTTACTTACAACGTCAACGAGACCGACCTCGAAGCGTTGTTCTCACCGTTCGGGGTTGTTCAAAGCGCGCAGGTCATCGTTGACCGGGACACGAATCGCTCGAAGGGATTCGCCTTCGTGGAAATGGGCTCGGACGCCGAAGCGCAAGCGGCCATCCAGGGCCTCGACGGTCGTGACCACGACGGCCGAAACCTCACCGTGAACGAAGCCAAGCCCCGCGAAGCTCGCTCGGGTGGCGGTGGTGGCGGCGGCTACGGCGGCGGTGGTGGCGGCTACGGTGGTGGCGGCGGCGGCCGGAGCGGTGGTGGCGGCGGCTACGGTGGCGGCGGCGGCGGCCGTTATTGATCGGATCGCCTGCCTGACTTTGATCTCGGAGACCGAGGGTTCGCCATCGCAAGCCCTCGGTGACCAATCGATCAATGGGATCTATCCAGGGCCAGTTGGCGAATTCGCCCACCTGGCCTTCAAACCGCCGGCCTCGCCCGGTCTCGCCGTCATGGCTTGATCCGACTCGGGTCGTCCTTTCTTGTGCGGGAGCCCGAACGCAGCGGCGTCCGTCGACCGGGCGTGGGTCGGCCCCGCTCCTCGTGATAGGCCAAGGATGCACACCTACCCAGCCGACGAACAGCGGATCTCGGAAGTCGAGCGAGGCCGGAGCTGCGAGGCCGTCGTGCCGTTGCCGCCCGGCGAATTGCTCGCGGTCGGAGAAACCATCCTGTTCGCTCTCTATCAGTCGCGCGCAGGACAGCCGCCTTGCTACGTCAAGGGGGGCGACTCGGTCCTTGTGTCGCTCACCGGCGTCACCGACCTCGGGGCGACCGACCCGATCACCGGACAGACGCTCGTTCGCCTGGTCTGGGAACCGCTGGGTCAACCCGGTTCGCCGGGAATGACGTCGGATCGCGTCGCGAAGTCGAGTCGTTCTCGCGGAAGAGCTTAGCCCGACGGTCGCCTTGCCATGCCGGGTCGGGTGCCGAAGAAGTCCCCAGGTTTCGGCCTTCGACCGGGTCGTCTCGTCGCGGACACCCCATCGTGATCGCCCCAGGAGCCGTCCTCGATGAACTCCAAGCATTATCACGCTCCGGTCTCGCCAGCCTCGACGAGGCTTCGCTGCCCCGTCTGCCACGAGGCCGTCTACTCGCTGGCGGGCATCCATCCTCAATGCGCCGTCAAGCTCTACGACCCGCCCAAACCGAAGGTCAAGCCGCCCGGCCCCGCCCCGATCGTCGCCCAAGATTCGGCAGCCCTCAGCCCAGCCGAGGTCGTGGTCGCCGTCGAACCGTCGCTGAAGTGAGCCGATCCGGTTTTCGGTCGAGCAACCAGCCTCCCTCCTCGTTGGTCCTCAGAAAGTCGAGTTCTGGCCCATAAATTGCTCTTGCCTTTCCTAGAGTCGACTACGTCCAGGGGTGGTCTCAATCCCTGCGGCCGATGTGGTTTTCCGAGGCAGGAGTCTTTTCGCGATGGCATCCTCACACAAGACCAGCGAACGAACCTTCACGACTCATATCGACATCCCCGCCGGAAAGCGGGCCGCGCTGATCGAAACCCTCAACCGGCACCTGGCGGAAACCCTCGACCTCTATACCCAAGTCAAACAGGCGCACTGGAACGTCAAAGGCAAGGACTTCTACCAGTTGCATCTGCTGTTCGACGAGATCGCCGAAGAGATCGAGCCGTTCATCGACCTGCTCGCCGAGCGTGCGACCTTGCTCGGGGGCTATGCCCTCGGGACGGCCCGGATGGCCGCCGAGCATTCGAGCCTGCCCGAGTTCCCCACCGACATCACCGAAGGCCGAGAATACATCGAAGCCTTGGTCGAGCGATTCGGCCAGTACGTCGGCCCGATCCGCAACGCCTCGATCGAAGCCGACGAGATCGGCGACCCGGCCACGGCCGACCTCTACAACGACATCAACCGAGTGGCCGACAAGCGCCTCTGGTTCCTCGAAGCCCACCTCCAGGCCCGGACCAACGACTAAGTTCGCTTCGACTCCCTGATTTCCCAGAAACGCCTTCCCACTCAATCGAGCGGGGAGGCGTTTCGCATTTGAGGTACCGCCCGAGCTTGGTTCCGATCAGAGCGAGGCCCGGAAGCTGTTGGCGATCAGCCAGCAGCCGAGCAAGGCGGCGATGGTGAAGCCGACCACGCCGAGCGGCAACGGGACCCCCGCCCGGATGATCAGCGACGATCCGACGATCAGGCCGGCGATCACCACCCCGGCCGCCAAGGTCTGGCTCGCCTTGGTCAACTGGCGGACGAGCCTCTCGAAGTGCTGCAAGTCGAACTTCACCGTCAGCTCGCCGCGCTTGATCGACTCCAGCGAGTGGCCCAACACTTCCGGCAAGAGGGTGGCGATCCTCTGGAAATCGTCGGCGGTCCGGGCGGTCTGGGTCAGGAGGCGGCGAGGGCCGTATCGCTTCGCCGTCAGTTCGCGGAACAGGGGGCGGACCTGCGCCCCGATGTCGAAGTGGGGGTCAAGCTCGCGGCCGACCCCTTCGATCGTCACCAAGGACCGGATCAAGAGGACCAGGTCGGGCGGGATCGTCAGGTGGTGCGCCCTGATAAACCCGACGAGGTCGTGGAGCAGCCTCGACAGGTCGATCGCGTCGAGGGTCAAGTCGCTGTACGACGCGACCAATTCGCCCAGGTCTCGGCGTAGGCTTCGGGCGTCGACCATTCCGACTTCGCGGCGGATGTCGAGATCTCCCAAGGCCCGGAGGACGCGGTCGGTGTCCTCGGCGATCAGGCCCATCAGGAGGTCGACGATCCGCTCTCGGGTCGGGGCGTCGACCCGACCGAACATCCCGTAGTCGAGCGGGGCGATCACCCCGCCGGGCAGGACCCGGAGGTTCCCCGGGTGCGGGTCGGCGTGGAAGAAGCCGAACCGGAAGATCTGGCGGAGGAGGATCATCGCCCCTCGGCTGGCGACGTCGACCGGCTCGACGCCGAGCTTGCGGAGACCTTCGAGGTCGTTGACCGCGACCCCGCCGATCAGCTCCATCGCCAGGACTTGCGACGTGCTGTAGCCCCGGAACGCTTCGGGGATGTGCGCGAACGGCTCGCGGGCGAACTGCCCCCGGCACCGCTCCATCGTCTTGAGTTCCACCGACAGGTCAAGCTCGCGCTTGAGGGTGCGCTCGAACTCCCGGACCAGGGCCACCGGGCCATACACCGCGACCGTGGGTAAGCGTCGCTCGGCGAGTTGGGCGAGGTTTTTGAGGATGTCGAGGTCGGCCTGCACCGTCTTCTCGATCCCCGGTCGGCGGACCTTCAGCGCGATCACCCGGCCGTCGAACAGCGTCGTCCGATGGACCTGCGAGATCGACGCCGAAGCCATCGGTTCGGGGTCGATCGCGGCGAACACCTCGCCGATCGGTCGGCCGTACTCTTCGAGCAGGATCGCCTCGACCTCGGCGAACGGGATCGGCTTGACGTGGTCCCTGAGCAGCGCAAGTTCGGCGATGTACGCCTCGGGAAGGAGGTCGGGGCGGGTGCTGAGAATCTGCCCGAGCTTTACGAACGTCGGCCCCAGGTCCTCGCAGATCAAGCGAAGCCGCTCGGGTCGGGCATGAGGGGGGATCTCGTCGCCCATCGCGGCCCGCTCGAATGGCCCGACCACCTTGTCGAGGTGGAGCGCCGAGACGAGGTCGCGGTAGCCGTAGCGGACCAGGCTCGCCAGGATCTGACGGTAGCGGGGGATGTCGCGGAGGTGGCCGACGGTTTCGCGGATCAAACGACAGACCTCGAGGGCATCTCGGGCTCAAACCCGGGCGAAACCGCCTCGGAATCGCTCGAGTCCGCCTTCATTACATCGCCCGGACCGCCCGGGCACAATGGCCCCCATCTCGCCCCAGGGGGATCACCCGACTTGCGGTGGGCGGGGCTTTCTGTTAGGCTGACACTCGTAATTGATGACGCCACACGAGGTTGTGATCGGAGAATCGCCATGTCGACCGTGTCGGATCAGCTCGCCATTCGACCTTTGGACACCCATGACGATCTGGACGAGACCCGCCTGGCCGCTGTCGGCTATGTCTTCCACGGCAACGTCCCCGCGGCCGGTTCCAAGAAGGCCATCAAGGCCGGAACCAACCTGCTCCACTTCGCCCGCTGCTCAAAGCTCGAGAAGGCCGGCGAGACCGAAGCCAAGATCTGGTTTCGCTCGATCGGAGTCGCCAAGCAACACCTCGACGAGACCGTCGGCCTCGACAAGTGGAAGTGGTGCAAGGTCTGCGAGCGCGAGATCACCCAGAAGATCCTCAACGAGCGCTGAGTCTCGACCCGCCGCCCCGGGCCGACGGTCCGAATGTATCATCGACTTGCACATTCGGGGGAGATCGATGCTGCCATCAATAGGGTTCCAGATCCGCGTGCGGGGCTTGATGCTGATCGTCGCCTGTGTTGCCCTCGGCTGCGCGACATTCGGTGGATGGTGGCGATGGGCGACGTATCGTAACAAGGCCGAATATTATTTAAACGAGGCCGAGCAGGATCGCCGGATGGGAGTGGCGTCGGCGTCCAATGCCCGGGCCGCCCGCGTCGGCCGGCAATCACATCTCGACCTCGCCCGGGTCGACCCGCCGATGGCTGCGACCCACCTTAAGGATATTGCTTTTATCGACGACCGGCTCGCCATAATGGCCCGAGCCTCTGGATATAGCAGATTGATGGAGGCGTACCACCTGGAACTCGCGGCGAAATACCGCATGCTGGCGTGGCGACCTTGGTCTAGGACCCCAGCCGATCCTCCGCCCCCACCCCGAGATGACCGGGCGGACGGCCCTGACAAATCGCCGCAACGGGCCGCCTCGACCGGGTCAGGATGAACGCCGCGATCCCCAAGCCGGGTGCCACGGGTTGTACTCGACCCGTGCTCCGGGCATCGCTTACGTCACGGGTTGGGTACAACCCGTGGCACCCGATATTGGCATTCATGGTCACTGCCTTTCGCTCTATTACGAGCCTTTTCCGATCTGATGAACACCATCGACGAGATCCAAACTGCAATCCGCAGCCTCCCTGATCAGGAGTTGGCGGCGCTTCGCGAGTGGTTCGCCGAGCTAGACTTCGAAGCTTGGGATCGCCAATTTGAGCGAGACGTCAACGAAGGGCGACTCGACGCATTGGCCGAGGAAGCGCTTCGAGACCATCGCGAAGGTCGTTGCACTTCACTGGATCGGTCGTGAAAGTCCGCCGTTTCGCCGCGATTGAACCAAGATGAACATGGCGATTCCCAGGCTGGGGATGACGCAGAAGAGGGCGAGCGAGACCCAACTTCGCCAGTCTCGGCGGTTGGCTCGCTCGATCAAGACCAGGCCCGCCCAGCCTGCCGTCAGGAAGAAGTCGAGCATGGCCAGGTCGAACACCCGGTCGGTCCGGAGGAGTTCCCAGAGCCGGGGGCTGCTCAGGCCGATGGTCCGCTCGATGTCATAGGCCAGCCAGCCCCCGACGGGGATCGCGATCGCCAGGATCAGCCAGCCGACGACGGGCAGGCGGCTCCACTCGGGGCGAGGGGACGGGCTGTTGAGGGCGTCCGTGTTCAAGGGTGGCTCTCCTGGATCGGTAGGGTGAGATGATCTCGATCTGGCCTTGGTGCAACATCCGCGCCCAGAGTCCTGGGTGTGGCATCGTTCTTGCCGCGACGTCCCCTCAAGGCATGGCCCAAAAGTGCGATGTCACGTCCTTGGCGGGGGTCGGATCATGATCGGGAAACTTTGGGTTCGATTTCTGTCCGGGTTCGGGTTGGTGCTTGGCCTGGCCCAAGGGGGCGCCGCCCAGGGGCCTGGCCTTCTGGCCTCCGGCCCCGACCTGGATCGGCTGTCGAGGCGGATGTCGGAATCGGTCCACGACCTGGCCGATGACCTCGGCGCTGGTCCCGGGCGGAACCCGGCGGGTCAGTACCTTGAGCCCGACGCACGGGAACTGCAAGCCGCCGTCGGCAACTGGTACAACACCGTCCGGACCACCAACGACCCGTATCAACTCCGTCGGTCGTACTCGGGGATCGACATCGCCTGGCATCGCCTCCGGGGACAGGTCGTCGGGTCGGGCTTCGCCGACCCCGCCGTGTCCGAGGAGATCAGGCGAGTCGAGGAAGTCGACGGCCAGATCCACCAAGCCTTGGGCTTGAACGCCTACCCTCCCAACTACGGTGGCCTCGGAAACAACTTCCCCCCGGGAAACGCCCCGTTCCCGACGAACTTCAATTCGAACCCCGACGAAGCCCGACGCCTGGCCTATGCGGTCGCGCAGCGAGCCGAGGCGCTCGGCGGCGTGGTCCGCAACGAGTCCAACGTGAACCCTGCGCTCGGCCAGAAGGTCGCCGAGGTCGACCAACTCGCCCAGGCGGTCGACGGCTTCTATGAGGCCCTGAACAACCCGGCGATCGCGGGTCGGCCCGACTTCGCCCGGTCGAACTACGTCCCGATCGTCCGCCAGGCGAACTCCCTCGGCATCTCGCTCGACGCGACGGGGATGACACCCGCGCTCCGGCCCACCTGGGATGCGTTCGCAGCGGCCCATAACCTCCTCCGAGTCAACCTCAACCTGGCCTCCCCGACAATCGACGGACTGCCCGACCCGGCCGGTTTGAGCCCCCAGCCTGGTTATCTCGTCGCGCCGGTCCCTTCGGGCTCGGTCGGCGGTTGGGTAGGAGAACTCGATCGCCAGGTCGACGAGCTTCTGGTCAATTTCGCCCCCACGGTGAACGTCGTGCCCGAAGGCCGATTCATGCTCGCCGACATGGAGCGGATCAAGCAAGCCGTGGGGATCTTCCGCCAGGAAGCCGCCCGAGGCGCCGATCCGAGTCGACTCGCCGCCGTGTTCCAGGACGTCGACAACAACTGGCAGCGCCTGGCTCGCCGGTTCGACCGGATCGGCCGGGGGCGGACCGGCCCGAACATCCAGAGGGTCCAGCAGATCGGCCAGACCTGCGAGCAGGTCCATCGGGCTTTGGGGATGCCCGGTTATTCCCCGACGTTCGGGCCATACTGACCCATCAAAGCGGCCACGGATTGTCACGGTCAAGCACGGATTATCAAGATTAAAATTCATTGATCCGTGATTGATCCGCGACAATCTGTGGCTGAAATCTTTGAGTCGAATTAGTCGGTTCGTTTGAATGCCGTGAGGTCGGGAGAAGCCGGGTCGGCTTGGTGGGTGAGCAACTCGGAAAGCTGGAAGGCGTGGTACGGCTGGCCCGACGCCGGTTGGCCGTCGGGGGAAGCGTTGGCGACCCAAAATCGGGTGGTGGACGTCTCGAACAGGACGCTGTGGAGGTTCGACTTCATCGCGACGGGCCGTTCCATCAAGGCGCGAGCCGACTCGGCGTCGAACGTCCCCAGGCCCGCCTTGACCCGTCGGGCGAGTTCTTCGTAGCGGCTCCCGATCGAGAGCAAAACCGAGTCGGGCACCGCATGGGGGAGCCGAGGTTCCGCCTCGCCCATCTTGACCACCTTGAAGGCGTCCCACGACGCTTCGAGCCCGACCGCCCGCTTCGAGTTCCCGTCGGCCACGACGTAGAAATACTGGCAGGTCCGGGGCTGGTCGCGGAACGCGGCGACCGCCTCGTCGAGCGTGTGAGCTTCTTCAAGGGCCATCCGGACCAGGAACGCCATCGGGACGCCGTCCCAGTGGCCGAGCCCGCCGCCTCCCATCTCGCCGATCGAGATTTTCTCGGCATTCATGCCCGTCACCGAACCGACGAAACCGGCGTAGGTCACGTTGACGAACGGGATCATCCCCTCGGGCTCGGCGACGACGAGGACGGCGTGATCCTGGAGCTTCCAGTCGCAGCCGTAGTCGAGGATTCGGCCGTGGTAGAGCGTCCCATCCTTGGTGGCCGAGTTTGCCAGGGCGAACCCCGAGCAGTGGAACATCTCGGGGATGAAGTTGGCGGCGATGACCTCCTCGATCGCTACCCCCGAGCCTTCGGCGATCCCCTCAAGCTCCTCGTAAAACCGGGGTGGGACGAACCTGCGCTGATTCTGGGCGATGGTGAGGATCACCCGCTTGGCGTCGAGCGGAACCTTGACCCCGAGCAACTCGGGCTTAAAGTCCTTCGCCTTGACGTCGAAGAGGTAGCGGACCTGTTCTCGGATCTCCTCCTTGAGCAAGGCCCCATGCTGCCGCCCCATCGCCCTGGGCGATCCCTTGAGGTGGAGCACCTTCGACCCGTCGACCACTTCGAGGAAGCCATCCCCCGACCGGGCGACGGTCCGGGTTTCCCCAGGGGAGCGGTTCGCACCGAACCCGATCAAGGCCAGCGAGACGACGATCGACAGCCCGAGTCGGCGGTTGCACGGGGTCATGGGAGTCATCCTTGAAATCCGCGATTGGGGGTTCGGTTCCGACGGGGAAGCTTACCATCTCGGCCCGACATGTCCCAGGTCCGAGGGGGCGTCACGGTCCGGCGTTTGGAGGCGGGGTTGGCTTGAGCCAGAGCTTGAACCAGTCGAGCGCCGCCCGGTGCTGCTCGGGGGTGACGGCGTGCCCGACGCCTTTGGCCACCATGATCTTGAGCTTGTCGTCGGCCCCGGCGTCGTGGAACGCGGCCCGGGCGGCGCCGAAGGTGACCTCGGCGCCTTCGATCGGGCAGTTCGGGTCAAGCTCGCCGTTCAAGATCAAGGTGGGCCGACCGGCCAGGAGGCGAACCATGCTTGGGCCGTCGAACTCGTCGAGGATTCCGGGGAGGACCTTGTTCCACAAGGCCAGGCAGACTTCTCGGTTGACCTTCGGCTGCCCGAGTTCGCCGGCGACCCGCTCATGCGCCAGTCGGATCGTGTTGGCCCGGGCCTGCCATCGGTCGTGGTCCAGGCCCCACCGGAAGCTCTGGATCGCGATCGCCGGGACGACCACCTTGATCCGGTCATCGGCGGCGGCGATCAGCCAGGCTTCGATCCCCCCCTTGCTCGTCCCCGTCAGGCCAACTCGGTCGGCGTCGACGTCGTCTCGGGTGGCGAGGTAGTCGATCGTCCGCGACACATCCCAGCAGGTGTCATAATAGAACGGGTGGGCTTGGGATTCCCCCGGCTTGGCCCGGTAAGCCTGGTAGATGGCCTGGTTGTAGGCCAGGGTCGGGACCGGGCCGCCGGCACGCTCGCCGTGGAACCGGCCGTCGATGGCGACGGCGACAAATCCGAGGCGGGCGAGGTCGTCGAGCCAGCCCCGCATCCCCTCCTTCTTGCCGCCGGTCCCGTGCAGGGCCAACACCGCCGGCAACCGCCCGGTCGCCCCTTCGGGCCGGACCACGAGGACGGGCACGCGCTCGATGCTCCCGTCGGGCCGGGCTTCGGAGGCGAAGTCGAGCCGCTCGGCGATCAGGCCGCGATCGGGGGTTTTGACCTCGTGGTTCCGGACATCAAGCGCCACCCGAGGCCGGTCGATCACCCGGAGGAAGTCCGCCTTGACCTGCGAGGCGGGTAGGGAGGCGACTGGCTGGGTGTTTTGTGCGTGAGAATACCCCGCGACGAGCAAAAGTCCCGAGAGCGCCCAGGCCATCGCCCTTTTCATGATGAGTCTCCGGGAGTGGTTAAGCTATCGACGATCTTCTGAAAAATTGAAGATACATCCCGCGAGAATGATTGCAAGACTTAACTTTCGGCGAATGTTCGACTTAATTTAAGGTAGCGATATCTCGGAAAACCGATTTTAACTAAGCCGCGTGGACATACGCTGGATGAATTGGGTAAAATGTATACGATCCTTCAATCACTTCGGCGGATGGAGTTGCCCTGATGCGTCGTCATGAAATTAGCGACGAGTGCTGGGATCGTATCAAA
>JAABUX010001273.1_pt1 | contig 38631 bp, 36 predicted proteins | sample 5561851 | NCBI WGS metagenome assembly JAABUX01 (sample SAMN10711883, study PRJNA513361) | rock metagenome | isolation source: Antarctica rocks | place: Antarctica: Victoria Land, Richard Nunatak red sandstone | collected 2016-01-03 | reverse complement strand
CACGCAATGTCACACTTGTATCCAGGGTGGCTTCGTAGTCCACCATCTTAAAGATTCGAGGCATAGCTGCTCATTGTCACTTGCCTCACTCTGACACATCGGTGTTTCTCCGACAACCTGCTAGATGGCAACAATCTGAGTTTGAGTTTTCCGTCGGACGTAGTGCGAGCTGATGTATCCCTCAACAGTGGCGCTGGAGTTGATGTAACAGCTGGGGATGGCGGCAGTATTGCGGTCAACGCCCGGAATCTAGATATTTTGGGAGGCAGTGTCCTTCGTGCTGGGATAAGGCAAGGGTTGGGGTCGGTTGGCACTCAGGCAGGAGATGTTGACATTGATGCGACGGGGTCAGTGACGCTCTCCGGAAGCAATATCTTCGACATCGTGCAATCTGGAGCCGTGGGCAAGGGGGGGGGATGTCAATGTCACTACTGGGTCGCTTTGGGTGACCAATGGCGCTTCTGCTGTCTGCCAGTACCCTTGGACGGGGGGATGCAGGCAGCGTGAAGGTTCAAGCTAGTGGTCCCGTCTCCTTTGATGGGAGTGCTGCTGCATTCAGCGAAGTGGAATCTGGAGCTGTGGGCAAGGGTGGCAATATTGACATCACATCTGGGTCGCTTTGGGTGACCAATGGCGCTGAACTGGCTGCCGGTACCATGGGGCAGGGGGATTCAGGCAGTGTGAGGATTCAAGCCAGGTATGCGGTCTTCTTAGATGGGGAGACTAGCAATGGCCCTGGATTTGCCAGTGGTGCCTTCACCACGGTGGAAACTGGAGCCGTGGGCAAGGGGGGGGATGTCAATGTCACTACTGGGTCGCTTTGGGTGACCAATGGCGCTCTGCTGTCTGCCAGTACCCTTGGACACGGGGATGCGGGCAGCGTGACAATTACTGCCCATGATATATTTTCCTTGGATGGGGTGGGCCGCAATGGACTTCCCACTGGTGTAGGGAGCCAGGTAACACCAAAAGCCGTGGGCAACGGGGGGAATGTCAATGTCATAGCTGGAGCACTTTCCGTGACCAATGGCGCTCAACTGAATACCAGTACATTTGGACGGGGGAATGCGGGCAGGGTGACGATTGAAGCCAGTCGTACCCTATCCTTTGATGGCGTGAGTAGCAATGGATTTTCCAGTGGTGTGGGTAGCACGGTGGAAGCCACAGGTGTGGGACGGGGAGGGGGCATCAACATCACGGCAGGTTCGCTGTCTGTTACCAATGGGGCTTTCCTGTCTGCCAGCACTGGTTCACAGGGGGATGGGGGTAACATCACCCTTAACACCAATACCTTGGAAGCGGTTAACGGTGGACAAGTTCTCACCACTACCAGCAGCAGTGGCAAGGCAGGTGACATCACCATTAATGTGACTAACAGCGTCACCCTTTCTGGCAGTGATCGCACTTATAATGCTCGACTTGCCCAATTTGGTGAAGATAGAGTTAGTGGTGCAGGCCCTGCAAGTGGGCTGTTTGCCAACACATTTCCCGACTCCACAGGTAACGGCGGCACTATATCCATTGACCCAACAAAGTTAACCCTCACCGATGGTGCTAGCGTCGCAGTAAACAGCCTTGGAAAAGGGAACGCAGGCAACTTAAATATTCAAGCAGGCACCGTCACCCTAGACCGTGGGTCATCTATCACTGCCGCAACGGCAAGTGGTGAGGGCGGTATCATTAATCTACACTCGCAGGACTTACTGCTGACGCGCCACGGCAGTAAAATATCTGCACTAGCTCAAGGAACTGCAAATGGCGGCAATATCAATATCAACACCCCATTCCTCGTCGTCGTCCCAACAGAACAAAGTAACATCATTGCCAACGCCTTCAAGGGTCGCGGGGGTAATATCCGAATCACAGCCTCTGGTGTCTTTGGCATTCAGCCCAGTCAACGACAAATCCCGCAAAGTTATATCAATGCTAGTTCGCAACTGGGGATAAACGGTACGGTACAAATCACCACGTTGGATATCAACCCCAGTCAAGGATTAGTCACCTTACCAGTAGTGCCAGTCAATGTCACCGGACTAATCGCACAAGGCTGTCCAGCGGCTGTGGGACCAAGAGCCAGCAAATTCGTCATCACCGGACGCGGTGGTCTGCCGCCCAATCCCAGTGACACCCTTAGCAGTGACACAGTTTGGACAGATTTACGCCCTCACACTCGGCGCACACGCTCTAGCTCAGTTACACAAAAAACCACACCGCTGACCAACTTCACTACGGAGCCGTTGGTAGAAGCCACTGGATGGGTGACTAACGCCAAGGGTGAAGTCGTCCTCACGGCTTCTGCACCTACTGTTACCCCCGATATTCCTTGGCTTAGACCTACTACCTGTCATCTGCAATAAAGTGCAATTACAACTCGGGGAAAAGGAGAATGGCGCGTTTGATTAGCCGCGATCGCTTTACCACGCTCTATGGGTAGGCTGAGGGTAAGACTAAGACATCCGTCTACCATTGACTAATTCATAGCTCCATAGTTGTAAAGGATGATAGCAGCCATCTTCCTCTAATTTTCCGCGTTCTGGGATCAGCGCCCTTGCTGCTGGCGTTAAAGTGCCTTCAGCAACTATACAGCCCACCCTTCCTGACCAGGGTTGTACAGACACTCCCTCAAGCGCTAAAAAATGTGGCCTAAAAAATCTGGTCTGCTGCCACTTAACTCCTCCCCTCCTGGAAAGTACGCCCGAAACCTGTCAGCCTTTTTCAGGTAGAAGTCGAGGATGCCTTGCTGAATCTGTGGTGTGTCTTGGGTAACTATAAAACTTGAACGGGACATAAAAGTATCCTTTTGACTAGGTGGGGTAGATGTAGCCAAGACACTGTTGGCGAATTCGTAAAACACCTATTTTGGGCTGGTCAATTCACCGATGAAACGATTTAGAGCAATTTGTGCAGCTTTGTATCCAGGGGCTTGTTTACCTAACTTTAATTCAAACAAAATGCGATCGCGTCAAGCCTCAAGGTTTATTTCCTGAGGCAGCGCTGCCTCCCGTTCCATCACTTTGGCAGTGTCTTGACGAGAATGCTCCTTATTCCGTGTATTACGCGGTAGAGAGTAGCTTTTTTCCGTGTATTACCTGGAGAAGCTGACTCTTTTTCCCGTGTATTACTTGGTAAGGCGTTGTCCCTAACCATCTCTTCCAAATAATCAGCCCTGGTCATACGTAAGCATTCAGAAGCAATACCCAACGCCTTCCAGGCTTCATCGGTTAGTCTCAGGGAGCGGACTAAACGGTAGTCGTCGTTTTTGAGCGCAAATTTACCCTGAATGTCCCGTTTGATCAGAAGATTTTATGGTGTAATACACGGCAAGTTTAAACAAATCGTCGCCACAAGTCAACCGTGTATTACATGGATAGAGATGCTTTTACTATTCGTTAAGCAGGCTCTGGTTGTAATTGTTTGAAGCGAGAAAATCGAGTTTTGGCAAAGGGCACACCACAGAGCCAAGCGTCCAACCGGACAAAGTTCAAGGCTGTAGCAATTAGAACATGTTAAAGATGAGTTTTATCTAGACCAATGTAGCGAGAGCGACGCAGTGCAGAGCCTCGTATTCCTTGCGAATGGGTTGCTTCAATACCCGCACGTTGCCTGTAGTCTGCATGAAATTCAGGCGTATGCTGAGCCTGTCGTCGAGTCTGAAGTGCTAGTTGTTGCGCTTGTGGCTGAAAGCTCAACTCCCGTGATTGAGTTTTTGATTGGGTACATAACGAGCGTACAGGACAAGCTCGGCAGGTACTGCCTAGGAATCGAACATTAATCACAGGTTTCCCACTTACGTCTTGTCCTGGTAACCATTTAGTACTGTGATGCCCTTGAGGACATTGAATGTGATTAACTAACCATTCCGGTCCCGCCACTGTCAAACTATCGAGGGCAGAGCGCATCCCTTCTCCCAATGTTTCCAGACGATTGAGGGTACGGATGGCTGCCAAAACATGAGTTGAATCAGTCCGCTGTTGCTTTGGCGTTTTCAACAATCCTTTTTCCTGCAACCGACTTAAAAGTATGTCCAGCAGTTTTTGTTCCATACCCCCTTGAAGCAAACGAGTGCGCTCCTCAGATAGGATGGAAAAGTCAAAGCCGGGGTCGGTTAAGGGCAGGCTTAAGGTATACTTCCAGTCAATACGGGCACGCACTGCATCTGCTGCAAGGCGATCTGATAGATTTAAGGGCAAATTGCATCACACAGATTAGTGCCAGTCTCCAAGGAGCAAAAGCTGGTTGTCCCCACTGAGAAAACAACTCTACAAAGGTTTCATCCTCGTATATACTCCCCAACGTATCGCGTATCTGTAGATAAATATTCCCCTTGGGAAAAGCAGCGCGAGCCACTTGCACAGTTTCAATGGGTATGTCAGGGATATTTTGGGGACGCATCGACATGGTGGCTCTGTGTTGTCCTCAAGCAGGATGTAGTGCTTATCCTACAAAGTTTTGGGCTGTTCTAATTGAATTCGCCAACAGTGTCAGCCAAGCTGACACACGAAAGATAAAGGGGGTGCGCTGATGAGGCAAATTTCCACTTTCAGCCAGATATAATTTATTTTCTGCAACAACCTAGGACTTACGCATTGACAGAAACACAGAAACGTGTATTTAGCTCATAGGTGCTGGCTTTAAGGAGTCGAGGTCAAGAAAGTTAGTTGTTAAATTGTCGAGAATGAAGTCGCGGATTACTTCAGTAAATAAATGACGCTGGATTTCGTACCAATTGATGATTTGGCCTTGAATGCGCAAGAATTCCAACTGAACAAACCCTCGAATAGCACAAAAAAAATGTGTGTTTATTGCCCGACTCTCTCGAACTTGAAACCGTTCAATATTATACACTTGCTTTAAGGCTCTGTGATAACGTTCAATCCCCCAATGTTGGTCATGGATTATTTTGAATTCTTCCCAGCTAATTACTAGTAGTTCCGCCTCGGTAGGCTTGAACACGGTGTAGTACCGGAATTCGTTTTTGAATACCGTCCTAAATACCTTGACATGCTCCACTTTTTTTAGTTAAAATATTAACCGATTTTGAGGTATATCCAAGCTTTGGACTTGAACATACAAACCCAGGTTCTAAAGCGACAGAACGATTGGGCTGTAGAGCGAAGAGAAACCCCCACTCCTTGTCTTTAAGGTAGTTAAGGTTTTCAATTTTTGCATACCAACTGTCTCCTGTTACTGTTGATGGCTTCAGTCCCCAAGCTACAACTTCAGCCATCATCTCTAAAAAATAATCATGTTTAGTCTTGCCTAATTTTTTATTAACTAGACGGTAATTTACTGGTAATGACACCCCTTTAGAGTCGGTGTAATACAAAGTCACTACATAAATCCCAATGACCGTCTTTTTATGTTTCCCCGACCAGAAATAATCGATTAACTCGGCTTTAGTTGGGTCGCTGTAGAGCTTGTCAATTACCATATCGTCTACACTTACAGTTCCTCCTTCCAGCTCAATTTTAGGTTCAACTTCTTTAAATAAATCTTCGGGAGTATAGTTTTCACGAGCTAAAAAACGATTAATGCTGTCATGAGACAAGTCTGACAAAATTTTTGCCAGGCGAACACAGCTCACGTACTTAGGTTCAGAGAGCAAAAATAAAATGTAAATCTGGAGATTGCACTTAGCTGTGGAAGGCTTGGTGATGATTCTCATGCTCTGGCCTGTCAGAAGAGACTCTTTGCCTAGATCATCGAATTTGGGGTGTTTTGTCAATAATTTCCAAGGTAATTGTAGCTAAAACTCCTAAAAACAGTGATTCATGTTTTCCTGTTTTTGTCAATGCGTAAGTCCTAAACCATCACTGGAGTTACTGGTTCTGCTGCTGACGCCACTCTAACCACCAACACTGTTACTGCCATCACGGGCGATCGCGGCAACTGTGACACAAGTGATGGGTTGTGACGGGTTGTGATGGGTCGTGATGGATAAATGTGACGAAAAATAGCATCACATCCATCACATGTATCACTGGCAAGACTTCCAGGCATCACATATCCATCACAGGTGTCACACAACCCATCACAGATTTCCCAACCAAGCAGATTTACCTGGTTGAGCAGCAGTTGCTTGCCACCCAGCAGCAGTAATTCTGGTGGGTGGCATCGAAGGCAGCTCGGTTGGTTTTCGCACTCGAAGCGAAGACACGGTTGTGTGGCAAAAATTTCCTCAAACACCAAATATCCAGGTGTATTACGTATACTTCACCTATATATATAGTGCTCTTCAATTCTTTTTGCAACACAACCCCGATCAGCAGGAGGCGTATTGGGGTAAATCTTCGTTACATTTAACATTCCCACTGCCGTCACTAGATATGGTCTGCCAAATGTTGTAGAAGCCGCCAAGGCCATAGGCAATATTGATCGTCGCATCCTCCTCTACGGTCGTAGCCTTGGCGACGGGATGTGCTACCGCAGCCCCGCATAAATTGATGGTGACGGTGTGGCCAACATAGCCGTAGTCGGCAGTGCAGTACACTTTCGCCACGCTAGGTGGACTACAGTCAGAGTGATACTGGAAAGTTACGTTTAGTGTTGTGCTATACGAGTAAAGGTCACCATGGTAGGTGCGTGAGTATGACCGTTGCCCGGAGTAACACGTCTTCGCGGTTAGGAAATGGGATCTGAAACGATCCCCTTTTCTGCTAGGGCTCACAGCACTTCCGAGCCAACTTGGCCTGACTGATGCCTGTCCTACAGACACGGCTGCTAGCTTTGCTCCAGGGCGTATCTCTGCGATTGCAGGAACAGCAACTTCACCCGCAAGCAAAAACAGCCCGATGATCGCAGTGGGAAACCGAAAGCCAATCAGACGCATAGTCTAATTCTCCTTAAATAACGATTGAAATAGTGGTTCTATTGCTTTGCTGCAACTACAAACCTCTATTGACTTCTCAGGCCCAGCTCCCCAGGAATTACGCCATCAGTTACAAAAGTTCACATAAGTCAGTAAAAGGTCAGAAAGAGCACTTTTATGGTGCTGTTACCAAACCGGGCAATAATCTAGTACGCTGGGGCAGAAGTTGAGATACCATTTAATGACCCCGAAGCAGTGGAGGAAAGAGCCTTGCCCCGACTAGCCCCAAAACCTCTGAAGTTGGAACCAGAAGAACGCGAGCAACTGCAAGGATTGATTAATCGTCATAATACCTTTCTGGCAGTGACCCCACCTATACTGAACGCTTCGCCCAATTTCATGATTTAGATGTCGTTAGAAATGAAGGTTCGACCAGCGGGTTGTTTGCTAAGACTGATGCCAACTCCACAGGAGAAGGCGGCACAATTTCCATTGATCCAATCAAGTTAACTCTGACTAATGGCGCTAGCGTTGCCGTGAATAGCTTGGGAAAAGGGAACGCAGGCAACTTAAATGTTCAAGCAGGCACCGTCGCCCTCGACCGTGGGGCATCCATGACTGCAGCAACGGCTAGTGGTGAGGGCGGCATTATTATCTACAGGCGCAGGACTTACTGCTGATGCGCCACGGTAGTCAGATATCTGCTACAGCTCAAGGAACTGCGAATGGTGGCAATATCACTATCAACACCCCATTCATCGTCGCCGTTCCATCAGAAAACAGCGACATTATTGCCACTGCCATCAACGTCGCGGTGGTAATATCAAGATTGCAGCTAGCAGCGTCTTTGGCATCCAACCCCAGGCTCAGGACACTCTACAGAGTTACATTAGTGCCAGTTCTCAACTGGGGATAAATGGTACAGTGCAAATCAACACGCTGGATGTCAACCCAAGTCAAGGCTTAGTCACCTTGCCAGTGGTGCCAGTCAATCTCACCGGGTTAATTGCACAGGGCTGTCCAGCAGATGTAGGGCCACGAGCAAGCATTTTTGTCGTCACTGGTCGTGGTGGACTACCGCCCAATCCCAGCGACACACTCAGCAGTGACACAGTTTGGACAGATTTGCGACCACACACTCGGCATACTCGGCACACAGGCTCTAGCTCAGTTACATATGCAGCCGCGCCACCAACCAACTCCACATCAGAGCAATTGGTAGAAGCTACTGGATGGGTGACTAACGCTAAAGGCGAAGTCGTCCTTACAGCTTCTGCACCTACCGTCACCCCCGATATTCCTTGGCTTAGACAGACCAATGACACAACTGGGACTCCCAACCTAACTCAAACTCCTCCCCTACCGCCAACCCCGCCGCCACCAGAGATCATCCCACCCCCTGGTTCCGAAATCCCTCCGCTGACAGCACCTCCTCTAACCCCACTGCCACCACCAAACGAACTACTCCCGACCCCGACCCCATCTCCCCCTGCCTTAGAGACACCTCCGGGTACACTTCCTGGCACCATTAGGGTTAAACGGTTTCAATTCATTGGCAACACAGTATTCAGCTCCAAAATCTTAGCTCAGTTACTTGCCCCCTTTACCAACCGGCCACTCACCTTTGCCGAGCTGCTAATCGCCCGTAGTACTGTCAGCGAGTACTACATCAACCGCAGGTACATTACTTCTGGAGCCCTGCTCCCAGCTAACCAAACTATCCAAGCAGGTGTCGTCACTATCCAGGTAGTCGAAGGCAGCTTAGAGGCAATTAAGGTAACTGGCACTTGGCGACTGAACCCTAACTATGTGAGATCGCGTCTGAGGCTAGCCACATCAAAGCCCCTGAATCGGAACCGCTTGCTAGAGGCTTTGCAACTGCTGCAAGCCGCTTTTTTTCCTGGCAGGGACAGGGGCAGTGGGTGCGGATTTTGGCCCCAGACACATTGTTGTTAATCCGTGGCGATCTCCAACTGGCTTCTAGGCCACTCCTGCCTTTAGAACAGTTTGGTTTAGGCGGGGAGGAAACTGTCCGGGGTTACCGTCAGGATTTCCTTTTAACTGATAATTCAATATTTGCTTCAATTGAAGTTCGGTTACCAATTTATCGTGCCCCTAGGGAGCAAGCAGTTTTACAACTCGCCCCGTTTGTGGATGTTGGTAATGCCTGGAACAATTCAGCCTCAGCTGCCACCGAGCAGGACTCTAAAACTTCCAACACTTTAGCATCAGTGGGGCTAGGGCTACAGTTGCAACTAAACAACAATCTCACAGCCCGCTTTGATTACGGCATTCCTTTGGTTGATGTCTCTTCCAGGAAAAGAACATGGCAAGAAAAAGGTCTGTATTTTTCCGTGCAGTACAATCCATAATGGCGCTAGCCTACAACAGCACGGGGAGCGCCCGAGCGAGCCTAACTTTCTTGGGTTTGTTCCTAGTCACAACTTTTTTGGTTTGGTGCTTAGGTACCGGAGTATCTACTGCTACCGCCCACACGAGTCTGGTAAATCCGAGCGTCCAAGGTCTACCTAATGCCCCACAGCTGGTTGAGCAAGGTAGAGAACTATATGAAGCTGGGCAGTTCTCGCAGGCGGTAACAGTTTGGCAACAGGCTCGTTCAGCTTTCGCCGCCCAAAAGGATATATTGAGCCAAGCAGAGGCATTGAACTATCTCTCATTGGCTTACCAGCAACTCGGACAGTGGCCCCAGGCAACTATGGCGATTACAGATAGTCTAAAGCTATTACCGGCGAGGATTTCTCCCAAATCTTTTCTACAGCAATTGCAAGTTCTAGCCCAAGCCCTCAACAGCCAAGGTCAGCTGCAATTGGCACTAGGACAATCCCAACCAGCTCTGACTACCTGGCAACAAGCGGCGGCTACTTATCAGCAAGCAGGCGATCAAGCCGGGAAGATCGGTAGCCTGATTAATCAAGCCCAGGCTCTGCAAGCTTTAGGGCAATACGTTCAAGCCGTGAAGACTTTAACCCAGGTTAAACTTGCCTTGACACTCCAGCCAGACTCAATAATTAAAGTGATGGGATGGCGCAGCCTTGGCAACACCTTGCGAGTCGTTGGCGATCTAGACCAATCCCGGCGCGTTTTGCAGCAAAGTTTAGCTATTGCCCAGCAAATAAAGTCTCCCTCAGACATCAGTGTCGCTCTACTCGGTTTAGGTAACACAGCCCGCTCCCAGCAGGATGCTCCAGCCGCACTGGAGTTTTTTCAACAGGCAGCAGTTGCATCGAACTCACCGATTACGCGCACTCAGGCACAACTGAATCAACTTAGCTTATTGCTGGAAACAAAGTCTTGGTCAGATGCGATCGCGCTGTGGCCTCAAATCCAGTCTGAGATTGCCAACTTGCCCCCAAGTCGCTCAGCGGTCTATGCTCACATTAACTTAGCTCAAAGTCTGATTCGTCTCAAGCAGACTAGGGCTACTGGTACTCCCTCGTGGCTAGAAATAGGGCAGCTGTTAGCAAAAGCGATCCAACAAGCCAAAAGCCTCAAAGATCCTCGTGCCGAAGCTTATGCTCTGGGATATCTCGGTGGGCTATACGAACAGAACCAGCAATGGTCGAGCGCTAAATCCCTCACCCAGCAAGCTTTGATTCTGGCGCAATCGATTAACGCATCAGACATTAGCTATCGGTGGCAATGGCAGTTAGGACGCCTGCTTAAAGTTGAGGGAGATCTGACTGGAGCGATCGCGGCTTATAGCGAATCTGTTAAAAATCTCAAGTCCCTGCGTAGTGATTTAGTTGCAATCAATCCAGACATTCAGTTTTCTTTTCGGGATGAAGTGGAGCCAATTTATCGGCAGCTAGTCGATTTGCTGTTGCTTGCTGAGGGCACTAAACCTAGTCAAAACAACCTAGTCCAAGCCCGAACTGTAATTGAATCCCTCCAACTAGCTGAACTGGACAACTTCTTTCGCGTTGCTTGCTTGGAGGGAAAACCAGTACAAATTGACCAAGTTATTGATTATGAAGATCCGAGTGCGGCAGTTATCTATCCGATTATTTTACCGCAACGGTTAGAAGTTATCCTCAAGTTGCCCAATCTTCCCCTACGTCACTACAAGATGCCTGTAAGTCAGGGGGAAGTGGAAACACTGTTAGAGAGTTTGCGACAAAAACTTACCAAACCTTATACATTGCGAGAGGTGCAGTCCAAATCCTTGCAGGTATATAATTGGCTAATCCGACCGGCTGAGGCTGATTTAGCTAAAAGCAAAATCAAAACTTTGGTGTTTGTCCTCGATGGTTCGTTAAGGAACATTCCGATGGCAGCCCTCTATGACGGTCAACAGTACCTTGTCCAGAAGTATGGCGTAGCCTTGACCCCAGGGCTGCATTTACTACCCCCCAAGCCGATAGCACAGGTACATTTAAAGGCTCTAATTGCCGGACTGAGCGAAGCACACCAAGGTTTTTCTGCTCTAAGTAATGTAGCGCTGGAATTGAATCAAATCAAGTCTGAAGTGTCCAGCACAGAACTCCTCAATCAGAAATTTACCAGCACGACTCTACAAACACAAATCAACTCCTCTCCCTTCTCTGTGGTCCACTTGGCGACTCACGGTCAGTTCAGTTCTCAAGCTGATCAAACATTTATTCTGGCCTGGGATAAGCCGATTCTCGTCAACGAGTTAAATAACCTCCTCCGCAGCAGAGACACAACGACAAGTCAGGCGATCGAATTACTCGTCCTCAGTGCCTGCCAAACAGCTGTTGGGGATAAGCGGGCAGTTTTGGGGCTGGCTGGGGTAGCTGTACGAGCTGGAGCCCGCAGTACTCTTGCTTCTGTGTGGTCTTTAGACGATGAGAGCGGTGCTTTGCTAATGAGTGAGTTCTACCGAGAGTTAGCTAATCATAAATTGAACAAAGCACAAGTACTCCGCCATGCTCAGCTGGCTCTGTTACAGAATCCGCGCTACAAGCATCCGCGCTATTGGGCACCCTACGTGCTGGTGGGGAATTGGCTTTAGCTCAACGTGGAGTGCAGCAATGGATTAGAGGCTCACGGGCGATCGCGTCTAAGCCAACCGAGTGCAAGAGGCTAACCCATTCCTGTGAGAGCGTAGCATCTTGTGGATTAGCACTCCGGAGTTCAGCTAGAGTTGTTAAAGCATTATACCAAATGCCATTGGCGGCATAAAGCGCAATCCGCTGCCGTGGTGTTGCTTTGTGTAACTGACTAATCAGAGTGGGATTAATTGCGCTGCGTTGAATCCAGCCTTCAACCAAGGCTGGAGCGTCCGGATCACAATCAATTAAAAAGTACCAATGGTACATCTTGCCAACCTCTAAAGGCGCAGGCGTGGATGGCAGGCGGAAGCTGACAATACCCGGCTGCGTTTGCGTCGCTGTAAAAGAGGTTTTTAAGACGTAGTTATCGTGCTCATCTTGTAGCACCAACTCGAGCGGAAGCTTGGGTGTAAGCGCATAAGGAACATAGAACCATAGGATTGGAGACTGGGCAAGTGTTAATCCCCAGACAGATTCCAAGGTTGTCAAGGCTGGGTTACCTCCTTGTCCCTGAGCCAAAGTCTTCTGGGTAGCAGGCACTAAGGCAGTAAGAGGCTGGTCTACAGCTGGACACTGACCACTACGGCTAGCCCCTCCTCGACGTCGCCCAGAGGGTGCCCCTCGCTCTGGCGGTGGTGGTGGTACGAAGCGCACTGTTGAAACCACTCTGTTCGCAGGTTGTGCCTGGATTCTTTGATTGCAACTGGTAAAGGTAACCAGTGCCAGAGCAAACGCTCTAGTAAGTATCATTGGTTGGCGAGACAACTTTATCCAAATCATAAACAGTTCAGGGATGGAAACGAGCCTGGAATTTCATGTAGGCAGCCACACTGCCGCTAGTAGCAACCAAAGCTAGGGCTGACGGCACAAGTGGCACCCAACAACCGCTTTGAGTCAATAAGCCCAAGCAAAGCCCATACAAACATACTGCGGAAGTTGCGCTCAAAAGCCCTAAGTATAGTGGGGAGCGAAATCGCCTTCCCAGCATTCCTCCCGCTAGAGACCAGCTCCATACCCAGAGGGCTTCACCCCACCGCGGCCAAACCCACAACACTGGTCGATGATCCAAAACTGCACTAAGGATTTGACTCACCATCTGCGCCTGAACAAGTACTCCCGGCAGTTGCTGCTTAGACTGACCATTAGTGTACGGTGTCAACCAATAATCCTGAAAACTATTGGCAGTAGTACCGATCAGGATGATTCGATCCTTGATTGAATTGGGGTTGAGCTGGCCGTTGAGGACATCTTTAAGAGTGACTTGTGCCGCAATATTCTCAACAGAGCGGGGGGAGCGATAATTGAGCAGCACTTGATGACCCCATGTATCCACTCCTTGGTAGCCACTTGTATTCGGTTCCAAGGGCTTAAAAACGACATTACCGAGCTGCAAGAACCCATCTGCGGTGTATTTAGGTAAAATACCAACTTCAGCTAAGTAACGGAATGCCAGCTGGACACTAAAGGCGTAGGGTGTAGTACATAGTGATGCTGGCTCGGTCGTCATAGCTAACAACTGGCGACGGACAATCCCATCAGGGTCAACCACAAAGTCACTAAAGCCTAGTCGTTCTGTGGGGATTTCCGGCGGGGGTGCAACACCTGGCTCACCGATTTTGGGGTCACTAACTTTGCAAACGGCAATCAGGCGATCGCTATGCCGCAAAGACCTAGCTAAATCCGTCTGACCGCGCTGGATCGAAAAATCACGATAAATATCCAAGCCAATGACGCGCGGTTTGAACTGTGCAAGTTGCTTTAAGAGTTGCGAGAGGGCGCGATCCGATAGCGAGCCCCGCCTTTGCTCGGGGTTCTGAGCTTTAACATCCTCTTCAGTTACGGTAACTACTAAAAGTCGCGAATCAGATTTTTCATCTGGTCGCAGTTGCAGACTCTGGTCAAATGCTTGCAACTCCCAGGTCTGTAGCATCCCTAGCTGCCGCACTCCCATAATTACAGATGTGACAACCACACTCAAAATCAGCAGCACTGTTTGTCGGCGGCGAGCGTTAGGCAATATTTGGCGAATTTGTAGCTCGCTGCTGCTGGTAGCACAATTGGGCTCGATGCCACTGCACCACTGTTGCCAGGTAGTCGGCTCACAGGCGGGATTCTGGCAGACGACTGGTAGCCAAGTGGCGCAGGGATATTCGCCCTCTAGTTTCTGCAGCCGTTCTCGTGCCTCTCGAACCGAAGCGTATAAAGACTGTCCACTTGAAAAGGCTGCTAGAAAATGCCTTAAAAATTCTTTAGCTACCACATCCGGCACCGGCTCTCGCATCACTATCACTTGCGGAATGTGCAAATCCCCGAGCGCCTGCGCCAAACCTAAGCCATCACATGAGTTGAAAATCGCCAGTTTCAACCCGCAACTGATGGCTTTCTTGAGGGCATATTTTAATTGCTCAATCGTAATCGCGTCTATTTGATTAAGCTGAAGTATGCCTTGTTCTTGACTAGAACTATGACCAGCAAAAAAGAGAATGTCCCAGTCCTGCCACAGCAAGTCATTTAACTGCTCTAGTTGTGGCTCTACTAAAAATTCTATTGACGCCTGCTCTGATAATTGCTCTAGAACAGCCCGATCTTGACCAACGTCGATTCCTTTGGAATTCCCGAAAATTGCTAAAATCCTCACTTGACCCGCTGAGGGTTTTGTCACTATAGTTTTCGGTCGTTGATACTCCGATGCACTTAAGGCAATTTCCGCCTTAGAGTAATGCTCAAAGAAATTCCACAAATGCCACGGGAGTCGTCGCAGTAAGTTATCGTTGGTTTCAATAATGAAGCAAATTTCGTCCAAACAGTCTAAGTGCGTTCGTAATTGCTGGTCGATGTGACGAAACGGCTCCGAGTTGAGCCAGATATTGATTCTATTTGATAACTGCTGGCATAAATTGCTAAATTCAACTTCGGAAACATTAGTTACATCTGCTGCTTCGATTTCGATGCGGGGACACCAATCCAAACGTTGATAAAGAGCCGCATAGAGCAACTGCCAATATCGGTAAAGTTCACTCAGCTCAGGCGCTGCTGGTAAACTGCCAATAAACTTCATTGGTTTGGGGTTTCCAGGTGACCAAAGCTGAGCCGTAACGGCACCAAAGCCGTTGTCCAAATCGCCATTGCCTAAGCTCAAGACAACTAAATTATTCATTGCCTTCTGAGTGCCAACGCTTAGAGCACAAAAGTTTCAGTCACGCTGGCATCACCATAAACTACTTGGATATTAAAGCATTCTCCAGGCAAAACTCGAAATCGTTTCAATTGAATATAGTTATCTTGACTTCGAGATTGTACCTCCTGCAGAGTTACTCCCGATTCCGAAAGCAAACTCACTCTGAGGTTAGGTTGTAAATAAGTTTCTCCACATTGAGGATGCACCTGCACTAAGATCCCTACTTTTTGCTCGGGTTCCTTAGTGATAGCAACCAGCAACGCAACAGCTTGACTTCCCAGTTGTAGTCCTAAATCAACCAACTTTGCCCGCGCTACACCCGCCTCACTCCATGAAAAATTACTCCTGAGACTGAAGGCTAAATTTTCTTTGTCTTTCCCTAAAAGTACTTCTAAGGATTGCCAACCAGTTTCAAACAGATGCTCAAACCATTGACTCAGGTTCACCGAGGCTAATATCGCCAAATTGGTCTGGCGCATCTTCATTGCTTCAGGTTGATGTATTTGGCTTAGACATTCTAGCAAATCTTCTAGCGAGCCTAACTGGCTCAATGGTAACTCTTCGGTCGAAACTGTTTTGACAAATCCCAACAGCGTCGCTTCTTTTAGGGATTGGTCAAGCCTGACAGCGATATAGCCAATCCGATTTGACCAAACTTCTGGTGGTATATAGACGACCTGTGTTTCCGGTAATACTGGACGACACTCTAACGAGCCCAGATCAGGGAGTTCCAGATCGGAAACATCCATTAGCGTCTGCATCACTGGATTACAACTAAGGCTTGCTGACCAATCAGTCTCTATTCCGATGCAACGCAGGTAGAAATTTACAGCAGATACCGCCAAGGTATTGAGATAAACCTGTTTAGCTTTCTTTTGATTGCAATGCTTTGTGCGAAACTGTTCGGCTAGGCGATGTTCTGTCTGTACGAGAGGAACTGTGAACGTTACTGGGGGTGTTGTCTGGTTCATAATATTTATTGTTATTATTGCTGCAAGTATTCTTTAAATCTCAACTCAAGTTTTTTGATACATCGTTGATAAAAACTACTTAAAGTTGAAACTTTAATTCCAAAATCGACTGAAATGTCTTTCCATGAATCTCCTAAAAATCGTCGCCTCATCAAAGCTTGAAAGTTAGCCTGTAAATTATTTCCTATGTACTCTTTTTTAAAATAGTTCTCAGGATCTAACTCGATAAATTGTCTAACTCTTTCCGATAACAGAGGCGTTTGTTCAGGGGAAGCGAGATTTTCCAAATCGGAGAGCGTTGGCAGTTCTTTAATCTGCTGGTCTGTAACTTGAGCAACGGCATCTCTAAAAAATCGTCTATATAGCAACATGTTAACCCAAGCCATCACTGAGCCCCGTTCAGGATTGTATTTTTCAATTTTCTGGCAAAAATAAAGCAAAAGGTTCTGTTTAGCTTCATTATAAATATCTTCATGAAATTGACCTCTTGGCGGACACCAAAGTCTGCCTGAGTGCAGAATCGCCTCAACCAGCTTGGTTAAGGCGATTCTGCGCTCCATACTTAGGGGTGGGTGTTCTTGGGCAACTTTCGCCAGCTGTTTCAGTTGTTCATCTAGTTCATCTTGCAGCCGACTATCCATTCAAAGCTCCGAATAAATAGGAAATTTGGGCAGAGGTGTCCTAACTGCCGAAAGCGAGTTGAGGAAAGCTCTACCTAAATCTCAAACTCACTGCTCACATCTTACGCATAATCAAAGTTATCGTTACAAAAAGTAATATTCTGAGAAGTCTAATCTCCCGATTGTAAATAATTGTAACAGAAACTGGAATTGTGCCTAAAACGTCTGGAGTAGCTCTGAGAAGTCAATAGAGGTTCGCCACTTCCATGATGAGTATCAAGCAGTCCCCTCTGAGTAGTGAAACCTGCTCTGCCGGAATCGTAAGTTGGTAAAGGCTCTTGGGCTGAATTCGTTAACTTTCGTCAAATTTCTTAAAAGTTGAGTCAGAGATGTCTATTGTTGTTTTTGCGTCAAACCCGCAATATGCACCAGCCCAGCACTTTGTCAATCTGCTGGTATCTACGGGTAGCTGTCGGGTAAGAGGCTTGAAGCGACCCGACGCCGTTGTATTGCCGCCGACACCAGAAATGGTTGAGTGGTCGAGTGCTAACCTAACTTCTTTTGAGGTTAAAAACATCTTCGAGGGTTGTGAGGCGGCATTCATGTTTTTAATGCCAGCAGACCTACCTCAGGTAAGGCAACTCACTCGCGACTTTGTGGAAGTAGCTAGTAAAACAGGTGTGCGGCGACTGGCATGGGTGGCTCCTGCCTGTCCCCAAGTGAGTGACTTGGGAAAGCGTCTGGCTGAGGCTGAAGCACTAGTGCGCTCGTCAAACCTTGAAACCCTAGTGCTACGCCATGCTCCCCTATTTTCTGACCTACTTGAGCAGCAGAAGAAGGAATTAAAGTTCCGCCGGATTTTGTCCATGCCTCTTGGTACTAGCGCTTTGCCGTGGTTGGCGCCGGAAGCGATAGCCCTTGGGTTATATAAGTGGGCATGTGGTGAGGTAAACAATGAACCCCCCGATGTGCTGACTGGTCCGGTGCAGTTAACTGGAGACGATATAGCGAAGATACTTTCTGATCTCCTCAGACAAAACCTGAACAGTCGGAAGTTTGCTCAGCGCCGTTTCCAGTCAATTGACCTCGATCAGAGCGGACATATTGAACGGGAAGAACTTTTCCGCTATTTGTTGGAGCTGGGATACAGCAACGATGAAGCTCAGACAATCGTAGAGGAAGCCGACGCAGACCATAGTCGGGCAATCGACTTCGAGGAGTTCATGCAAGGCTTAAAGGAGCATCTTGACAAAATCCTAGCCGAGGTTCCTACACAGGTTCAATACTTTAATATTTTTAGGTCTACTGCCCTCTATGACCTAACGACAAGGGGAATGGACGAAAATGCAGCTAAAGCCTGGCTTGACTTACTATCAGTGCTGAATGAGATCTCTTTGCCTGAGAAAAAGCAGGAACTAGCCCAATGGCTGGGTCGAACTAGCATTTCCCTCGAAGATTGGGCATCCCAGCACGTCCTAGACTTGATTAACGTGTATATTCTTCCCGGACGGGGGATATTAACCATCAATGAAGGACATTTCGAGGGGCGTCCAGCATTGATTACCCGTCTCCTACAAGCTAATGACCGTATGCTCATCGGTCAACGCACTCTGGATGGCAAGGCACTAGAGTTGCAACAGGCTGATGAAGACTTGAGTGATGCAGAGATCGTAAGTTACCAGCCCGAAGAAGGTGGGGAGCGGGTTTTAAAGTTGAAGTCAGGAAGGGTTGTGGGCTTATCAGTCCGGGGAATCTGGATCGGGCGACGACTAGCAACTCAGTTATTCTTCCAAGACTTGCCGTTACCTCGCTGGCAAGTGGCTTTATTTCGAGAGCTGGGAGAGTTACAAATGGAGGAGGTATCCAGCTTGGGAGCAGCTGATGACATTGTTTGTAACTGCACTAAAACTACCTGTGGCAAACTGCAAGAGCTGATCGAAGCCGGTAGCAGTACCCTGGAGCAAATTGCTGAGCAGACTCAGGCGACTATGGTCTGCGGCAGTTGTCAACCCTTGGTAGAAGAACTGTTGGGTTCAGCCAGCCTTGGTGTAGGAGAACTGCTGGCTGTACAAAATCTGGGGCAGGGCATCATCCGCCTGCAGTTGCGCCCAGTGCATCAAGAGGTAGTTGACTCCAAGCCAGGACAACACATCCTGATTCAGGGGCGGATGAATGGTCGTTGGGTGACACGGGCTTATACCTTGACTTCCCCAGCCGACCAAACCCAGATGTATGAGATTACGGTCAAACGAGAGGAATTGGGACTGTTTTCTCGTTGGCTGCACGATTACGCTAACTCAGAGTCGCTGTTGAGGATTTCTGAGCCTCGGGGTGAATTTTTCTTAGAAAACGAGAATCCAGTGTTGTTCTTTGCTGGGGGCATCGGTGTCACTCCAGCGATCGCCATGATGCGAACCCTCGCCAACCGGGGAGATCATCGCCAGTTTCACCTAGACTGGTGTACGCAACACACCCAAGATTTTGTCTTCCAGCAAGAGTTGGAACAGTTAATTGCCGAACGTCCTCACTTGAGTTTGAAGCTGAGAGCGACTAGAACGGATGGCAGAATTAGCGCCCAAGAGGTGCAAAGCCGGTATCCTTGGACTGAGGGCGCGGTTGCTTTTATGTGCGGACCGCAAGCCTTTATGGATGCTGTCCGGGGCTATCTGAAAGAGGCAGGATGGCCAGAATCGGCAATCCGGCAGGAGTTGTTCTCCTCTAAACTGGATGATGAAGGAAAAGTCCAGAAACCGACCCTTCAGCTTCCAGCTATCCAACTGGCTGGTGGCATCTGCCCAGTTGAGCACGACAGCTTTGATGTCGGGCCAGTTGGTTCGGTCATGGTGGAAGCCGAAGCATTTTTGAAGCAGTGCTATATAGAGCGTGGGTTGTCTCAAGTCTTCCTGCCTCGCTGGGAAGAAGTGCGCGAATCGATTGGGCGGATTGGGACTTACGAGCACACCTACGACGAACTGGTCTATGGTGCGAAGCTGGCATGGCGAAACAGTAACCGTTGCCTCGGACGCAATTTCTGGCAAAACCTTCAGTTGCGGGATCTGCGACATCTGGAAACAGAAGAAGAAATGTTCAATGCCGTGGTCGAACACATCAAACTCGCCACCAACAACGGGGATCTGCGAGCCATGATCACGATCTTTCGACCTGACGGCAGGCGGATTTGGAACGGCCAGTATTTCCGCTATGCTGGCTACCGCCAACCGGATGGCACAATCTTGGGAGATCCGGGCAATGTGGAGTTGACGGAGCAGGCGTTAAAGTTGGGCTGGCCTGGAGGACCTAAGACACGCTTCGACTACCTGCCATTAATTATCCAGCTTCCCGGAAAAGAACCCCGCTGGTTCGAGATTCCACCGGAAATTATCCTAGAAGTGCCGCTTTCCCATCCACGCTATGAATGGTTTCAGGAGTTGGGGCTAAAGTGGTATGGTTTGCCTGCCGTATCGAACATGGCGTTTGATATTGGGGGTATCCAGTACACAGCCGCCCCATTCAATGGTTTCTACATGGGAGCTGAGATCGGCTCTCGCAATTTCAGCGATACCTATCGCTACAACATGCTGCCAGCGATCGCCGAGCGGATGGGTTTGGATTGTAGCCAAAACATGACTCTGTGGAAGGATTCTGCTTTGGTAGAGCTGAACATTGCCGTGCTGCACTCTTACAAGAAGCATGGAGTCCGTATGGTTGACCACCATACGCTGACCGATTCCTTCATGCGCTTTGTCGAGAATGAGCGTAGCTGCGGTCGCCCTGTCCAAGCCGACCGGGACTACATCGTGCCGCCAATTTCCCCCTCAACGACTCCGGTATTTCTTGAGTACCCGGAAAACCGGAAGCTTAAGCCCAACTACTTCTATCAGCCCGATCCCTGGAATACTGCAATTGAGGCATAAGAATGCTTAGAGAATTATGGTCATTCAAAGGTCGCTACCGCATCCTACACCTGAGTTGGTTTGCTTTCTTTCTATCTTTTGTGGTTTGGTTCAACTTTTCTCCCTTTGCCACCACAATTCAGCATGATTTAGGTTTAACGCCGGAGCAAGTTAAGACCATTACCATCTGTAACCTGGCTCTCACTATTCCGGCGCGGATCATCATTGGCATGGTTTTGGATCGCTTTGGTGCGCGAATTACTTTCTCCTGCCTACTAGTATTTGCAGTATTACCCTGCTTGGCCACTGCTATTGCGAGTAACTTTAATCAATTAGTCTGGAGTAGCCTAGGCACTGGAATTATGGGGGCGGGTTTTGTCGTGGGTGTGCGGATGGTGGCGGAATGGTTTCCCCCAAAAGAGATTGGCATTGCTCAAGGTATTTATGGTGGTTGGGGCAACTTTGGCGCCGCAGCAGCAGGATTTACTCTACCTTCTGTTGCTTTGGCAACATCAATTCTTTCAAGGGGTGCACTCAATTGGCGCTTAGCAATTCTATTGTCGGGAATTATTTGTGCGGTCTATGGCGTAATTTATTACTTCAATGTCCAGGATACTCCCCCAGGCAAAGTTTATCTTAAACCCCAGCGTCATGGGGGGATGGAAGTCACCAGCGCCAAAAGCTTTTGGGCCATGATAGTTATGGATCTAGGAATGCTGCTGTCATTGGGGTTACTAACTTGGCCTCTAGGACAGCCTAAAATTCACTTCCTTACCACCAATCAAGTGATTTTAATCTGGGTAATTTTAGCTTGCTTGTATGCCTTCCAAACCTATAAGTCCTGGTTTGTAAATCGGGAGGTCGTTGGTTCGCTCAATCCATTTGGAGCTAATTTCCTCAAATGTAGCAAAACTTATCCTCCTCGGGAGCGCTACGAGTTTCGCCAAGTTGCCCTGCTAGACTTCACCTATCTGACCAACTTTGGCTCTCAACTGGCTGCCTTGTCAATACTACCTGCTTTTTTTCAGAACACTTTTGGGCTTAATCAGGTGATGGCAGGGATGATTGCCGCCCTCTCGTATCCGTTTTTGAACCTAGTGTCTCGACCTAGTGGGGGCTTAATTTCTGATAAGTTAGGCAGCCGGAAGTGGGCGATGACTATCTTGACGGCGGGGATTGGCTGCGGTTATTTACTCATGAGTGGAATTAACAGCAGCTGGATTTTGCCAGGCGCGATCGCGGTGACGATGCTCTGTGCCTATTTTGTCCAAGCAGCTGCGGGTGCTACCTTCGGGATGGTGCCTCTAATCAAGCGGGAAATCACAGGGCAAATTGCTGGCAGCGTCGGTGCTTACGGTAATGTTGGCGGTGTTGTTTATTTAACAGTTTACAGCTTAACGGATGCTCGAACTCTGTTCTGCACTATGGGCTTTACTGCCCTGTTTTGCGCTCTTCTATGCGGATTCTTTCTCAAGGAACCATTAGGCTCTTTTGCCTAAAAGTATGAAGGTAAGGGAGTGGAACAGGCATTACATTTTAGTGGGCTGCTTGGCTTGGGTGGAGGAGTAATAGCTAAAAAGGAGGCTCAGCAAAATGTCTTTGAACGTCACAGTTTTGTCACAGAGTTTTGACCGAATTAAACCTAACGCCATAGAGTTTGCCGCCCGCTTCTACACTAATTTATTTGCCGACTATCCTCAGCTTCAGCCTTTATTCGTCAATACCAACAGGGCAGAGCAGGAGAAAAAACTGTGGAGTGCAATAGTATTGGTGATTGAGAACTTACGCCAACCTGATGTGCTGACTAATGCCTTGAGAGGACTGGGGGCAGGGCATGTCAAGTATGGTGTTCTCCCAGAACATTACCCCATGATAGGAGAGGTGCTGCTAAAAACGTTTTCGTTTTACCTGGAGGCAGGCTGGACGCTAGAAGTCGAACAGGCATGGACAAATGCCTACGGTGCGATCGCTAGTTTAATGCTGGAAGGGGCGGAGGCTCCCAAGGAAATTCTTAACCTGTAAAAGATGCATCTAAGAAATGACTGAACATAAAAGGACAAAGTCAGAAATTCAAATGTATGGCAGTAGAGCCGGAAGCTATCACCTTTACCAAAGAGACAATTTTCCAGGACGACACACCCTTAGAAAAATTCCTTTTCGCCCTGGTACCTCAAGAACCGGAGCGAAAGTTTGCCGGTGGCAATTCGCGATGCTGGTTTTGAGTACATTGAGCGGCATTTCGCCAACAAATTTTCCAGCGCTGATGGGATGTTCCTCACTGCTATCAAACCTTCTGTAAGCAGCTAATACCAATTCTCAATGAGGATGCATAGAATAGAGCTTGATGGAATAGAGGGAGGCATCGCTATTCTGTTAATTTTCCCTTTAAGATGCTTGACCTGTTGGAGTTCCAACAGGATTTACAACAGATTGGCGACACCTCCTGTATTCTAATATCTTAAATGCCCCCGATCATTTCTGATCCCGTCCATGCGTATAGAGGTATTGACATAATTATTTCCAGTTCCTGTACGGCATAGAGCGAACAATGTATCTGCCTCAAAAGCAAATTCCCTGGCATTTCCGGTGTATTGAACCTCGTTACTCTGACAACTGTTCTGGAAAGAAGCAGGTTTATTACTGCCGTCGTCTTCCAAAATTCCTCCATGAGCATTGAATATTCCTTGTAAAGTTACTGAGGCAATCTGGTGAGTGTGCCATAAATCTCCTATATCACAAGAAGCAACCAGGACATTTTCAACAACTCTTGCATTAACACAACTTGATGCAAAACTACTAGGGGAACGTGCGAATGCAGGAGCTGCAGAAACCCATGTTAGTAAGGCGAAACCGAAAACAGTAGTAGGAACGTGAAAGTTAGTTAAACGCATGATTAGTTCTCCTTAAACGACGATTAAGCATTCGACTGGGTGGTGGTTCACTGGGAATATGCTCCTTGGGTAACCTCCTCTGAAAGTTTAGGTTCTATTGCTTTAGTGCAACTACAAACCTCTATTGACTTCTCAGGCCCAGCCTCCCAGAAATTACGCCATCAGTTATAAAAGTTCACATAGCAAAAGTTCAAACTCACCAAGGTTACTCACTTTGAGACTGTTGTTGCCAAAGCGGGCAATATTCTGGTAAAAATGTTTTGAGTGTCGGAGGCCAGTAGCCACGGGAGCAAAATTTATGCACAAGCCTTGCTGTTCCACGCTCCGGTATCATCAGGCCGAGATCATGATCAAAAAGGCTATTCACTCACTCTGGCTTTCCTGTGGGATGGCCTTCTGCGGTCTAGTCACCATCAGCCCAGCACCAGCACAGCCTGTCCCGGATGCGACCCTACCAGTCAATTCCATCGTCACCAATCTTGGCTTCACCAGCACGATCACTGGAGGCACCAGAGCAGGCAGGAATCTGTTTCACAGTTTTAGTAATTTTTCTATACCGACCAAGGGTACGGCCTTCTTCAACAACGCCGCAGATATTCAAAACATCATTAGCCGGGTGACGGGTGCGTCTTTCTCTAACATTGATGGTCTAATCAAAGCTAATGGCACAGCCAACCTATTTCTGATTAATCCCAACGGGATTATTTTTGGCCCGAATGCCAGGCTTAACATCGGCGGCTCGTTTCTTGCAAGTACGGCGAGTAGTCTGAAATTTGCTGATGGGACACAGTTCAGCGCTACGGCCTCCCGAACCACACCCCTGCTGACTATCAATGTGCCCCTTGGTTTGCAATTTGGGGCGAATCCGGGAAGCATCCTTAATCAATCCCAAGCGACCGATAGCAGCGGTAATACTGTTGGGCTACAAGTGGAGCCCGGCAAAACTTTGGCGCTAGTAGGCGGTAATGTGAGTTTGAATGATGGTTATTTGCAGGCTCCGGGTGGCTTCGTCGAGTTGGGAGGAGTGGCAGGGCTAAGAATGGTAGGGCTGAATGTTGATGGCAACAATCTGAGCCTAAGTTTTCCTGATAGTGTGGCGAGAGCAGATGTATCCCTTACCAATGGGGCTTACGTTGATCTAACAGATGGGGATAGCGGTAGTATTGCGGTCAACGCCCGGAATTTAAATATTTTGGGAGGAAGTACCTTTCGTGCTGGAATAAGGTCAGGTTCGGGGTCAGTTGGCAGTCAAGCGGGAGATATTACACTCAATGCTACAGGGGAAATAAAAGTTGTAGGAAGCAATATTTTCAACACTGTGCGCTCTGGAGCCGTAGGCAACGGTGGCGGCATCAACATCAACACTGGGTCGCTTTCGGTGACGAATGGTGCTCGACTAACTGCTGGCACCTTTGGACAGGGAAATGTGGGCAGTGTGACGATTAACGCTCGCGATACGGTTTCCTTTGATGGGGAAAGTGGGGCATTTAGCTCGGTGGCACCTGGAGCCGTGGGTAAGGGGGGGACGGTCAAGATCACGACTAGAACGCTTTCCGTCACCAATGGCGCTCAACTGTCTGCCAGCACCCTTGGACGGGGGGATGCAGGCAGTGTGAATATAAGTGCCCTCGATAGGGTTTCCTTCGATGGGGTGAGTAGGAATGGAAACATTAGTGGTGCCTCCAGCGATGTGGCACGTGGAGCTGTGGGCAAGGGGGGAGATGTCAAGATCACGACTGGCTCGCTTTCTGTCACCAATGGGGCTCAACTGTCTGCCAGCACCCTTGGACAAGGGGATGCAGGCAGTGTGACGGTTCAAGCTAGCGGTGCTGTCTCCTTTGATGGAGGAGAAAGTGGTGCACTTAGCAATGTGGTACGTGGAGCTATGGGCAAGGGAGGGGATGTCAATGTCACGACTGGCTCGCTTTCGTTGACCAATGGGGCTCAACTGTCTGCCAGCACCCTTGGACAAGGGGATGCAGGCAGTGTGACGATTACTGCCAGCGGTACTGTCTCCTTTGACGGGATAGGGAGTAATGGATTGTCCAGCGGTATACTTAGCAATGTGGTACGTGGAGCCATGGGCAAGGGGGGGTATGTCAATGTCACGACTGGCTCGCTTTCTGTCACCAATGGCGCTCAACTGACTACCAGCACTAGTGGACGGGGAGATGCAGGCAGTGTGAATATAAATGCCCGCAATCAAGTTTCTTTTGATGGGGTGGATAGCACTGGATCTAGTAGTGGTGCCTTCAGCGCTATGGAACCTGGAGCTATGGGCAAGGGAGGGGATGTCAATGTCACGACTGGCTCGCTTTCTGTCACCAATGGCGCTTTCCTAAGTGCCAACACCAATGGACAAGGGGATGCAGGCAGTGTAACGGTTCAAGCTAGCGGTGCTGTCTCCTTTAATGGAGTGGGGAGTAATGGAAATTTCAGTGGTGCCTTCAGCGATGTAAATGCACCTGGAGCTATGGGCAAGGGGGGGAATGTCAATGTCACGGCTGGGTCACTTTCCTTGACTAATGGCGCTGAACTGGCTGCCCGCATTCTTAGAAAAACTGTGGGCAATGGGGGGGATGTCAATGTCACGACTGGGTCGCTTTCTGTCACCAGTGGCTCTAGCCTAGCTGCCAGCACCTTTGGACGGGGGGATGCAGGCAGTGTGAATATAAATGCCCGCGATAGAGTTTCTTTTGATGGGGTAGGTAGCACTGGATTTGGCAGTGGTGGACTCAGCATTGTGGGAAGTGAAGCTGTGGGCAAGGGGGGAGATGTCAATGTCACGACTGGGTCGCTTTCTGTGGCCAATGGCGCTAACTTGGCTGCTAGCACCAATGGACGAGGGGATGCAGGCAGCGTGAATATAAATGCCCGTGATCGGGTTTCCCTTGATGGAGTGGGGAGTAATGGAAGTTTCAGTGGTGCCTTCAGCGATGTAAATGCACCTGGAGCTATGGGCAAGGGGGGGAATGTTAATGTCACGGCTGGGTCACTTTTTTTGACTAATGGGGCTGAACTGGCTGCCCGCATTCTTAGACAAACTGTGGGCAAGGGGGGGGATGTCAATGTCACGACTGGGTCGCTTTCTGTCACCAATGGCGCTGAACTGATTGCCAGCACCTTTGGACGGGGGGATGCAGGCAGTGTGAATATAAATGCCCGCGATCAGACTTCTTTTGATGGAGTGGGGAGTAATGGATTCAACAGTGGTGCCTTGAGCACCGTTGAAAGTGGAGCTGTGGGCAAGGGGGGTAGCATCAACATCACAACCGGGTCGCTTTCTGTGACTAATGAAGCTTTCCTAAGTGCCAGGTCTGATGGACTCCTGGGGAGTGCAGGCGACTTAGATGTCACGGCTCGCTCTATTCATCTTGATAACCAAGGAGGAATCACGGCTATAACCAAATCGGGTAACGGCGGGAATATTAATCTACAGGCGCAGAACTTACTGCTGATGCGCCACAGCAGTCAAATATCTTCCACTGCTGGCACTGCCAATGCTGCTGGAAATGGTGGCAATATCACTATCAAGACTCCATTTATCGTCGCCGTCCCTTCAGAAAATAGTGACATCAGTGCCAATGCCTTCAAGGGCAATGGAGGTAAGGTCACAATCAATGCCTCTAGTATCTTTGGCACTCAGTTCCAAAAATTTGACACCTCAGAGAGCGACATCACGGCTACTTCCACAGGTGGTGGTGTCAACGGGGTGGTCAACATTAATACGCTGGATATCAACCCCACTCAAGGTTTAGTCACCTTACCAGTAGCGCCAGTCGATATCACTGGGCTAATTGCACAGGGCTGTCCAGCGGATGTAGGGCCACACGCAAGCATTTTTGTCGTCACTGGTCGCGGTGGTCTACCGCCCAATCCCAACGACCCCCTCAGCACTGACACCGTTTGGACAGATTTGCGCCCACACACTCGGCACACTCAGCACACAGGATCTAGCTCAGTTACACATGCAGCCGCGCCACCAACCAACTCCACGTCAGAGCAATTGGTAGAAGCTACTGGATGGGTAACTAACGCTAAAGGCGAAGTCGTCCTTACAGCTTCTGCACCTACCGTCACCCCCGATATTCCTTGGCTTAGACCTACTACCTGTCATCTGCAATAAAGTGCAAGGACAACTCGGGGAAAAGCAGAAGGGCGCGTTTGATTAGCCGCGATCACTTTACCACGCTCTGTGGGCAGGCTGACGGTAAAACTAAGACATCAGTCTACCTCAGCCAGAACTGGGCTGGGGCTTTCCTCCCCTCAGTTCTGGTCTATCCTCGCCCATTACTACATCAGGGGTTTGGTTGACGAGTAGATTATATGACCAGTAGATTATATATAGGTGCGCTTCTTCGAAGCGCAAGCCCCTTTGGAGCATCGCCATCAGAGATTAGGGGGAAAAAACGCTTCCTTGATTGCCTGGGTGATTTGCTCCAGCTCACTTTCATCCATCGGCAATGGCGTTACTCCTTCCTCAGGTTCAAGGGAAATTTCTTGCCATTCACTGACGGGAATCTTTTGTTTCTCCAAGCTCTGTAGCTCCATAGTCGTAGCGAAGAGGATCCAAACCGAGGAGTCTTCGATCTGCAGTAACACCTCACTACCATTGACTAACTCATAACTCCATAGTTCTAAAGGATGATAGCAGCCATCTTCCTCTAATTTTCCGCGTTCTCGGATCAGCGCTCTTGCTGCTGGCGTTAAAGTGCCTTCAGCAACTATACAGCCCACCATTCCTGACCAGGGTTGTACAGACACTCCCTCAAGCGCTAAAAAATCCGGTCTGCTGCCACTTAACTCCTCCCCTCCTGGAAAGTACGCCCGAAACCTGTCAGCCTTTTTCAGGTAGAAGTCGAGGATGCTTTGCTCAATCTGTGGTGTGTGTTGGGTAACTAGAAAACTTGAACGAGACATAAAATTGTAACCGTTCACGGGGGGGTACATCATGCGCATAAACGTCAAAGCCTTGCTAAGCAAAAGCTTTGGGTTTTATGCGCATCAAAATATCGTACCTAAAATGTCTAAAAGACAATTTGCAGACCAGTATAGCACTTTTGACTACTCACAATTATCCGGTATAAATCCAATCTAGACTGGTTTTCGTACTGATTACGTGTGATTTCATATTGGACGTTTTTTTGATCCCCCCCTGAACGGTTACATAAAATTACCCTTTTGACTAGCTGGGGTAGATGTAGCCCGGCGAACACGAAAGACAAATGGGGTGCGGTGAGCAGAGCAGGCACTCCCACTCACACGCTAGCTGTGCCTTCGACGATAGCACTATCAAACATAAAACATTCTTCCGGCATTCCCCTCCCGTTAAACCTTTTGTTGACCCTCTTGTGTCAAACTAGGGTCAAACCAATACCTCGAAGGTTTTGCCCGTTTCCCTCCCGATTTTGAGCGGGTGACATAGCTGAAACCTTTGAAGCTCTGTGAGGAAAGATTGTTCAGAATTCCAAAACCTGCGAGGTATTGCCGTGCGTATGTTACTGTTCCAATGCTCGTCGATGGCAAATTACCCCTAGTAGAAATCACTGCAAGTAAACCCATTATTAAGCCCGTAACTGGTAACGCAAAAGTTAGTTAGACGCATAGTTTGCTTTCCTGGTAATGTTGTAAACCTCTATTTACTTCTCAGGTTCAGCTCCGCAGGAATTACGCCATCAGTTATAAAACTTCACATAACAGAGGTTAAGCTCACCAAAGTCTTCCCCTTGCCTCCTTACCAGGTTAGGCTCCTAGAATTCGGGCTTTTGTGCCTTGCATTCCACCGATTTTATTACTTACTCTCGGTGTAGGAGACTAAAGTGGAGAAAACGTAAGCAGTAGCATCATGACCGCCATCACCGTAGACCTAAGTTCGCTGATTCACCTTAGTAATGACCAGTTTTACAAGCTTTGTCAAGCCAACCCCGATGTCAAATTCGAGCGCAATTATAATGGAGAATTGGTTGTGATGTCACCGACTGGATGGGGAACAGGGAATCGAAATTCCAAACTTACCAGTCGGCTAGAACTTTGGGCAGAAGCCAATGGTACGGGGCTGGCCTTTGATTCCTCTACAGGCTTTAAACTTCCCAACGGAGCAGAGCGCTCACCTGATGCTGCCTGGGTAAAACAAGAACGATTAGATGCCCTAAATCCCGATCCAGACAGTTTCTTGCCCCTAGCTCCTGACTTTGTGGTTGAACTGATATCTGGGAGCGATAGCATTGAAAAAGCACGAGCTAAGATGCGGGAGTATCAAGATAATGGCGTCCGCCTGGGCTGGCTGATTAATCCTAAAGAGCGGCAAGTTGAAATTTACCAGCAAGGACGTGAAGTGCAGGTGTTGCAGTCGCCCACTAGTTTGTCAGGTCAAAATGTGTTACCAGGATTTTTGTTGGATCTAAAAGGAATTTTGTTTTCGTGACTCCAGCTTGAGTGCTAATCCACCGAACGGACTAATGTTGGTAGTTTTTGCGAGACCCACCCAGCCGAGCAACACCGCCGCTAAATCCTCCAAAGCTTGTAGCAATGCTGGGGGAATTTTCCCGGCTACGTTAGCGTGCCATCCATATCGGTGGCGATCAGAGTAAAATTGTGAGGACGAAAGCCGTGAAAGAGAGTGGAAATTTTCATGACATTTTCTTAACCTGCTCCTCCCCTACCCTAGAGGCCATGCCTAATCATGACTTGCCGCCAGATACTGTGGACGGTACAAGTAATAATCAGCTAGCCACAGCAGATGTGGCAAATCAGCCAGATTTAGCAACGATGCCCCAAAAGGGCGACGTTTCGGGAGCGATCGCCCAACTCCAATCGCCGCAATCTGACTCTGCACAAGCTAAAGCCCGTCTCGCCGTTAAACCGCGGACTGCTAGCAAAAAGACAGCTAATTCACGGGCTTCCCTGATTATAATGGTAGCGATCGCTGTCCTAATCCTGGGGCTAGCCTTAGATAACTTTTTGATTGGTCTATTGGGAACGCTGGTAGCTCTGCTGCTGTCGCTGTTCGTGCTTTGGCCGTGGTTACAAGCAGTGGCGATTGAGGTGGTTTCGCCTTATCAGCGACCGCTGTTTGTGGCAGCACTGGGATTGGTAGCCGCCCTCTTCGGCTTGTTCAAGTTCACTGGTGTCAACCGCCGCATCTTGACCTGGGCTACCCAGCTAGACTGGGGTGCTATCGGGGCTTTGGGCGAAGTGTTTGGAGCCTTGGGGCAAATTCTAATTGCCATTGTCGCCGTTTACGTTGCTTGGCGACAATACATTATTTCCAAAGACCTCACAATTCAGCAAAACCTCCTCACCGTTCAGCAAAATCTGATTACCCAGCAGCAGACTATTGATACCTACTTTCAGGGCGTTTCTGAGCTAGTGTTGGATGATCAGGGACTGCTGGAAGACTGGCCTCAAGAACGGGCGATCGCCGAAGGTCGAACCGCTGCTATCCTCAGCAGTGTGGATTCTGGTGGTAAAGCCAAAATTATCAGATTTTTGTCCCACTCGAAATTGCTGACACCCCTGAAGCGCGATCGCCGTCTAGGTCGAGCAATTTTGAATGGCACTGGCGGCTACGCCGAAGACCGCCTCTATGGTGTGCGCGTCATTGACCTGGGAGTGATGCTGGCTGGGGCAGACCTTGCTGGTACCGATCTGCGTGGCACAGACCTCAGTGAAGCCAATCTTTTCCGTGCGAATCTTAGCCACTGCAACTTAGTCAAAACCAACCTTACCCGTACCATTTTGTCCGATGCTCAATTGGTAGGAGCTGACTTGAAGGGAACCATACTATTCTACGGCTGTGCTGAAACCGCCACCCCTCGCAGTCGCACCGAGCCACCCAACTATAAAACCGGAGCTCACACCGGCACTGTTATTGAAAATGCGGACTTCACTGGTGTCCAGCGACTCTCTGAACCAGTACGCTACTATTGCTGTGCTTGGGGCGGCTCCAGAACCCGAACCACAATTCCCGGTGGTTGCGAAGGTATTCCCAATAAGTTAGGCGAGTGACCGAAGAAGGCAATCTTATCGCTTATCTAGGCATCAATACTCTCAACGCGAGAGGCTTGAGGTATGGGGTTTGCCCTGCTCCCCCTGCTCCCCCTGCTCCCCTGCTCAAAGATTGCTCCCTTATCTCCCCCTGCTCTCTTCGCTGCTAGGAGCAAGCCTAATTAACTCTTCTACATTGCGTAGGATTGTATTGCAAATTAAATCCAAAGGTAGGTCACTTGGATCGGTTCCGAAAGGCTGTTCGATTTCAGAGCCAATTTCTTCAATACTCAATAATGTGAAACTCACCAAAGCCATTATTGGGCCGATCCACCAACTTACATCATTGACTATATCAAGAGGCAATACCAAGCAATAAATTAACACCAATTGCTTGAGTCTAATAGAATATATCAAGGGCAGTGGTGTTTTCAAAATGCGTTCACAGCCACCCAAAATATCTACTAAATCATCCACCAACTTATGTAAGGCAGTGAGCTGATAGATATTTAGGCAATGACGGTCATTCTGATACTGCAAATAATCCGTAAGCCAGAAGGCAATTTGTAGTGGAGGATGATTCGTATCGAGGAGCTTCAAATACTTGCTTGAGGACATCAAGGACGCTAACTCATCGTTCACAGGCTCTGCCCTTAGATGTAACTTCATTGCGAACGCAAAAGCAACTATTAGCCGTAGTGTTGCCTCCTTTTCTACTTGATCCTGCGGTGACTGTTCTTTAACTACTACCCAAATATCACGAGCCAAGTTACGAACCGTATTGACTAAAGAACCCCATAGTCGCCGGCCTTCCCAAAATCGCTCATGAGCTGTATTCGTTCGGAAAACTAACAACAAAGTCAAGCCAATATTGAAACTTAAAATTGCACTGGTACTGAAACTACTATTATCTGGGAATGCTACGGGGAGCCCTAAATTCTGACTTAATTTTATTAAAAGCCCGTAGATACCATAAAATATTATCCAGGGAAAAATGGCTGGAAGAATTGAAGTTTCAAGTCGTACAATTACTTGTAACCAATTTGCTTTTTGGCCAGTATAGAGGTGATATTTTTCTATAAACGGTTTCCTTTTCCTGCTTAAAACCCGTTGGCATTTGCTGAAAAAATTAGTACGATTTGAGCGGCTCATCTACATACAACTCCGAGCAATATATAGCAATCCGGTTTGAATTGTGATGTGGTGCGGGAAGTATTGCCCACGTAGGCTAGAAGCTTCCACCACAAATTGATTTCATGAATCATCCAGGTTGGCTATAGCATAAAGCGACGAAGTTTAGGTGCCTAAAGTTCATGTAGGCAGATCAAACAACACCGTGGTCATGTAATGCTCTGCCCAGTCGGAGCCAAAAGCTTTTTCCAATACGCGGCGGGTTTTGTCGTTCTGTTGTTGTTTAGTGCAGTAGTAACTTTGACCGGCTAAAATCTGGGCTTGTTGTTGGGCTGATACGGGCTGGGCTGCGATCGCCTGCTGACAATGAATTTCTAGAAACGCCGTCACTCGTGAGAGAAACCTTGCTTCTTCTTCGGGGCAGCTAGGTCGAATGAAGATGCAGAATTCCGAAAAGATGTCGCCCCAATCTGGGAGTTCACGCAGCGATTCAAAGTTGAGAACCGGCAGCGCCTCAAGTGCAGATGTATAGGCAGCGCTTAAGGTTCGCTCAGGGTTGACGGGAGATAAATCCGCGATCGCGGCACTAATCTGTCCGCGCCCCCCAACCAAATCTGCACCAAATATCGGCAGGGCGTATTCAGGCCGGGGAAACATGACGCAATGCAAAATATCCAGCATTGTGCCGACTTTTGCCAGTTCCAGATGCAGTTTACGGAACTGGGGCGTTTGATAGCAGCGGTTTTCAATCGTCAATTTTTCTCCCTCTAGTCGCCCTTCTACATACCCCAACTCAGCGGGCATTGGGTAGGGTGAGAGATCTAGGTAGCGGTGCCAAACACCCTCAATAGTATCTGCTAACTGGCGAATCAGGGGGTGTTGTTGCGATCGCAGCGAGGATGTAGAACTTGGTGACATGGGGAAACGCCTGATGAATTGGTATTAACTAGATTACAACCAGCCGCATTAGTCTCTATAACCTATGTTTCCACTCTTCAACCAGGAAGCTGCCAGAAATCAGTGACATCGTATCCCAGCTCGTCTAGAAGAAGGCGCAGTAGGGGTAAGCTGAGGCCAATTACATTGGTATGGCAACCTTCGATTTTCTCAACAAACAGACCCCCTCGACCTTCGAGGGCAAAGCATCCAGCACACTTCAGGGGTTCGCCAGTGGCAACGTAGGCTTCAATTTGGCGATCGCTCACTTGGGCAAAGTAAACCCGTGTCATCCGGACGCGTACAAGGGTGCGGTGTTGGGAGAGGTCAATTAAGGCATGACCAGTGTACAGTTCGCCGACATGCCCTCGCATCTTTTGCCAACGTGCGATCGCCTGATCTGGGTCAGATGGTTTGCCATGAATCTCACCATTAACCAGCAAAACGGAATCACAACCCAGGATCAGAGCTGATTCAAACTGAGCAGCAACAGTCTCAGCCTTGCGCTGGGCTAGAGTCTGCACTAGGGACTCGGGGTCACTCAGCTGGATTTGGGATTCATCAAAGTCACTGGGGCAAACTACTAGTTCAATCCCAGCGCTTTGCAACAGGCGGCATCGAGCTGGGGAAGCGGAGGCCAGAACAAAGGGAGGAATTCCCATAACAGACAGCTCTATTCAACTGAGAAAGAATTAACAACTTGCTTAAACACCTTCTGCACTTTAGGCCAACGCTTTTCCGGGGTAGAGACGTTAAAGGTTAACAGTTTGCCACGGCTGACGGCAACACTGGCTAGGTTGTGTCGTTCTTGCTGATTGGGGAGTTTAACCGCGTACTCTAGGACATAGTACGTCTTCGCGCTTTTTTCTCTCGACTCCGCGTTGACTAGTTCGGCTTTACGCCCTGAGTCAGGGGGTGCGATCGCGCTTTTTGCCAGTTTATACCCCACCTCACCGGGTGTCCCGAGTTCAGCCAGAGTTTTCCCTTCAGACACCGGACTAATTACAACTGACACATTCTCACTTGTCTCAATCAAATCATGGAACACCACATCCGGGCCACTTGAAACTTTAACTGGGAGCCAGCCGTTGGGATACAAGAACTGATAGCCATCCGTGCTATCCACATAGCTTTTAAGTCCAGCGCCAGCTGAAACACAACCAGTCAGGCTCAGCGCTACCAACATCACTACCAGAACCGACGCAATCCGTTTCAACATTTCTAGTATCCCCTTTGGGCTGTATGCTCGACTAGGTAGAACCATCGACGAGCATACTTCAATTGTCGCATCTTCAGCGACCCACTTTTATTAAAGCCGCTGGCCATCGGTGGGAGGGGCTTGAACGCTGTACGGAGAAATAACTGATGTTCACAACAGCCGAACTGCGCTGGTTTGATCGCGGCACGATACCGGATGAGATTTCACATTCAATACTTCTTGGTTTTTGGCTGAAATCGGGTAAACTGAATGTTACCCCCTGGAATAGCAGCTGGAGTTGTCTTCAGCTCCTCGAATTTTCCTTCATCTGCCCAGTCATCGAATCAGCCGCCGTCTTGAAAGCGATAGAAACGGTCATCTCTGCTGATGTCATCGCCTGACATGGCTTAAAAAAGTCCGTTCTGTTTATTGTGATGTCTTAACAACTATCCGCAATCATTTGGATGGCATCTGTAATTACTTCTTGAGTCGCACAACCAGCGGAGTTATGGAGGGGATTAACAATCGGCTCAAGTTGATAAAACGACAAGCTTATGGCGAGAGTGAACTTTGACAAGTTTCGCGCCAGATTATTAGCTTGCTTTTCTGATTAGCTTCACTTATCACCACAACTCCAGAAGATCCGGAATATCTCCATTGCGGTTAGGTTTTACTGGTACGCTCAAAGTGAAACGAAATAGCAATTCCTGATTTCCAGGATGTTCAACCCGAACAACTCCCTTTTTTTTCTCCAAGCGCGAGTCATAGATATCTTGGATGAAAAGATTCCCCCTCGTCAGGGCAGAAGTAATCCTCGGGTTGTCAAAACGATGGTGGATTCACAATGATATTTTGCGTAATGTCGATGCTCTGTGGTTGACCAACGGGAAGCAATGAGGCTGCCAGGATTACCAACGGTTCTCTTCCTGCATTGCGGGGCGCAAGAACCAAGGTTTCAGACTCAAGCACGGTGTCACCCGCTTTCAAGGCAATTTCAGTCGGACTGGCTTTGAAAGTCTCCACAGTGCCCTGGCTACCATCCGGTTGAGCGCGTTGAACTCGTGCTTCGCCGCCTAAAACTTTCAGGTTAAGCGTACCTGACACAATGTAAACAATTTGCATTCCAGGATGAATCTCACCAGGAATTGCTACTCCTGGTGCAAACGTCACGCGCCGCAGTGAAAGTTCCCAACCTGGAGTCGCCGCAGGCAATCCTTGCGCCAAAATTGTTCGCGAAGGTTTTGGACGCTCACCTGCTGGTGATCGCTGTGCAACAGTGAGATCAGTTTGACTAGAAGCATGTGAAGCCATTGCAGTACTGGCAACAGCAGTCGTACCGCAAACGAGTATTGCCCGACGGGTCATTCGCTGCGGTGCATTTTTTTGCATTTTATATGAATACCTTTTTAGCTTTTACTGTCGAACTAAATACCACGAAAATGCAGAGCAGAAATCGCTGCTTTACGTCCGAGCTTCGCGGTTAGCGATCGTCGCTTCTAGTGCCGAAGCTCCAGCCTGCGCGACTTCGACATCTTGTTCTGGGGTGCCTGAACCAACCCCGATCGCCCCAACGACCTCGCCGTTGATTGTGAGTGGTAAGCCACCCTGCAAATTAACGGAACGCCCGCCCGTTACTAGAGCCAGATTAAGACCAAACTCCTGAGGCTCATGACCCGTTGGTGCATGAATCGAAACGGCTGTGACTGCTTTTTGAATCGCTGAAAATTGCGCTAGCAGTCTAGCATCATCCATCCGGCTAAATGCCAAAAGATTGCCACCAGTGTCAACAACAGCAATGCACTCAGGGGGTTTAATTGCTTTAGCTTTGGCGATCGCGCCTTGAATCACAACCATCGCGCCTTCCAGCGACAGTACAGTAGTCTGGCGAAACATCAACATCCTCCAATGTATTTCACGCTCAACCGCATTGCCAGTGTTTAGCTGCTCAAAATGACTCTGGGAATGCAATTGAGTGTACATTCACAATCTCAGTTAACGGTCACAATTGGGGGTTGGCAATATTGCTAATCATGACCAGCGACTCGGCCCTAAAGGGCTTGTTATCGGGACCGCGTTCGGCGACAAGCCCCTCAACAGCAGCCATCAAGGTTTGGAAGTGTGGCGTTTGGAAGTGCGCTTCCAGAGCGTCACGACCTTTCCAGCCTTCATAGATCACGAAAACGGCGGCCTCGTTCTGACTGCGATGCAGGTCGTAATTGACATTGCCTTCTGAGAGCGCGGGTTGGGGCGACACAAGCCATGAGCGCGTCTTCTAGGACTTGCTCTGAGCCGGGCTTGGCGCGAAAGTGCGCGATGAAATTAAACGGTGTCTGAGACATAATCTTTTCCTTCTTTCGTGGATTTACTGGTTATCACTACGCTTTGGCACACCAGCGGCTTTATTACATATATAGAATCTCAACCCTGGCTGTCTATCAAGTTATTGCTGCTTACATATCGTCCTGGTGTTACACCAACTATTTGCTTAAAGTGCCGCCAAAAGTGGCTCTGGTGGGAGAAACCAGTCTCAAGTGCCACTTGTTCTAGAGGAACACCACAAATCAGAAGTCTTTTTGCTTGAGCAATCCGCACCTGAGTTTGATAGCGGTGTGGCGGTAGACCCACTTCACGGGTAAACATCCGACAAAGATGAAAAGCACTCAATTGTGCAACTTCTGCCAACGTACTAAGGGAAACATTTTCTGCACAGTGGTCGTGCAGATACTCTCGTACCCGCTGTACAGCTTGAGGGGCTGTTTTATAAGAACGCATCTCAGGCGCAGACTCCGCGTAGCCTTGTATAAGCTGAATCAGAGTCGATAGCAGGAGAGATTCTTGCTCTAGTTGCGAAGCCGCTCCATCTAGAGTTTGATGCAAATTTAGAAAAGCACTGATTAAAGACTGGTCAACCAGAATCGGCGTTGGGATAAACGGTAGAGAGACTGAATCATGTTCAGTCATTTCAACCATTACCTGCTGCATTCGAGCGGGCGGAATATAGAGTTTGCGAGTGACGATCATCATCTCACTAGTCCCTAGGCTACGGCCAATATGCACTTCACCCGGATGCAATACGCTGAGGCTGCCAATCGGGATCGGATGCGTTGCACCCCGATAATAATATTCACCAGGAGCGTCAAGGGTTAAACCAATTTGGTATTCATCATGCACATGTGGCGGCACTGAGAGATTAGGCATGAAGTGATGAGTCTCAAGCAGGATGTTGCTGAAGTACCATCCCTTTGCGTAGTTCTGAGCTATTTTCACTCTAATAATTTTTGAATTATTTGTGCATTTTAAAGTCCCACTAACCAGCAGACATAGTATAGACTATGATTATTTATGAGCGCTAACGTACCAAAGTGAAATAAAAAAGCGCCAAGCTCTCGGCATGTTGACTCATCTAAAGAGCGTACATGAGCTTTTACATTGACGATAACAGTTACCTATTGTACTGGGCACGAATGAAAAAAATGCTGGTAGTCATGCAGCCGACGAGCCAACAGAGGCGCAAGCTTAATCTCTTAGCACCCTCAACACTGGCAGCGGTATTCACGATACTTCTTCTAATTGCCATTTCAACTGTAGCCACAGCGCAAAGGAACACAATGACAATACCCGACAAGTTCATCACTGTCTATGGGCAAAAGATTCACTACACAGAGGTAGGTAGTGGACCTGTAGTTGTCCTGCTTCATAACCTTGGTGGCGATCTATCGGACTGGAACAAAACAATCCTTCCACTGTCTCAGCAATATCGCGTCATTGCGTTCGATCAAATTGGTGCAGGACAGTCCGATAAGCCATTTATCAACTACCGCCCTGCCACATGGGTTGACTTCCTCAACGGGGTATACAAAAGACATCTCCAAAAATTACCAAAGCTCAGCCCTGATTGAGTCTCCCGGTTGCTTGTTCACTTAAAACTTAAACTGTTTTCAACGGAAAAATCAGCTTTTAAGCTAGTTGCAATCGAGAATGGCTGC
>JAABUX010001272.1_pt1 | contig 38639 bp, 39 predicted proteins | sample 5561851 | NCBI WGS metagenome assembly JAABUX01 (sample SAMN10711883, study PRJNA513361) | rock metagenome | isolation source: Antarctica rocks | place: Antarctica: Victoria Land, Richard Nunatak red sandstone | collected 2016-01-03 | reverse complement strand
GTCCGGCGGAAACGCCCGGGCAATGACGCCCAGGCTAATATGGTCGCTAACACGAACGCCGGCCGGCAGGCCGGCAGGAACACCCGCCATCGCCGTCAATCCCAGAAAGCCCAGTCAGTGATATAGGACGCCCGAACGCCTAAATGAACGGTATTGCGGCTAGCCCATTGAAAACACGCAGCATAGCTGGTGCGGACGGCTCGCCCCTTTCTGGACACTGGGAAGAAACCGCCTGCGTGTGCTTCCAGTTTACACGAAGCGTCAACTCACGTGGCGGTCTAAGTATCTGCTCCGATGAAGTATTTTCACCGATGCGCCCATTGTGACTACTTTTTACATGTATCCCGAACTTACCCCAGCTCCGCCGCCAGCTTGGCGAGGCCCTCGGCCACCGCGCGGGTGCCGCTCATCGGGTACCAGACGCCCCCGGCGGTCTGCATGTGGGCGATGGCGCAGAGCACGGCCGGCGCGCCGTAGGGCGAGGAGCCGACGTACTGCACGAAGTGGTCGAGCATCTGCGCCAGCCGCGCGTCCTTGACCTTGCCGCGGATGGTTGAGGCGACGGAGGCGTGCATGCGCAGGGACAGCACGTCGCGCAGCGTGCCGGGGTTCATGTTGGCGCGAATGTTGATCGTGTCGAACAGGTCCTCGACCGGCTTCCAGAAGAAGAACTTCTCGGAGACGCCGTGCAGGTGCTCGGAGACCTGGATGAAGCGCTTGTAGCCCTCGCCCGCCCCGGCGCCCGGCACGAAGCGCTCCATGTCGCCGGCCATCCGCTCGACGTCCTGCATCAGGTCGATGTGCGTGCCGTCGTCAAAGAAGCGCCACTGCGGGCGGGCGGCGCGTGCCGACCGCTCGTGGCGAATCGGCTCGACGTCGCGGCTTGCGCGCGAGAGAGCTCGGCTGGACCCAGGATCGACCGAGCCCTCCGCCTCACGCCGCCAGGAGGCGCTTGGCGAGGTCGGTCCTGCGCCCGTCGCTCTCCTTCGCCTCGTCGAGCGAGGCCTGCTCTCCTCCGCTACGTCCAGAGAATGATGAGGCTGCTGAAGACGTCGGTCCTTCTCGCTTCGGTGCGAAGCATCCGGTCAAGCCTACGGCGGCTCCGACGTTCGGCGGGTTGGACCGGATCAGGTGCCGCCGAGCCGCATCTCCTTCGCGTTCACCTCCGCGAGCGCGTCTCGGGGGAGCACACGCATGATCGCGCGCTGCAAAATGTCGAAGTATCCGGGCGAGACAGCGCCTTCCCCCGCCTTCATCGCCGCCCAGCCGGCCTTCGCGGGAGCCTCGGGTGGATCCTTCTTGCCGGACCCGGCCTTGCTCTCGAGAGCGCCAGCGCGTTCCCAGAAGTCGGTCTCGGTGACGTTCGGCATCAGACAGGTCACGGTGACGCCCGTGTCGTTCAGCTCGTTGCGCAGGGCGAAGCTGAAGTTGTAAACGAAAGCCTTCGAGGCGTTGTAGGCTGCCTGGTAGGCCCCGGGCAGGAGGCCGGCGAGCGAGCCCGTGAGCAGGATGCGGCCTTTGCCGCGTGCGCGCATGGAGCGCCCGATCTGCTGCACGAGGTCGAGCGTCCCGACGACGTTGATCCCGATGAGCTTGCGCACGTCCGCGAAGTCCTGGTCAAGGAAGCCTTGGCTGAGACCTTGGCCGGCGTTGGCGCAGAGCACGTCGACCTCGCGCTCACCGACTTGCGCGACGAGCGCGGCGACGCCCTCGGCGGTCGAAAGGTCGACCGTGATCGTCTCGACTGCCGCGCCGGATAGCTCGGCCAACGCACGCTCGAACGGCCTGTCGGCTGCGAGCAGTAGGGCGTAGCCGTCCGCGGCGGCCAGCTTGGCCAGTTCCAGTCCGATACCCGACGTCGCGCCGGTGATGAGTGCCAGGGGTTTGTCCACCGCGTTCATAGTACTGACCTCCTTTGCGCTTGTTTGTGGTCTTGAACGAGACTCCCCCACCGGTCTCTTGACGAAGCGCAGTTCGGCCTCGCCAGGTGGCAAAGAGATCGGAGGTGCCCGCCCACGGTGTCCCGGGGCGTGCGTCGCGCAGGTGGGGCTACCTGTGGGGCTACTGCGATCAAGAGAGTATCGCGAAGTAGCCGGGCAGCGGTCGACCCGCCACGGTCCGCCGGAACAGCACGAGCGTGAGCCACGTCCAGCCGGCGGCGGCGACGCCAGCGAGGACCAGCGCAACCGTTGGCGGGAGCAGCCACGATCCCGCCAGCGCGATGGCAGGCACGGCCTGCATCATGTGGGTCCCGAGGAAATGGGCAGGCCGAAAGTCTGCGGCGTTCACTGTCCACCCCGTCAACCACATGGTCCGTGGCGTCGAGGGCGGGGGGGCCGCGTAGCGGCTGTTGTGGGAGCCCATCCAGAGCGTGATCAGCAGCGTCAGCCCGGCACCCACGATGAACGCGACAGGCACGGCTAGTCGGACGGCGGGCGGCCACGCCAAAGGAGGCGATAGCGCCGCCGCGATCCCGACCACGACGGCCGGCGAGAGCACCAAGATCGCGCCGATCCCCAACACGGCATAGATCGCAGCCTCGAGCCGCGTGTCCTTGTTGAAGTGGGAGTGCCGCTGCCGCCCCGCCTGCACGGCGATGTAGCCCACCTCGATCACGGCCGCCCCGACGGACAGCCACGCGACCGTGAGCAGAACGATACCGTCCTCGAGGAAACCAGCGACCGACGCGAAGGTGGCGAAGTGCAGGGCAAGCGAGATGCCGAACTTGGTCGGCTTGTTCCAGACGTTCTCGCCGGCCAGTCGACGCTGGTCGACGCGCCGTGCCACGAGGGCGACGGGCGTCGAGGCGGCGAAGCCGGCGGCGGCATACCAGTAGAGGTGCGCGGGATCCATCATCGGTCCTCCTCCGTGGCCCGAACTGCGCGGGGAGCCTCTCGGCGGTACCCCGGGGCAGTGGGCCGTTGCGTGATCGAATGATTGAATGGCACCGGCGACCGCTGCGCCCGCCCGGTATGGATCGAGGGTAGGCACTGTCCCTCGCGAGGCGCGTGCCCCGGCGGTCGGGCCCGGGCGATCATGTGGCGAGCCCCAGCCGCGGGGCGACGAGGAAGCGCAGAGCCAGGAACGCGACGAGGCCGACCGGGCCAATGAGGAAAGTCAGCAGGAGACACGGCAGGATCAGGAGCGGCGACATGTCCGCATCGAGCCCGGCGTGCGCGACCCAAGTGCCCACGAACAGGTCGAACGCGATGTAGTGCAACCAGCCGGCCGCGAGCGCGGCGTCGTCGGCGAAGAGCCGTCGGACGGCTGCGATCGAACCGAAGCCGCCGCCGGTACGGGCGCGCAAGCCCTGGGCGAGCAGAACGGCGTAGGCCAGTCCGACGAGGGCAGGCACGACGAGTGCCGTCCCGGCCCAGATGGGCGCCCGGAGATTGTCAGGGACGAAGAGGCTCGCCGCCAGACCGAGCCAGGACAGCGCCGCAACGCCGCCGCAGATCGAGAAGGCGCGGTCGGGACTTAGCATGCTTCCACCTCTGGTCGTTCAGGCGATCTGCTGCCGACCATCGCCGTAGGCCGGTATATCGCGATCAAGGTCCCACAGACGCCGATAGTCGGGACGGCAATCGCCAACGCCTGCACCACTCACTTCGTACGCGTATTTTTAGATAGAACGCGTATGAGCGAGAGGCAAGCCCTGGAGTTCTCGCACGCGATCGCGAAGCCGGTTGACGCGCCGGCAATCGACCTGCAGAACTGGTTGCTCACCCTCAGCGAGGCGGATCATGCCGCATGCCGACGCGGTCACAGGGCCATCGGCGGCGTCGGTGACGGAACGCGTGCTGGCACGTCGACGTCGCGTCGATCGGCGGCTCGCTGCCGGTTTGGCACACGCGACCCAGCGGGCCGAATGTCACCACGTCGCGATGGTCTCGAATGCCAGTCGCGCCTACCTCATGCCTGTTTCCCGGTCACGGTCGGAATGATCAGGGACACGCGGGGTCGTGCCGGACGGAGCGGTCGCGCGCCTCCGCTGCGCGGTACCGGTCGATCCGCCGCTCGCCGTGCGCGTGCTCGGTTGACTCGAGGGGACGCCCGATTTCGTGCGTCGTTGAGGAGACGCGGGGACGCGCGCGCGATGTTACCGGCAAGGCTGCGGCGCGACGGCGACGGCGTCCATCCCGCCGCACCCGCGATGCTGTAGGGTCCGCGCTGGCTTCGGAGTACGAGAGGATCAAGGATGGTGCCAGCGCCGATATCCAGTCCTCAGTTCCGCCGCGAGCGGCAGCGCGCGGCGTTCCGCGAGGACGTACTCGCCGAGGCGCGTGCGATCCTCGCGGAAGAGGGACCGAATGGGCTGAGCATGCGCAAGCTGGCGCATCGCATGGGCTGCGCGCCGATGAGCTTGTACGCGTACTTCCGCGACAAGCACGACCTCCTGACCGCGCTGGCGCATCGGGGCTTCGGCATCCTGGCCGAGCGCCTCGCGGCCGAGCCCGCGGAGGAGCCGCTTGCCGCCCTGCGCGGGGTGTTCCTGACCTACGCGCGGCTCGGGTTGGAGCGGCCGGACGATTACCGCGTGCTGTTCATGACGCCTGAGGTGCAGCCGGTGCGCGAGTTCGAAGGGCCGGAGGAGATCGCCCGGGAGAGCCCGGCCTTCGCCATCGGCCTGGATCGCGCCCAAGCTTGCGTCACGGCGGAGATGCTGGAGGGCGACGCGCACGCCATTACGACGCTGCTATGGACCGCGGTGCATGGGGCGGTCGCGGCGGTTCTCACCTTCCCGGCGTTCCCGTTCGGCGACCGCGACGCATACGTCGCGCGGGTCGTGGACTGGACGATCGATGGGCTGCGAGCCGCGAGGGTTGCGCCGCTCGCGTAGCAGGGTCGCGGACGGGTGCCAGCGATCCGTGAGGATGGAAACGGACATGCCGGGCGCTCTGCGAGGAGCTCACCCAAGGTGCTTCCGAACACGGCTAGAGGATTGCGAGGAGACCGATTAGGACGGTGCTGGCAACTCCCGTCCATGCCAGGTCTCGATCACCAGCGAACACGCTCGCAATCATGAGCAGCAACGCATCCGCCGTCGCGAGCACCGTGGCCTGGGCGACGAAGATGTCCACCACTTTACGCCACTCCTGGCCGTCGACCGCATAGCGCGTTCCCACGCTGGCCGTGCCGATGGCGGCAACCGACAGGGCCGGGGCCGCTACGAGCGCAAGTAGTCCAGCTAGGGGTTCCGGTAGCAGCGGAACCGAAACTGCATTTCAACCGAGCCCGGCCGACGCTCCCGACACAAAGCGGTCCTAAACACGACGGACGGTCTCTAGGTGTTGCCTACGAATGCAGCGTCCGAAGGTCCTGGCATCGCCTGCACGGGCAAGGCCAAACGGCATTCTCGACGCGCTCAGCTTTGCGCGACGCCGTTCAGCGCAAAATCGAAGATGTCAAAGTTGCGTAGGTCACCGCGACCGGCTCGCTCGATGTATGCGGGCGTAAGCGGATGGGACAACAGGAACGGCACGCGCTGCTCGGCCAGACCGCCGTGGGAGCGCAGCCTATGACCTGCCAGGCCCGACAAATCGTGCTCCCGCACTGAGGCGCCGATCACCGTGCCGCGGTCGCCAATGACGGCGAAGTCGCCTTCGAACTCCGCCGGCAAGTCGAAGCGGGCCGCCGCTGCCTCGCCGCTTAGCACCAGCTCCACGCCCGGCAAGGCCGCTACGGCGGCCATCATAGCTTCTGGGTCGGCGCCATTGCGCGCATAGACGCGCACGTAGGAGCCGAGGGCGCCGTGGTGGCGCACGAACGGGTCCGTGATGGGGCAGATCACCCGCGCGGCCCCGGGACCAAAGCGCGCGGTCAGCTCATCTTCCAGGAACACCACACGCGGCGTGCCGTCCGGCTGCGCCTTGTCGTTCATGCCGTGGTCGGCCACCACGCCAACCACCGCTCCCAGCTCCACTAGGCGGCCGATACGCGCGTCTACTGCGGCGTGGAACCGGTCGGCTTCTGGCTCGCCCGGGGCGTGCGCGTGCTGCACCAAGTCCGAAAGAGACAGGTAGAGCAGCTCCGCCATGCCACGCTCGACCAAGCGCACGCCCGCATCCATGACAAACAGGGACAGGTCGGGATCGTACTGGTCAGGCGTTCCGCGGCCAACCAAGGCTGTCACATCGGCGATGCCGTTCTCGGCTTGTGTGGCATCCCCGGCGCATTGCGACGAGAAGGCGATGCCGTGCAAGTTATGAGCCACCATGCGACGCAGCTTGTCCTTGGCCGTTACCGCGGCGACCCGCACGCCGGCCTGCGACATGCGGCCCAGGATGGTGTCGCAGCGCAGCAGGCGCGCATCCGTGACCATGACTTCCTCACCCGTCTGGCGGTCGAGATAATAGTTGCCGGAAATGCCGTGCACGGCCGGCGGCACGCCAGTGACGATGGAGGTGTTGTTGGGGTTGGTGAAGCTGGGCACCACGGCCTCAGCCAGCGTGCAGAAGCCCCGATCCCGGCACTGCGCCAAGGCGGGTAGGATACCGTCAGCCAGTCCCCGTTCCAGGTAGGCCGGATCGAAGCCGTCGAAGCACACCACCACCGTCGGGTGGACCGGACGCCGGTACGATCGGCCGTTCACCTCCACGGCATCGAAAGAAGCGTCAGACATGAGCAGGCACCTCGGGGGGCAGGACCATGGGTTCGGGAGGGGGTACGATGCGGCCCAGGCGCACGGCCGTCAGCCCGGCCCACAGGCGCTGCGACGGCATGATGGCCACGCAGTCGTCGTGCGGCGTTACCACCGGTTCGCCGCCATCGTGGCCGATCACGGTGCCCGCCTTCGGGATGACCTCACCGCCGCGCAGCGGCAGGGCGAAGGTGAACTCACGCTGGACGGTCACCGGCGTGGTGATCTCGACAAAGCGGCTGGCCTGGTCCGGCAGGTGAGCCGCGCCCTCCCCGGCTTCGGGGGTGTCCGGCAGCATGCCGAGCCGCTCCAGCATCCGCAGACAGGCGGCGGTGGCGACCACAGGACTGACAGCGGCCCAGTGCTGGCCGCACTCGATCAGCAGCGCGGTCTTGTGCGAATGTGGATCGGCGAATTCGCCGTAGTCCCGCATACGTGCGCCCTGGGCATGGCCGCGGTCCACCATGACCAAGTCGGACAGCCCCATTGCGCGCGCGAGCTGGCGGCTGCGCTCTAGCGGCCCCGCCAAAACCAGGGGCTCGTTCGGGTGCTGGGTCGTGTGCAGGTCGAGCAAGTAGTCCGCATTCTCCACGAAGGGCCGCAGCGCCGCCGCCCTCGCCACGTCGGTGCTGCGTGGCGGTTGCGCTTCCAGGATGTCCGGCGACCAGACGCGGTTCATGTCTTCGTCCACCCAGCGGCTCGCCCGCGGGTTGGTTGGATCGAAGCGGGCATAGGCATCGGCGTTCGCGAAAGCGACGGTGAGGGTCCCCCGGCCCGGGCGCAACCCGCGCGTCAGCAACCGATCAAGCGCGATCGCTCCCGCTGGTTCGTTGCCGTGCACGATGGCGGTGATCAGGAGGTGTGGGCCCGACCGTCCGGACGGAAAGCAATGGACAAAGGGCGTATCCGTGTTGCCGTCCCGCCAACGGTCGATGTTCGGAATCTCAATCTCGATGGGATAGTCGATCACGGCCTGCGTCTGCGCACGCACGGAGGAGGCTTTCATCACTTCGGTCTCCTGCTGCTGGCCCGTAATAGACCAGGGTTGGCGCAAGTGGTATAGACCTCTGTACCAGAGTCAAGTCGGGGAGACGATCCAGGCATGAGCGATTTGGCGGATGAGGGTGTGGGCCATCGCCTTTGGCGGGCCGTTGCCGACCGGCTTGCCGGGGAGATTGCGGCCGGGGTGTTCAGGCCGGGTGAGCGGCTGTCCAACGAGCGCGCGCTGGCCGAGCGGTATGCAGTCCATCGGCACACGCTGCGCCGTGCTGTCTCCGACTTGGTGAACCGCGGACTGCTCGATGTGCGGCATGGACGCGGGACGTTCGTCCAGTCCGCTCCAATCCCCTACCGAGTGGGCGCGCAGACCCGGTTCCGGCGGAACATCGCGGCGCTGAACCGCGATCCCGGTGGTAGCCTGCTTTCCTCCGCGACATTGCCGGCGCCCGCGCATGTAGCCGCGCCGCTCGCGATCGCGCCCGGGACGGACGTCGTGCGTTTGGACATCCTGCGGGAAGCGGACGGCGTGCCGCTGATCCGGTCCGAGCACTGGTTTCCTGCTAGCCGCACGCCTGACATTGCCGTCCGCTTCACGGAAAGCCAGAGCATCTCCCACGCGCTGGAGATGCTGGGCGTGCGTGGCCTGCGTCGGCGAGACAGCACGATCACCACCCGCCTATCGACGCGGGCCGAGGCGGCGGAACTTCGGCTGGCACCAGGCGCCCCGCTCCTTGTGTGGGAGTCGCTGAAAGTAGAGGGGAACGGCACCCCGGTGGACTTCGGGGTGGCGCTCCTCGTCGGTGAACGCGTGCAACTGGTCCTCGATCTTGATCTAGGTAAGGTGCCTGTCGAATGAGTCACCCCGGCACTCTTACCGGCCGGGAAGCGCCTAACCAGCCTTCGCGGGACACCAGGCGCACTCTGGCCGTCGCCGGGTTAGCGCACGCGTTCCACGACGGTCTCACCTCCAGCATCTATCTGCTGATGCCGCTCTGGCAGGTGCGGTTCGGACTCGATTACGGCGCGCTGGCAATGCTGAGGGCGCTCTACGTCGGCGCCCTGGCCGGGCTGCAGATCCCGTCCGGCTGGCTCGGCCGCAGGATGGGTACTCGGGCGGTGCTGGGGATCGGCACGCTGCTGAGCGGCGGCGCGTTTGCTCTCAGTGGCATTTCGGGCGGCCTGCTCGGCTTGGGTGCCACCCTCGTGCTGGCGGGCGTCGGCGGGAGCACACAGCACCCGCTCGCCTCCGCCGCCGTTTCGCGGGCCTATGGCGGCGCGGCACGCGGCCCGCTTGGCCTGTATAACTTCGCGGGCGATCTTGGGAAGGCGACGCTCCCTCCTGTGCTCGCCCTGGCAATGGGACCGCAGGGCTGGCACCCGGCGTTCTGGGCCATTGCAGGCCTGGGAGCGGGGGTGGCGTTGTTGATCCTGTGGCTCATGCCCCGGTCTGGCAGCCACCAAGTCAATGCTGCCGCGCCGGCTGTTGCGATCGCGAGGGCACCGGATCACGGTAGGCGTGGTCGCGGGTTCGGACTTCTGGTCGCGATCGCCATGCTTGACGGCGCGGCCGGCGTCGGCCTCCTCCTGTTCCTCCCCGCGCTGATGCAGGCCAAAGGCGGAACCCCGGCCACCCTGGGCCTGGCCTTGTCCCTGTTGTTCGTGGGGGGTGCCTGCGGCAAGGCGGTCTGCGGCTGGCTGGGCAGCCGCCTCGGCCTGCTGGCAACCGTGATCGTGACCGAAATTGGCACCGCCGCGGCGATCATGGCCCTGCTCGCCTTGCCGTTCCTTCCAGCCTTGGTGCTGCTGCCGGCCTTGGGCATCATGCTCAATGGCACGTCCTCTGTGCTCTACGGCACTGTCCCGGAACTCGCGCCGGCTTCTCGGATCGAACACGCCTTCGCCCTGTTCTACTCCTGCACGCTTGGTTCGAGCGCCCTGGCTCCCGTGCTGTATGGATGGCTGGGCGACGCCGCAGGGCCGCGCTGGGCCGTCATGTTGGCAGGTGCGACATCCTTGGCGGTCGTGCCGCTCATGATCCTGCTGGCGCCCCAGCTCGCACCATATCGGCCCGCGGCACGGGCCTGATCCGGCCACCTCACCCTATTCCGGCACTGCCGGCTTCAGTCTTTGAATTCGACCGAAATGCATTTTCGGTTCCGTTGCTACCGGAGGGTTGGCACTTCAAATGGTGAGGGACATGGTCGAGCTCCGAACAACCATGACACAGGGCATTGGCCTCTGCCCCGGTGCCGAAGGTGCCGTGGTTGGATGTCGGGCTGTCCGCTTTTCGCACCACAAGCAGTCATAGCTCCGTTAGGGTATACCCCAGCAGCACACCCATATGAGACGCCAAACCACGTCTCGTTTGGGTTGTTTTTGGGCTTCCGAGACACTAGCCTGAGTGGGTCTAGACCCTAATAAGACGGACCTTCCAGTCACCATGCCGATTTATGGCTACGCCCGCGTGAGCACTCTCGACCAGGATCTCGCCATCCAGCGCGACGCGCTCAAGGCAGCCGGCTGCGGCGTGGTCCGCGCCGAGAAGGCTAGTGGCAGCCGGCGCGATGGCCGGACCGAGCTGCAAGTACTGCTCGACTTTTTACAACCGGGAGACACTCTGGTCGTCACCCGCATTGACCGGCTCGCCCGGTCCATGAAGGATTTGCAGGACATCGTACACGAGATGAAGGAGAAGCGCGTGACCTTGCGTGCCACCGAGCAGCCAGTGGACACGGGCACGGCCGCTGGCAAGGCGTTTCTGGACATGCTGGGCGTGTTTGCCGAGTTCGAGACCAACCTGCGGGGGGAGCGCCAACTCGAAGGCATCAGGGCAGCAAAAGCTAAGGGCATCTACAAGGGTCGCAAGCCCATGATCGATGCGATCGAGTTGCGTCGGCTGTGCTATGAAGAGAAGCTCGGTCCCACTGCCATCGCTCGGCGCGTTGGCAGTGGTCGAGCCAGCGTTTACCGGTTGCTTGGAAAAGCGTAGCACTTCCTATAGCCAAGGTTGACGTTCTAGTCATGCATCAAGACCGCTGATCAAGATTTGTTACGGCCAGCCAAATAGGAGCCTACCATCTGGCTGCTTTTGCACAACACATGGACCACGCAAATCACTTACCTTACCTGTAGTAGTCTCCGTAGTTTGAACCCATCCTCTGATCCCCCTTCCAGTCACCATAGGCACAAAACCATTTACTTCGCCACCAGTAACCGCGATAAAGTTCTGCGTTCTACCAAGCACTCGTGCCATGACAGACGGTTGTTCATAAACGGGTGCTATGGTTATCGTGCGGCATGATAGGCCAGGCGAGTTAGAGAACCCGGCCCCGACTTTGAAAAGGTTAACAGTCGGCGAGAATGCAATTGATGCGTTCAAAATTGTTATAAGCAAAGCTGACGTTGCCATGCGGGCCTCCCACTTTCTAATGTAAGGAATGTTGCTCTAAGTAGCTATTCGGCCAGATCTCTGGCACTTGTCAACTCTGGAGAGGGCTGTTCCACTGCCTGTGAAGCTCGCATCATTAATCCACGTAGAGTTCGATCCAGACGTAACTCTCCAGTCTCATACAACTCAACCATCCGACGTAGCAACCCGTTTGGCGATCTTACTTCACCTGCGGCATGTCGTCCTGCAACAGCAGCAACGGCGGCTGTTGCCTCCCAGCGGCCCAATGTGAGACAGGCCTCGCCCCATGTATCCTGACTGATGCTGAGGTGACGGCAGACGTGCCAGGCAGCGTCGATGACGTCTCTGCAAGATGGTCTAGCCGCTGGAACCAAGTCCCGGAATTGTGGCGCAATCCTTAGTACAAAGGCAGGGGTCACGGGGAAGCCACGCAATGGTTCCGCCAATTTCATTTCTGATTGAGCAGCACTAGGACACGACTTCTCATTCTTGTTAGCTACTGCATCCTTATTTAGACTAATAAGTTGATTGGTAGATGTATTGGGGGGCTGCTCTAGCGACCCCCAGGGGTCACTTTTGGGCGGTTCGCTATAGCTTGTAGGACCAAGAAGCTCTTGTGTAGTATCCCTTATTGCCGTCAGTTGCCCTACCAGTAGTCGCAGTACGTCAGCGTCCTTCTGGTTCCGACTCTGTCCTGCTATCTGGCGAGCACGAAAAGCCACGTCTTTCCAGTCCGCAACGTCGTGCGCTGTCATTTCTCCTAAATCAGTCAGAGTGAGCACGTCCCTGCGCAAACCTGATAGCTCAGCCCGCAAGCGGCGGATTACAACTTCTTGTAACTCAAAGTCAGTAGCGAGCTTCAGGAACTCCGCTTGGCGAGATGCAAGCGGTGATAGGTCGAAACCAAAGGCACTGATAATGCGGCCTCCCTCTCCTTTCTCCCGCTCGCCCCGCCGATGGCCATTACCGGCCTCTCGCATGGCAATCAGACGATGTTCAAACGCCAAACCAATCAGCTCTTTCAGGCGTCCCTCACGTATATCGAGGCGCGCACACAACCATTCGTTTGAGGGCCAGACCATAGGTCTGTATTTACCTGTCCAGTCTTGTGGAAACGACCTGCTCATCAGCAGTTCTATCAAGGCACGAAGTTGGACGACGCCTAAGGCGGGAACGGCTCGGCGAAAAGCGGATAGTATCTCTCCGCGGCTTGGCCCACTCGATGGTGGGGGAGGGTAGTCGAGTGCCGCTAATTTACAAGGAGTCAAAATTCGTCGGCCGGTCGGCTTGCATCGCGGTCGGACATCTGATGCCTCCGGGTCAGGTGCCGGTGGTTGAGGTTGTGAGTAACTTTCAAACATGGCTCGCTCCTAGCGAGCGCGCATGCAAACTTCGGACAAGCACTCCCGTTGCCCGCTGATTGCTCAGTTGACAGAGGAAAGGCCCTGGCCTACACGGGGTTGGGTTATGTTCCGTGCCGGTTGTCAGCAAGTTCGGGAAGGGTCGGTGTTTCCAGCACCGGCCCTTTCTGTTTCAGCGCGCTATCATGACCTCAACTTTGTTGCGAAGTGGACCTGACCCCGGCGACCCGGAGCCAACTTGGGTAAGTTGCCTCGGTTTGGGCTGTCCTGTCTAGCCCAACATCACGCGCCATGCGAGATCGCTGATGCCTCAGCCTTTAATAAGTCAACTGTTTCAAGAAAGTAGTGGAAGGCAGTCATTACTATAGACGCTTGAGTAACATGGGCAGATTCTGCTATACATTCTACAGCAACCTTCAGTCTTCCATCAATCTGAAGCTTTTTACGGACACTATCTCGCGTTGGCGGAGCTAGAAACATAAACTTTCGCCCGTCTGAAATCTGCTGTAGTAGACTTTCTATTGCTTTCTCATGTAAATCTCTTGCAACGATACGACCGCTCTTCTTGAGTAAGACCATAGTAGATTCTTCAGCAAGAAGAGACTGAAAGGCTGTTGCAAACCGTATTGGCATTGTAACATCTATAGATGCAGCATTCATTGTTCGACCAGTAGCAGGGCGACGTGGTGGTGGTGGTCGTACCAAGATCATAGTTCCAATTACTTTGATCAACTTGCCGTTAGTGCCTGCTGTCACTTGGTCCATGCTCCACCGATCCAACGTTTGACAACCCTAGAACCTATGACTTCACCATTAGCAGCTTAGCCTGCACATCCGCGATGGGCCAGGCGAACGGTGTCTGTCTTTCCAGGCTTATGTCTACCTGCCAAGTGGCTAAGCCTGTCCCCGTTCGCATCCTCTCCTGCGAGGGTCTTGGTGTTCAAGGGAGAGTCACATGCGTCGCGCACTTCTTATCAACTCACTAGTCCTAGTACCCTCCTTGGCAGTGGCAGCATCGCAGTGCGTGGTGCAGTCCGCTGACCCCGACCAGAGCATACAGGCTTCTCAGCAGCCGCCGACCTCCGTCCAGCCATCAACGCTGCAACTACCTCGGTTGAGCTCGGCGTCGTCAGACCTGCACGTCATCACCGCTGATGAGATCAGCAGGGTTCCCGCGCTGCAGCGGATTGCTTCCAGGGGAGCACAGCTAACCGACCTGGGCACCGAGCATGGGCTGCGTTCTGTGTTCGCCCGCAATGGCCAGACCTTCCAAGTCTTCTATCTCACGCCAGACGGGCAGGGGGCAATCGGAGGAGTGATGTGGGATGCCGCCGGGCACAACATCACGCGCCAGAAAGTGTCGCAGATCGACGGCGCTATCCCGACCGTGACCATCGGTGCAGCTTCGCCGTCTGCGTCCCAGGCCACCCCGGAAACCGTATTGTCATCACCCCAGTGGTCTGTCGCAACTACGACTTATGGCACCACGGGTGCGGCGACTGCCCCTCGGCTGTGGGTGTTCATCGACCCGCTCTGCTCCTTCTCGGTCCGCGCGATGGAGCAGCTGCGGCCGTTCATCGCTGCCGGCAAGGTGCAGGTAGCGGTCATCCCGCTCTCCCTGCTGGACTACGAGGACCACGGCCGCAGCACAGCTGCCGCCAAGGTGATGCTCAGCAAGGACAAGGATCACATGGTCGATGCCTGGACCAGCAACTCGCTGACCGGGGAGGCCGATGCCACCTCGACCGCCACGTTGCAGGCCAACATGGCCGTTTCCGAAGCTCTTGCCCTGCGCGGCACCCCGACCTTCTACTGGCGCAAGGCGGATGGTTCAGAGGGAAAGCAGGAGGGCCTGCCGAACGACATCGGGGCCATGATCGCGTCCATCGACCCGGCCGGAGGCTGAGATCGTGGATGAAGACGCCAAGGTCTCGTCTGGCAAACCGAAACGACGGATGTTGTGGAGGGGTGTGCGCCTGGCATTTGGTGCGCCCATTGCCTGCTTTGGTCCCAAGCAGATCCGTGAGAACGCCGCGTTCATCGCCGGGTTGGCTCAGACGATCCGCATTGGTCCAGGGGCGGACCACCGGGTCCGTCTGAGTGCTGGGCGGAACCTTGATGTGCTCGCCATGGCATGGGATGCACAGGTGGCACCGGCCGAGATCATGCGCCAGCTCGACAATCGCCGGCGGCAGTCCGCACGCTCCACTCTGTGCTATCTTGCCGGCGCCGTCCTGTTCCTGCTGGTCGGCTTCTACCACGCCGCAGCGGCATTACCGGTCCTGCCCAGCTTGTCCTACGTGTTGGCCATGGGTGCCATTTCCTGCTGCTTCCTCCTGCTGGCGTTCTACAACGCCTTGGTGAACTGGCAGGTCCGCACCCTTCGCCTCGGCACGGCGCGCGAGTTCCTGGATGCCGACGAGAGCTGGTGGCCGAGCTGATGGCGCCGCAGGTCAAGTCGGTCCGGATACGCAAGCCCCGGGCAGCAACCCCGCCGCCACTGACGCAACGCGTGGACGACGCCGAAGGAGAGATGTTCCTGAAGTCGCTTGCTCTGGTGTGCAAGCGGGTCAAGGAGATGCGGACCAAACCGCGGCAGGTAGATGCGCCGGCCTGGGTGTCGCATCCCTGCCAGGCCGGGGACGAGGCTGTGCGGGAAGAGAGTGCCGAGACGCCGGGCACGCAGTGGTTCGGCTACCTTCTGACCCTGGTGGAGTTGAGCGACGATTACCTGGCCACCCAGCCCCTTGATGTGCCGAAGCACAGTTGGATGCTGTCCATCGTCAGGGAAGGGCGGACGATGCCCATCACCAAGGGAGCTGCCCGGAGCCATGAGCAAGCACGCGCCCGTGTCGAACTTTGCTGGCGCACAGAGATGGGTGCTGGAGCGAACGGGTAGGGGCGCAAGCTCCTGTCCTCCACCTACTCTGTTAGAACGTGCCTGGCGGTCCGCCGAATAGGGACCGTCCTGCCCCGGTTGCCCATGATGCGCCCTCATAGTCTGGGCGACCCCATTCTGTAGCGGGCTCACGCGGGCGGACAATCCCCCCATCACGGTCCACCACTGGCGGGCGCCATGTCGCGTGGGCGTCGCCATAGGCGGCCGTGGGGTCGTAGAACGGGTGCTTGATGGGGGGTGCGGCTGGCGCCCTGTAGTCGGACACCGACTTGAGGTTTCCGCCGCTGCCACAAGCGGCAAGGGTCAGCAGTAGCGCCGCAATGGCTGGGGTAAATACGATCCGCATGGGGCCTCTCCGAGTTCGGAGGGCATCATGCGTGAGCGTGATGCGAACAGTGCTAGGCACACCTGGTCTGGTTTAGGATTTCACGAATTTTGCTAACAACTGCCTCTTGCTCGGCGATCCGCCGAGCCTCTGCCAGCTGACCGCTTAAACATTCACCCCATGCTTCGAGGTCAAAAGCATACTGCTGGAGGTTGGTGCCTTGCTGCCGTAAGCTGGTGTTCTCCTGGAGCAGATCAGCCCTATCCTGCCTTAAGGCAGCATTCTCCGCGGCCAGCCTGTTGACGTATGCGGCGAGTTGGTTGATCTGCTCGCTCAGATGCTGCCGATCGTCGTTGGCGTTTTGCAACGCTACTTCTGCGCGGCGCTGCCGCGTGATGGCCGCCAACCGAGCCGCGTCGTTCATCGCCGGACCTGCAGCAAGATAGCCAAGTGCCATCTTGCTGGCCCACCCATCAAGCATTTCGCACATCCTCCTTGTCCTTGGCAGGCGGCGTCACGTCGGAGGCCGCCTGCAGCGTGCTGTCCGTTCCCATCTGCTTCGGTTCACCGTTCTCTGCTGTCTTGGTTCCGTCGGCAAGGGCGCGCATGCCGCCACCCCCGCCGACTTCGCCACGACCAGACTTCATGGCCGTATCCAGCATGGCACCGGTGCCACCCTGGATACCACGCAGGGAGGCGCCCATCCCCACCATCCCGGCGTCTGCGGCAAAGCGGTCCATATCGACCCGGTTGGCCGGCTGCAGCCCGATCATCTTGACCACCTGGTGGGGAAGTTGGGAGATCAGCCGGAAGGACATCAGCGCGATCGTCATCTGCAGCAGCACGAACATGCAGAGCAGCACGACGACGCCGAGCAGGTTGGAGACGAACCAGCCGTTCTGCAGCACGAACCCGGCGGCCACGCCGAAGCTCTGCAGCGTCAGCCAGCTGATCGAGCTGTAGATGTAATAGCCCAGGAACAGGCCGAACAGCATCAGCACCGGGCGGAACAGGATGTTGAAGAGTAGGCCGTAGCCTTCGATGCCTCTCCCGTGCAGGCCGTCCCCTTGCCAGGTCAGGTGCGCGAACGCCCATAGGGGTACTGCGACCACGGCCTCGCACACCAGGATCAGCCAGCCGGCGACGCCGGCGATCCACATGATGTACGGGATCATCGGCAGCACGAAGGCAAGGATCAGCCCTGGCACCAGCATCGCCATGCACCCGTAGAAGATGGGCGTCGCCAGGAAGGTCATCAGGAGGTGGCCCGTCGCGGTCGCCGCGGCACCGCTCCAGTTGAACGTGATGATCTGAACCGCGGTCAGCCCCGTGCTGGCGACGGTGGAGGAAAGGAGGCCCGCCAGGCCGAGCGCCGCCAGGGAGAAGTTGATCATGAGGTGGCCGAGGGAGATCATGGCGAGGATCGGGTCGGTCCACTGGTTTTTGCCCAGTTGGCTGATGGTCATCAGCTTGCGCAGGAACGCCTCGTTGAATCCGATCTTGCGCGTGACCTGCTCGATTGCGCCAGCGCCGTCCTCGCCCGGCGTGGCGCCGGAGAACAGGTCCGCGTTGCCAGCCGGCGTGTCGCGTGTGTCCGAGGTCTGCACATAGGTGCTCAGCTTGGCCTGGAATGCCAGCACTGGGTTCAGGATTGGCAGCAGGTCACTTGTCAGCGCCTCGCCAAGGCCCTGGTAGCTGGGTGCGTTCACCGTGGGTGTGGCAGAGAGCAGCGAGAGCGTTTGGCCGTTCAAGCGCGAAATTTCCAGGTAGTAGGCGGCTGCAGAGGTCCAGCCGAGGGCTGCGAGCTGGTTCTGCCCGGCCTGTAGGCCGATGCCGCCGTTCCGGGCGACGCTCGCATCCTTCATGGCGGCGTTCAGCGCGCTGGTGATGGTGGTGGCGGCCGTGGTGAGCTGCTGCGTGTAGTCGTTCGTCGCCCTGACATAGGTGCCCATGAGGTCGTTGAGCGATGACGTCGTCCGAGTCTTCCAGACGTTGGCTGCGACCTTCTCCGCATCGGTGCGGATCTCGCTCAGCACATAGAGCAAGGTCGCCTGCTGGGTGCCGGTCATGTCCACGTTGACGCCGGCCAGCGTGTTGCCGGTGCCGGGCACTCGCACTGTGACGGTGCCGCAAACAGGAGAAGCCGTCTCGTTGCCAGCGGCGAGCGAGTAGGACCAGGTGACGTAGCCGCCTTGCCCCGCCTGCCCGCCTTTCGTGGCCGCCGGCACCGGCACCATCCCGGGGTTGCCGGACGCCTGATTGATCAGGGCGCGGCAGAACTCGGTTTGGATCAGCCCGGCGACGATGGCCTTGGTGCCGGGGATCATGGGTTGCGCGATTGGCATGGCATCGGGACCGACCGCCTTCACGGCGTTGGCGTAAACCGAGCGCCCCATGCCGATGCCCCACTTGGCGACCTGCACCACGGCGGTCTGGCCCAGGCTGAAGCCGCTGTTCACCGGCAGCATGAGGATGATGGCGAAGAACAGCCGGACCGGCGCCCAGGAGCTGGTGGTGTTGCTCAGCACGCGCCCGGTCTCGCCAGCGCGCACGATCTGGATGATGGTGGTGTAAGCCACGAAGGCTGCCGCGAGCGCCATGACGTAGCCGGTGAGCTGGCCCAGCATGACGCCGATGACCGTCTGCTCCGCGCCGATCGAGGCGGTGCCTGTTGTGGCTGTGGTTGGGAACACACTGGTCAGCATCTGCACGGACCAGTCGTCGGCCGGTTGCAGGGACGACCAGGTGGCGGCCGAGCCGGGCGAGGTGGTCTCGGCATGAGCGGCTTGGGCAAGCCCGCACGCCAGGGTCAGCATGAGCAGGGGGGACCAGAGACGGCGCATCGCATCCTCGCAGGGCAGGTTCCATGCGAGGATGCGTGATCAGGACGCGAATGGAGCCGCTTATCCCGCTACATTGACGCGCTCGGCGACGGGCTTGGCCGGGCCGTCGCTTGTGCCTCGACCCCGGCCACCCTGCCGAGTGCCTGCTCGACCTTCGCCACGGCTTTGCGTAGCAGGTCGGCCAGCTTCTGCGCCATCTCTGCCATGGCATCTTTTCCGGCCTCCCGGCCGGGCAGCTTAGACGCCTGCTCGCCGAGCGCGGCGTCCATCTGCTCGAACCTGCTATCCGCCGCGGCTGGATCGAGCTTGCGGCCGTTCAGGTTGTTGGCCATTGCGAGACGGTCCCCGGCGAACTTGTCAGCACTTTCAGTCACTGCCTTGTAAGCCGCATTGGTCGCGGAATTACGTAGCGCGGCGTCGAACTCCGCACGCTCCCCCGCATAGCGGCCCCCTGGCCGCATTTCGCTGATGACGGCGGGCATGCCGCCCGGGTCCTGGGTGGCCACGCCTTCCAGCTTGCTCATGATGCTACGACCGGGACCGCTGGCGAACTGCTCCATGGCCGACATCATGGCCGCACCTGACCGCTCGGCGTTTTGCACCAGCCGTTCCGTCCTGCCATCAGCCATACGCTGCTCGAACTGGGCGATGCGCTGGCCGATGGCTGGGACCGGAACACTCCACGGCGCGGGATCAAGGGACTGCGGCTTCTGCGCCGAGGCCACAATCCTTTCAGCCACACCTTGCTGCTGCACCTGGGCGACCTCGGCAGCTTGCCGGGGTTGTCCGGTGACCGGGGTGGTTGCTGGCTGGCCAGCCGTGGCGACTGCGGTTGGGTTTGCGGTTGTGATAGCCTCGGCAGCAACTTGCACTTTGGATTGCCCACTGCCTGGCGACGGTGTGGCATTGACGCGCTCCTCAATGCTAGTCGGCCCAGCGAGTTTTTCCACGACCTTCACTGGCAATGATTTGCTGTTTGCTTCGGGCTCGGCCGCCGCCTTTATCTCCGCTGGACGGTCCTGCGCAGCGGTCGTAGCCCCTTGGTGGTTTGACTGCAGGGAAACCCCAGCGCTGTTTGCAGAAGCCTCCATATTGCGGACGATGCCAGCACGTCTTTCCAGAGCCTCGATGCGGCTGGCCAACTCCTGCCCGTCCTGGCCGGCGCCGGAACGGGCAACCTGTTGCGCCGCCTGCCTGATGTCCAGGATCAGTTCACGGTCTTTGAGGTCCTCAGTCTTAGCGACCAGAGCTTGCATGCGCTCGTTCTGCAAACCGGGACTGGTGACTGAAAGCGTCGCCAGCTCTGCACGCAGTTCCGAAGGCATGCTGATGGGCTTTCCCCCTGTGTACTTTTCCATGTCTTGCACTGCGTATGCTACTCCAGTGCGGAAGGATGCTTGGTCGAGGCGCCCTGGCTCCGCTGCCTGCTCCGCAAGTTTACCAACCATCCCGGCGAGGTCTGGATTGAGCAAGGCGAGCTTGGATTCGGTGGCTACCCGATCCAGCAGACTAACGACCTCTCGCAATGGGTCTGCCGGCTTCGCCGACGCACCCACCGATAGGTCTTGTGAAGGCAGTCGCTGCCTGGACATATCATTCAATCCATCCGGCATACTTGGCCCTTTCTTAGGAACTTAGGTGAAACTTGTTTGGGTATATTCTACTGCGATGCCATCTGTGGCGTCGGAATGGCTGGAGCTGCCCGAAGGCTCGTCGCAGCGGTCGCGGCGAGTTGGGCGGCCCCGACTGCACCGCTCTTCTGAAGAACCCCAAATATTTGCCAGAGAATATAGTTGGTCATGGCTTGCTCGGAAGCCATCTCGACCAGAACGGATTTTTGCGGCATGCTCTGCAAGCCTGCATGCCATGCTACACTACTGATGCGTCGGTTTACCTCCAGGTCTTGCGCTTGGAGCCACGACGCTGTGTCCACCGCGGGTAGCCCTTGAGCCTGCAACTGCTGCTTCTGACCCGAGGTAAGAACAACCGAACTGGTCCGCGATGCGATGATGTCGTTCAGAACACCATTTGCCAACGACATCTGCGCATTGTAGCCGCGCCGTTTTGCCGCCGCTTCCTGGCCGGCAACTGACGTGAGCTGCCCTCCTCTTATTGCCGCGGGCGGAACAGGCTCGGCTAACGTCCGAGCATAATCATTAGCCGAGTTAATACCATCTTGATTTGCGTATGAGAAACGTCCAAAGATACTTGTTGAGCTTTGATCCGCATTTTCGGTATTAATATCCACAACGTTGCAGAGACCTGCTTGCTGCTCGTTCTGTGAGCAGTAGCGCGACATATGTAGCTGATTAGCAGCCGCAGTCGCTTTTCCTTGACCCTCCCAAGCCGGCGTGTTTGGCCTGCCCTGACTGCGTTTGTCCGTTATATCACTAATTCCCTGAGATACCTTCCATGACTGCCCCGCTGAAACCGCAATGGTCTGCCCGTCATCCAGGGCCGCGCATGCCTGTGGCGATAGAACATGCTCGTCACGGATTTGCGCGTTGCGCAGGTCTCGCGCGTTCCGGGCCATGACGGTGTTGGATGCGTCCGCAATCTGCTCCTGGGCGCCCACTGCCGCCTTGGCATAGTTGGCGCTTTGCGTGAAGCCGGCAGTCAACGTGTCCCCGAGGAGGTTTCCCATGTTGGTCACCTTGTCACCGATTTGGGTGCCTATGTTGGTGACAGCAGTTTCGATGTTCGTCATTGCCTTGGTGGCCGCGTCCTGTGCCTGCTGGATCAGGAAATGCGTGATCACGTCGATGGTCGGCAAGTCCGCATAGGCGGGGCTGGCGCAGAACATGGCGCCGAGGGCCATGCCGGTGGCCGTTGCGAGGAGGTGCTTGCGCGTCATTGTGCGGTTTCCTTTATGGGCCATTGCCGGATGGCAGGGTGTAGCCGGTCGGCCCCTGCGCCTTGCCGTTGATGTACATGCCACCGCCATTGGCCCCGAGGCCGCCGCTGATGCTGCCGATCGCGGCGCCGCCGCCGCCGAACGTCAGCTTCGGACAGAAGGTGCCGCCGCCCAATCCGCCGAAGCCGATGTTGAACCCGGTCACGGTCAGCCCGCACTGCGCCGACCCGATGGTGCTCTGCCAGGCGCTCTGCACGGTCGAGCAGATCTTGCCCTCCACCGAGCTGAGCAGCGAGGTCGGATCGAGCAGGTTGGTCAGCACGTTCAGCCCGACGCCCTTGAAGAAGTTGTCGAGGCAGCTGAGCTGGCTGACGCTCTGCGGCGGCTTGATGGACTGGTCGTCGGCGGCGAAGCGCGCTGCCATTCCCGACGCCGCAGCCTGGGCGAGTGCGGTGCAGCCGGCCGTGTCGTCCGAGGTGCCTTCTGCGACCGCTAGGCCGGGAAGACAGGCTAGCAGCGCCGCCAGGGTGAGGGCGCGCGTCATGCCGCTCCCTCCGCCTGCCCGGCGACCTGGCAGGCTGCAAGCAGGCCGGCGATGCGTTCTCGATCGAAGATGCGGCTGAGCAGCGCATTGCGATACAGTGCCTGCACGTTGCGGCGCAGGGCCGCGCCCTCCGTGGTCGGGCCACCGGCGAGGTAAGCTGCCGCGACCAGGTTGTGATCCGGCATTGGCGGCGATCCCAGCCAATCGAGCAGCCGCAGGCACCTCGGCCTGTCGAGCTGCGTCAGCAGCACGCCGAGGCGCTCCCGGATCTTCGCGTCCCGGAGTAGGCGGCTCAGGCGCTGCGGGTCCCGGGCCTGGGCGGCATCCAGCGCCTGTCCGATCTGGACCAGGAGGGGTTCGGCACCCCCCGGCATGGAACCGGCCGGGGAGGGGAGGGAGGCTGCGTTGTTGGGGTCTCGTTTGGTCAGCCACTCGGCGACCGCTTCTGCACTCAGGTTGGGCATGATCCTCTGTCCATGGTGATGGATGGACAGGATCGGCCACGCGGACGCGAATGGTGGTGAAGTCTTACGGGCCGATCAGAACGCCTCGGGCCGTGACGACGGCGCGCAGGTGAAGCGGCTGGACGGCGGCTGCGATGACCTGGTTCCAAGGGCGTCCGCCCGACCAGTCTACAAGCATGTCTTGGTTCACCTCCGGCGTGAACCTGACCGGCAGGCTGGCCGGCACGATCTGGCGCGCGGCGAAGGATAGCGGGATCTGCTGTCCAAAGCCGACCGCCACCGCGACCCGGGGCCGGATCGCCGCTTGGACTCGTCTTCTAGGACCAGGCCCATCAGCACCTGTGTTGGCCCCAAAGGCGGTGGCGCCGCCTTCTGGAGCTGTCTCCTGGATGCGGAAGTCAGCTCTGGCAGGGTGCCCGTAGAGGAAGGCGGCGATCATAAACGGCAACGTGGCTTGTACGCGCATAAGGGCCTCGTTCAGTAGTCTTGACCTACTGCGGCCTGCGGATGCGAACGGGAATCTTGGCATGGCGGGACAAGCAGGCATTTTCGTTCGCATGCCCACCCCTGTCTATAACGGTCATCTCGCCAGCGCGAGTCGATAGGATGGATAAAGCGGAATGTCTTGCGACCTTCACAGACGAGACCTGCCATGACCCGAGACAAGGACCCGACGTTAGTGCCGGCAGCTCCTGCAAAGGGTGACGCGCCGGAGTTTGATGCTTTGGTTCAAGAGGCCAACCTGCCCGAAGGGCAAGAGCCCGAAGCCGAGGAGGTCCCCAGGGACCACCTTCATGTTACGGAAGTCTATCGTCAGAACCTTGCGCGCAACATGAAGCGGCTGCGCAAGAAGCTCAAGCTGACGCAGGTGGACCTGGGTGAGCGCATCGGCGTCGGCCAGGGTCAGATCACCATGCTGGAGCGTGGCAAGGTGGATGCGAGCCTGAAGTCGCTGACCAGGATCGCCCGAGGACTTGAGACAGACCCGATGGAGCTGCTGGCACCACCTCCTAGCAGTGACTTGGTGAACCTACCGTGGACGGAGATGTCCATGTCTGAACAGGAGTGGGAAGACCGTCGAGGCCCACAAGCCGCCCCTCCCGCAACCACCAAGAGCGTCGAAAGCAGGGCAACCGGAGAAGAACAGAACAAACCGCCGCCGGTGGACTCCACGCGTGGTGCAGGACTTCCACCAGGCTCCGATGCCGTCCTCAGCTCCTTTGGCCAGGGCCTGAGCCTGACGGTTGCAAAGCATATAGCCGGTGCGGTCCACAAGCGGCTGGTGGTCATGGAGCGTCGGCATGGGTCCGTCCCCATGACGCGCTCGATGCTCAATGCATTGCTGGTTGCCATGCTCAACGCTTCTCAAAACTTAGACTACTCGAACGAAGAAGAAACACTTGACCGCCCATAGGGCGAATGCGAACGGCGGGCACGTAACGAATAAAGTTTTTCTTTTACTAAAATGGGTAGCAGCGCGTTTTTCCTAGTGACACGCGGAATCGTGATCCCTACCCTGTCGTCTCTGGCAATGGGACCGGAGACGACATGCCAATCACTTCTGTTCGGGACAGCCTTTCCACTCTCAGGCAGGGCTTGCCTTTCTCGATTGCAGCTTCCCCGCTCAGGACGGCGATAGCTGCCATCAAGGGTAGCTTCTGGGACAGCACGCTGGCCGGCATGGTTGCAAAGGGGCACGGCATTGAAGCGCTGTGCCTGTTCCTAGATGTTCTGGAAGTTGATCTGCTGGCCCGTGTGGTCGCCCTCAACCTCTATACTCCTCACAACGGTGCGGTCCGCAGGACGAATAGAGTTCGCAACGCTTGGCAGATCGGAGAAATCCGGCAGCTCATTGGCCTGTGGGAGCTAAACCTCAGCACCCAGTATATCTCGACCAAGTTGGGACGCTCGCCTGGAGCTATACGCGCCAAAGCACGTTGGTTGGGCCTGCCTCGGCGCCCCCGTGGCAGCATCATCTCTGATTACGTTGATGCACCTGTTAAACCTACTAAGAAGAGGCGCACGCGCTGGGACAACGATCTTTCCTCGCAGGTCATCGACCGTATTCTGGCCTACCAGCACTACACAGCCGTCGCCCTCGACCTGGACCTCACTCCCGGCCAGGTGCGCTCCAAGATCCAGGTCCTTGGCCTGCCCAAAGACCGCGACCGCAGCCTGCTGATCATGGACTTCCGGCCCAATACCCCTGAAGCGAAAGCCCTGCGCGCCAGGCACGTCATCCGCCGGTGCCAGGAGTGGGGCAGGGTGTTCGTAGCCGAGCGCGGCCAACACCCGCCGTTTTGCCCCGCTTTCCGCAAGACCGAGGAGTTCAAGAGCCGTAGCGCGATGTTCAGCGGGCACTGAGGAGCCTGCATGCCGTCTGCGCCCCGTTCGCGTCCTCCCGAGGGATCATAGGTCCATGAAGAACCAATCCGCTGCGGTCGGCCGCAGGCTCTCCGATCCCGAGTTCTCGCAAAAGCTGCTGCGCCGCTCCTTCCTGACCAACACCGTCCTGGGCGGGGCCATCATGGCGCTCGTGGGCGACCGCATCTGGCGCGACCATCACCCGCCGCGCCCGCACTTCTTCTACACCAACGGCAGGGACACCCCGCGCGAGGTGTTCCCGCTCGACTATCCCGTGATGAGCGACTCCGACATGCTGATCTGGACCGTCAGCTCGGTCTGCGCCGTGTTCACTGTGAACTTCAAGGACTACCGGACCCAGCTCAACAAGGCCGGCGAGCACTTCACCGACCGTGGCTGGGCCGCCTACGCCAGCGCCTTCAAGAGTATCGGCAACCTCGCCCAGATCCAGCGTGCCCGGCTGATTGGCACTGCCATCCCGGAGCGTGCCGCCGTCATCAAGGGCAAGGGCGTCATCGGCGACCTCTACACCTACAAGGTCGAGACCCCGGTGATCGTCACCTTCGAGAACGACAACGCCAGCAACCCCCAGCACCTGCTGGTCAGCGTCGTGGTGATCCGCACCATCCAGCCGGACCACCCGGACGGCGTCGCCATCGACCAGTTCACCGCCGTTCCCGTCTAGCCCCAGGAGCACATGCCGTGCGCGCCATGACACGCCTCGCCGCTGCGCTTGCCTGCATGGCGGCGTGCTGCTCCCCGCTGCAGGCGCGGGCGCAATCCCAGATCACCGTGCGCCCGCCCCCGGCGGACATGGACGCCGACTTGGACCGGCAGGCGCAGGGTATCGCCCGCAAGCGCAACCTGCCGCTCACGCCTGAGATGATTGACGACCTGGCCCGCGTGCATGGCCAGGTCCGCAGGGCGGAGGAACGGGCGATGCAGGGCAGCATCGCCCTGCCGGTCAAGCGCTCGGTGAACCTGTCGCTGCACTCTGGCGGCGCCACCCCGATCCTGCAGGCCGTGCAGGGCTACCCCACCGCCATCGCCTTCATGGACTCCACGGGCCAGCCATGGCCCATCATCTGGGATACCAACAGCAACCCCAACGTGGACAACAGCGGCTTCGACGTGAGCGTGCCCGAGAAGGGCGGCAACGTCATGCAGATCATCCCCCGTTCGCCCGTCCCGCGTGGTGGGGTGCTGGTCTACCTCAAGGGAGCAGCAGTGCCGCTGCCTTTCATGGTGATCGCCGGCCAGGACAGTTATGACTCCCGGGTGGACGCGCTTGTCGGAGACCGCGGACCGAACGCCAAGGCGCAGATCATCACCCGGCCGAACACGCCGGAGACGGGCGCCGCTTATCTCACGGCGATGCTGGACGGCACGCCGCCAGCCGAGGCGGTGCCGCTGATGGTGGCTGGCGTGTCGCCGGACGAGGTGCGGGCCTGGAGCATGGGAGGGCGGGTGTACCTGCGCACCCGCTACACCGTGGTCTCCCCCGAGTGGGTCGCATCCGAGGCCGGCCCGTCCGGCATGTCGATCTACGCCCTGCCTACCACGCCCATTGTCCTGCTGTCAGCCAACGGCCGCTCGTTCTCTGCGCGCCTCTCGGAGCACTGACCCATGCCCACGCCCGTGAAGCTCACCCCCTACAACGTGTTCAGCGGCGCCGCCGGCAACGGCCCGCGCCGGCTTGCCTTCATGGGCACCGCGGCCGTCCTCATCCTGGGCACCGTCGGCGCGTTCGCACTGGCCGGCGAGCGTGCCCCGCCCGTCAGCAGGGCGGCCAAGATGCCGAGCGCCGACCCGTTGCCGGGCGGGCCGAACGGCTCCGCCTACTTCCACGAGCTGGCGCGCGACCAGGCCAAGGAGCAGGGCCGCCAGGCGGAGGCGGCTGGAAACTCCTATGTTGCGCCGTTGGAGGGCAATGCGCCTCCCGTACCTGCGCCGCAGATCGTCATCGCCGATCCCATCATCCCGGTTCCAGTGCCGCGTGCCAGGCCGGCAGCAGGCGTCACCACGCAGCCCAACCCCTTCATGCCGCCGGCAGCGACCATGACCTCTGCGCCGGCCGCCCAGCGCATATCTGACAACGCGCAGCCACCCAAGGTCGATGACAAGCAGGTCGCTGCCTATGACGCCGCCATGAAGGACCTGTTCGGCCGCCTGAACGGCAAGGCGGCCGAGACGAAGCACTGGGAGAAGGAGGCCGAAGGCGGCGGGCAGGCCGACCGCGGCGGCCAGGTGGAGAACGTGTCGGACGGCCTGGCGCGCAGGCGCAACCCGGAGACGACCGGGCCTGCCACCACGCCGCCGCTCGCGCCGCACCGCACCGGGCGGGTGCTGATGCCGGCCGACCGCGGCGTGTATGCCATCAACAAGATCGCGGTCAGCTCGGATGGCGGCGGTCCCGTGATCGTCGAGGCGCAGTCCGGCCCAATCGCCGGCGACCGCATGCGCGGCGCCTTCGAGCAGAAGGGGGACCGCCTTGTCGTCTTGCTGAGCAGCCTGACCCATAACGGCCGCGACATCCCGATCCAGGCCATCGTCGTCACGCCCGACACCATGGAGACCACCGTGGCCTCGCGGGTCGAGCAGCACTACCTGGAGCGCTTCGCATATCCCGCCGCGGCGGCGTTCACGGCTGGGCTGGGCCAGGCTTTCCTGCAATCCAACACCACGTCCGTGCTCAGCCCTCTCGGGGGTGCGACGGGGTTCAGCAGGCTCAACCTCGGGCAGCAGTTCGGCGTGGCAGCCGGCTCCGCAGGTGCGCAGATCGGCCAGACCCTGCAGCAGTCCACGCCCAAGAGGGCGAGCGTCTATCTGGACGCCAACACGCCAGTCGGCGTCGTCTTCCTGTCCACGGTCGAGGAGCCCGAATAAGCCCACGCAGGGCTGGTGCCGTTCGCATCGGCCCCGGCGACACTGCCTGCGCCAACATCCGCAGGTGATCCATGGACTCCCATATCCTGTCAGGCCCGGACATGCTGCCGGCCGACGCCCACCCCTCCCATGACCGGCATCCGGGATTGCAGGAGGATGATGCCGGCGCGGCACCGCCCGCACCGCATTCAGACGACCGCAACCACGCTTCCTTCCCCGAGCAGGACCTTGCCGAGCCGGCGGAGCAGGCCGCTCCTGCGGTGCCCATCTCCACCATTGCACCGCATCCCGCAGCCAACCTCGAACTCAGCATGCCCGGCGAGAACGAGGTCGAGCCGGACACGTCCACCACGCCGCAGGCCGCCCCTGCTGCTGCCCCGCAACGGTCATCCCGCAACGTGCTGCTCGGCACCGGAGCTGCCCTGGTGCTCAGCATGCTCGCCGCAGGCGGCGGCTACTACGCCTGGTCCACGAGAACGGCCCCTGCTCTGCCGTCTGGCAGCATGGTCTCGAACGGCACGGTCCTGCCAGCCCCGGTCCGCCCGTCGGCAGTCATGGCCGCCAACCAGTCAGGCCAGGCAGCATCCGACGCCACACCTCCGGCGCGGCCTGCGCCCGCATCGCCCAGGGTCGAACCCGCACCGTCCGGGCGGCGGTCCCCCGTGTCGCTGCCGCGGGGGGACGCCGACGAGATCCTGGGCCTGCGCCTGCCCCCTGCACAGGCGACGGCGCAGGTGCCGCCTCCGCCTGCAGCCCCGGACGCACCAAGCGCCTCAGCCCTGCCCCCGTCGCCTCCGGCCGAGGCTGCCGCAGTCGCTCCGGCCCCGGTTGCCCCTGCTATGCCGGCCCAGGCCGCACCTGCGCCAGTGTCGGCCACCGTGGCAGCCATCGTCGTGACACCCCCGCCCAATGCCGCCGACATGGCGGCGTCGCTCCGGCCCGCGCCCATGACGCCGCAGGCACAGGTGGAGGTACTCGCACTGGTGACGCAGATGGGCGCCCTCGTGCGCGACATGCGCGACGAAAACGCCGTCCTCCGCGGCCAGGTGGAGATGCTGACCGAGACGGTGCAGGGCAGGACCACCGATTTCGAGCAGCGCCTCAACCTGGCCGAGGCCCGCAGTTCCGTCGCCGCCGCCATAGGCGCCGGGCACCGGCCGGTCGTGACGCCGGTGCTCGCCACGACCACAGTTGGTGGTGGGGTGACGCACGCCATTGCGGCGGTGCCTGGCGCTGGACGCACCGTACGCGACTACCGCGTGCAGGCGGCCTCGCCCGGCCTGGCTGTCCTGGCCGACATCAACGCCGCGCCGGGCCAGGCGCCGGGCCTGCAGGTCAAGGCCGGCGACGTGGTGCCGGGGATCGGCCGCGTCGTCAGCATCGCGCAGCGCGGCACGGCGTGGGTGGTGCAGACCGACCACGGCGCGATCCAGTAGCGGAGGCGGACCATGCAGGGTTTCACCAACCTGGCCGCCGACTTCGGCCAGGTCATCGCCGTCCTGATCCCGCTGATCTGCTACCTCGGTGCTGGCACCTTCCTGCTCTTCTCGGGCTGGGGCTTGTGGCACCTGAGCAAGCCCGGCAGCTTCTGGGAGCGGCACCCCTGGGTGCCGTTCGTCACGCCGCTGTTCGCCGGCATCTTGCTGTCCTTCGACAAGTTCCTCAACTTCGGCGCGGCCAGCATGGGCGGCGGCGCACAGTCCTCGATGGACAGCAGCATGACCAGCTACACGACGCCGACGGTCGATCCCAATACCCTGCTGGGCGCGACGCCGGAGGACACGCTGCTGAACATCATCGGCGTGTTCATCTACTTCTTCCGCAGCTACGGCGCGTTGGTCGTGCTGCTCGGCCTGTTCAGCCTCAAGTCCGTCGTGGAGGGCAACCGGAAAGGGGCCACCAGCCTGTCGGTCATCATGATCGGCTTCGGTTTCTGCATCATGAACGTGGACACGATCGCCGCCGCCATCATCCAGAAGTGGTTCGCCTGACCCCCTTCCGGTCGGTCGAGCTTTTCTCCGTGACGGCAGTTCCTGTTCGCATCCGCGGCTGGGACCTTGGTGTCGAGGGGAACAGCCCTCGACAACCACAGGAGCCCATCGTGCCATACAAGACCCTTCCCGTTCCTTCTTTCGCCATCACTCCAAGCCTCAAGCCGGTGCTGCTGCGCCGCCGCCTGGCGACTGTGGCCTACACCGTCGGTGTCCTGGCGATGTCCGCTTCCCACAATGTTGCTCAGGCTGCCGCTGGTGCTGGCGGCAACACCCTGGGCGCTCGCATGTCGGCTGTATCGGAGGACATGACCACCGGCGGCGGCACCCTGCTGACCCTGTTCGGCTTCATCCTCGGCGGCTTCGCCCTGCTCGCCGGCGGCTGGACCATCTACCAGCACACCAAGAACCCGAACGGCCAGGCCAAGCTCGGCTACGGCGTCGCGGGCGTGCTGGCTGGGGGCTTCTTCCTGACTCTCGCCTCCATCGCGACGTTCAGCGCGCAGACCATCTCCGGTGCCGCCGCCAGCAGCGACGGCACCTCCAAGCAGATGATGTTCAACTAACAGGGCATCGCGGTCCCATGCGCCTTCTGCCCCTCGTCCCGTCCGCCCGCGCCCAGCCTTGGAACGCCAATGCGGACACGGAGGGAGTGCAGGAGGCCCAGCGCGCCGCCCTGGCCCGTGACGGCCACACCTGCCGGTTCTGCGGCTTCCAAGCGGGGGGCCGGCAGGGGGTGGTCCCCCTCGACAGCGACACCGCCAACCTGGCGTCCGACAACCTCGCCACCGCCTGCCCCCTTTGCGAGGCCGTACAGGACCTTGGCCGGCCCGCGGCCAAGCTGGAGATGCTGCTGGTCTGGCTGCCGGAGATGAGCCAGGCCGTGCTCAACAGCCTCGTGCGCGGCATCCACCAGGTCCTGCACATGGAGGGCCAGTCCCCGGCGCAGGGGACCCGCCCCCGGAAGGACACGCCGGCGGTGCGCGCGGCCTGGCGTGCCTATGCCGCCCTAGCTGGGCGCGAGCAGGGTGCGGAGCTGCACCTCGGCACCAGCTCGCCCCTCGAACTGGCCAGCGCTCTTCTCGACATGCCGCCGTCCACCTACGCACGCCGGGCTGCGATGCTCGCTGGCACCCGCGTGCTGCACCGCGGGCGGCACTTCTGCGACGGCGCAGACGTGTACCCCGCCGTCCTTGCCGATTGGGCGAGGGCTGGCGTGCCCGTAGCCGTTCCTGCCTTCCCCACCCTGTCCTGATTGGAGTCCGCCATGTTCGCCTCGCTCGCCAAGGCCCTGGCCGCGCTCTCGCTCAAGCTGCGCCAGCCGCTGTCCTCGTTCTGCGACCTGGAGACCTCGGATGGCACCGCGCTCCTGGGCAAGCGGGGGGAGTATTCGTCCATCCTGCGCGTGCAGGGCCTGCGCAAGATGACCCTGCGCCGCGACGTGGAAGGCATCGCCGAGGCGCTGCGCATGGACCTGTCCGGCTCCCTCGAAGGGCCGGGCCACGCCATCCAGGGCTGGTTCGCTTGCGATCCCGACCTGTCGGGTCCGGAGATCGAGCGCAACCTGCGCGGCAGCCGCGCCATGGCGCGCGAGATCGGCCTGAGCATCCCCGACATCTTCGCCGAGCGCGAGCGCATGTGGCCGCGCATCATGCGCTGGGAGGCGTGCTACCTCGTCATCTGGTCCAAGCCGAGCCTGCTGACGCGCGAGGAGAAGAAGCAGGGCAAGGCCGAGCGTAATGCCGCCAGCCAGGGTGCTCCCCGCATCACGGAGGCGCAGAACCCCTTTCTGGCTAACGATACCCTCGCTGCCCGGCACGCCGCCTTTGTCAGCCGCGTCACGTCCTCCTTCCGCACGCACGGTATCGGCATCCAGGAGCTGACCCCGGCCGAGGGGCTGGTCCGGGTCCGCGAAGCCATGTACCCCGAGACCGCGGACAGCGACTGGAAGCCGATCCTCCCCGGCAGCCCCGTCACGCCCCTGGCGCCGGAGGACGACGAGCGGTTCCACGCCGACATGGTGCTATGGCCGCCCATTGCCGACCAGGTGTTCAGGGCCGACGCCGAGACCCACGGCGGGCAGCGCGTCCGCATCGGCCAGTTCGAGTGGTCCAGCGTGGACATGGGGCGCGGCCCGGAGGACCCGCGACCGTTTGCTGAGATCGTCGCCAGGATGGCCAAGCACCACCATCTGCCCTGGCGCATGTCGATGCTGGTCGAGGGCGGCGGCAAGAACATGATGCGGCTCAAGGCGGGCTTCGCCACCTTCCTGGGCTTCGTGCCATCCAACCGGCAGATCTCCCTGGCGTTCAAGGCGCTGCGGCTCTTGCAAGAAAACAACGGCGACATCCTGGTCAAGGTGCGAACCAGCTTTGCCACCTGGGCGCCGGAGGGCGAGGTCAGCCGCCTGCGGCGGCAGGCGGGCACGCTGGCGCAACTGATCGAGGGCTGGGGCAACTGCCAGGCCAGCGCCATGGCCGGTGATCCGCTGGAAGGCGTGATGAGCAGCGCGCTCGGCCTGGCTGTGGCCTCGACGGCGCCGGCCGCAGCTGCGCCGCTCGGCGAGGTGCTGCGCATGCTGCCCTGGGGGCGGCCAGCCTCGCCGTGGTCGGTTGGCTCCGTGCTGTTCCGCACCCCGGACGGCCGCATGTGGCCGTTCGACCCCGCGGGATCGAGGCGCAAGCACACCATGGACCTGTTCGTGGCGCCGTCGCGCTTTGGCAAGTCGGTGCTGTCCAACACCATCTTGCTCGGCCTATGCCTGAGCAGTGCTGCCCAGACCACGCAGGGCGCCCGCCTGCCGCTGATCGGCAAGCTCGACATCGGCCCCTCGGCCGAGGGGCTGATCCTGCTGATCCAGGAGGCCCTGCCGGCGCACCGCCGCAACGAGGCGATCTACGTCGCCATGCAGCTGGCCGACGGCTACGAGGTCAACATCTTCGACACCCAGATCGGCTGCCGCGACCCCCTGCCGTTGGAGGAGGCGTTCGTCCGCAACTTCCTCTCGCTCGGCGCCATGCCGATTGATGCCGAGAAGCCGTTCGAGGGCATGGACCAGTTGGTGGGCTTCGTGGTCGAGGAGGCTTACCGGATGTTCTCAGACACCTCGACTGGCCGGAAACGGCCGAAGCGCTATCAGCCCGGCGTCGAACCGCTCGTGGACGCCGCGCTCCATCAGCAGCGGTTCACGCCGGAGAGCGACACCTGGTGGTGGGAGGTCGTGGACGTGCTGTGCCGCGCCAATGACCATTACCTGGCCGGCATCGCCCAGCGCCATGCCGTGCCGCTGCTGGAGGACCTGATCTCGGCCTGCCGCAGCACGCAAATCCAGGATATGTTCGGCGACGTGGTGGCCGGCACCCAGGAAACCCTGCCGCAGCTGTTCGAGCGCTACATCATGGCGCTCATCAAGAACTACCCGACCTTGAACCGGCCGACCCGGCTCGACTTCGGCCCGGCCCGGGTGATTGTGCTGGATCTGGAGTATGTGGCCCCGACCGGCAGCACCGAGGCAGACCGGCAGACCGACCTGATGTACCTGCTCGGCCGGCACATCCTGGCGCGCAACTTTTTCCTGCGGCCCAAGTATGTCCCGCTCGTGCCGGAGCTGGTGCGCGAGTACCACCGCAAGCGCTTCACCGAGGTCTATGAAACCTACAAGCGCCTGGAATATGACGAGTACCAGCGCACCGAGGGGCGTCTCTACGTCCGCCGGCAGGTGGAGCAGGACGGCCGCGAGGGCGGCAAGCACAACCTGCAGCTCGGCCTGAGCAGCCAGCGCATGAAGGACTTCGGCGACTATGTGATCTCGCAGTCCACGGGCCGCTTCATCCTGGGCGCTGGCGACGAGCAGGAGAAGGAGGACATCATCAAGCGGTTCGGCGTCACCGACGCGACTGCCGCGGTGATCCGCCGCAAGCTGAACGGCCCGACGCGGGGCGGGGCGCCGTTCATGGCGCTGATCCAGGCCGACGACGAGTGGTACGAGCAGATGCTGGTCAACAGCCTGGGGCCGGTCGAGCTGTGGGCGTTCAGCACGTCGCCGCAGGACGTGGCGCTGCGCTCGCGGCTGTACCAGCGCGTCGGCCCGGCCGAGGCGCGGCGCCGGCTGGCGCGGGTGTTCCCGGACGGCAGCGCCAAGGACGAGATCGAGCGGCGCAAGGAGGAGCGGCAGCGCGGCGGCGAAGACGAGGCGCGGGCGCGCATGAGCGTGGTGCAGGACCTGGCCGACGAGCTGGTGGACGGGCACGGCCTGGGCATCGTGCTGCGGCGTTTCGAGCACGAGAAGGGCGAGGCAGTCGCCGCGGAGTAGCCAGCCGCCTGAAATCCATCGTCAACGTGTCGGATTGCAAGGAGGGTCAGGGACCCCTCCCTTACCCTCCCTGCAATCCGTGGGACCTAACAGGAGGAAAACATGAAAATCGTATGGGCTTTGGGAGTGGCGCTCCCCTGCCTGGCTGCTGGCGCATTCTTCTGGCAGTCATCAGCATACCCTGTCCTTCCACCAGCGTACCTTTCCCCGACAAACTTTTATCCTGCTCCCTTGGCAGCCCTCTCCTCTTCGTCAGCAGGGCCTATGATTCCTGCGACACTTGTGACAACGGCGAGTGCCCAGCAGCTCGATGCCATGAACGCTCGCGCGCTTGTTGTCGAGCAAATCAAGCTCATGCAGCAAATCCAACGGCAGCAGGCAGCGATGCTTCAGGTGCAGACTAAGATGCTGCAAACAATGCACTACCTGCCTGGTGGAGGAGCGGGGCCGCTTCTTTGAAGCGGCTGCGCTGCAAGAGCCTCAGCACGTCGCCGCTGGATGTGGCGCTGCGCTCGCGGCTGCATCAGCGCGTTGGCCCGGTCGAGGCGCGGCGGCGAGGATGAGGCGCGGGCGCGCATGAGCGTCGTGCAGGACCTGGCCGACGAGCTGGTGGACGGCCACGGCCTCGGCATCGTGCTCCGATGCTTTGAGCATCAACACGGCGAGGTTCTGGTGGCAGAGCTAGGATCGGTCACAGCGAGGAGACTGGCCAGATGCGCGACTTGATCTTCCTCGCCTATATTGCCGCCTGGGTCGGCCTGGTGTGGTTCGTCAACCGGATTCCATTCTGGCAGCCACGCATGCTGCAGCGTGGCGACATCACCATCATTCCGGACCAAAGGCCGGCCGGGTGCATGATGGTGCTGTTCCTTGGGATGGGCGCCATGATCGGGGCGACCTTGCCCATGGCCATCTCGGACTTGCTGCCCCGCAACCCCTACCAGTGGCGGACCGGCGGCACCGAGGACCTTGGTGGGCTTGGCCGGCTGGCGATGCTCGTGGGCGGCTGCTGCGGCGCCTACGTCGGCTTCCGCGGTAGCTGGCTGTGGGTGGTCCTGTTCCTCATCGGGGGCGCCCTGTACGTTCTTCTCTCCTCCACACGGTGGGTCATTGGAGGCGGTTTCTGATCCCGCAGAAAAAAGGCTTTGCCGCCCGACCTTCCTGATCCCGTTCGCATCCTGCCCTCGTAGCGTCCTCCTTAACGAACAGGAGACGACGCATGGCGCCCAGGCGCTTTCCCTACCCAGCCGCCATCGGGCTGCTCGGCTTCCTTGCTGGCTGCGCTGCCAAGATCATCCCGCCGGACGTTGACGCAACCGGTATGCCCAACGTCGAGGTCGCATTGCAGCGCAGCCTCGACCGGGTGGACCGCACCATGGGCCAGCTCGGGCAGTATGGCAGCGCCAGTCCGGCCCAGCCGGTAGTGCCGGCCGAGCTGCAGCGGCTGGGGTCCCTGGCCTGGTCCGGGCCGCTCGACCAAGGCGTGAAGACGCTCACTGACCGCATCGGCTACCGCCTGGTGGTGACGGCCCCGGCCAGTCCCGCCGCTGTCCTGGTCACGGTCAACATGAGCAATGCCCCGGTGATCGACCTGTTGCAGGCCATGGGCAACGCCGCCGGCGCCAGCGCGACCGTCGTGGTCGATCCCGACCATCATCAGGTCGAGGTGCAGCACCATGTCTGAGCGCACCCGCCTGCGCGCCCTGCTCGGCGGCGCCACACTTCTGGCTGGCCTTGCGCTCGGCGTCCCAGCCTGGGCGGCCCGCAGCGATGCCGCCCTGATCGACTCGCCGGTGCCGCCTGAGCCGGACACGGCCACCGTGGAAGGCGCGTCCCGTGTTCTGGCGAACCCTTTGAACCAGCCCGTCACGGGTGCGGCGATCTCGCCCACCATCGTCGGCGGCCAGCACCCGCTGTCGCTGGAGTCGCTGCAAGCGGCCCGGCCCGGCGTCAACCCGTCCGGTGAGATGGGCGGCGCCCGGGGCGAGGCGCTGCACGAGGCGGCGCTGTCCTACGGTGCCCGCGGCGGGCTGGCGGCACGCGGCTTCGCCATCAACGAGATGCTGCGCCGCTACGAGGCCAAGCTGAACAGCAGCTACGACTTCCGCAGCCTCGTCGTGCAGGTGGGCCGTGGCCAGACCCTGATGCGGCCTCCCGTCGTCACCGAGGCGCAGATGGCCTTCGCCCTGGGCGACGGCGGCCAGACTGCCCGCGAGACCGGCCGAGTGTACCAGATTACCCGTCAGGCGCAGCTCTCCTCCGCTCCGCCCAACTGGCGCACCTACCTCGTGCGCTCCTGGGTCAACCCGACGCCGCCGCCCGACGACCTGCGCCCGCGCACCTCCGAGGAGGTGCAGTACTGGGACAAGTGGGTGGCCGAGGGCTGGGCGCGCGGCGAGCGCCAGGCAGTGGAGATCTACCAATCCGACCTGTCCCGCCTGGAAGCCGACTTGATCGGCATGGCCCGCTACCGGGTGCTGCTGCGCGCCGGCCTGGTCGAGCAGCCCCGCGTGGTGTTCGCCCGCCGGTCGGTCGAGGGCGGCCGGGAGAGGATGCGGGTGGACGACACCCAGATCGAGATCCGCGCCCAGCCCGGCCTGAACCCGAACCGCCGCCGCTGGCACGGCATGGGCGACCTGCCGTCCGACATCCCCGCCGGCAGCCCTGGCCCGATAAGGCTCAACCCATGAACCAAGTCGTGCGCCTGCCTGATCCTCCCCTCGTCGCTCGGGATGACGGCCTCTGGCCCGGCGGAGCGGCGCCGTTCTCCCGCGACACGCTGGACAGCCTGTTCGAGTGGGCGTTCCGGCGCGGCGCGTCCGACATCCGCGTCGAGACCCACAAGCCGGTGTTCGTGCAGCTGCATGGCCGCATGTGCATGGCGACGCGCCGCAGCTTCACCGAGCGCGAGGTGGAGGAGGCGGTGAACCGCCTCTACGGCGCCGAGGGCGTGGCTCGCCTCAAGCGGGGCGAGGATTTCGACGTGAGCTACGAGGTGCAGCCCGACCGGCGCACCCGCTTCCGCTTCCGCGTCAACGCGACTGCCGTGCTGGCCCAGGGCGACGATGGCGGCGCCGTGGTCGCCCGCGCCCTGCCGGTCCGGTCCAGGCGGCTGTCCGAGCAGGACGTGGAGCCTGAGATCATCCGGGCCTGCATGCCGCGCACCGGGCTGGTGTTCATCGCCGGCGGCACCGGCAACGGCAAGAGCACGCTGCAGGCCGGCATCACCCGCGGGCGGCTGGAGGACCCGGACAGCCACGTCGCCATCCTGGAGTACTCCAGCCCCATCGAGTTCACCTTCGATGACGTCGTGAGCACGACGGCGACGATCAGCCAGAGCGAGATCCCGCGCCACCTGCCGAGCTTCGCGGCCGGCATCCGCAACGCCATGCGCCGGGCCGGCGACGTCATCATCATCGGCGAGTGCCGCGACGGCGAGACCATGGCCGCTGCGGCGCAGGCCGCGCTGACCAACCACGCCGTATATTCCACCATTCACGCCGGCACCCTGTCGGAGACGGTGCAGCGCATCGTCAGCCTGTGCCCGTTGGAGGAGCGCGCGGCGCTGACCGTCGCGGTCGCGCAGACGCTGCGGCTGATCGTCAACCAGCGCCTGGTTTCCTCCCTGGACGGGACGCGCACGGCGCTGCGCGAGTTCCTGGCCTTCGACCGGCCGATGCGCCGGCGGATGGCCGACACCAACCCGGACCGCTGGCCGGCCCTGGTCGAGGACATGCTGGCCGAGGGGCGCGGGCAGTCCTTCGAGCGGGCCATCCAGCGCGCCCTGGCGGAGGGCCGGATCAGCGAGGCGACCGCGGCCGGCGTGCGGGAGGACCTGGGCGATGTGGCGTAACACGATGCCGCCGGTGCGGATCTGGGTGGCCGACGCACGGGTGCTGGTCGCCTGGTTCGTCTTCCTCATGCACTGGAGCTGGGGGACGCTGTACTTCGCCGCCTTCGCCACCCTGGTGTTCGCGGTGCCCGAGTGGTTCGGCCTGTCCTTTCCGGCGGCCCTGCGCACGCTGCGCCGGCTGGTCAACGGACCCGTGCGCCCAGCGGTGCCGGTGTGGAAGCGCCGGAGGTTCGCATGACGGCCGCGGCACGGCAGGAGCGGCCCAGCCTGGAGCAGGTCGGGCGCGTCCTGGAAGTCCTGATCGAGCGGTCGGGCCGGCAGGTGACGACGCTGGACCGGGCCACGGGCGTCATCGAGCCGGTGTCGGCCGGACTGGCGAGCGCGCCGTTCGGCCTGCTGCCGGTGTTCCTGGTGGCGGGCGACACGGTGTGGCGCGACGCTACGGGCAACGGGCTGGGCGTCGAGTTGCGCGCCGATCCGCAGGCGCTGCTCGGGCACCAGGCCATCGGCGTCGGTGGCTCGTTCTCGACCGTCATGCTGTGCGTGGTGGAGGCGATCGAGCGCGTGGCGACGCTGCGGGAGATCCCGGCGCACCTGATGCTGGAGCAGTGGCAGGCCACGACGGAGCGCCTGGCCCACGATGCCGCGCCGCCCGCGGGGGCGTTGCAGGTTCGGTCGCCAGCCTCGCCGGGGTCGCGCCGATGAGGTGGCGATCCCAGCGGATGGCAGCCCTGCTCCTTGCCGGCGCGATGGCAGCCGTGCCGGCAGGGGCCTCGGGGTATCGCAACTCGCCGGTCCCGGTCGGCCTGGCGTCCAGCGCCGAGGAGGCCAAGCGCGTGATCCGCGCCTGCATCGAGGCGGCGGCCAAGGCGCACGGCCTGCCGCCGACCGTGCT
>JAABUX010001269.1_pt1 | contig 38689 bp, 35 predicted proteins | sample 5561851 | NCBI WGS metagenome assembly JAABUX01 (sample SAMN10711883, study PRJNA513361) | rock metagenome | isolation source: Antarctica rocks | place: Antarctica: Victoria Land, Richard Nunatak red sandstone | collected 2016-01-03 | reverse complement strand
TCCTCGTCGGTTCGGGTTAGAGCCTCGCAACTCCACCTTAGCCAGCCGATCCGATGACCACCTCCGCCTACACCGTTCCTGTCAGCAATTTCCACCACGAGCTCGGACGCTATCGGCGCCAAAGTCTTGGGCCAGGATATGAGCGGCAGAAAGCGCGATAAAGGTACGATCGTCATCAAAAGGAACGAGGTGGTCGAAGGTGACCACCACGGCGGCGCATGGAAGGTCGCGTACGCGGACTTCGTGACGGCGATGATGGCATTCTTTCTTCTGATGTGGCTGCTCAACGCAACCACGCAGGAACAGAAGCGCGGCCTTGCCGACTACTTCGCCCCGACCAGCCATCTCGCCACGGGTCCCTCGGGCTCCGGCGCGCCTTTTGGCGGCCGTACCCCGAACTCGGACGGTATGCAGCAATCCGACCAGGGCCAGGCCCAGGTCACGCGATCGCAGCCCTACCCCGTGGTCGACGACGACGACACTGGCGACCAGCCGACCCAAGCCGACCCCTCGAAGGTTTCCGGCAAGGCCACGACGCCCAGCGCCAGCGAAGGCGGTGCCAGCGCCGGCAAGGACCCCGCGCAGCATCCGCCGACACCGGCCGAGATCAAGGCCAAAGCCGACAAGGTCCAGGCCGAGCGCCGCGAACGCCGCGAGTTCGAGCACGCCGCCAGCCAGATCCGCGACGCCATTGCCGCCGACCCGGGCCTGGCCGACATCGCCAAGCAGCTCATGGTCGACATCACCCCCGAAGGGATGCGCATCCAGCTGCTCGACGCCGAGCGGACCCCGATGTTTAGCACCGGCTCGGCCGCGCTGAACGACCGTGCCCGCGCCGTCATGGCCAAGATCGCGCCTGTCCTCATCCACATGCACGAACCGGTCGCCATCGCCGGCCATACCGACGCCGCGCCCTATCATACTGATAACAAAACCAACTGGGATCTCTCGGCCGACCGCGCCAACGTCACCCGGCGTCTCCTGACCGACGCGGGCCTGCCCGAAGCCCGGCTGCGCAGCGTCACCGGCAATGCCGACCGCGATCCGTTGATCAAGGACAATCCCCTCGCCGCCGGCAATCGGCGGATCTCGATCGTGCTCCTGCGCGACCCCTCCAGCGCGAATCGGTAATCGACCATGCTCACCATCGGCGGCCTCGGCTTCCTCCTCGCCTGCGTCTTCGGCAGCTATGTGATGTCGGGCGGCAGCCTCGAACCGCTCATCGAGGCTATGCCGTTCGAGTTGCTGACCATCGGAGGCGCGGCCATCGGCACCTTCGTCATGGCCAACAGCATCCACGACGTGAAACACGTCCTTGGCGGCTTCAAGAAGGTCATGAAGGGCGCTTCGTTCAAGAAGCCCAACTATGTCGAGTTGCTGAGCCTACTGTTCTTCTTCACCCGGCTTGCAACCACGAAGGGCGCCATGGCGCTCGAGCCGCATATCGAAAACCCGGAGGAGAGCCCCGCCTTCCAGAAATTCCCCGGCATCCTCGCCAACCACCACGCGACAGCGATGATCTGCGACTACCTGCGCATGCTCGGCATGAACGCCGATGACCCGCACCAGACTGAAGACCTCATGGGCCGCGAGCTCAAGAAGACGTTGCACGAGGAGCTGCATAGCGCGCACGCGATCCAGAACATGGCCGACGCGCTGCCCGCCCTTGGCATCGTCGCCGCCGTGCTCGGCGTCATCAAGACCATGTCGCACATCAACGAGCCGCCTGCCGTTCTCGGCGCCATGATCGGCGGTGCGCTGGTCGGCACGTTCCTCGGCGTCCTACTCGCCTACGGCATGGCCGGCCCATGCGCCGCCCGCCTCAAGGGCGTCATCGAGGAGGAAAGCCAGTATTTCGAAGTCATTCGCGCCGTCCTCGTCGCGCACCTGCACGGCAACGCACCCCAGGTCAGCGTCGAGACCGGCCGCAAGATGGCGCCCAACCAGCACATGCCGACCTTCCAGGAGGTGGAAGCGGCCGTCCAAACCGTCCAGGTCTGATCACGCGCTACCAGTGATTGACCCGCTCCCACTCGCCGACCACCTGCTCATCCGCGTCCACCAGGAAATAGCGATCGTATGCCGCGGCGGTCATGCAGACGTGGTTCGGCGCGAGCCGCACGAGATCGCCGACCTGCACGGGCGGGAATGGCAGCCCTTCGTCGCAGGCGACCATGCCATGCTCCTGATACGCGGCTGCGACGACGCTGTGTCCAAAGCCCTCCGACCCATCGGGCCGCAGCACCAGCCCGTATCCAAAGTCGACCGGCGTCGCCGCCGTGCTGCGATCCTTCGATAGCGCCAGCCCACCCGCATCGATCAGGAAACGGTGCGCCTCGGGGCGAATTCCAATGACCGAGGCCAGCACGGTCACCGCGATATCCTGCCGCGCATGGGTCAGGATCTCCGACTGGAACAGGTCTCCGAACATGTAAACGCCCGCCCGCACCTCGGTCACGCCGGTCAGATGCTCGGCATGGATCGCCGTCGGCGAGCTGCCCATCGACACGATTCCGATCCGGTGCCCCGCCTCGCGCAACCGATCCGCAGCCCCCACTACGGCCGCCCGCTCCTGCTCGGCGATCGACGCGAGCGCCGTCGCATCCCGCCCCGCATAGGAGTGCCCGCCATGCGTCAACACACCGGCCAGCGACCGCCCGAGCCGCGACGCGACTTCGAGCAGCAGCCCGTCATCCGGCGTCATCCCGCCCCGATGCTCGCCGCTATCGACTTCGACCAGGGCGCCGACCCCGGTTGCCGCAATCGCACTGGCGGTGGCCGGGTCGTCGGTGATCACTTTGATCGCGGCTCCGCCGGCATTCAGCGCCGCGACCTCGGCCAGCTTACGCGGCGTCACGCCGACTGCGTAGATCATGTCGCCCATGCCATGGCTGGCGAAATACCGCGCCTCGGCCAGGGTCGAGACCGTGATCCCGCCGGGCTGCCCCGCCAGCGCGAGCCGAGCGACGTCGATCGACTTGGCCGTCTTCATATGGGGCCGCAACGGCACCCCGTGCCGCGCTAGTCTCGCCGCCATCCGCGCCAAATTTTCCGTCAACCTGCGCCGATCAAGCAGCAGGCACGGCGTCCGCAACTCGGCCAGCGTCGTCACAGCGGCAGCCCGAGCAGCTCGGCCAACACCGGCGTCGCCTTCAGCCCAGTGCCGGTCAGCACCAGCACGCTCGTCTCCCCAATCGCGATAGACCCATCCTCCACCAACCGGCCAAACGCGGCCGCCACCTGCGCGCATGTCGGCTCGACATAAATCCCCATCCGCGCCAGATCGAGCACCGAAGCCGCGATCTCCGCCTCCGACACCGAAACCGCGCCCCCGCCGCTCTCGCGCAGCGCACCCACCACCTCCTGCAGCCGGATCGGCACCGCGATCGCCGTCCCCTCCGCGATGGTCGGCAGGATCGGCCCGGCCGCAACGCCCGCCACCGCCGCCGCGATCGGCCCACAATGCGCCGGCTGCACCGCCCACAACCGCGGCGCCCGCGCGATCTCCCCCGAGCGCACCAGCTCCGCGAACCCGATCGCGCACCCCAACACGTTCGACCCGGCGCCGCACGGGATCACCACATGATCCGGCGCCCGGAACCCGAGATCCTCCCACAGCTCGTAGGCGAGCGTCTTCGTGCCCTCGAGGAAGAACGGGTGCCAGTTATGGCTGGCATAGAAAATCTCGCCCGACCGCGCCACCGCCGCATCCGCCATCGCCTGCCGCGAGCCCGGCACCAGCTCGACCGCCGCCCCATGCGCGAGCATCTGCACCGTCTTGGCCGGGCTCGTGCTCGCCGGCGCCATGATCGTCGCCCGTATCCCGCCGGCGGCCGCATACGCCGCGATCGCCGCGCCGCCATTGCCCGAACTATCCTCGAGCACCGCCCCCACCCCTTGCGCCCGCAGCAACGACAGCATCACCGACGCACCGCGGTCCTTGAAGCTGCACGTCGGATTGAACCATTCGCACTTCAACAGCGCCTCGGCCCCATGCAGCGACCGGCGCAGCAGCGGCGTGCACCCCTCCCCCATGCTGATCGGCTCGTCCGGCGCGAACGGCAGCGCCGCCCGATAGCGCCACAGGCTCCGCTCCGCGCGATCGATCGCCCCGCGGCCAATCCCCGGCAACGGTGAGACCAGCAACGGCGCCCGACCCGTCCCGCACCAGCGCGGCGCATCGAGCGGAAACGTCTCGCCGCTGCGAGGATCGAGGTAGTGCGCCATGGGCCAGCCTTGCCCGCCTCCCGCCCCCGTGCAAGAGGAGCCCGGCGCATCATGAGGGGAACCGACATGGAGACGCTCGAACTCGTCACCAATCTCGCCCGCGACCTGGTCCGGATCGACAGCCGCAGCCATGTCAGCAACTTGGCCCTGGCCGACCGGCTGGAGGCCGAGCTCAGCGACTTCGAGATCGAACGGCTCGACTACAAGGACGCCGCCGGCGTCAACAAATGCGTCCTCGTCGCCACCCGCGGCCGCGGCGGGCTCGCGTTCAGCGGCCATATGGACACCGTGCCCGACACCGGCTGGACCGACGATCCATGGTCGGGCCGGATCGACGGCGACACGCTGCACGGCCTCGGCGCCGCGGACATGAAGGGCCCGCTGGCGAGCCTAATCGCGGCGGCCGGGCTGCTGCCGCCCGAGGTGCCGCTCGCGTTCCTGATCACCACCGACGAGGAAACCACCAAGCGCGGCGCCCAACTCATCGCGCGTACGAGCCAGCTCGCCCGCGGTTTCGCCCCCCGCGGCATCCTCATCGCCGAGCCGACGCAGATGGTCCCGGTCCGCGGCCATCGCAGCCACATCGAATTCACCGCCGTCGCCCGCGGCGTCCAGGCGCACAGCAGCACCGGCCTCGGCGTCAACGCCAACTGGACGCTCATCGCCTTTATGTCCGACATGGCGCGCCTGGCCGAACGGCTGCGCGCCGATCCCTCGCTGCAGGACCCCGCCTACGACCCGCCGTTCAGCGACTTCAACCCGGTGATCGACAATCACGGCACCGCCATCAACGTCACCGTCCCGCTTGCGACCGCCCGCATCCGCTACCGCTACAGCGCCGGCGTCGACCCGGCGACCGTCGTCGCCGCCGTCCACGCCGCCGCCCTCGTGCACGGCATCGATGTCACCGAACAACGCGGCGCCCCCCCGCCCGAGCTGCCCGCGGATCACCCTCTGGTCGCCCTGGCCGAGACCATCGCCGGCACCCCATCCCGCACCGTCCCGTTCGGCACCGACGCCTCGGAGCTGCAAAGCCTCGCGCCCTGCCTCGTGCTCGGACCGGGCGACATCAACGTCGCCCACGCGCCGGGCGAACACATCAGCATCGACGCCCTGGCCAGTGCCGCTCGAACCTTCGCTCAGCTCGCCGAGCAGGTCGCCGCTTAGAGCACCTCTGGGTTGACGACGTTCTCGCGCGTCGGCGCGCCGTCCAGCACGGAGAGCATGTTGCGCGCCGTCACCGCGCTCATCGCGTCGAGCGCCTCGACGGTCACGCCCGCGATGTGCGGCGAGCTGACGACGCTCGGATGATGCAGCAGCTCGTTGCCCGGCCCCTGCGGCTCGGTCGCCATCACGTCGAGGCCTGCACCCGACACATGGCCCGACCGTAGCGCCGCGAGCAGCGCCGGCTCGTCGACGATGCCGCCGCGCGCCGTGTTGACCAAAACGGCGCCGGGCTTCATGCGCCCGATCCGCGCGGCGTCGAACAGCCCGATCGTCTGCGCATCGCGTGGGCAATGGATGGTCACGTAATCGGCCTGCGCCAGCGCCGCGTCGAGGTCGTCGGCCGGCTCGAACCCGGCCTGCGTCACCCGCGGCGCCGGCACGAACGGATCGAACACCAGGACGCGCATCCCGAACGCGGCGCAGCGCGGCGCGGTGCGGCTGCCGATCCGCCCGAAGCCGATCACCAGCACCGTCGCCCCCGCCATCTCCCGCGGCAGCGCGCTGGTCCGGTCGTGCCAGAGCCCGTCGCGCGTGCGCCCGTGCAGCTCGAGCGCGCGTTTGGCCACCGCCATCATCATGAACACGGCGTGCTCGGCGACACTCGTCGAGTTCGCGGTGCCGGCGATCATCAGCGGGACGCGGCGGGCGGTGAGCACCGGGATATCGACCGCGTCGAAGCCGACCCCGATCCGCCCGACCACTTCGAGCAGCGGCGTGGCGTCGGACTCCGGCCGGCCGAACCGCGTCGGTCCCAACGCCACGCCGCTCGCCTCCGGCAGCAGCGCGCGAAACGCGTCCGGCCCGATCGACCACGGATACACCACCGTCTCGACATCCGGCCGCGCCCGCAGCAGCGACAGCCCGGCCGCCGTCATCGAGTGCGGCACCAGCAGCAATTTCGTGTTTTTCATCGCGTGGCCGTCCCCTCGGTTTTCGGCATAATGCCGCGATCGGGAGAGCACGCCATGGCACGATTGAGCATTGCCGCACTGAGCTTTTCGGCGTGGGCCGCCATCGCTGGCCCCGCGCTTGCCGCCGACCCGGCGCCGGTGGCCGCCAAGCACGGCATGGTGGTCTCGGCGCAGACGCTCGCGTCGGCGGCCGGGCTCGAGATGCTGGCCCAAGGCGGCAACGCGGTCGATGCCGCGGTGGCGGTCGGTTACGCGCTCGCCGTCGTCTACCCGGCGGCCGGCAATCTCGGCGGCGGCGGCTTCATGCTGCTGCGCCTGGCCGATGGGCGGGCCCGCTTCCTCGATTTCCGCGAGAGAGCGCCGCTCGCCGCCACCGCGGGCATGTTCCTCGACGCGGACGGCAACGTCGCCAAGGGACGCTCGACCGACACATGGCTCGCGGTCGGCGTTCCCGGCACGCCGGCCGGGCTCGAGACGGCGCGGGCGCGCTACGGCAAGCTGCCGCGGGCGGCGGTGTTGGCTCCAGCGATCCGGCTCGCGCGCGACGGCTTCGTGCTCACCGCCGGCGATCTCTCGCTCTACCGCCTGCGCAGCGACGCGCTCGCTCAGGACAAGGCGGCGGCCGACATCTTCGTCCCGTACGGCCGCAAGCTCGAGATCGGCGACCGGCTCGTCCAGGCCGACCTCGCCCGCTCGCTCGAATTGCTGTCCGCGCGCGGGCCGGACGCCTTCTATCGCGGGCCGGTCGGCCAGGCGATCGCGGCCGCCAGCGCGGCTGCCGGCGGGATCCTGACGCCGGCGGATCTCGAGGCCTACAAAGTGCGCGAGATGGCGCCCGTCGCCTGCGCCTATCGTGGCTGGACGATCGAGTCGGCGCCGCCGCCCAGCTCCGGCGGGACCGTACTGTGCGAGATCCTGAATATTCTCGAGGGCTACGACCTGCGCGGCATGGGCTTCCACTCGGCCGCCGGGGTGCATGTGCTGGTCGAGGCGATGCGCCACGCCTTTCTCGACCGCAACGCGCAGCTCGGCGACCCGGATTTCATCGCCAATCCGGTCGCGCACCTGATCGACAAGGACTACGCCGCCGCGATCCGACAGCGGATCGATGCCGAGCGGGCGACGCCATCGGCCGAGTTGCGTCCGGACACGCCGCCGCACGAGGGCAACAACACGACGCAGTTTTCGGTCGTCGATGCGGACGGCAATGCGGTGTCGGTGACGTATTCGCTGAACGACTGGTTCGGCGTCGGCCGAGTCGCGCCGGGGACGGGGGTGTTGCTGAACAACACGATGGATGATTTCACCAGCAAGCCGGGCTCGGCCAACATGTTCGGGCTGGTCCAGGGCGCGGCGAACGCGGTCGCGCCGGGCAAGACGCCGCTCAGCTCGATGTCGCCGACGGTGATCAGCCGCGACGGCAAGACGGCGATGGTGATCGGCAGCCCGGGCGGGCCGCGCATCATCACCATCACGCTCGAGGCGATTCTGAACGTGATCGATCACGGCATGACGGTGCAGGAGGCGGTCGACGCGCCGCGGATCCATCATCAATGGATGCCGGACACGGTCTACATCGAGCGTTTCGCGCTCTCGCCGGACACGCGGGCGCTACTGGAACAGCGCGGCTATCGCTTTACGGAGAGCGCGCCCTGGGGCGTGGCCGAGGGGATCGTCGTGGGCGCACCGCGCCTCGCGCCCACGGGGTTCGGATCGGCGCAATCGCTCAACGTCGGGGTGCCGGACGTGCCGGGAGCGGCGCTGTTCGGCGCGCACGACCCGCGCGGGCCGGCCGGTTCGGCCGCGGGGGAATGACGCTCAGCCGCGGCCGATGAACGGCATCTTGGTAGCCATGACGGTCACGAACTGAACGTTGGCGTCGAGCGGCATGGCCGCGATGTGCACGACCATGTCGGCCACGTGCTGCACGTCCATGCGCGGTTCGACCAGCATCGTGCCGTTCGGCTGCGGCACGCCGGTCGTCATCCGCTCGGTCATCGGCGTGGCCGCGTTGCCGATGTCGATCTGGCTGCAGACGATGTCGAACGCGCGCCCGTCGAGCGAGAGCGACTTGGTCAGCCCGGTGATCGCATGCTTCGTCGTCGTGTAGGGCGACGAGCCCGGTCGCGGCGCGTGCGCCGAGATCGAACCGTTGTTGATGATCCGCCCGCCCTGTGGCGACTGGTGCCGCATCATGTGAAACGCGGCGCGCGCGCACAGCACCGAGCCCATCAGGTTCACGCCGACGACAGACATCCATTGCTCGACCGAAAGCTCGTCGATCGGTAGCGACGGCGTGCCGATGCCCGCATTGTTGAACAACAGGTCGAGCCGGCCCCATCGCTCCTTGACCTGCCCGAACAGACGATCGACCGCATTGGCGCCAGAGACGTCGGCCGCCAGAACGGCCATGCTGTCGGCCGGGCCGAGCCGGGCAGTCTCGTCGAGCGCGTCCTTCCGCCGACCAACTAGTCCGACGTTCCAGCCGGCGTTCGCAAGAGCCAAGGCCGATGCGCGGCCGACCCCGCTGCCAGCGCCGGTGACCAGCGCGACTTTGCTGCGTTCAGCCATTTAAGGCCTCCCTTGATGAACCGTCAGCCTGTCACGTCATGCCAATCACGTCACGCCGGGCGCGGCGGCCCGCCACCCGCGTCCTGGGAGTTAGTCGGCCGCGAGCGCGGTGTGGGCGATGCTCTCCTTGATGGTAGCGACACCCGCGCTGCTCGACGCGTCATGCGCTTCGATGAACGACTTGATCCGCGGCAAGATCTCGGTGCGCCACTTGCTCCCGTTGAAAATGCCGTAATGACCAACGCCCGGCTGGAGATACTGGCCGCGGCGGCTGACCGGGATCGAGCTGCAGATGACATGCGTCGCGATCGTCTGGCCCGGTGCCGAGATATCGTCGAGCTCGCCCTCAACCGTCAGCAACGCCGTCCGCTCGATCGCCGCGGTATCAACCAACTCGCCGCGAACGCGCATAGTGCCCTTCGGGAGGTCGTGCTTCTGGAAGAACGTCTCGACCGTCTGCAGGTAATAGCTCGCCGGCACGTCCATCACGGCCAGATATTCGTCATAGAAGCGACGGTGCGCGGCGGCACTCTCGTCGTCGCCTTGGACGAGATGTTTGAACATGCGCTTATGCGCCTCGACATGTCGGTCGGGGTTCATGGAGATGAACGCCGCCAGCTGAATGAAGCCCGGGTAGACGCGGCGGAAGGCGCCGGGGTGCCATGCCGGGACGGTGGCGACGACGTTGCGCTCGAACCATTCGATCGGGTGCTGCATGGCCAGCTGAGTGACGGCGGTCGGCGCTGCGCGCGTATCGACCGGGCCGCCCATCAGGGTCATCGTGCGTGGCTGGGCGGCATCGCCGCGCGAGGCGAGCAGCGACACCGCGGCGACCACAGCCGGCGCCGGCTGGCAGACCGCAACGACATGGGTCTCCGGGCCGAGATGCTGCAGCAGTAGAATAATGGTTTCGATGTAGCTCGAGAGATCGAAATCGCCTGCCATGAGCGGCACGATCCGCGCGTCCCGCCAATCGGTGACGAAGACTTCCAGGCCGGCATCGACCATGTCCTGCACGGTGCCGCGCAGCAGAGTCGCATGATGGCCGCTCATCGGAGCAACGAGCAGAACGCGCGGTCCACGCGGCGCGGTCGGGCTGGCAAACCGCAGCAGGCGTACGAACGGCCGGTCGACGACGATTTCCTCGGCCAGTCCCTCGGTCGCGCCGCGGGACTGCTTGATGTTCCAGGCCGGCTTGCCGCGGGGGCGCAACACATCGTCCGTCACTTCGGCCCACGCGATAGCGGCCCGGCTCGGCCAAGTCATGTAATCCGGGGCTCCCGGCATCCGCAATGCGGCAGTCGCCGCCTGCGCCCAGAGTCGGGCGGGTACCAAGGAAGCTTCTACGGCATCATGAAATGCATACAACATGGGGAGAATCTAAGCTCCAATCGTCAAGATTCGGTTAAGGCCAGCAAAGGCTGTTCAGCCACGACCTTTGCGGCGCGCGACCGTTTGGGCGAGGCCGTTCGCAGCCGCAGCAACTCGTCCAACATGCGGTCGATCGTCTGCCAGATTGGCTCGTCGCCGCGTCGTTCGCTCATGATCAGCCGGTGCGCCGCCAAGGTCACATTGAGGGTGCCTCGCGTAGTTTCCGGCCGCGGCGAGCGCATCTGCACCAGCGCTTTTTCGACTTCTTCGACCGCAACGCCCATCAGCTCGGCGATCGCGGCCGGCTCGGCACCGGCGCGGCGCATTTTGCGGGCCTTGGCCGACTCCCTTTGGTCAAGCGCGATGGAAGGCCGCAGCGCTTGTGTGCGGCGGGAAATCTCGCCTGATCCGGCGCCGGGCGCCTTCCCGTGGAAACCAGCCATCGTGCCGCCTTGCCACTTTGCCTGCCGTCAACCGGCAACCACACTCTCGTTATATAGACCATGTCGCCGCAAACAAGAAACACGGCCGCGTGTCCCGACTGCCACGACTCGATGGTAATTTCCAGGCCTGCGCATGCGTTAGCCTGTGGGGCTGTGCAGACTCATCCGAGGGTTGCGAAAGCGCCACAGAATCGCCGGGATTGCACGCTTTGCCAGTGTTGCGGGACTTGCCGACCCGCGAGGCTTATGGAAACACTGAGGCCGAGGCCGAGGCCGACTCCGAACAGACGGATATATCCGATTTGGACCAGGGGGGCATTGGCCCAGACAGATCTGGATACGTTAAGAAACCGGAAAGGACCTCTGATGAACGTTACGGAATTAGCCGATAAGATCGCCACGAAGCACGGTGTCGACAAGAAACAGGCCAAGATGATGGTCGAAGGCGTGTTCAAGGAAGTCGTCGATGCGGCGCAGCACGGCGAAGAGATCAGCATTCCCGGCTTCGGCAAGTTCAAGGTCGCTTCGCGCGAGGCGCGCCAGGGCCGCAACCCGGCCACCGGCGAGACCATCAATATCCCTGCCTCCAAGAAGCTGAATTTTACCCCAGCCAAGCAGGTCAAGGACGCCATGAACCCGCCGGCGGCACCCGCTGCCAAGCCGGCTCAGGCCGCCAAGGCCAAAGCTAAGAAGTAAGCGATCGGTCACTCCGCCGCCGGGCCGATTTCCCGGCGGCGGCCGCGCTACGGCTTGCCGAGCGCTTCCCGCCCGTGTGATCCTACCGCAAAGACGGGGGACGGCGCGTGGATATCGGGCTGCAGCGAGCCAGCAACGTAGCGTCCGCACCCGATCGAGCTCCGTTGCTGCGATGGCTGATCTTCACCGGATTGATCGCGTTCGCGGCCGTGCTGCTTTGGCGCTACGGGCTGTTCCGGCTGATGCTGGCGGCGGACCGGACCTACATTTCATTGGTCATTCTCGGCCTTTACGTGCTGACGTCACTCCACTGCCTGTGGCGGACGGCCACGATGGCGCGCGAGGGCGATACGCTGCGGCAAAACGCGGCGCTCCTCACCGGGCCGGATGCGCCGGGCGTGCTGGAGGATCCGCGGCTGCTGCCCGAAGGTGCCGTCAGCGACCATATTCGCCATCTGGTGACCAAGGCGGAGCAGGGCGGCGCCGGTTCGATCGACCAGACGTTGCTGCTGCGGGCGCTGGCGGACCGGCTGCGCGGCTCGAACGGCTTCGGCGCGTTCGCGTCCGACACGCTGATGAAGCTGGGGCTGCTCGGCACCATCATCGGCTTCATCATCATGCTGGCGCCGATCGCGGAGCTGGACGCGAGCGACCGCTCGGCGATGCGCGCCTCGATGGGCGTGATGAGCGACGGCATGGCGGTGGCGATGTATACGACGCTGGCCGGGCTGGTCGGGTCAATCCTGATCAAGGTGCAGTATTACTTGCTCGATGCCGCGACCCAGCGCGTGTTCGCCGCCGCCGTGACGCTGACCGAAACCCGCGTGACCCCGGCGCTCGAACGCCGCCATGCTTGACGATTTCGGCCTCACGCCGCGCGAGGAGCCGTTCGACCCGTTCAGCGTGATGCTGTTCAAGGCGCTGCAGGTGACCGCGTTCCTGTTCTTTCTGGCACTCCTCGCGGTGGCGCCCGATGCCAAGGAAGGCAAGGTCGGCAGCAAGGCCGAGTTCCTCATCACGATGGACTGGCCCGACAACCATCCCGACGACCTCGACCTCTTCGTCCAGGACCCGGCCGGCAACATCGCCTGGTATCGCCATCGCGAGGCCGGCTTCCTGACGCTCGATCGCGACGACCGGGGCGGGGCGAACGATACCATCGTCGTGGGCGACCAGAAGATTGCCTCGCCGATCCGCGAGGAGATCGTCACCATGCGCGGCATCGTCGCTGGCGAATACACCGTCAACGTCTCGCATTTCCAGGCGACGACGGGCCAGCGCGTGCCGGTGACGGTCAAGGTGCAGAAGCTCAATCCGGTCGCCCAGGTGGTATTCGACGACGTTGTCACCGTCGATCACACCGGCGACGAGAAGACGGCGGTGCGGTTCACGCTCGATCGCTCGGGCAAGGTAATCGACGTCAACCGGCGGCAGAAGTCACTGCTGGAGACGTTCCGCAACGTGAACCTGAACGGCGCCGACCTCGATCCACTGACGCGGGTCCGGCGGCCTGCGAAGTGAGCGATACCGGCCTCGTCGTCCTCGTCCTGGCGGCGTCCTACGCGGTGCTGGGGGCGGTGCTGCTGGCGCTGCTGGTCTATGCGCGGCTGGACTGGCGATTGAAGGCGGCGGCGATCGTGCTGACGAGCGTGTTCTACGTGGTCGATTTCGCCGGCGCCCGCGCCCTGCTGGGTTGGGCGAGCCCCGAGCGGTTACCGCATTACTTCAAGCTGTTGCAGGCGCGCGTGGTGGAGCCGGATGCGCTGGCGGGCGAGACGGGCGCGATCTATCTCTGGGTCGAGGCGCTCGGCGATGACAACCGCACGATTGCCGCCCCGCGCGCCTATCGCCTGCCCTACACCGTGCCGGTCGCCGACCGGACCGACCAGGCGATCCGCCGTTTGGCCGAGGGCAAGCCGCAGGGCGGGCTGACCGACGACACCGGCCGCGGTACCGGGGTCCTGGCCGACACGGTCAAGCCGCACGTCAACGGCGAGACCTCGATCGAAACTGGCGGCGGCGATCCAAGCGACGGCGCATTGCAGGGCGACACCAGCGGCACCGAGGGTGTCGCCTTCCTCCCGCTGCTGCCGCCCCGCATGCCGGCCAAGGACGTGCCGCACCTCTAAGTCTCCAGCGGGCATCAGCGAGCATTTCGCCCCTCTCATCGATGCGTCCCGACCCAGCGTCAGCAACAACCAAAGATTGAGCGGATTGATCTTTTACTCGCGTGTGGGTTGTGTTATGGTCAAGTGCGACCGGAGACCTCGCCTTTGATCCACTGGGCTGCCCCACTCTGCGCTATCCTGGCGCTCTCGCTGGATCATGCTCATGCGGCGCCCACGACGGCTGCTTCAGGCGGCGTCGTCATCGCCGCGTCGCTCGGCAGCCCGGCCGGGCTCGCCGGCAGTCCCGCGCCTCGCCTTGCCGGCCTGCCGATCGATGCGCCGGCGCGTCCCTACAGCGCCGCCTTGGATCCGGGCACCCAGGCGGGCAATCGCATCGCGGCCGGGTTCTTAAACGCGATCACGACCGATGCATGGCCGAGCGAACCGTCGCTGCGGCTGGCATTCGCCGCCGACGCCTCTCCCCGCGTCGCGCGCGTGCCGGAACCGGCCAGCCTGGCGCTGATTGGCGCCGGGCTCATCGGCCTGGCGCTGACCTCGCGGCGGTTCAATCGAAGAAAGTGAGCCGCCGACTATTAATCGAAGACGTTGAAGAGTTTGCGCAGGAAGCCGGGCGTCAGGGCCGAGAGCGGGTTAACGACGATCCGCGGATCGAGGAGCCCGCCCGTGACGGAGTAATTGACCGCGAGCAGACCGCCGCCCTTCTCCGGGCTGAAAAGCCGTCCCACCAGCGGCAGCCGACCGAGTGCGGAATTGACCGCGTAGACCGGCACCACCGTCCCGCGGAGATCGAGGATCTTGCGCGGGAAATCGATCCAGCCCTGCCCGGTCAAGCCGAGCGACGCGCTATAGGCGCGAGTCTCGCCGATATGCAATTGCTGCCGGTCGTAGCGGAACGGGGCCAGCAAACGGGTGAAATGGACGCCATCGCCCTGCACCGCGTCCGCGATCCCGTAGATCGTGATCGCCTGCAGCAGCTTGCCCACCACCACCGCGTCCTGCACCCCGAAGCCGCGCAGGTCGAGCGTGCCCGCCAGCGGCGACGAGCGTACCAGATCGTCGAAAGCCGCATCGACCGCCAGCGACCCGCCATGGATCGTGTCGGTGATGTCGAGCGCATGGAGCAGCGCGCCGGCATCCTCGGCGCGCACCTGCAACCGCCGCCCCTGGCCTTGCGGCGCGATCACCACCCGCACCTGCTCGGGACCGGTCGACGATGCGTCAAGCAGGCGCAGCCGCTTGCCGTCGTCCTCCGCATGCGCGGTAACGGCGCCGAGCAACCGGCCCTTGGCGAGCAGCACCTGATCGAACGTCACGTCCGCGACCCAGGCCTGGTGGCCGCCGCCGCCGCTGCTCGATCCGCCTTCGAACTGCGTCGACAGATCGAGCTTCGTGCCGCTCAACTGCACCCGGATCGGCTGCTCCGGCGACTCCGGGAAACGCACCTCGCCCCGCCCGCGGGTCGGGCCGAGCGCGATCTTGTCCAGCCGCAACACGCGGGGCTTGCCGCCCACCATCTCCGCGCGCGCGACCAGTTCGAGCCCGGGGCCCCGCGCGTCGATCTCGCGGATGCCGGCCAGCTTGTCGTGCGCCAGCACCAGCACCGCCGAGGCCGACGCCGGGCGGCCCGGGGCCTTGCGCCAGCCGAGGACCGCCAGCCCGGCCTCGGCCAACCCCGCCTTCAGCTCGACCCGGCCCTCGCCATCCCGCTGCGAGACATAGGTCGCGCTGACCGTGACCTCGCCGCTCTTGATCATCTCGGCCGGGTCGGCATTGGCCGCGCGCAACTGCGCCGCCGAAGCCCGCCCCGTCATCGAGGCCCGCTGCTGCACCTGCGTCGGCGGTCCGAGGCGGAAATCCATCGCCGTCTCGACCGTGCCCGCGAACCCGCCCACCGCCGCCTCGCCCGAAGCCTGCAAGCCGTCCTGATCGACGGCGAAGCCGATGTTGCCGCGATCGAGATCGTGCCCGGCCACCAAGCCGCCCAGTTTGAGCGCCGACAGCGTGCCTTTGGCCGAGATCGCGATCTGTTCGAACTGGATCTCGTTCTTCATCGGCATCTTGACGGTCAGTTGACCCACCAGAGACCCCGCCGAACTCTTGATCGGCACCGGGTGATCAGACAGCAGATGCAGCCGCTTGTTGCGCAACAGCTGCAACACTTCCGGCACCGGGCCCTGCACCGACCCGTTCAGCGCCATCGCCTGATCTTTGACCGTCAGCCCGGTGAACCGCAGCAGCGCGTCCTTCACCACGATCCCGCCGAGTGCTGCTCCGGGCACCGCGATTTCGATCACGTCGGGCCCGAGCACGGTGAGCTTGGCCTGCGCGTGCTCGACCGGCGGGACCGGGCGCAGCCAATGGATCGTCACGTCGTTGCCCGCCATCGTGCCCTTGGCGTCGACCAGCTCGGCTGCCTCGAGCCGATCCTCCGGTGCCGACACCTTGACCGTCACCGCCCCGTCCCGCACCGACCCGGCCGTCACGTTCTCGACCAGCCAGGGCCGCACATGGCCGCCCCACGCCTCCGGCCAGAGCTGGCCCAAGTCGGCGAAATCGGCGTGATCCAGCGTCAGATCGGCCGTCGCCAGCAGCTTGCCGTCCTGACGCCCCGCCTGCCCGGTTGCCGCCATCGTGCTCGCCGGGCCGCCGCGGGGCGACGTCAGCACCGCCTGCGCCCGCTGCAGCGCCACGCTTGCTGGCCGCCAGGTGCCGTCCGTCCACAGGCCCGAGGCGTCGAGTGCGAGGCGATCGAACGCGATCTTCCCGCCCATTGCCGTCAGGGTGCCGCGACCGGCTGCCATATGCAGCTCGGCATTGCGCGGCAGCAGCGCTGGCGTCAGATCGAGCGTCGCCGTGGCATCGACCTGCGCATCGAGCGCGTCGAGCGGGGCCAACTCGGCGGCCGATTGCGCGAGCGAGGCGAACGGCATCGGCGCCAGCGCCGCCTCGACATGGGTGCCGCCTGCGGGCAGCAGCGCGGCATCGAGCCGCAGCGCCGCCTTGGCCGCCCCGTTGCCGACCTCGCCCGACGCGGTGCCCTTCACTCCGCCCTGGCCCTGCCGCTCGAGATCGAGATCGGCCACCTTCGCCCGCCAGGTCCGCGACACCGACCGATCGACGACGATGAATTCGGCGTCGTGCAGGCGCACATGCTGCAACTGCGCCAACGCATCCAACCCCTGCGTCCCCTGGCGCTGGTCGGTCCCCGCCGGCCGGCGCAGCTCGGCCAGCACGTCCGGCAGCGACGGCCCGGCCGTGCCGTCCGACCCCGCCCCGTCCGACGTCGCCTCGTCGAGCCCGCCCAAATCGAACCGGACGCCGCCATCGTCGGACCGCACCGCGCGCAGCCGCAGGCCGGTCAACGACAACAGCCGCGGCACGACGTGCAGGCTGAGCAACCGCCGCAGCGACAGCGACACATCCGCCTGCTCCAGCTGGGCCCCGGCCACTCCCGCCCGGTCCACCAGTTGCACGTCCTGCACGATCAACTGCAAGCGGCCATCGGCGCCGCGCTCGAAGCCGTTCCAGGCGACGCTGGCCTTGCCGATCGTCAGATGCGCGTTGCCGTCATCGGGAAACGCCGCCGACTCCGCCTGCCGCGCCAGCCCGGTCACGTCGAGCGGGCCCTGCGCCAGCCGCCACGCCAGCCCGGCCGCGCCGAACACCGCCAGGCCGAGCAGCACCAGCGCGAGCCATAACGCGCCGTGCAGCGCCCGGCTGAGCCGGGACGCCGGACGCGGGATCACGGCCGGCGGTTGACGGGTCTCGCCTACCGCAGACACGCTGGGCCCGCATGACATCGAAGCCCGCCTGGCCCGCCCCGGCCGACCCCGACGCCGCCCAGCGCCTGGTCGACCGCCTCGCCGACGCCGCCGAAGCGGCCATTTTCGCCCGCTGCGGCCCAGCGCTGCGCGCGATCGGCGGCGGCAGCCCCTATTTGGCCGACCTCGCCGTCCGCGAACACGCCGCGGCCGCCTCGGTCTTTACCGATGGACCCGACGCGGCGCTCGAGACGGCGTTCACGCGGCTGGACGCGTTGTCGCCGGCTCTGCCTCGGGCCAAGCTCGCCGAAGGCCTGCGCACGGCCAAGCGGCAGGTGGCGCTGATCTGCGCGCTGGCCGACATCGGCGGGCAATGGCCGCTCGGCCGGGTCACAGGCGCGCTGTCCTGCCTGGCCGAGACCGCGGTCGACAAGGCCGTCGCGCATCTCCTGCTCGCGGCCGCCGAAACGCGCGATCTGACGCTGCCCGACCCCGAAAATCCCGGAAGCGGCTGCGGCCTGATCGTGCTCGGCATGGGCAAGCTGGGCGCCGGCGAGTTGAACTATTCCAGCGATATCGACCTCGTCTTGTTCTTCGATCCGGCGGCCCAGCGCGGCCATGAGTCCCTGGGCGCCACCTTCACACGTTTGGCAAAGAACCTAGTTGCAATTTTGGATACCCGAGACGCGAATGGCTATGTCTTCCGCACCGATCTGCGCCTGCGCCCCGACCCGGCCGCCACCGCCCCCGTCGTGGCGCTGCCCGCCGCGCTGACCTACTACGAGAGCATGGGCCAGAACTGGGAGCGCGCGGCGATGACCAAGGCGCGCCCGGTGGCCGGCGATCTTGCCCGCGGCCGCGAGTTCCTGCAGCAGATCCGCCCGTTCGTCTGGCGCCGCGGGCTCGACTTCGCCGCCATCGCCGACATCCACGCGATGAAGCGCCGCATCGACGAGCACCGCGGCCTGGCCGCGCCCGCCGCCTCGATCGCGGGGCTCGACGTCAAGCTCGGCCGCGGCGGCATCCGCGAGATCGAGTTTGCGGCGCAGACGCTGCAGCTGGTCTGGGGCGGGCGCGACCCGCGGCTGCGCGACTCGACCACGCTGGGCGCGCTCCGCGGCCTGGTGCGCGCGGGCCGGATCGGGCGGCGTGCGGCGGCAGAGCTGACCGTCGCCTACCGGTTCCTGCGCCGCGTCGAGCACCGGCTGCAGATGGTGGCCGACCGGCAGACCCACGCGATCCCGGCCAAGCCAGAGGAGCTGGCGCGTTTTGCCGTGTTCATGGGCTACCCCGACGCGGGCGCGTTCGGCGCGGCGCTCGAGCGGCATCTGTCCCGCGTGCGGCTGCGCTATGCCGAGGTGTTCGAGGCGGTGCCGGAACCGCCGCCGGGCGCAATCTCGCTCGATCTCACCGGCGCCGACGATCCGCCGGCGACGACCGAGGCGCTGCGGGCGATGGGATTTCACAACACGGCCGGGATCATCGCGGCGTTGCGGGGCTGGCAGTCGGGGCGGCTGCGGGCGCTGCGCTCGGGGCGGGCGCGCGAGCTGATGCAGGAGGTGCTGCCCGCGCTGCTGGAGGCGCTCGGTGGCCAGACCGACCCGGATGCGGCGTTCCACCGGTTCGACGCGCTGCTCTCGCGATTGCCGGCCGGAGTGCAGATCCTGTCGATGTTCCATCGCAATCCCGCGCTGCTGGGCCGGGTCGCCTCAGTGCTCGGGGCGTCGCCGATGCTGGCCGAGCACCTGGCCAGCGAGCCCGCCTCGCTCGAGGGCCTGCTCGGCCCCGACGGGCTCGATCGGGAGCCGGCGTCCACGCTCGAGACCCGGCTGCTGGACGCGCATTCGCTCGAGGACGTCATCGCGGCGACCCGCGCGCTGGTCCGGGCCGAGGAGTTCCGCCTCTCGGTCGGGCAGATGGAGGGCTGGCTCGACGTCGACGCCGCCGGGCTCGCCCGCACCGCACTGGCCGACGCGGCATTGGGCGCATTATTGCGGGCGTCGTTGCGCGAACATGCGGCGCGATACGGCGTGGTACGCGGCGGCGAGATCGCCGTCGTGGCGCTCGGCAAGGCCGGCAGCCGCGAGATGATGGCGGGCTCGGACCTCGACCTGATGCTGGTCTATTCGCATCCCCGGCAAGCGACGGAGAGCGACGGGCCGCGGCGGTTGCCGGCGAGCACGTGGTTCATCCGCGCCGCGCATGCGTTCGTGGCGGCGTTGACGGCGCCGGGTCGCGACGGGCCGCTGTATGCCGTCGACATGCGGCTGCGGCCGTCGGGCAACAAGGGCCCGGTGGCTGTCTCGCTCGACGCGTTCCGGCGCTATCACGCGCACGACGCCTGGACCTGGGAGCGGATGGCGCTGACCCGCGCCCGCGTCGTCGCCGGCGGACCCGCGATCCGCCGCCGCACCGAGCGCGCCATCGCAGACGCGCTCGCGTTGCCGCAGGACGCGAACAAGACGCTCACCGACGCGGCCAGCATGCGCGCGCGGATGTTGCGCGAGCTGCCGCCGAGTGGGCCGTGGGACGTGAAGCTCAGGCCCGGCGGCAGCATCGAGGTCGAGTTCATCGCGCAAGCGCTGCAGCTCGTCGCGGGCGTGGCGCCCGGGTGTCAGAGCACGCGCGTGGCGCTGCGCCACCTGGCCGCGATCGGCGCGCTGCCGTCCGCGCAGGCGGACATGCTGGTCCGGGCGGACCGGCTCTGGCGCGGCATCCAGGGCACGCTGCGCATCCTGGTCGGCCGCAGCGCGGCCGAGCTGCCGCCGACAGCGGCCGAGAAGCTGCGCCTGGTCGTCGACCCGGCCCTTGATCTTCCCGGCGTCCGCGCCACCATGGACGCGACCGCGGCGGAGGTGCGCGCGGCGTTTCGGGCATACGTGGGAGAGATCAGGTGAGCATCGGCGATAACGAGACAGCCCCCGGCTTCACGATGGCGGCCAGCGGCGGCCGGTCGGTCAGCTTGGAGGGGATGAAGGGCAAGCCGTTCGTGCTCTATTTCTATCCCAAGGCCGACACGCCCGGCTGCACCAAGGAGGCGCAGGCGTTCCAGGAGGCGTTGCCGGAGCTTGCGGCCTCCGGGCTCGAGGTGATCGGCGTCTCGAAGGACGCGATGCCGGCGCTCGAGAAGTTCGCGGCCAAATACGACCTTACCTTCCCGCTCGCGTCCGACCCGGAGGGCGCCGTCGTCGAGGCTTATGGCGCCTGGGTGGAGAAATCGATGTACGGCAAGACCTACATGGGCATCGATCGGAGCACGATCCTGGTCGACAAGGGCGGCAAGGTGGCGCGGATCTGGCGGAAGGTGAAGGTGCCGGGGCATGCGGCAGAGGTGCTGAAGGCGGCGCAGGGCCTACCGTAAAAGGCCGCTCACATCAGCTTCTCGACGCCATACGCCAGCACCAAGCCCAACGGCACCAAGCTGATTGCGGCAAGCTTGGTACGGTCCCAGGTCTGCCAGGCGAGCAGCGCCCACAGGCACGCGATCGTCGCGGCCAGCGCGATGCCGACGCTGCGCATGCCGTCGTTGGCCAGCATCACCTGGAACGCGACGCAGGTGACGCCCAGCGCATCGAAGGCATGCCGGCGCTCGCTGTCGCCGCATTGCCAGCGCACGAAGCCGAGCACGCCGAGCAGGCCGGCCCAGGCGAGGTCCTGCCACAGCCAGCTCAGGTCGTCGGGTTCGAGAAACCGGTCGATCCCGAACACGAACACGATCAACTCGGTCAGCCCGGCGCCGAGCGCGAACACCCCGATCCAGAAGCCGGCCGTCCGCCCCAGCGATCCCTGCGACACGCGCCGTAGCCACAGCGCCGCCAGCAGCGACGCGCCGAGCGCCAGGACCTGCCCGACCGGCCGCAGCCCGAAGGTGACGTCGAGCTCACCGCTCATGACCTTGGCGACGTCGATATGGGTCCCGAACCGATACCAGGCCCATTCCGCCACGCCCGTGAGCGCCGCGGCGGCGACGGTGATGCCGAGCACGGCGGCCGGGCTGCGGTCGCGGCCGGCGGGCATCGCGCGCCAGATCATGAGCCAGAAGAATACGCCGACGAACAACAGCGGCAGCGAAACGTCGGCCTTGGTCTGCAGGATAAAGTGGATCAGCGCCAGGACCGCGATGCCATAGACCCACCGATGCAGCCGCTTCCAGTCGCGGCCCAGGCGTCGGATCGCGCCGTCGGTCGAGGTGGCGCCGAGCACGGCCAGGCCGACGAGGGCGACGAAGCCGATCGTGAGATAGATGCGCGACAGGATCTCGGTGGCGACCGTCAGCATCCGCCAGCCCTGGTCGGCCGAATACAGCGTGATGTGGATCGCGGCATAGGCGAGTGCGGCGTTGCCTATCATGCGGCGTAAGACGAGCAGGTTGGGCAGGCCGAGCAGCGCCTTGGCCGGGCTGACCATGAGTGAGGCGACGAGGAAGGAGACGGCCCAGTAGCCGGTGCTGTGCATGGCCGCGTTGAGCGCCCGTGGGCCGAGCGTATGCATGCCGAACCGCAGCCCGAGCCACATGCCGGGCAGCAGCAGCAGGATGAACGTCACCGCGCGCAGCGGATGCAGCCGGCCCTTCTTGTCCGTCCATGGCGCCCAGGCGAGCGGCCCGGCGGGCGTTGCCGCCATCATTCGCGTCATGGCGTGTGCGCCTGGCGGCGGCTGAAGTCGGGCGGGATGGCGAACACCGAGGGCTCGATGGGTCCGTAGGCGACGCGCACCGCCTGGACGATCACGTTGCCCGCCGCCCGGGCGCGCAGCAGCACGCCATCCTGGGTCACGCAGATGGCGGTCGGGTGGCCGGCGGCGTCGCTGCTCTGCCACTCGGTGCAGGGCGTGTCGGCGACCGTGTCGGCGCCGATCCGGCTCCAGGCGCGGTCGGACGCGACGCCGCCCACGGTGTGGGCCGGATCGTAGGGCATCTCGAGCACGCTGCGGTCGCCGCCGCTGACCATGTCCATCGTGTGCGCCTGTCGGTTGACGATCACGTAGAGACCCGGTGACGGCGTATCAATCCTGATCCTGCCCATGGAGGGCGCAAAGCGCGACCGCTGATCGACCATCTTGCCGCCCGCCACCGCCCGATAGACGACGTCGACGTCGCGGGTGGGAGTCGTTTCCGGTCGCTCCTGAGCCCAAGCCGGCGACGTCGCGACGAGCGCCAGCAGCCACAGCCTCATCGCGCCCGCATCAATCCGGGCATCGAGAAGCTGGGGATCGAGAAGCTCGAGTAGCCCGGCGGCACCTCGAACAGCGCGGGCGGCAGCCGCTCGTAGACGACCGAGACGGCGGTGAAGCTGCCCTGCCGGCCGTCGATCTCGCCCTCGGCGCGCAGGGCCACGCCGTCGCCAGTCAGGCACACCGTGCCGGCGCCCCGGCGGGACTGGACGGCGTAGTCGGTGCAGGCGAGGCCGGCGATCACCTCGCTGCCGGTTCGGGTCAGGCGGGCGTCGCGCAGCTTGACCGGGTCGAGGTCCTTGGCGCGGACCGGGAGGTCCATCGCGCTGTGCAGCCCGGTGTCGATCACGGTCAGGGCGGTGGCGGCGAGGTCGAGCAGCATGATCTGGTTGCGGCCCTGCGGCTGCAGCCGAATCGCCTGTCGGCGCGCGCTCCAATCCACCTGCAGCGTCTCGGGGATGCCGCCCGGGATCACCTCGCGGGCGCTGCCCTCGGCGCGATAGACGATCGAGACGTCGCGCGACGGGAGGGTGGGAGGCGGCGCTTGGGCGAGGGCGACCGCGGGGACGGCCAGCAGGGCCACGAGAAGCGTGCGCTTCACGACGGGTTCGTGGCCGGGTCGAGGTCGGGGGTTCCGTAGAGCGATTTGATCTCGGCCTCGAGCACGGCCGGGTCGGGGGCGGCGAGCCACTGCGCGGGGGCCTGGACGGCGCTGGCGAGCATGGCCTTGTAGGTGTCGCGCGGAACCTCGACGGCGCCGAACTGCGCCAAGTGGCTGGTCACGAACTGCGTGTCGAGCAGCGCGTAGCCGCCGAGCCGCATGCGGGCGACGAGATGGACGAGGGAGACCTTAGAGGCGTCGCGCGCGGTGCTGAACATGCTCTCGCCGAAGAACACGCCGCCGAGCGATACGCCGTAGAGCCCGCCGACCAGCATGCCCTCGTGCCAGCATTCGACCGAATGGGCGTAGCCCTGGCGGTGCAAGTCGCCGAACAGGCGCTCGATGTCGCCGTTGATCCAGGTGTCTTCGCGCCCGGGGGCGGCGGCGGCGCACCCGGCGATGACGCTGGCGAAGGCTTTGTTCGAGGTCACCTGATATTCGCTCGAGAGCACCGTCCGGCGCAGGCGCTTGGGCAAATGAAACGTCTCGAGCGGCAGGATCCCCCGTTGCTCAGGGTCGAGCCAATACAGACGGAGCCCTCGGCGCGTCTCGGCCATCGGAAACAGGCCGACGCGGTAGGCGCGCAGCATCAGCTCCGGCGTAACCTCGATGGTTCGGCGCGACATGATCCCATGTTGCGGGTCGATGACGCCGAAGCCAACATGATTCGGCATCCTGGACGGTGACGGTTTCGCGAGAGGCGGGTCACTCCGCCACGAACCGCTCCAGCCAGTGGATCGTGTAGTCGCCGGTGCGGAATTCGGGCGCGTCCATGATGCGGCGATGCAGCGGGATCGTCGTCTTGATGCCCTGGATCGCGAACTCCATCAGCGCGCGGCGCATCCGGGCGATCGCTTCGGGCCGGGTCGGCGCATGGACGATCAGCTTGGCGACCATGCTGTCGTAGTAGGGCGGCACGACGTAGCCGGCATACAGCGCGCTATCGACGCGCACGCCGAGGCCGCCCGGCGGCTGATACAGGTCCACGCGGCCCGGCGCCGGCATGAACGTGACCGGGTCCTCGGCGGTGACGCGGCACTCGATCGCGTGGCCCTGAAAGCGGATGTCGGCCTGCGTGTAGCCGAGCGCCTGGCCGGCGGCGATGCGGATCTGCTCGCGCACGAGATCGACGTTGCAGACCATCTCGGTGAGCGGATGCTCGACCTGAAGGCGGGTGTTCATCTCGATGAAGGCGAAATGCCCGTCCTGATACAGAAATTCGAGCGTGCCGGCGTTGCGGTAGCCGAGCTGTCGCAGCCCGGCGGTCGCGATGGCCCCGATCGCGTCGCGCGCTGCGGCATCGAGCGCGGGCGATCCGGCCTCCTCGACCAGTTTCTGGTGCCGGCGCTGCAGGCTGCAGTCGCGCTCGCCGAAATGGACGACGTTGCCGTGGTTGTCGGCCATGATCTGCAGCTCGATGTGGCGCGGCCGGTCGAGGTATTTCTCCATGTAGACGGCGTCGTCGCCGAAGGCGCTGCGGGCCTCGGTGCGGGCGACGGTCCAGGCTTCCTCGAGCTCGTCGGGCCTGTGCGCGACCTTCATGCCGCGCCCGCCACCGCCGGCGGCGGCCTTGATCAGCACCGGGTAGCCGATCTGCTCGGCCACCAGGCGGGCTTGCGCGACGTCGACCACCGCGCCGTCGGAGCCGGCGACGAGCGGGACGCCGATGGCCGCCATCGCCGCCTTGGCCGCGATCTTGTCGCCCATCATGCGCATGTGCGCCGGTGACGGGCCGATGAAGGTGATGCCGTGGGCCTCGACCATCTCGGCGAACTTGGCGTTCTCCGACAGGAAGCCGTAGCCGGGATGGATCGCGTCGGCGCCGGTGACTGCGGCGGCGGAGAGCACGGCGGGGATGTTGAGATAGCTGTCGCGCGGCGCGGGCGGGCCGATGCAGACGCTCTCGTCAGCCAGCCGCACGTGCATCGCGTTGCTGTCGGCGGTCGAGTGCACGGCGACCGTCGGGATGCCGAGCTCGCGGCAGGCGCGCTGGATCCGCAGCGCGATCTCGCCGCGGTTGGCGATGAGGATCTTGCCGAACACTACCCGATGACCAGGAGCGGCTGGCCGTATTCGACCGGTTGGCCGCTGGCGACGAGCAGCCGCAGGACGGTGCCGGCTTGCGGCGCCTTGATCTGGTTGAAGGTCTTCATCGCCTCGATCAGCATGACCGTCTGGCCGGCGGTGACGGCCTGGCCCGCGGTGACGAAGGGCGGGCTGGCCGGGTCGGGGCTGAGATAGGCGACGCCGACCATCGGGCTGGTCACGGCGCCGGCGGGGGCGACGTCGTCGGCCTGGGCGGCTTCCGGCACGGCGAGGGCGGCTGCCGACGCAACCACCGGGACGGTCGCGGCGACCCCAACCGGGGCATGGGCGCGAACGACGCGGAGGCGACGGTCGGCTTCGACGATTTCGATTTCCGTGAGCCCGGCGTCGCGCAGGATGTTGGCCAGAACCCGGATCGCCTCGGGATCGAACTGGATGGAGCTCATACGGGTTCCTCGGTCGTGGCCGCCGGGGCTCTCGCGGTGAGGCCTCGCGTTGGGGCCCTGCATGGGGATCGGCGTGCCCCATTCGGGCCGGGCCCTAGCATGCGACCGCCGCGGCGTCCAATGCGGCGCGAGTGTGCAACGGGACGATTGCAATACAGCGACTCGCGGCAACTTGCGCTTGCAAGCAAAAAGTTGGTGCGGCATAATGTTCACGAAAGCGAGAGGTGTGCGGCAAAATGCTCACCGAGAAGGTAATTTCCCGTCATCGGCCAGGAACGACACGGATTCCCGCCCTGGACGGCGTGCGCGCTTTGGCCATCGCTGCAATCGTCTGCTTTCACGTGGATCCCGATCTGCTGCCGGGTGGCTGGGTGGGCGTCGACCTCTTCTTCGTGCTGAGCGGGTATCTGATCACCGGGGTGCTCAACCGGGAGTGGCAAGCCTTGGGCCACGTCGACTTCGCCGCTTTCACTGCCCGGCGTAGCCTGCGCATCATCCCGGCGCTGTTCGCGATGCTGGCGGTCTATGGCCTATACGCCTGGCTCTGCACGCGCCATCCGGAGCAACGGCTCCAGGCGATCACCATTGCGGCGAGCTTCGCGACCAATTGGGCGCGCGCCTTCGGCAACGCCGCGGAAGGGCCACTCGGGCATACCTGGTCGTTGGCGACCGAGGAGCAATTCTACCTGGTGTGGCCGCTCGCGCTGGCCGTGTTCGGCGCCCGCCGGGTCGGCTGGACAGTCGCGCTGCTGGCTGGCGTCGTGCTTTGGCGGGCGACGCTGGCGCTCGGCGGGGCGGGCTTCGAGCGCACCTATAGTGGCTTCGACACGCACACCGACGGCTTGCTCATCGGCGCGTTGCTGGCGCTGGCCCCGCCAGGCCCGGCGCTGCGGCAGGCGGCGGCGCGCTGGGTGGCGTTACCGTTGGGGCTGTTGACGGCGGTGCTGGCGGCGATGAGCTACAAGAGCGCAGCCGTGCAGGCGGTCGGCATGGTGATGTGCGCGGCCATGTCGGCCTGGTTGATCGTGGCGGCCCTCGAGCCGGGCCGACTCGCGCGCGTCCTCGCGTTCGCGCCGCTGCGCTACACCGGGCGCATCTCCTACAGCCTCTATTTGTGGCACCTGCCGATCCTGCTGCTGGGCCCGCGGCACGTGCCGGCGGGCGGGCTCGGCACGGCGGTCCTGCTGGGCACCTGCTATATCGTGGCCGCCGCGTCGTACCACTTGGTCGAAGTGCCGTTCCTTGCCCTGCGCGTGCCGAGCCGGGGCCGCGGGGTCGTCAGCCCGGCGGCGGCTTAAACCGCGACCGCTGCATCGAGGGGAGCGCGAGAGCCGAGCGTTTTCTCGAACGTGCGCCGCCGCCGCTGCATCAGGGTCCAGGCCAGCTTGGCGGCGCCATGTCCCAGGCGCCCGCGCGGCGGCAAGCCGACCGCCTTGAGCACCATGCCGGTGCTGCGCTCGATGTGGCGCCATTTGTAGACGCTCATCGCCTGGGCCATGTAGTTCGCGGTGCAGCGCGCGTGGTCGTAATCCTGCCCGACCGGCTCGTTGCCGCAGTGGAAGGCGAACGCCAACTCGTCGTCCTCGGTCTCGGTGATGCGGCCGGCGGCGATGCGCAAGCGGGAAAGCAGGCCGAGCTTCTCGCGCGCCAGATACCGCTTCATGTGATCGTAGAACAGCTTGAAATGGCGGTATTCGTCGGCCGCGATCAGGCGGCAGACCTGCCGCAGCGCCGGCTCCGCAGTCGAGTCCGCCATCGCCGTGTAGTAGGAGCTGGTCCCGGTCTCGACCATGCAGCGGGCAATCAACTCGCCCGTGCGCGAGCCGCGGACGCTGCTGTCGATGTCGAGCGGCAGCTTGTAGCCGCTGCGGTAGCGCTCGAACGCGGCGACGAAATCCCAGGACGGATCGGCCAGCGTCGCCCAGCGGCCGAGCGCGTCGCCGTGTTGGACCTCCTCGACGGCCCAGTTGTCGGTCGCGCGACGGAAATCCGGATCATCGCCGAAGACCCGGCCGAGATAGACCGCGTAATCGAGACCATTCTTCTCCACCATCGCCGCCGCTTTCACGAGCGGGACAATGGCGGGATCGACCTTGGACGCGTCGAATCTGTCCCAGGCCACGTCGTTCAGCGACCAGTGCTTCATGACAGTTTGCTTACCGATCCACACGCCCCAAGACTATCACCTGTCGGCAACACCCAGCGTTGCACAGGGGTGACAGGTGACAAAAACCCGTGTGACGCCGTCCGGCTGCTCCGTCAGGCCGCCCCCGCGGCGGCGATCATGGCGCGGGCAGATTGCATGCGGGCCTGCGCTGCGTCCAGCGCTGCCACGTTCAGCTTGTCCGCGGCCGCGTATTCGGCTTCGGCCGCCTTGAGCCGCTCCTCGCCGGTCGAGCGTGACACTTCGGCCACGGGTGTCGCCTCGTCGGCCAGCACCGTGCAGCGCTCCGGCGTGATCTCGGCGAACCCGCCGCTCACGTAAAGCTGCGCCGTCGGCTTGCCACCCTCGTGCAGCGTGATCGTGCCGCCGCGTAGCAGCACGATCATCGGACTATGACCCGGCAGCACGCCGAGATCGCCCTCGGAGGCCGGGATGACGGCCATGTCGACCGGCTGCGACAGCAGCAGCCGGTCGGGAGCGACGATCTCGAGCAGCGTCGGCATGATCAGGCCGCGACCTTCAGGCTCTCGGCCTTCTTCACCGCGTCCTCGATGGTGCCGACCATGTAGAAGGCCGCTTCCGGCAGGTGGTCGTATTTGCCTTCGGTGATCTCCTTGAACGAGCGCACCGTGTCGGCGATCGGGACGAACAGGCCGGGCGTGCCGGTGAACACTTCGGCGACGTGGAACGGCTGCGACAGGAAGCGCTCGATACGGCGGGCGCGGCCGACGATCAGCTTGTCGTCTTCGGACAGCTCGTCCATGCCAAGAATCGCGATGATGTCCTGCAGGCTCTTGTAGGTTTGCAGCACGCGCTGGACTTCCCGCGCCACCTGGTAGTGCTCGTCGCCGACGATGCGGGGCTCGAGCGCGCGTGACGTGGAGTCGAGCGGGTCGACGGCCGGGTAGATGCCCTTTTCCGAAATCGCACGGCTCAGCGTGGTGGTGGCGTCGAGGTGGGCGAAGGAGGTGGCGGGCGCCGGGTCGGTGAGGTCGTCGGCGGGGACGTAGATGGCTTGCACCGAGGTGATGGAGCCCTTCTTGGTGCTGGTGATGCGCTCCTGCAGCGCGCCCATGTCGGTCGCCAGGGTCGGCTGATAGCCGACCGCGGAGGGGATGCGGCCGAGGAGGGCGGACACTTCGGCGCCGGCCTGGGTAAAGCGAAAGATGTTGTCGACGAAGAACAGCACGTCCTGGCCTTCCTCGTCGCGGAAGTATTCTGCCAGTGACAGGCCGGACAGGGCCACGCGCGCGCGGGCGCCCGGGGGCTCGTTCATCTGGCCGTAGACGAGCGCCACCTTGGAGCCCTCGGTGGTGTTGTCGCCGAGCTTGATCACGCCAGCGTCGATCATCTCGTGATACAGGTCATTGCCCTCGCGCGTGCGCTCGCCGACGCCGGCGAACACGGACACGCCGCCATGGCCCTTGGCGATGTTGTTGATCAGCTCCTGGATCAGGACGGTCTTGCCGACGCCGGCGCCGCCGAAGAGACCGATCTTGCCGCCCTTGAGGTAGGGCGCGAGCAGGTCGATCACCTTGATCCCGGTGACGAGGATCTCGGCCGACGTCGCTTGGTCCTCGAACGAAGGCGCTTGGCGGTGGATCGGATAGCTCATCGTGGCGCCGACCGGGCCGCGATCGTCGATCGGCTCGCCGATGACGTTGAGAATGCGGCCGAGCGTCGCTGGGCCCACGGGCATCATGATCGGGCTGCCGGTGTCGACCACTTCGGAGCCGCGGACCATGCCCTCGGTGGCGTCCATGGCGATGCAGCGGACGGTGCGCTCGCCGAGCTCCTGAGCGACTTCGAGCACCAGGGTGCGGTCGTGGTTCTTGGCGTGCAGCGCGTTCTGGATGAAGGGCAGCTCGCCCTCGAACTGGACGTCCACGACGGCGCCGAGCACCTGGGTAACGCGGCCTACGTTGTTCTTTGCCATGGGTGTTGGTTCCTTTTCAGCGCCGGCTCTTAGACCGCTTCCGCGCCGGAAATGATCTCGATCAGCTCGCGGGTGATGTTGGCCTGACGCGTGCGGTTATAGTTCAGGGTCAGCCGGTTGATCATCTCGCCGGCGTTGCGGGTGGCGTTGTCCATGGCGGCCATGCGGGCGCCCTGCTCGCCGGCGGCGCTCTCGATCAGCGCGCGGAATAGCTGGATGGCCATGTTGCGCGGCAACAGCGCGGCGAGGATGGTCTCCTCGTCGGGCTCGAACTCATACTGGGCGGCATTTTTGTCGGCCGGCTCCGTCGTGCTCTGGTCTATCGTCAGCGGGATTAGCTGGTTCTCGGTCGGGACCTGGTTGATGACGGAGACGAAGCGGTTGTAGACGACGGTGCAGACGTCGAACTCGCCCGCCATGGCCATCTGGGTGATCTTCTCGGCGACCTCGTTGACGTCGGAGAACTCGACCCGCTTCTTGCCGGCGAAGCTGTATTCGCCGACCAGGCGGCTGGCGTATTCGCGCCGCAGATAGTCGCGGCCCTTGCGCCCGACGGTCAGCACCTTGACCGTCTTGCCCTCGGCTTCGAGCCGCTGGATCGTCGAGCGGCCGGCGCGGCCGACGTTGGTGTTGAAGGCGCCGGCCAGGCCGCGGTCGGCGGTGACGACGACGAGCAGATGGACTTTGTCCTGCCCGGTGCCGACCAGCAGGCGCGGCGCCGTCGGCGAGCCGTGCGCGCTCTGCGCCAGCGCGGCCAGCATGCGCTGCATCCGCTCCGCGTAGGGGCGCGCGGCCTCGGCCTGGGTCTGCGCGCGCTTGAGCTTGCTCGCCGCCACCATCTTCATGGCCGAGGTAATCTTGCGGGTCGACTTGACGCTGTTGATGCGCCCGCGCAGCGCCTTCAGGCTTGCCATTAGCTGAAGTTCTTCGCAAACCCGTCGAGGAACTCGACCAGCGACTTCTCGACGTCGGGCTTCATCTCCCGCGCGTCGCGGATCGCGCTCAGCACGTCCGGCTTCTTGACCTTCAGCTCGCCCAGCATGCGGCGCTCGAACTCGTTGACCTTGCCGACCGGGATTTTGTCCAGGTAGCCCTTGGTGCCGGCGTAGATGCTGATCACCTGCTCCTCGACCGGCATCGGGCTATACTGCGGCTGCTTGAGCAGCTCGGTCAGCCGGGCGCCGCGGGCGAGCAGGTTCTGCGTCGAGGCGTCGAGGTCCGACGAGAACTGCGCGAACGCCGCCATCTCGCGATACTGCGCCAGCTCCAGCTTGATCGACCCGGCGACCTTCTTCATCGCCTTGATCTGCGCCGACGACCCCACCCGCGAGACCGAAAGGCCGACGTTGACCGCCGGCCGGATGCCGCGGAAGAACAGTTCGGTCTCGAGGAAGATCTGGCCGTCGGTGATCGAGATCACGTTGGTCGGGATGTAGGCGGACACGTCGCCGGCCTGCGTCTCGATGATCGGCAGCGCGGTGAGCGACCCCGAGCCCATCTCCTTGGACATCTTGGCCGCGCGCTCGAGCAGGCGGGAGTGCAGGTAGAACACGTCGCCCGGATAGGCCTCGCGACCGGGTGGACGGCGCAGCAGCAGAGACATCTGGCGATACGCGACGGCCTGCTTGGACAAGTCGTCGTAGCAGATCATGGCGTGCATGCCGTTGTCGCGGAAGAACTCGCCCATGGCGCAGCCGGTGTAGGGAGCGAGGAACTGCATCGGCGCCGGGTCGGAGGCGGTGGCGGCGACGACGATGGAGTATTCCATCGCGCCGTTCTCCTCGAGCGTGCGCACGAGCTGGGCGACGGTCGAGCGCTTCTGGCCGATGGCGACGTAGATGCAGTAGAGCTTCTTGTCCTCGTCGGTGCCGATATTGATGTTCTTCTGGTTGATGATCGCGTCGAGCACGACGGCGGTCTTGCCGGTCTGGCGGTCGCCGATGACCAGCTCGCGCTGGCCGCGGCCGATCGGGATCAGCGCGTCGATCGCCTTGAGGCCGGTCTGCATCGGCTCGTGCACCGACTCGCGCGCGATGATGCCCGGCGCCTTCACCTCGACGCGGGTCATCTTGACGTCGGCCAGCGGGCCTTTGCCGTCGATCGGGTTGCCGAGCGCGTCGACGACCCGGCCGAGCAGGCCCTTGCCGACCGGCACGTCGACGATGTCGTTGGTCCGGGTGACGGTGTCGCCCTCGCGGATGCGGGTGTCGTCGCCGAACACCACGATGCCGACGTTGTCGGTCTCGAGGTTGAGCGCCATGCCCTTGACGCCGGCGGACGGGAACTCGACCAACTCGCCGGCCATCACGTTCTGCAGGCCGAACACGCGGGCGATGCCGTCGCCGACCGAGAGCACCTGGCCGGTCTCGGCGACGTTCTGCTCGGTGTCGAACGAGGCGATCTGCTTCTTGAGGATGTCCGAGATTTCGGCGGGACGGATTTCCATTTAGGCGGCACCCTTCATAGCGTACTGCAAGCGTTGCAGGCGGGACTTCAAGCTGCTGTCGTAGAGCCGCGCGCCGATGCGCACGACGAGGCCGCCGAGCAGGCTCGGCTCGACCGATTCTTCGATGTTGACGGAGCCGTAGCCCGCCTCGATCAGGCGCGCACGAAGCTGCTCGCGCTGCACGTCGGAAAGCTTGTGGGCGGACTGCACGTGCGCGACGACGCCGCCGCGCTTGGCCGCTACGAGGGCTGCGAACACGCTCACGATCTGGCGCAATGACGACAGCCGTCGGTTGTTGGCGACCACGCCCACGGTATCGCGCACCAGCTTGCCGAAGCCTTGCTGCTCGAGTACGGCGTTGGCCGCGGCGCGCGCCTGGGTCACGTCGATCAACGGGCTGGATAGCAGGCGACGGAACTCCGGGCTCTCGTCGATGAGCTTGCCGAGGCTTTCCATCTGCGAGACGGCCTCGTCCAGCGCGCCGGTCTCGTCGGCTTGCGCGTACAGGGCGGTCGCATATCGGTCGGCGACGCCGCCGGTGGTCGTGGTGCCAGAGGCCACGCGAAAGTCCTATTCAGATGGGTCGGACCGGCCGCAAGGCCGCCGGCGCGCCTCTAGCATGGGGTCCGCACTTGGGCAACATGGTGTCACGTTTCTCAAATCCTGGGCGCCTCCTCGAACCGGTCCGCGAGCAGGCGATCGAGCAGGCGCACGCCCCAGCCGGTCGGGCCCGAGGCGTGGCGATCGTCCGCGTTCTCGCGCGATTCGACGCCGGCGATGTCGAGATGCGCCCACGGCGTGTCCCCCACGTAGCTGCGCAGGAATTCGGCGGCGTGGCACGCATCCGGCTGGCGCGAGGCCTCGCTGCAATGCCGCAGATCGGCGATGTCGGATCGCAGCGTCTCGCGGTAGCCCTCGCCGAGCGGCATCCGCCAGCACAGCTCGCCCACCGCCGCGCCGGACGCGGCCACGTGGGCGGCCAGCGCGTCGTCGGTCGAGAACAGCCCGGCCATGTGGTGACCGAGCGCGGTCACGATGCTGCCGGTCAATGTGGCGAGGTCCACGATCGCCCGCGGACGCAGGTTGTGCCGCGCCCACAGCAGCGCGTCGGCGAGCACGAGGCGGCCTTCGGCGTCGGTGTCGACCACCTCGACCGTGCTGCCGTCCATCAATCGCAGCACGTCGCTCGGGCGATAGCTGGCGGCGCCGATCATGTTCTCGGCCAGCGCGACGACGGCGACGGCGGGCGCGGGCGAGCGGCGGCGGGCGGCGGCGAGCAGGGCGCCGGCGCAGGCGGCAGCGCCGGCCATGTCGGCCCGCATCTCCCACATACCCTGGCCGGGCTTGAGGCAGACGCCGCCGGTGTCGAACGTGATGCCCTTGCCGATGAGGGCCACCGGCTGCACGTCGAGCGAACCGCGCCAGCTCAGGATCGCCAGGCATGGCGCGTTGGCGGAGCCGTTGCCGACCGCGAGGATCCCGCCCAGCCCCTGCCCGCGCAGTGCTGCGGCATCCAGCACGTCGACGTCGACGCCGTAGGGCTCGAGCGTCTTGAGCAATTCGGCCAGCGCCATCGGGGTCTTCATGTTGGAGGGGGTGGCGACCAGGTCGCGGGCGAACAGGGCGCCGGCGATGCCGGGTTCGATGCGGGCCCAGGCGGCCTCGGCCTTCTTGACGCTGTCGACCAGGATGTCGATGCGCTCGATGCGGCAGCGGTCGGGCGCGTAGTGCGGCGGCGCCGGCCGGGTCATGAAGCGATGGTAGCGCCAGGCGCGGAGCACGGCGCCGGCGGCCAGACCAGCGGCCTCGTCCGGCGGCAGCGCGCGGGCGTCGAGCGCGATGTGGTTGAGGTCGAGCAGGCGGGAGACGGCGAGCGCGCCGGCGGCTTCGACGTCGCGCCGGTCGCCCATGCCGAGCAGCAGCACGCGCCGCTTCTTGCCGCCGACCTCGGCGACCTCGCCCTCGCGCCCGGTGAACCCGGCCGCCGCGGCCCGGTGCTTGTTCGGCGGCTCGGCCCCCCGCGGCACTGGGACGGCGCGGACGGCAGCGTCCGATTTCTCGAGAAAGTGGACCGTCACGCTTCGAAATGCTCGGCGATGAGGCGGTCGCACAGGCGCAGGCCGAACGCGGTGGCGCCCTTCGGGACGGTCGGTGCGTCCTTGCTGCTCCAGGCGGTGCCGGCGATGTCGAGGTGCGCCCAGGGGCCGCGGACGAAGCGTTGGATGAACTGGGCGGCGATGATCGAGCCGCCGGGCCGGCCGCCGATGTTCTTCATGTCGGCGATGTCGGATTTCAGCATCTTGTCGTAGGCCTCGCCGAGCGGCATCCGCCAGCAAGCTTCGCCGGTCGCCTTGCCGGCCGCGATCAGGCGGGCGGCGAGGGTTTCGTCGTTGCTGAACAGGCCGGCGAACTCGTGGCCGAGGCTGACGATGATGCCGCCGGTGAGCGTGGCCATGTTGACGGTGAGCGCGGGCTGGAACTTGTCCTGCGCATACCAGATCGCGTCGGCGAGCAGCAGGCGGCCCTCGGCGTCGGTGTTGAGCACCTCGATGGTCTGGCCGGAGAGGCTTTTGATGACGTCGCCGGGCCGCAGCGCGTTACCGCTGGGCATGTTCTCGGACAGGCCGACGACGCCGACGACGTTGGCGCGGGCTTTTCGGCGGGCGATCGTGGCCATGACGCCGACGACGGCGCCGGCGCCGGCCATGTCCCATTTCATGTCGCCCATGTTGGCGCCGGGCTTGAGGCTGATGCCGCCGGTGTCGAAGGTGACGCCCTTGCCGACGAAGCAGACCGGGGCCGCGCCCTCGGCGCCGCCGTTCCAGCTCATGGTGACGATGCGGGGCGGCTGCGCGCTGCCCTGCGAGATGGCGATCAGCGCGCCGAAGCCGAGCTGCTCGAGCTGTTCGAGCTCCAGCACCTCGACCTCGAGGCCGAGCTCGGACAGCGCCCGGCAGCGATCGGCCATCTCGGCCGGGTAGAGCACGTTGGGCGGCTCGGTGATCAGATCGCGGGCGAGCTTGGTGCCGTAGGCGACCGCTTCGAGCGCGGGCCAGGCGGCGCGGGCGGCGTCGGCGTCGTCGGAGAGGACGGTCAGGGCGCCGAGCTTGGGCTTGGCGCCCTCGCCTTCCTTGGTGCGATAGAGGTCGAACCGGTAGTGTCGCAGCACGGCGCCGAGAGCGGCGTGGCCGGCGTGTTCGGGCGGCATACGGTCGGCGGCGATGGCGGCCGTGCGCTCGCCCGAGAATGCCGCGGCCGCGATGCCGCCGGCTTCCTCCATCCCGCGCGGCGTGTGCTCCGCCTCCTTGCCAAGCCCGACCAGCAGCACCCGGGACAGCCCGGCGCCGGGCGCCAGGATCATGCACGTCGACCCCTTCTTGCCGGTGAACTCCGCCGTGGTTGCGGCACGGACCAGCGTCCCGCTGCAAGCCTCGTCGACAGCGTGCCACAGCCCGGCCGGCGACGCCCCCTCCAGCACCAGGATCGCCAGCGCGCCATCCTTCGGCAAGGCAGCGGGCGCGAACGCGATTTCGAGGCTGGGCGTCGACGAAGGAAGGCTGGGCGTCGACGAAGGAAGGCTGGGCGTCGACGAAGGAAGGCTGGGCGTCGACGAAGGAAGGCTGGGCGTCGAACTGGGCGTCGAGGAAGGAGAGAGCATGAGACCTCTTCAGGGAACCAGCCGGCGACCATAGCCAGCGGTTCGCGGCGCGGCTACACCGGGGGGATGGACGATACGGCTCTGCTGGAACTCGCCGCGGACCTCGCCTATCGGGCGGGACAGGTGATCATGGCGGTTCGCGCGCGCGGGTTCGAGACCATGCGAAAGGCCGACCACAGCCCGGTCACGGAGGCCGACCACGCCGCCGAAGCGCTGATCGTGCAGGGCTTGCGGGCCGCGGTGCCGGGTATCCCGGTCATCGCCGAGGAGGAGATCGAGGCCGGATTGGCGCCCGATGGCGGGCGCGAATACTGGCTGGTCGATCCGCTCGACGGGACGCGCGAATATGCCGCTGGGCGCGACGAATTCACCGTCAATATCGGCCTGGTGCGCGACGGCCTGGCCGTGCTCGGCGCGGTCGACGTGCCGGCATACGGCGAGCTGTTCGCGGGCGCGCTGCCCGGGACCGCGTGGAAGCAGACGCGGGGCGGGCGCGTGGCGATCGCCGCGCGCGCACCGCCCGAGGCCGGCGTGGACGTGTTCGCCAGCCGGCATTACGCGGCCGATCCGCGGCTCGACAGCTTCCTTCAGGGCCGCCGCGTGGCCTCGGTCAGCCATATCGGCTCGGCGCTGAAGATCGTGCGCCTGGCCGAGGGCGCGGGCGACCTGTATCCGCGCTTTGGGCGCACGATGGAGTGGGACACGGCCGCGCCACAGGCGGTGCTGGAGGCCGCCGGCGGGGGGCTGCATACGCTCAAGGGCGCGCCGTTGCGCTACGGCAAGCCGGGCTGGGCCAACCCGCCGTTCGTGTGCATGGGACGCGGTCACGGGTGAGCGCCGGCTTCGTGACCGAGCGTCTCGCGGGTGCGGTGGGGGTGGCGCGCGCGGCCGTGCTGCTGCGAGAGGGCAAGCTGGTCGCGTTCGGGACCGAGACGGTCTACGGGCTCGGCGCCGATGCGACGCGGCCGGACGCGGTCGCCGCGATCTTCGCCGCCAAGGGCCGGCCGCACTTCAATCCGCTGATCTGCCACTATGCCGACGCCGAGGCCGCGTTCGCGGACGTGGTGGCCGACGCAACGGCGCGGCTGCTGGCGGCGCGGTTCTGGCCGGGGCCGCTGACGCTCGTGTTGCCGCGCCGGGTGACGTGCCGGGTCGCGTTGCTGGCGGGCGCCGGGCTGGAGACGCTGGCGGTGCGGGTGCCGGCGGCGGGGCAGGACTTGTTGCGCGCGTTTGGCGGTGCGGTGGCCGCCCCCTCGGCCAATCGGTCGGGGCAGGTGTCGCCGACATCGGCCGAGCATGTGTTGGCCGGGTTGTCGGGGCGGATTGCGGCGGTGCTGGATGGCGGCCCGTGTCCGGTGGGGGTGGAGAGCACGGTGCTCGATTTGTCGGCGGGGCGGGGGTTCCTCTTGCGCCAGGGCGGGGTGCCGGAGGAGGCGATCGTGGACGCGATCGGGCCGGTCGGGCGCGGCATCACGCCGGGGCAGGCGGAGACGACGCGGAATTTGCGCTCGCCGGGCCTGCTGGTGTCGCATTACGCGCCCGGGCTGCCGGTGCGGCTGGGGGCGACCGAGGCGGCCGATGACGAGGCGGCGCTGGCGTTCGGGGCGTTGCCGTCGGGCGGCGCGGCGCGGTTCCAGTTGAGCGGCGGCGAGGATCTGGCGGAGGCGGCGTCGCGCCTGTTTGAGGGCTTGCGCTGGTTGGATCGCGCGGGACTGCGCGGGATCGCCGCCGGGCCGGTGCCGGACCGGGGCCTCGGCCGCGCCATCAACGATCGGCTGCAACGCGCCGCCGCACCCCGCGAGGGACCGAGATGACCGACATCACCGACCTGTCCGCCGAGCAGCTCACGGCCTCCTACGCGCGGGGCACGCTGAGCCCGGTGGAGGCGCTGCAGGCCGTCACCGAGCGGATCGCGCGCGACAATCCGCGCATCAACGCGTTCGCCGTGCTCGACCCGCGCGCGCTGGCCGCGGCCGGCGAGAGCGCCCAGCGCTGGCGCGGCGGCCGCCCGCTCGGCCCGCTCGACGGCGTGCCCTGCACGATCAAGGATCTGGTCGACATCGCCGGCCTGCCGACCCGGCGCGGCAGCCGCACCACCAGCCCGGCGCCGGCCCGCGACGACGCGCCGCTGGTGCTGAGCCTGAAGGCGGCCGGCGCGGTGATCGTCGGCAAGACGACGACGACCGAGTTCGGCTGGAAATCGCCCGGCGACTGCCCGCTGCACGGCATCACGCGCAATCCGCGCAACACCGAGTATACGCCGGGCGGATCGTCGGCGGGCGCGGCGGCGGCGGCGGCGGCGGGGTTCGGGCCGCTGCATGTGGGCACGGATGCGGGCGGCAGCGTCCGGATTCCGGCGGCGTGGTGCGGCGTCGTCGGGCTCAAGCCGACTTTTGGGAGAGTGCCGCAGTGCCCGCTGGGGGCGTTCGCGGGGGTGGCGGTGGCGGGCCCGATCACGCGGAACGTGCGGGATGCGGCGCTGATGCTGTCGGCGCTGGCGATTTGGGACGGGCGGGATCCGCATTGCTTCCCGCAACCGCCGCGGGATTGGCGGGACGGGATCGAGGAGGGGGTGGTCGGTTTGCGCGTCGGCGTGTTGCGGCGGCCGGGCTTCGAGGCGGCGGCGGATGCCGACGCGGTGGCGGGCGTCGAGGAGGCGGCGCGGCTGCTCGATATCGAGGGGGCGGAGGTGGAGGCGGTGGATCCGGAGCTGCCGGATGCGAGCGCGTTGTTCGCGCAGCTCTGGAGCACGGCGTTGAAGCTGGTGGTGGCGAATACCGAGGAGGCGCAGCGGGGGCTGCTCGATCCGGGGCTGCTCGAGGTG
>JAABUX010001268.1_pt1 | contig 38693 bp, 28 predicted proteins | sample 5561851 | NCBI WGS metagenome assembly JAABUX01 (sample SAMN10711883, study PRJNA513361) | rock metagenome | isolation source: Antarctica rocks | place: Antarctica: Victoria Land, Richard Nunatak red sandstone | collected 2016-01-03 | reverse complement strand
CGCGCGCGCCGTGCAGCTTCGCCAGCCAGCCATGCCGGGCCAGCCGGTGGGTGAAGTCGATGTCCTCGGACCAGGCATACAGCGGCAGCCGCTCGTCGAACCGCAGCCCGTTCTGGCGCACCGTGTCCAGACGGACGGCCATGTTGCAGCCATAGCCGTGCGGCGCCCGCTCCAGCCCGGCAGCGGCGGCGTCCGGGTCCTCGGCGATCAGGGCACGGCCGGCGGCGACGGACAGCCCGGGGCCACGCGCGTCATCGGCGATGGCGATGCCGGTGGTGCCCACCAGGTCCGCATGGCCCGCGAAGGCTGCAACCGTCGCGGCGACATAGCCTGGAGCCATCAGGAAGTCGTCGTCCAGGAACAGCAGCACCTCGCAATCCCCGGTGCGGTCCAGGATCGCGTTGCGTTGCCGGGGCAGGCCGGCAGGGGCCAAGAACGTCTCGAGGTAGTCCGGCGGCCCGTCCGGCAATCCCTGGATGTCCGCCGGCTCGGCGCCGCAGATCAGGATGCGGTCGGGCGCCAGCGTCTGCGCCCGGACCTCCGTCAGCATCTCGGCCAGCACGGCGGCCCGTCCGCGGGTGGCGATGCCGATGGCTACGCGCAGAGGGGCTAGGCGCATAGGCGTGGGGGGCGGCTGGATCATTGCGGAGCTAATACTTGATGCCGCGAGCGCGGGCCACATCAAAAGGCAGTTTGGACTTGGTGCGAAAACGGACCCGCAACGTGGTGGAATGGCGCAACCACCGCACCTTTCTCATGCGGGCAGGGCCAGATGGGGGAAGTTAGGGAAGCCTGACCTGGCCGGGGAAGGAGCGGAACCGAGTGCCCGACACGGCGAGGATTGGCTCTTGCGGCCTTTCTCACCCCAGCCAGAGGGGGAGGAAGCAGTTGGCCAAACCTTCAGCGCGACCGTGCAACCGATGCGGTATTGAATAGTTTCCAGCCTCAATGATGTTCCAATCCGTACAAGCTCAACTGAAATTGTTTTACTGGATCAAGGTCGCAGCAGGGTTATCTTCTCAAAATATGCCATACTCCTGGCGTGTCCTGGTCCTCTATCCCGCCCCTGCCGGCGTCCACCTCCGCCGAAATGCCGGACAACGCAAGCCATCCGCTGTTTCCGGCGGCGCCCCGCCCTGACCAGGCCGTGGCGCACCCAGCCTGGCAGGCTGCATTGGCCGGAATCGAGGGCGGCCTCGGCAAGGCCGGCCTGATCGCCATCATTGGGACGCCGGGAACCGGCAAGACGCTGCTTCTGCATGCCGTGGCGGAACGGGTGCTCGCGTCGGGCGGGGTGGCGGCGCTGTTCCAGCCGGCGCCAGTGCCGGGCAGCCGCAGGCCGGATGTCGTGCTGATCGACGACGCGGGCCGGCTGACCGCTTCCATGCTCAAGGCGCTGGCGCAGCAGGGACGGCCCGTGGTGGTAGTTGGCGGTCCGGACCTGGCAGCGCGGTTGCGCGGCGCGGGGGTCCCGGCGACCGTCGTCACGCTTGGGCCGCTTGCGCCGGATGATGCGGTGGCGTTCCTCAAGGCCCAACTCGCGTCGGCGGAGCGGCCCGTGGACTTGATCCAGCCTGCCGCCCTGATGCAGCTCGTGCAGCGGTCGCAGGGCGTTCCGCGCAACTTGCAGATGCTGGCCGGGTTGTCCGTCTTCGTGGCGCGGCTGGCCGACGCCCCCCAGGTAATGCCGGCGCATGTCGAGCAGGCGGCGCTGATCCAGACCGGAACCGAACCCGGCGACGATGACCTAGATGGCGATGAGGATGGCCCGGCCCTCCCCGTGCCCGCCCAGTCGCCCTCCGCCAAATCCCTGGCCGCCAAACCCTTGGCTGCAAAGCCCCTCGTGGCGAAGCCATTGGCCGCCCAGCCCACCCTTGCTCAAACTCTGCTGGCAGGGCTGCCGGCAGCGTCAGCCAATGCTGGCCCCGGCATCACCGTTTGGACGCTGGCAGCCCTCGCGTTGGGCGCACTGGCCGCTGGCGCAGGGGTCGGCTGGCTGTTGATCCCCTATGTGTCACCACGGCCGCTAGCCCTTAGTGCGCCCGGGTCTGCAATGGAACGGGCGGCCTCCTCCCGTGTGGCCGGCCCGCAGCCGGCCACGCCGCACGTCCAATCTGGCCCTGCAGCGTCCCCCTCCAGGGCTGCCGCGGTTTCCCTGGGCGCCCCTTCGCCTGCTTCGCCACGACCGGCCGCCCCGGCGGTGGTTGCCGAGGCCCCTGCAGCGCAGCCCTTGCAGACACAGCGACTTCCTCAACCCGCACCAGGGCAGCCTGCTCCGCCGCCGGCCGTTGCGGCGTCAGATCTGCCGCCTGACCCTGGTGCGCCAAAGCAGCCCCTGGCCCTGGTGGCCGCCGCGCCGCAGCCCGTGCCGCCCGCTGCCCTGGAACCGCTGCCTGCTCCGCCGCAGCAAGCCCCGTTGCAGCAAGCCCTTGCCGCGCCCGTGCCGGCCGCATCGCCACTAGCCCTGCCCGGACCTCGGCCGCCTACGTCGCCGGCAGAGGCTGCGCCGCAACTTGGCCTGACGCCGGCAAGCTCCGCACCGCCGGCAACCCCCTTACCGCCTCCGCAGCCGGTCCGGCCAGCCGCACTCCAGACGCTGCCGCTTCCTCCAGCGGCGGCGCTCCACGTCGTCGTCCTCTACGACGCCGGCACCGCGGACGCCGGCGCGCAGGCGGACAGCCTGGCGGAGGAGTTGGGCCGGCGCGGCTACCCGGTGCCGCTGCCTGAGCCGGGAGCGGTCCGCGGCGAGCCTGCCGTATCCTACGTTTTTGCCGAGGACGCGTCCGCTGCAACCGCGCTGGCGCACGCCATCGGTGTCGAGGCCACCCAGGTCCGCGTCGCCGCCGACCCACGGCCCGGCACCATCCGCGTGGCGGTCACCCCCGCCGCGGCAGGGCGTACCGTCGTCAATCTCCAACCAACGGGAAGCAGAAGATGATCCGTCGCCTTTCATCCCCGGCCGCAGGGCTGCTCGCCCTGCTCGCCACCGCCAGCCCCTTGGCAGCGCAGACGACCCTGGGGCAAGAAGCCCAGGCCGAGGCTCCGAAGTCGCTCGTGCTCTACTTCGGCCCCGGTAGCACGGCCATCCGGCCCAATGACGTTACCTTGCTCGATCAGGCCGCCCGCCTCTACCGGGACGGGCACCCGATCATCATGGTGCTGACCGGCGGCACCGACGCGGTCGGCTCGCCGGAGGTAAACCTCCGCATCTCGCAGGCACGCACAGCCGCCGTGCTGCACGGCCTGGTGTCCCGCGGCATCCCGGCCGAGCGGTTCCAACTGCTGGCCAAGGGCGAGTCCGAGCCGGCTGTCCCTGCACCGGCCGGCGTGGCGGAGGCGCAGAATCGCCGGGTGGAGATCCGGTGGCGGTAGGGCTGGTGTCGTCAAGGCCGGTATCGTTGAAGCGCGTGGCAGTGCACGGCCAGGCGCACTGCCGGGCGCCTTTCCGGGCATGGCTCGGCGCCATGGCACTGGCGGGGCTGCTCGGCGCCCGGCCGGCCCTGGCCGGCGGCGAGGACGGCTGGGCGGCCTACGACGCCGAGCACTACGCCGATGCCGTCCGGCTTTGGCAGCCGGAGGCGGAGGCCGGGGACCTGGCGGCGCAGTTCGGCCTAGGCATCGCCTACGACCTCGGCCAGGGCGTGCCAGCAAGCTCCATCACGGCTTGCGCCTGGTACAGCCGTGCCGGGAGTGCCGGGCATGTGCTGGCAGCCTTCAACACGGCCATCATGCATGACAGCGGACGATGCGGCGGCCCACGCCGGGCCGATTTGGCCGCGCTGTGGTATGCCAAGGCAGCGGCGGCCGGCCATCCCCGCGCGCAGTTCAACATCGCGCAGCTCTACAGCAGCGGGGACGGCGTGCCCCGCAATCCCGACATGGCCGCAGCCTGGTTCCGTGCCGCCGCAGCCAACGGCATCACCGCCGCGGGAGGCCGCGACCTGCCGCGGTCAAGGACCTCCTCCAACCGGCCGCTGCTCCCGGTCGCGCCGGCTGCCACGGACGGCATCCCTCCCGTTGCGGGCGGCCCTGCGGTGCTGGTCTGGACCGCCCCGGCGCAACCAAGCCGGGTCCGCTTCTTCATCGAGCTGGCGGCCCTGCAACCGGATGGTCCGCATGAGGTGCTGGCCGAGTACGTGGACCAGTCCGCCGTGCAGGTCCGGCTCCCCGCCGGGGACACCAGCTTCGCCTGGCGCGTGATGACCGTTGGGGTGGACTCCTCCCACTACGCCATGGCCCCCTGGCAACGGCTGGAGGCCCGGCCATGACCGCGTCCCCCCGCGTGTTGCTGGCCGCTGCGCTCCTGGTGTCCGCCGCGCCGGCCTGGGCATCATCCGCTGCGCCGCCGGACCCGAACGGCTGCCTTGCCGCCATTCAGGCCGCCGAGGGGACCAGCCACGTGCCGCCGGGCCTGCTCGGCTCCATCGCGATGGTCGAGAGCGGGCGGATCGATCCGCGCACCGGCCGCCCGGCCCCCTGGCCGTGGACCATCAACGTCGCCGGCGCCGGCTTCTTCTTTCAATCCAAGCCGGAAGCGATCGCCGCCGTCGAGGCTGCCCGCGCCACGGGGGTCCGCTCCATCGATGTCGGGTGCATGCAGGTCAACCTGATGCACCACCCCGACGCCTTCGCCACCCTCGACCAGGCGTTCGACCCGAAGGCCAATGCGGCCTATGCGGCGGGCTTCCTGACCCGGCTGTTCCAGCAGGCGGGATCGTGGCCGGAGGCTGCTGCGTCCTATCACTCGGCGACGCCGGGCCTGCGGGAGGACTACCAACGCCGGGTGCTGCTGGGCTGGGCCGGCGGGGCCCGCTACGGCGGCGTCCTCGCCATGGTCACCGCCAAGCCTGCCATCGACCCGCAAGGCCACTATACCCCGGCGTTCCGCGCCCAACTGGCCGAGAACGCCTCGGATCACGCGGCCTGGGTGCGGATGGGCCTAGTCCCCGCAGGTGTGTCCCCTGCTGTTGCATCCCCCGCTGGTGCGTCCAACGTCAGCCGGGGCGTGGTGGCCAGCCGGGGCGGGGCCGCCGCCCCCCGCAGCCACATCCGCCTCGCCAGCCTCGCGCGCCTTGGCCGTGCGAGTGACTGAGCAAGAGGTGGCTGAACACGCGCCTGATAACGGGCTTGAGCAGGGAGCCGCACCAGACGCCGCAACGCTGAAGCAGCGCTCGGTCCGTGGCGCCGCGGCCACGATGGTGTCGCAGGGCATCCGGATCGTGCTGCAGTTCGGGTCGCAGATCGCGCTGGCCCGGCTGCTGCTGCCCGGCGAGGTCGGGCTGGTGGCACTGGTCGGCCCGCTGCTCGGCTTTGTCGCCATCTTCACCGAGCTAGGGCTGACCCAGGCGACGGTGCAGCGGGAGAGCATCACCCAATCGGAGCTGTCGGGGCTGTTCTGGATCAGCACCACTATCGGCGCCGTGCTGGCCGGGGTGATGTGCGCGATGGCGCCCTTGGCGGCGGCGTTCTACCACGAGCCGCGGCTGACCCCGGTCGCGATGGCGCTGGCCGGGCTGCTGGTGCTGGCCGGCATGGCGGCGCAGCCCATCGCCGTGATGAACCGCAACATGCGGTTCGTGCCGCTGGCGGTGCTCGACATCGGCTGCAGCGTGGCGTCCGCCGTGGTGGGGATCGGGGCGGCGTGGGCGGGCATGGGCTACTGGTCCCTGGTGCTGATGCAGGCGGCGAACGGGGTCGCCATCCTGGTGTTCGCCTGGACGCTGTCCGGCTGGCGGCCCTCTGCCCCGCGCTGGGACCCCGGCGTGGCGGCGCTGCTGCGGTTCGGCGGGCACATGACGGCGTTCAACCTCGTCAGCTTCGCCGGGTCCAACCTGGACAGCATCCTGATCGGCCGGCTGCGCGGCAACGTCTCGCTCGGCTTGTACGACCGGGCGTTCAAGCTGGTGGCCGCGCCGATTTGGACGCTCAGCATCCCGATCGCCCGGGTGGCGGTGTCGCTGCTGTCCCGCTTGCAGACCGCGCCGGACCGCTACCGCCATGCCTACCTGCAGATGCTGCAGGTGCTGCTTCTGGTCACGCTGCCGGCAGTGGCGTTCACGGCGGTCGCGGCCGGGACGGTGGTGCCCTTCCTGCTCGGCCCCGCCTGGGCAGAGGCCGCGCCCATCGTCGCCTGGCTGGCAGTGGCGACTGGGTTCGCGCCACTCAGCATCTCCGCCTCCTGGCTGTTCGTGAGCCAGGGTCGGGGAGGCGAGCAGACCGGCTATGCCGTCGCCCGGACGGCGCTTTCGATCACTGCGCTGCTGTGCGGCCTGCCATGGGGCGTGGTGGGCGTCGCCCAAGCCTACGCGGCGTTCGGTCTGGTCGTGCATGGCGTGCCGCTGTGGGGCGCAACCCGGCGTGGGCCGGTGGCGCTGGCGGATGCGGCGGCAGCCTGCGCGCCGCTGGCCGTCGCCGCCGCCGTCGCTGCGCTGGCAGTGCGCCTGGCGGAGCAGGAGATGCAGTTGCACGGCATCCCGCCCTGGGCGCAGCTCCTGCTCGGCGCTGCGGCGGCCTATACCGCATTTGGCGCGGCGCTGATGACCATGCCCGGCGGCGCACGCCTGCTGCGCGGGGCCTGGGCGCTGCGGTCCGCCGTGCGCGCTGCCCCGGCTGCAGGCTGAACGGGGTCAAGCGATGACGCGGGCAGGATGGCACGGGTTCATAGGGTAGGCCGGACTCAGCGGGCTTGGCCGATCGAGCGAGGACCGCGGCGACCATGCAGCCCATGGCGCCTAGTGGAAATGCGGCACCTGCTCCGGACGGACTGCCAGCCACCGGGTCTCCCGCACCATCACCGCCTTGAGCACATCGAGCACCTTGGAGCCGGCACCGGACTGACCGGAGAGAGCGCCGGCCAGGGTACTAGCCCCTAGCAGGTTGGCCTCAGCATCCCCGCCAGTGAAGGCCATAGACCAGTCCGGAAACGCCCGCTCGGTGATCGGCCCGGCTTCGAGCAGGATCACGTCATTGTGGCGGTCGTCGCACTGGATGCGTTCGAACGTCGCCTCGACTGCCGCGGACAGCCCTTCAAGCACCTGGGCGAAGCAGCCCGTGCTGAACAGCAACCCGCCGCTAATGCCTGCCCGGGCATTGTTCTCGCGGGACGCCGCAAGGATGGTCGTGATCTGGGCAGCCACCGCGGCAGCATCGCCCGGGATGCGGTTCCGGCTGCAATAGAGCACGCGGTAGAGCTTGGTCATCACTGGTATTCCTGTCTCATGCGGTGAAGGTAGGGGTGGGCGTCATCCGGTTGCTGCACGTCTCGATCAGCCCGGCCACTTGGTCGGCGGGCACCGGCCGGCTGTACAGGTAGCCCTGCACCGACGTGCAGCCCTCGGTGCGGATACGGTCGAGCTGGTCCGTGGTCTCGACGCCCTCGGCGATGGTGGCCATGCCAAGGCTGACCCCCAGCGCCGTGATGGCGCGGATGATCGCGTTCTGCCCGGCGGTGTCGCCGCGGTCCTTCACGAAGGAGCGGTCGATCTTGATCTTGTCGAACGGGAAGCTGTGCAACTGGCTAAGCGAGGAGTAGCCGGTGCCGAAGTCGTCCATTGCCACCCGCACCTCCATTGCGCGCAGGCGGTGCAGCGCCTGCAGCACCACGGCCTCGTTGCGCAGCAGCACGCTTTCGGTGATCTCGACCTCCAACCGTCGCCCCGGCAACCCGGCGTGCGCCAGCGACCTGCTCACCATGCCCAGCAGGCGGGCCGGGTCGGCAAACTGGTGCGGGGACACGTTCACCGCGACGGACACTTCCCCGGGCCAGCCTGCCGCCTCGCAGCAGGCTTCCTGAAGCACCCATTCGCCGAGCTGGACGATCAGGCCGATCTCCTCCGCCAGGGGGATGAAGTCTGCGGGGGAAACCAGGCCGCGTTCCGGATGGCGCCAGCGCAGCAGCGCCTCGAAGCCCACAACCTTGTCGGCTTCCAGGTCGATCTGCGGCTGGTAGTACAGCTCGAACTGCTGCAGGGCCATCGCCTTGCGCAGGTCGATCTCCAGCGTCCGCCGGGCCAGCGCGCGGGTGTCCATCTCCGGCTGGAAGAAGCTGGCGGTGCCGCGGCCCGAGTTCTTGGCGTGGTACAGCGCAAGGTCGGCGGCGCGCATCAACTGCGCCTCCTCGCTCCCGGAGGCGTACGCCACGCCGACGCTGGCGCCGATATTCACCTGATGACCGTCCACCAGGTAAGGGCGGCCGATCATGTCCACGACGCGCTGCGCCAGGGCAGCCAGGCTCGCCGGTTCCGGCGGGGATGACACCATCACGATGAACTCGTCACCGCCCAACCGCGCGATCAGGTCGCCGGGGCGGAGCGCCGATCGCAGCCGCTTCGCGACCAGGCGGAGCAGCCCGTCGCCGACGGGATGGCCCAGGGTATCGTTCACGGCCTTGAACCGGTCGAGGTCAACCAGCATGACGGCCGGCCCGGTCCAGGGGTCGGCAGGCCCGTCTGCTGGCTGCTCCAGCGCGGCCACCAGACGACGCTGGAACAACTGCCGGTTCGGCAGCCCGGTCAGCGGGTCGTTCATCATCGCTTCGGCGGTGGTCGCATCGGCGGCCAGCCGAGCTGTGACCTCCTCGAACGAGGCCATCCAGGTGCCGTCCTCCAGCCCGAGCAGTTGCACGGCGAAGCGGCGGGACGCCAATCCTGGCAGCGTCAGGGTGGTCCGCTGTTCGTTGCCGGCAGCCACCATAGCCAGGCAGGCATCACGCAGGCACAGCACCGCAGGCTGGTCCAGCACGCCGCCCAAGGTGAGTACGTCGGCCATCGAATCGATCCTGCCGGGCAGGAGCGGCTTGACCCCGAGGGTAGCCGCCAGCCGGGCGTTCATGGATAGGACCTGAAGCCTGCCGTCGAAGGTCAGCAGGCCGAGTGGTGCGCCATTCAGGGTCGCGCGGAGGTGGGCAGCTTCAGCGTGCAGCCGAGAAGCGCTGTGCCCTGCTTCGGCGCTTAACATGTACTGGTGTGTATCCACGCCCTTTGCCCCCATAGCACCTGACAAGCCGGAACGAACTTGGCAGCTCGGACCTGCGACTGCTGTGCTCAGGTTGCCGCATGAAGGTTGCGATCAGGTGAACAGCAAAGGTGCGATGGGACGGGCGCTGCATCGGCTGCCCGCTCTGATGCTTGCTTGAGGCAACGACTCCGGAAAATGGGAAACCGCATTGGGGTGGGCTCGGTCACGCCCGGAACCCTCTAGGTCGCGGCAGCAGCGCCTTTGTTCTCGTTGAACCTTCTCTGGGAACTCTCTCCGGCGAACGCCTCGCAGACCGGGAACCCGGTTAGCCTCGCCGTCATGGCAGTTGGACTAGGCCGCAGATCCGTGCCACGAAGCCCTGCGACCCTGGCCGCCGCACGGCGTGTTCCCTAACCAAGGTGCTGACCCAGGTGCGGCATGAGGTCCGAACAGAGGTTGCCATGACTCGATGCCTCGCCGCCCTGTCCGTTGCGGCCCTCCTGGCAGCCGGACCCTGCCTCGCCGCTCCGCCCCCGGCGCGCGACGACCCGTTCCTGACCGAGCCGAACCACCCGCTGACCGGGCCGCTGCCGGTGGCCGCCGGCGCCACGCCGGGCCACGGCCTGACGCTGGCGCCGGGGTCGCGCAATGCGTTCTCGCTCGTGATGGGCAGCGCGCAGCACGGCGCGAACATGACGACGGCGCAGTCCATCCGCGACCGCTTCTTCCTCAACTACATGGTGGGCGACCTCAACACCGCGATGGGCAGCCCGGTGGACACCGGCCAGCCCGGCAACGGCACCTTCGCCGCCGTCGCCCGCCACACAGCGCCCGGCGATCCCGACGACCTGCACGTGATGGCGCCGGACGGCATGCACCTGCGCGCGGAGTGCGCGCGGCGGCGCACCAACTGCAGCCCCGGCCACGTCTGGGCGGCGATGGTGCGGCTGCCGTTCGAGTGGCGGCCGGGCATGACGCTGAAGGTGCGCTACCGCAGCCCGAAGGGCGAGCACTCCTGGGCGCCGATCTGGATGTTCACGGGACAGCAGGCCTCGCCAGGGCCGGGCGGCAGCCCCTACCAGGGTTTTGGCGGCCCGGACGCGCTGTACCGGGCTAGCGGGATCAGCTTCGAGATCGACTGGAACGACAACTTCCCCCGCACCGGCACCGCCGTGCCGCCCGGCTTCCAGATTGACTTCGGCACGCCCGACATCTACGGCACCAAGTGGGGGACGAAGCCGCACGGGGTGTACTGGGCCAACGGCAACGGCTGGCGCTACTATGACCGGTCCAGCAACCCCGAGTTCGAGAAAACCCCGTTCGACTGGTCCGAGGGCTTCCACGACCTGGTCGGCAACTGGCGCGGGGATGGTAGCCGTCTGCTCGACCTGATCGTGGACGGCAGGCTCGTCGCGACCAGCTACATGGAATACGCCCCGGACACCTACGTCGATCCAGCCGACCACCAGCGCAAGCCGGTCGCCATGCACCTGATCATCGGCAACCAGGCAATCCCCAGCTTCTCCCGCGGGGCAGCGTCGGCGAAGGACAATGACGGCCTGCCCGATGGCTGGACCATCGTGGTGCAAGAGGTTTCGGGATGGTACGGCAACATCGCCGACCCCGACAGCCTGCGCGCCTCGCCGGAGAACGGGTTAAAGTAGCGGCCCAAGGCCCGTTCTGCCTGCTTACGGAACTGCATCGCCCAGGCCCGCCGGCCGCGCGGCCCGCTTCAGCCAGGCGCCAACCTGGCGATAATGCCGCTCGAACATGAGGTAGAGACCGAAGGCGACGACATGCGCAGCAACCATGGCGACTGCCATCGCCGCAGGCACGTCCGGCAGCAGGCGCCGCACCACGATCAGCACGGTGTTGTGGATCAGGTATAGGCTGTAGCTGTATGATGCGGCAAAGGCGCAGGCGCTGCGCAGCACGCGGGGCAACGTGCGCAGCCCCTCCAGCACCGACAGGCCGCCGAGGATCGCCAGCGTTTCGCACATAGCCATGCCAAGGTCCTGGAAGTTCCACCCGGTCTTCCAGCCGCGCCCCACCAGGCACGCCAGCGCCATCAGCAGGACGACGGCGCCGATCTGCAGCTTGCGCGGACTCCGGTGCCAGGCGCTGGTCCACACGTAGCCGCCCATGGCGCCGGCCAGCCACACCAGCGACAGGCCGTTGCCGCCGCCCGCAGCAGCGTTCCAGACCACGACCGGCACGGCCACCAATGCCAAGCAGGCTGGCCATAGCAGCCCCAACCGCTCACGCAGCATCAACCCGAAGAACGCCAGGCCGAACACGACGTAGATCCAGAACTCGATCGGGATGGTCCAGAACGGCTCGGCCGTGTTGTAGGGGCGAATATAGAAGCCGGCGCCCGCGACCCGGTGCATCGCCTGGAACATCGGATAGTTCTGCAGCAGCAGCAGGTTGCCCACGAACGCCGCCGGACCCGTGGAAAGGCCGCCCTGCCCCCAGCGGCCGAGGTCCGCCATGGCGTTCACCGCCGCGACCAGGATCAGCGCGGGGACGTAGGCGGTGAACACCCGCGCGAACCGGTCGATCATGTAGGGCGTGAAGTAGGGTCCGGGCCGCCCAACCCGGGCCAGGCTCGACTGCAGGATCAGGAACCCCGACAAGATGAAGAAGACGCCCACGCCGATCAGCCCGGCGGGGAACCCGACCCTGACGCCGAAGATGTCGCCCGCGTGCTCGAACAGGACGAGGCTGGCGGCCAGCGCTCGCAACAGGTCGAGGAAGGCAGTGCCGTTTTCCGCAAGGATCCGGGTCCTGGGCGGATGAAGCTCCATCAGGACCCCTGGCAGCCTGGCGCCCGCCGGCCGGCCATGCACCAGCTTGCCCGGCAAACAGCGCAGCGTCGGCCAAGCTCGGGCATGGAGCAGCGCCGCGCCACTGCCAAGGCCGCCTACCGGGGCGCCGGCGCCGGGTCCGCCCGCAAGCGTGCCACGGAGACCAGCAGCAGCACCATGAACAGCACCGGCGGGAACTGCTGGTAGGCGCCGGTGACGAAGCACATCACCAGCACCGGCACCAGGATGGCGCGCTGCACCATCGACTTCGCGCCCAGCACGAACAGCGCCACATAGGCTAGCAGCGCCGGGAACCCGTACTCGAGCGCGATCTTGACGGGCGTGTTCACGTCGTATTCGTAGGCCAGCGGCATGCGCTCGCTGACCCCGCCACCCACGCCGATGAACGCCGCGGATGGCTCGATGGCCAGGGCGTCGCTCATCGCCCAGAACGGCGTGATGAAGCGGAGATGGCCGCTGGTGGCGGGGCGCGAGATCTCATCCATCCGCGCGCCGATCGCGCCGCCCACGTCCGGCGCCAGGGTCAGCACGATAGCCATCACCACGGTCCCGACCACCAGGATGCCAGCCGCGATGGCGATGCCGCGCCACCCCAGCGCCAGCGCGGCAGCCGCGACGAAGCTGGCCAGCACGATCCAGCCGGTGCCGGCGAACGACATCAGGAACCCCGTGGTGAACAGCGCCAGGAACGCCACCCGCCGCAGCGCCAGCACCTCGATGATCAGCGCCAGCGCCATCACCTGCGAGAACACCGAGGGCTCGACCAGGAACAGGCCGTTCGACTTGAGGGTGTCGCCGATGCCGGTCGGGATCGCCGAGTTGTAGCCGAACTCGAACAGGATCGAGGCCGGGAAGATGCCGTCGAACGCGAACACCTTAAGGCCGACGAACTGTAGCAGGAACTGCAGCACGCCAGCGACGGCGACGACGGCGAACCAGCGGTTGACCTCGTGGAAGAACCGCCGCTCCTCGACCGGCTCGGCGAAGGTAACGGTGGCAAAGGCTGTCAGCAGCAGGAACTGATACAGCGAGATCATGCTGACCTCACCCATCGGCCCGCCGGGGTGCATCGCGTGCCAGGCCACCCCGGCCAGGGCGAGGGCGACCAGCGCGACGTAGGCGGCCAGCCGGTTGCGGTCGAACGCCAGCGTGCCGGTCAGCACGCCCCAGCCCGCCAAGGCCAGTCCGATCGGACCGACGACGCTGAACGACTTGCCGCCGCCGAACGGCAGGCCGAAACGCTGCAGGATCAGGCATGCGAACAGTATGAGTGTGGTGAACTTGAGCGCTGCACGCTGGCGTGCGGCCGCGTCCTGGCCGAACAGTGCCGTCGCAGCTAGGGCGCCGGACATATCAGGGCCTCATGGAGCTAGTGACGCCGCGGGGGCTGGGCCGCAGGTTGGAGGCATGGGGCCGCAGCGGAGGGTGGTGGGCCTTGCGCCAGCCAGCCCTGCCCCGGCCGCCAGCAGACGCCGCATCAGAACCGCCGCTCGAACACCTTGATCACGTCGCCGGGCGCGATGAACGAGCTGGGCGTGATCAGGCCCTCCTGCGCGGTGCCCTTGCTGGTCCGCACCACGTCGGCATAGTCCTGCACGCCGCGATAGGTGAAGCCGCCTGCGACCGCCACGGTGGTCAGCATCGTCATGCCGGGCTGGTAAGGGTACTGGCCAGGCTTCGCCACCTCGCCAAGCACGAACACCGGGCGGTAGGCCAGCACCTCGACGCTGACGCTCGGGTTGCGCAGCAGGTTGCGGGACTTGAGTCCGTTGCCGATCTTGGACTCCAGTTCCTGCGGCACCAGCCCGGCGGCGGTGACGCTGCCCAGCAACGGCAGCGCGATCCGTCCCTGGTCATCGACGCGGAACTCGCCGGTCAACTGGTCCTCGCCAAAGGTGATGATGCGGACCTGGTCGCCGCTGCCCAGCTTGTAGCCCTCGGCGCGGTAGTCGGCGATGGGCTCCAGGCCGCGCCCCGGCGAGCACGCGCCCAACAGCAGCGCCAGCGCCGGGACGATGCAGGCCAAACGCCTCACGCCACGACGCCTCACGCCCCGGCCCCCATTCCGGCACCCGTGTCGTCCGCAGCCGCCCGGGCGGGAGTGCGGCGGCGGATGGCCCGGCCGGCAGCGACGGCTTCCAGGCCCGGACGGTCCAGCACCCGGATGTGGCCGCGCCGGGTCCGGATCAGTCCGGCCCCCTGCAATGCGGCCGTCGCCACTGTCACGCCGGACCGGCGCACGCCCAGCATCGCCGACAGCGCCTCATGCGTCACCGGCAGGTCGTCCTCCTGCATCCGGTCGTGCGCCATCAGCAGCCAGCGCACGCAGCGCTCGGCCAGGGTGTTGCGCGCGTTGCTCGCGGCGGTGCTCATGACTTGGCGTGTCAGCGCCTGGACATACTGCAGGCAGGCGTCGCGCAGCGCCGGGCACTCCTCGAAGCAGTGCAGCAGGTTGGCGACGGTGATGCGCAGCGCCGGACCCGGCACCTGCACCATCGTGCAGGCATAGGACGCCGACCCGCCCAGCAACGCCAGGCCGCCGACCATGCCCTCCCGCCCGATCATCGCGACCTGCACGCCGGGGCTGCCGTCTTCCGGCTCGGCCACCAGCGAGGCGATGCCTTCCTCGATGAAGAAAACATGCTCGGTGGCCTGGCCGCTCTCGATCAACCGCTGCTGCGGCACCAGCCGCATCCGGGTCATGTAGGGCCGCAGCCTGCCGATCTCCTCCTGCGGCAGTGCCGCCAGGATCGTGTTCGTCGTACGGAACGGGCCTGACGGAACCTTCATCAACTGCTCTCCAAGCCCCGAGTCTGTTCGATTTCAAACACCCGGGCGTTACGAAGGACCTTAACCTACATCCAATCCCACGGTTCCTAACATAGATTAACAAGCCGATCACGATTGCTGCGATGCAATATAGTCGCGGTTACCTAACGGACGTTCGCGAGTCTGCTACCGGACCAAGCTCGCCCGTCCGCGAGTGCGGCCTGTGCCGCTTCCACCTCGGCCGCGTCCAATGCAGGCTCCAAAAGCGGCGGAACTGCGGCGACCGGCGCCTCCGCCACGTAGTAGCTGTAGCGCCGGCCGGCGATGGACCGGGCCAGCGGATTGATGTCGAGCGCCGGGGTCAGCAACGGGACGACGCCCGGCGCAGCCAGTCCGGCGGGCGGTTCCAGCAGCCCCATCCAGCCCGCGACCAGCACCGACTCGGCATCGCTGGTCCCGAGCGCCTTCAGGCAGGGAACGGCGAGGACACGCCAGTTGAGTTCAGCCCGCTCGGTCGGGATCATCGGCAGGTGGGGACGCAGGTGCACGACCTTGACACCGTCCCGGGTGAACACCTCGCCGATCTGGCGGCAGGCCTCTGGGGCATCCGCCTGCGCCAGCGCGAAGCCGTGCTCCCGCAGGATCAGATCGACCATGCGGTCCGAGGACCAGTAGGTGCTCACGACCAGCGCCGTCCGGTCCGGCCGTGCCGAGGCCTTTGCCACGTCGGCCTCCAGGGCACCGGCCAGCGCCGTGGCGCCCTCATCGAGCGTGCGGTTCCACCACATCCCCAACACTGGGGACCAGAACCGGCCTAGCGGCGGCCGGGGCATGTCGTGGTCGGCCACCATGAACAGCAGCGGCCGCCAGGCCGCCAAGCCTGGTGAGGCCAAACCTGGGGGTGCAAAGACTGGCGGCGTGAAGCAAGCGAGCAGCGCCACCGCAAAGGCAGCGCCTGCAACCCGCCGTGCGCCGCCGCTGGCGGCCTGGACCGCGTTCCATCCCTCCACCATCAGGATGCCAAAGAACGGCGTCAGCGGCAGCAGGTAGCGGACCTCCGTCAGCATCCGCCCATACGCCAGCGCATACAGCAGCGGCACCGCCAGGCAGAGCAGCACCTCCAGCCGCCGCCGCTGCCGCAGGACCGACACCGCGCCGATCGCCATCGCCAGCAGGCCCGGCAGGGAGAAGCCCTTGATGACCGGCTGCACGATATGCGCCCACGTCTCCTTGCGCGCCCAAAGCTCGGTCGCGCGCCGGGTCAGCGGCAGGATATCGAGGATGTTCAGGCCGAACGCGCCATACGCCAGGACGGGGACCGCCACCGCGATGGGTCCGGCGACCAGGGCGTGCCGCAGCCGGGCGCCCCAATTCGGCAGCGCATACCATCCCAGCACGGCGAAGGCGGGGGCGATCAACGCGGCGTCGCTGCGGCAGGCCACTGCAAGGCCCCACAGCGCCGCGGCGCCCGCGGTCGCCGGCAGCGACGCGCGGGACCAGAACAGCAGGACCGCCGTGCTCGATAGCGCTGCGGACAGCACGTTGTCGTTGAAAAACCAGGCGGATTCGAACAGCCCCGGGAACAGCAGCGCCGGCACGCAGGCCAGCAGCGGGTGGATGCGGTAGCGCCACGCCAGCAGGCCCGCAGTGGCCGCCACCAGCAGCCCGAGCGACCCCAGCATCAGCAGCCGGAACGCCGCCGCCGCGGGCAGGCCGAGCTTGATCAGCCCGGCCAGCACGATCGAGACGCCAAGCCGGGTATAGACCAGGAAGTCGTTGTTCAAGCCGTGCAGCGGATCGACGTCCGCCAGCCCGCCATGCAGGATGGCATAGGCATTCATCACGATGGACGTCTGGAATCCCTCGTTGTAGGTGCCGCCCAACGCCGGCAACGTGAACCATGCCAGCGTGGCGGCGACGCCGGCCAGTAGTCCGGCGTAGGCGATCCGGGCAGCCGGACGGCTGGCGAGGGCTGGGTAGGACATGTCCGCTCCATGGTGCCGGTGGGAGGCCGCTGGCAGGGGCAGCTTGCGGCACAGGCGGAGGCGCCGCGCAAGCTCAAACCAGTGCCGCGCCAGGGAGCGAACCGACATCCTGTACCAAGCTGTACCATGATCGGGTATCGACTGCTCCAAGCCATCACGAACCCCGGAATAGCCTGATGGTGCATTGCCCTTTGGCTGAATCAATCGTTAAGGCTACTGGGCTGGTTGATCGAAGACGACTGTCCCGAGCGCAAATCATAAGAAACCATAGGACTCGCCCCGCCGACGAACACGGTGCCAGAACGGTATCGCCTTGACGTGTTGACGGAAGAAGAAGCCATGGTTGTGATCACTCCTATCGAACTCCAAGCCCCTGAGGGCATGACCACCGGCCACGTCCGCAGGGACAGGCCGTCCGCCGCCGCATGCGCCGCAGCGCTGGCGGTTGCGGATGCCCTGGCCCTCGTCACGTCGCTCGGGGCAGCGGTGTGGGCGGCCCAACTCCTGGACGACGGCGTGGCGGGCGGACTGGATGCCACCGCGCAGGTGATGGCCGGCGTGGCTGCCCTGGTCATGCTGGGCTTCGCGGCGTTGCGCCACTACGGCCGGCGCCGGTCCCGCCCGGATGAGTTGCGCGACGTGGCGGCTGCCAGCATGGCGGCCCTGCTCTGCTCGGGCTTCCTGGCCTACATGCTGCGGCTGGATGCCGGACGGGCGCCGCTCCTGGTCATGTGGCTGCTGGCTGGCCCGGCCATTCTGCTGGCCCGCAGCATGGCCCGTGCCGCGCTGCACGGGTCCGAGGCTTGGCAGAACCAGGCCATCGTGGTCGGCCATGGCGAGATGGCCAACCATGCCATGCGCCTGCTTGAGGGCTCCAGCCGCGAGCATGCCGTCGTCGGCGTGCTGCACCCCTCACGGATCGGCAAGACGCGGCACGGCCGCTGGTCCGTCATGCTGCGGCAGCACAAGGCCGACCTGGTCGTGCTGGCCATGGACGACCCGCTGGGCGAGCTGACGCGATCGCTGGCGCGCGACCGCGTGCCCTTTGCCATCGTCCGACGGCCGGACGGGCTGCCGGTGCGGGGTGCCACATCCTTGCCGTTGCTGAACCATGACGCCATCCTGTGGTCCTATCGCGACAACCTGCAGCAACCGGTGGCGCGTGCGGCCAAGCTGGTGATCGACCTGGGCGGCGCCGTGGCGATGCTGATCGTGCTCGCCCCGGTGCTTGCGCTGATCGCCGCCGCGGTCAAGATGGACGGCGGGACCGTGCTCTACGCTCATCCCCGCCTCGGCGCCGGCGGGCGCAGCTTTCCCTGCCTCAAGTTCCGCTCGATGGTGCCGGACAGTGGGGCAGTGCTGGCCGGGCTGCTCAGTACCGATCCGGCCGCCGCAGCCGAGTGGGCCGCCACCCGCAAGCTGCGCCGCGACCCGCGGGTTACTTGGATCGGCCGCGTCCTACGCCAGACCAGCCTCGACGAGTTGCCCCAGCTTTTCAACGTGCTGCGCCTGGAAATGAGCCTGGTGGGTCCGCGCCCTATCGTGCGGGCCGAGGTGCCGCGCTACGGCGACGACATCCACCACTACTACGCTGCCCGCCCCGGTTTGACTGGGCTATGGCAGGTCAGCGGACGCTCGGACACCGGCTACACCCAGCGGGTCCAGCTCGACACCTGGTATGTCAAGAACTGGTCGCTGTGGCAGGACATCGCCATCCTGGCCCGCACGGTCCCGGCCGTCCTGAAGCGCAAGGGCGCAGTATGAGCTTCCTCAGCCGCCTGTTCCGCCGCAGCCCCGCCCCGGCCAGGGTCGCCCCGCCCCCGCTGGTGCCAGCGCCGCAGCTCGTGCCGCTGGGCGAGGCGTTCACCCCCACCCAGCCCAAGACCGGCCGCCGCCGGCTGATCGGCCGGCAGGCGGAACTTGCGCGCATCCTACAGGCCCTGAATGAGGACCGCGCGCATGTCGTGCTCTATTCCGAGCGGGGCCGTGGCAAGACCTCGCTGTCCAACCTGGCCGTGCAGTCGCTCCGCCGCAACGGCGTCATCGTCGCCCGGCACACCTGCGAGGCCGGCACCACGTTCGACAGCCTGATGCGTGGCTTGGCACGCGATCTGCCACCGGCACTGCTCGCGGCCCGGACGGGTGCAGGTGGCGAGGGCTGTGAGGCCGCGCTGCCCGATGGCGAGCTGCGCCCGCGCGACGTGGCGGCGCTGCCGGGGCGGCTGGCCTGCCGTGGCCTGGTCTGCCTGGTCGATGAGTTCGACCGAGTGACCGACCCGTTGACCCGCACCCGGCTGGCCGACACCATCAAGCTGCTGTCTGACCGCGATGCCCCGCTGCTATTCCTGATCGTTGGCGTGTCGGAGAACCTGGACCAGATCCTCGGCCAGCACCCGTCCATCCAGCGCAGCGTCATCGGCATCCACCTGCCGTTGCTGACCGACCGCGACGTGGCGCAGCTCATCACCAAGGGCGGGCGCGAGGCCGGGTTCAACTTCCAGCAGACCGCCATCGCCCGCATCACCGTGCTGGCCCGCGGGATGCCCTACATGGCGCAGCTTCTTGGCCTGCGGCTGACCCAGGCCGCCGCGGCGCGCGGCGACACCCAGGTGTCGGAGGAGGACTTCGACAGCGCTGTCACCCGGATGGCGCAGGACATGTCGCCGCGGGTGCAGGCGTTGCACAGCGACCTCACGAACCACGGACGCGACGGCGAGATGGCGCAGGTGCTGCGCCGGATCAGCACCGCGCCGCAGGACGCCTGGGGGCGGCTGCAGGTGGCTCGCCTGGACGACGCCGTGCTGGTCGGCGGGCGTGCGGTCTCGGCGGCCTGCTGGGACCGCCTGGTTGCGGCGAACGTCCTGGCCCCGATCGCGCCTGGCTCCGGGCAGTTCATCTTCGCCGAGCGCCCGCTGATGCACCACACGCTGTTGCTCGCCGCCCGCGACGTGGCGGCGCTGGACGGGGCGGAGCCGCCTGCGGGACTGGTCCCGCGCACGCTGCACGTCGTTTCACAGGGTTAAGAGAACACCATGGACATCCCGGTTTCGTCCCCGCTGGCCCCAGCCCCCACGCGGCCAGCCGGAGTCGTCCGCCTGCAGCAGCTTGCACGTGTGCTGCGCCGGCACCTGCCGCTGATCGTGCTATTCGCGGCGCTGGCCGCCGTCGCCGCCTATGGCGTCGGCCGCACGGCACCGAAGGTCTATACCGCCAACAGCTCCATCACCGTCGAGGGCGACCGGTTCGCCATCCCCGAGTTGCAGGGCGCGCTGCGCAACGACGCCGCGCCGGACCCGATGCCCTGGGTCCGCACCGAGGTGCAGGCGCTGACCTCGCGCGCGATGCTGAACCAAGTCGCTACCGAGCTGCACCTGGACGCCGACCCCGAGTTCAACCCTGCCCTGCGCCCGCCAACCCTGATGCAGCAAATCAAGGACCGCATCAGCGCCCTGGTAATGCCGGTGCTGCCGACCGGCCCCGCCGACGCTCCTGCCCCCGGTCCGGATGAGGCTGTGGTCGGCGCGGTAGGTCATGCGCTGATGGTGTTCAGCGACTACCGCAGCCTGGTGATCGCGATCTCGTTCACCTCCGAGGACCCACGCCGTGCGGCACAGGTCGTCAACACCTTGATCGCCGACTACATCAAAATCCGCGCCAGCCGCCGCATCAATGCCAACGAGGGTGCGAACACCAACATCACTCAGCGCATCGATCAGGTTCGCACCGACCTGGCCGGGATCGAGGACCGGATGCGCGCCCTGCGCAGCAAGGGCGAACTGGTCGGGGTGCGGGCCGGCAGCGTCGGGCAGCAGCAGGCGGAGGAGCTGGCCACCGCCGCAGCGAAGGCGTCCGTGGACCGCTCGCAGCTTGAGATTAACTTCCAGCGTGCCCAGGCCGCGCTGAAGAGCGGCTCGTCGGATACCTTGGCGTCCGTGCTGAACTCGCCGACGGTCTCGCGTCTTCGCGACCAGGAGGGGACTGCCGCCCGGCGGATGGCCGAGCTGTCCACCCATTACGGCCCGGACTACCCAGGCGTGCGCAGCGTCGCGGCCGAGATCTCGACGGCCCGCTCGCAACTGGCGCAGGAGGCGTCGCGCATCGTCGCCTCGATGGGCGCGCAGTTGCGGGGGGCGCGCGAGCAGGAGGGCGACGTGCAGCGCCAGTTGGAGCAGGCGCGCAAGACCGGCGTGCAGGCGGAGAACTCGCGCGCTGAGCTGGACCAGTTGCAGCAGGAGGCCACGAGCCGCCGCGCCCTGTACCAGACCCTGCTGGAACGCGCGCAACAGACCGCCGCGCAGCCGAATGGGACCGAGACCCTGGATGTCCGCGTGATCAGCGCAGCCGTGCCGCCGGGCGGTCCCTCTGGGCCGAACGTGAAGCTGACCTCCCTGATGGGCGGCGCAGGCGGAGCATTGCTGGGGTGCTTGCTAGCCCTGCTCCGCATCCGCAGCGCAGACGGCTTCGAGAGCGCGGCGGAGGTCACTGACGCGACGGGCGTGCCGGTGCTGGCGACCGTGCCCCGCAGCCTGCTGCGGCCCGGGCGGGGGCTGTTGGCTGCCCGACCGCGCGTTGCCGGGCCGGATGTGGATGCGATGCGGCAGATACGCGAGCGGCTGCGCTTTAGCGGCCGGTCCGGCACCCCACGCAGCACCGTGTTCGTGCCGGTGCTGGACAGTCCGGCGGCGTCGCGGCTGGCGGCAGCGTTCGCACGGGCTACCAGCGCGGCGGGGGATCGTGTGCTGCTGGTCGAGGGTAACCTGAAGCGGCCCTCGCTCGCGCGGCTGCTGGGCGCGGCGCCGGGCGGGCTGGTGCTCGTGCTCGGGGGCGGGGACTGGCAGGATGCGGTGTCCCCCGATCAGGCCGGACCAGGCCAGGTTGGGCGAGGCGGATTGAGCGTGTTGCTGGGCGGTTCGTCGCCTGCGCCCGGCGCCGACCCGCTGGGCAGCGTGCACCTACAGAACCTGATGGTGGAGGCGTGCGAGGAGTACGACCTCGTCGTGCTGGACGCGCCGCCGGCGGCATCGGCCGACACCGCCCGGTTGGCGCAGCGGGCGGACGTGGTGGTCCTGCTGGTAGACAGCCGCACTGGACATGCAGCGTTGCAGGACGCCGTGACCCGCCTGGGCATGGTGTCACGGACGCCTCTGGTGGCGGTGCTGGTGTCGCGGTCTTGACCGGGCTGGCGGCCGGGGCGTTGTGCGGCCTCGGCGTCGTGCTGCTGCTGCTCGCGGCGCACCCTTTCATCACTTACCCGCTCAGCCTGCAGGTGCTGGCCCGGCTGCGCCCCCGCCCGTTGCGGCCTGCGGCGGCGGCACCCCGCACGGCGGCGCTGTGCGTCTGCGCCTACAACGAGGAGAAGGTGATCCGCGCCAAGGCGGAGAACATGCTCGCCCTGCGTGAGGCCGCGCCGGGGCTGGAACTGCTGGTCTATGTGGACGCCGCCACCGACCGCACCGCGGAAATCCTGCAGGAGTATGCCGGCCGCATCCAGGTGATCGTGTCCGCGGAACGGCACGGCAAGACGCACGGCATGAACCTGCTGGTTGCGCAGATCACGGCCGAGGTGGTGGTGTTCAGCGACGCCAACGTGACCTTTGCGTTCGATGCCGTGCCGGCGCTACTCGCTTCCTTCGCGGACCCGGCCGTCGGCGTGGTTTGCGGCCACTTGGTCTATCGTGACGCCCAAGGGGTTGCGACGGCGGAGACCGGCTCCCTGTATTGGCGGCTGGAGGAGCGCATCAAGGCGCTGGAGAGCGCGACCGGCTCGGCGATGGGCGCGGACGGCTCGATCTTCGCCGTCCGCCGCGCCCTGCACGCACCACCGCCGCCGGACCTGATCGACGACATGTGGGTATCGCTATCGGTGCTGTGCCGGGGTGGCCGCGTGGTCCGCACCGGCGCCGCCGTCGCCTATGAGGACGCGGTGTCGCGGCCGGCGGAGGAGTTCCGCCGCAAGATCCGCATTGCCTGCCAGGCGTTCAACGTCCACCGCGCCCTGTGGCCGCGGCTGCGGACGCTGCCGCTGCTCGACCTCTATAAGTATGTGTCGCACAAGCTGCTGCGCTGGCTGACGATCTACCTGCTGGCGGCCAGCGGAGCCTGCCTGCTGGGTGGCCTGACCCTGGCCGGGCATGGGGAGGCCGCGCTGGTCCTCGCAGGTCTGGCCGTGGCCGGGGCAGCAGTTGCGGCGCGGGTGCGGCGCGGGCCGTTGGCGGCGCTGTGGGACATCCTGGGCGCGTTCGTCGCTACCGGCATCGGCGTCTGGCGTTCCCTGCAGGGGCAGCGCTTCCAGACCTGGAACCCGCCAGCCTCCGCCCGGGTGGCCAACGCGGCAGGCGCGCACGGCTGATGCGGGTCTCGATGATCGACCCGTCGCTGTTCACGCTGCCCTATGACCAGGCGCTGGCGACAGGGCTGGAGGCGGCCGGGCACCGCGTGACCTTGTTCGGCCGCCGCCCCGGCCCGTTCGACAGCAACCCGCCCGGCGTGCCGCTGATCCCGGAGTTCTACCGCCTCACCGGGTCCCGCGCCGTGTCCGCCCTACCCGGCAAGCTGCGCCTGGCCATCAAGGGCGTCGATCACGTCTGGTCCATGGCCCGGCTGCTGCGCCGGCTGCGGCGGGAGCGGCCGGACGTAATCCACTTCCAGTGGCTGCCGCTGCCGGTGGTGGACAGCCGGTTGCTGGCCGGGTTCCGCCGGGTTGCGCCGCTGGTGCTGACGGTGCATGACACCAACCCGTTCAACGGCGACCCCTCGGCCCGGCTGCAGACCCTGGGCGTGCTGCGCTGCCTGCAGCAGTTCGGCCGGCTGATCGTCCACACCGACCAGGGGCGCGGCCGGTTGCAGGCGCAGGGCGTGGACCCCGGCCGGCTGGCGGTGCTGCCGCATGGCCCGATGCCGGCGGCGGACCGCCTCGGCGCGGACCCGATGCTGGGGCCGCTCACCTTCACCCTGTTCGGCAAGATCAAGCCCTACAAGGGCGCCGACGTGCTGATCGAGGCCTTCGCCCGGCTGCCGCCCGAACTGCGGCGGCAGGCGCAAGTGCGGATCATCGGCAAGTCCTACATGGACCTGGCCCCCCTTGAGGCCCTAATCCGCCAGCACGGCCTGGACGGCCAGGTGAGGATCGAGGACCGCTTCATTGCCGACGGCGACCTGCCATCGGTGTTCGGCCCCGGCGTAGTGGCGCTGTTCCCGTACCGCGAGATCGACACCAGCGGCGTGCTGCCCCAGGCGCTAGCGCATGGCCGCCCGGTGGTGGCGTCCAGCATCGGCGTATTCGCAGAGACGTTGCGCGACGGCGAGCACGGGCGCCTGGTCCCGCCGGAGGACCCCGCCGCCCTGTCCGCCGCACTCGCGCACCTCATCGGTGACCGCACGTTCGCGGCGGACTGCGCCCGGTCGGCCCTGGCGCTGTCCGACGCCGGCATGAGCTGGCACGAAATCGCCCAGGGAACTGCGGCCATCTACCGGGAAGCCGGCGCCTGACCTGACCGTGCACCCGGGCGCCAAGGCCACTAGTGTGGGGCCGCTCCGTTGATGGCGCCGCGGCAGTTGAACGACAGGCTGCTCTTGTAGGACTTCAGGCAGATGTATTGTTCGCGCGGGCTAGGTGCAGACTGCGCCAGCGCCGGGCAGAACCGCACCGTCTCCGCCTGGCACGCCCCGCTGATCCGCCGCAGTGCGCCCTGCCCGCTACCAGACGCCGATTGGGCGTGCGCCTGCACCGCCAGCAGGCACCCTGCCGCGGCGAGCAACCTGATCAAGACCGTGGCCGCCATGCATCACCCTAATACCGATAACTGCAATCCCAGCATGGGCCAGATCGGCGCGTTGCGGCAAGCCCGCTTCGATGCGACAAGCCAGGGCGTGGTCATTGTGCAGTTCTGTTAGGTGTCGAGTCATCTGGGCCGGTCAGGGATGAAACAGTGCCACGTCAAGGCTGGCTTCTGCACAGCAATGCTTGCTGCAAGCGGCATCTGCACGACCCCGGTACGAGCGCAGTTGCTGGACCAATACCTGCCCAGCGGAATCGCCGGGCCTGGGATCGAGCCTGGCGTCACCGTCACCTCCCGCACGCTGCCGGATTACCAGGCCGGCGGCGTGCGCGTCGGCAGCTTCATCGTCCGGCCGCAGGTCACGGAAAGTGCGGGGTATGAGAGCAACGTGCTCGGCACTGCCGCTCCGCACGGCAGCGCAGTGGTGCTGACCAGCGCTTCGCTGGATGCAGCATCCGACGTGTCGCGGCTCACGGTGCGGGCCTCGCTGCGGGTGGACGACACCAAGTACCTGCAGCAAGCGACGCAGAACTACACCAACTGGCAGGCTTCGGTAGGCGGCAGCTACGACCTGGGCCGGGATACCCTCTCGGCGTCCTACACCCACCTGGACTTGAACCAGACCAACCTCAGCCTGGACACGCCGCAGCTCAACCAGGCGCTCAACTTCAAGATTGACGCGGTGCACGCCGACTACCGCGTACCGATCAACCGGGTATTTCTGGCGCCCGCCTTCGACGTGTCGAGTTACAGCTACAGCAGCGGCGCCGTGCTGGGCAACACCAGCACCTACTCGCAAAGCTACCGCAACCGGTTGGTGTTCACTCCGTCCCTGACCGTGGGCTACGAGTTCTCGCCGCGGCGCAGCGCCCTAATCGTGGTGCGGAACAGCGTCTCCTCCTACTCCAACCGTCAGCCTGGCCTGCCGACACGGGATTACAACGACGCTGCCGTGCTGGCCGGGCTGGACTACGACCTGAACGGCCTCATCCGCTTCCGCATCCTGGCCGGCTACGAGGTCCGCACCTTCCAGTCGTCGGCGTACCGGACCATCCAGTCGCCGGTGGTGGAGGGGTCAGTGATCTGGACGCCTACCGGTCTCACCACCATCACCGGCACGGCGCAACGCCGCATCGAGGACTCGGCCGACGAGGGCACGGCCGGGTTCACCGAAACGTCGCTGCGCCTGCGCGTGGACCATGAGTACCTCCGCAACGTCCGGCTGCAGGCAAATACCGGGGTCTACTTGGGCGAGTATGGCCAGGGTGGCGGCAACCAGACCCTCTTCACCTTCGGCGCCGGCGCGGACTACCTCCTGAACCGCAACGTGAGCCTCAGCGCGTCCTACGACTTCGCGGCGCGGAATTCCACCAATGGCTCCGCGACGACCAGCGGCGCCTTCGGCATCAGCAGCACCTTGGGACAGACCGGCATCGGCGGCACGACGGGACCGTTGGGGACCACAGGCCAGCAGTTCGGTTCCAGCTACACCGACCACCGTGCGGTGCTTCAGCTTCACTTCCAACTGTGATGCCTGCTCCCTCTCCTGGGGGAGGGAGCGGCGCCAATCCAGTCCGGTTCTCGCGCTGCCTATGATCGCCCTGGGACGGCAGCGCCCCTATCCGGCCAGGTATTTGTGCAGCCCTGTACGAAACTAGGCGGCAATCCGGACTGACACCTCACAATGCTTGCAGTCCAGGCTGTCTTTGCTACCAGCGGGTGCAGCAAATCCCCTAAGCCGTGCCGTGAAGGTCCGGGAACCCCATGCGCATGGCCGACGCTGCCTTTTTGTCCTCCACCGCTGCCACCAGCCAGAACCCGCGGCGCATCCTGGTCTTAAGTTCCGGCTTGCAACTGCGCCCCACAAGTCCCCGGTGTCGTCGCGCAGTTCACGCCGGACATCCAGGGGTTGTCTGCCTACGCCGAAGCCGCCGCTTAGGATGCCCCAACTCATGACGTCATCGACCCTACGGCAAGCCCTGCTGTTCGTGGCGCTGTCCGGCACCGGCTGGCTGCTGGACACCGCGGTGTTCCTGCTGCTGTCCGGACCCGGCGGCTGGCCCGTGGTCGCTGCCAACATGGTCAGCGGCAGTTGCGGCTCACTGTTCGTGTTCATGGCATCGTCGCGCGGCGTGTTCCGGCGCAACGAGGGGTCCATGCCGCAGAAGGTCGGGGCGCTGCTGCTGTTCAACGCCGCCGTCATCTTCGCCAGCTCCGTCGTGCTCGGCCTGATCGCGGCCGGGCTGGCAGATGGCGCGGTGCGGCTGGGCTGGGCCGTTGCGCCAGGAGCGGTGCGACTGGCGGCCAAGGTGCTGGTGACGCCAGTGACGCTGGCGCTCAACTTTGTCATCGTCCGCTTTCTTCTGGAGCGCTTCGTCGGCGTCCGCAGGCCCACTTCTTCAAAACCGGGCGTGGCCATGCAGGAGGGCGGACGATGAGCGGTGTCCACCTCGTGATGCCGATGGCCGGGCATGGCAGCCGGTTCACCAAGGCCGGCTTCGACAAGCCCAAGCCGATGCTGCGCCTGTACCAGCAGCCGCTGTTCTGGTGGGCAGTGGAGTCGGTTCGGCGCGAGGTCCCGTTGCGCTCGCTCACGTTCGTGGTCCTGCGCGAACACGTGGACCGCCATCGCATCGACCGGCAAATCCGCGACCGCTACCCGGACGCCTCGCTGGTGGTGCTGCGCGAGCCCACCGCCGGTGCCCTGGTAACGGCCATGGAGGGCTGCCGCGATGTGCCCACCACCGGCCCCGTGATCTTCAACGACTGCGACCATGCCTTCGACGGGCGGAGCCTGGCCGCCGCCATCCCGCAGTTGAGCGACGGCGCCAGCGGGCTGCTGTGCCATTTCCGCTCGCAGGACCCGGCCTACTCCTATGCCGCCTACTCCTCCGACGGCCTGCTGGAGCGCACGGTGGAGAAGCAGGTCATCTCCGACCTGGCCATCGCCGGCGCCTACGGCTTCAAGGACCGCGACACCTTCCTGGGCCACGCCGCCAGCTACCTGGAGACGTGCCCGTACGACGAGCCGTTCATGAGCGGCGTCTACAACACGATGGTCGCGGCCGGCGGCGAGGTACGGGGCGCGCTGCTGGACCGGCACATCTCGTTCGGCACGCCGGCCGAGTATGCCGCCGCCGCCGACCAGTTCGACGCCTTCCACGACTGGCCCCTTACGGAAACATGCCGATGACCCCCCTTTCGGGCACACCTTCCCTCGATGGGCTGCTGCTGTTCGGGCTGGCGATCGCCCTGCTGCTCGGCGGCCATATCGTGCGGCTGGCGCGCTGGACGCTGCTGATGCGGCAGATCGGCCCGCCCCGGATCGGCGAGGGCTTCATGGCGCTGTCCTTGGCCTACCTGATCAACGCCATCGTGCCGCTGCGCCTGGGTGAGATCGCGCGCGGCGTCTACTACGCGCGCCGCCTGGACACTGACGCGGCCTTCGTGCTGGCGTCGATCATCGTCGAGCGCACGCTGGACCTGGTGGCGGTGTGGGCCATCACGATGGTGCTGCTGGCGACCGGCGTGTTCGGCAACGTGCCGGTTTGGACCGAAACGCTGCTGACGCTCGGCACCGCGCTGGTGATCTTCGCAGTGGCGGTGGCGACCAGCCGCTCCGCGCGGTTCCGCCGGGCCGCGTGGCTCGCGGCGTCGGTGTTCAACCCCGGCATCCGCCTCGTGGTGCTCGACACGTTGTGGTCGCTATTGGAAGTGTTCCGCGAGGGCCGGGCGCGCTGGCCACGCATCCTGCTGCAGAGCGTCATTATGTGGGCGCTGTATGCCGCCTCGTTCGCCGTGCTGGCCCAGGCCATCGGCCTCGGCCTGCAGGAGGTGTTCCGCGCGACGGTCAGCACGCCGCTGCAGCCGATGATCGTGCCGCTGATCCAGCATGGCGGCGAGTCCGCGCTGCTGCTGCTGACCTACAGCTTCGCGCCGTTCGTGCTGTTCCTGGCATATGTCGGCGCCAAGCAGCAGTTCGGCGTCAGCGTCTGGGGCGCGGTGTCCTGGATGCACAACCCGCGCCTGTTCCTGGACACCTCCCCGCGCTCCAAGACTCGCTTCGTCGAGGCCGAGCACTACAGCGACTTCCTGGCCCGGCGCTTCAACGGCACCGACGACCTGGTGTCGGACTTCGAGGGCAACGCGTTGCGCGACATCGTGGTGCAGCGCATGTTGCGCGGCGGCTCCGACGCGTTGACGGTCATGGTGCAGTTGCGCGACCAGCTCTGCATCCGCAAATATGCTGCCGGGGGCGCGGCCGATAAGCTGGAGGCGCAGTGCAACTGGCTGCAGCGGCACTCTAACATCCTGCCCACGGTGCGCATCATGGAGCAGGCGCGCACCGGCCGGCGGTTCTTCTACGACATGGAGTACTCCCGCACGTCGCGTGACCTGTTCGACGTGGTGCACACGTATGACATCGAGTCGTCTTGGCGCATCCTGTCGGACGTGATGGCGACCATGTCCGGCTTCCACCAGCAGACCGCCGCTGGAGTGGCCGACGACGCCTGCATCGGGCGCTATGCCACGGACAAGGTGACCGGCAACCTGCGCGCTATCAAGGCCGCCGCCCCGGCGTTCTTCGAGCAGGAGCATGTCAACGTCAACGGCACCACCATCGACCTGTCGGTGCTGGACCGCTTCGCCGCCAGCGACTTCGTCACCGACCGCATCCGGCGCCGCGAGGTCGCGACGATCCACGGCGACCTGACCATCGAGAACGTCCTCACCGATCCCGAGCGCCCGGCCGGCTGGTTCCTGATCGACCCGAACTCTGGCAATGTGTTCGAGAGCCCGATGCTGGACTACGCCAAGCTGCTGCAGTCGCTGCACCTGGGCTACGAGTCGCTCAACCGCGACCTGTCGTGCTCGTTCAACGGCCAGGCGCTGGCGTTCCCCAACGCCCGGTCGGCGCAGTATGCCACCTTGTACGACCGCACGACCGCCTGGCTGCGCGACCGCTTCGGCGAGGATGGGCTGCGCGAGATTCGGCTGCACGAGATCGTCCACTACTTCCGGCTGACGCCCTATAAGTTCCGCAAGGGCGCGCAGCCGGGCATGGTGTTCCTGGGCTGCCTGTGCTTGCTGACGCAGCAGTACTTCGACGAGTATGAGAGTCCGTCTCGCGCCTCTCAGCAGGCCCAGCCAGCGGTTGCCGGGCACGCCTAAAGGTGGTCCTTGACGCTTTGGATTTGGCCTCCTGCCCACGTCCAAGCCACTCCGTCATGCCCGGCATTGCCGGGTTGATGACCTACAAAATGGATTCCAGGACATGCTGAAGGCGTTGCTGGCGGATCTGGACGGCACCCTGGTCCATAGCGCTAACGCCAACGCCGCCGCCTACGCCGCCGCCCTGGCCGAGTGGGGCATTGAGGCCGACCCGCATCGCCTGGCGCCTGACATCGACGGGCGGAGCTGGCGGGATTTCCTTCCCGGCTTGACCGCCGGGCACCCCGGCGTGCAGCCAGCGGAGGTGGCCCGGCGCAAGCGGGCGCTGTATCCCGGCTACTTCCACCTGCTGCGGCTGAACCAGCCCCTGATCGACCTGATCCGCCTGCTGCACGGCCGGGTGGCGACCGGGCTGGTCACCACCGCGTCCGGGCTGGCGGTCGAGGGCATTATGCAGCACTTCGGCTTGGCGGGGCTGTTCGACGTGATCGTGACCGGCGACGACGTGCAGCGGACGAAGCCGGCGCCGGACGGTTATGTGCTCGCAGCCAAGATGCTGTCGGCGCTCCCGGGGGAGTGCCTGGTGATCGAGGATTCCGAGACCGGCATGGCGGCGGCGCGTGCCTTCGGCGGCGGGCTGCTCCGCTGGTCCGAACCCGGGGCGTCGGCTGCTGCGGCAACCGGGGCGCTGACGGCGGCGTAAGGCTGCGGCGGCCGCAATCAACCACAGCCCGGAAATCGGGCTGCCAGCCGATCGTTAGCGGCCCGCTCCAGGCCGCTCGGCAGATGCCGACACGCGGCTTGGCCCGGTAAGCAAGACGAGAATCGGACCTCCACGGCGGGCAGGCTCTCCTCCGAACGGACGGCGCCGGCGTGGAAGCGCCGGCGCCGTGGGCGAGCCTTGCACGATGTCGAGGCCCTGCAAGGCACCGTGCGGGCGAAGCCGGACCAGAACTTCATCTCCCGCACAAGGGCAGCCACGGCACGGCGTGGGAGCGCAAGCCAGCCGTCCCGGGCTGGCAGTGCAGGTCGGGCGCCGTCAGGACGACGGCACGACGATCTGGAAGTGGCTGGTCCCGCTGCTGTACATCGCGGCGCTGGCCCCGGCAGCCGGGGTGCCGTTCACGTCGATGCCCTTCACATACAGGTTGCGGTCGGTCGAGGATGTCCCACCGTAGGCGTCGTTGAGGAACGAGATCGCCACGTCGTGCTTGCCGGCCGACAGCAGGGCCGAAAGGTTGACCGCCTTCGACCCGCCCGACCCGTTCAGCGCCGTCGCCGTGCCGTTCCCCACGACGGTCGTGCCGTCGATGGCCACCGCATACTGCGCGTCGCCCTGCCAGGCGTCCTCGGCCAGGTGCAGCGTCAGCGACGTGGCCACGACCGGCCCGGCAATGCCGAAGTTCGCCGTGCCGTTCGACATCAGCGTCGCCGGCGCCCCGCTCGCGGCGTGTCCGTCATACGCGACCGCGTCGACATACAAGTTGCGGTCGGTGGTCGAGGTGCCGCCATAGGCGTCGTTGATGAACGAGATGCCGACAGTATGCGGCCCGGCGCCCCAGGTGCCCCCGATGGACACGTCCTGCGTCGCGCCCTGGCCATGCAGGGCCGTGGCAGTGTGCACGCCGCCGACTTGGTTGCCATCGACCTGGACGGTGTACTGCGCATCGCCCTGCCAAGCGTCCTCCGACACATGCAGGTCGAGCGTGTCCGTCGCGGTGGGCGCTGGGGCAGCGGACGCTACGCCGTTGAAGGAGAAGCTCTGCGGCCCCCCGCTCATCAAGTTAAGGCCGGCGTTGGACACGGCGGCGCCGTCGATGGTGGCACCGGCGACAAACAGGTTGCGGTCGGTGGCCGAGGTGCCGCCATAGGCGTCGTTGAGGAAGTTGACCGTTGCGGTGTGACTGCCGGCGCTGAAGCTGCCCAGCACGTTGACCGCTTGGGTCTGCCCGGCGCCGTGGATGGCCGTTGCCGTCTGGGTGCCGCCGACCTGCCTGCCGTCGATGCTGACGGTGAACTGCGCATCGCCTTGCCAGGCGTCCTCCGACACCTGCAGCGCCAGCGTGTCCTGCCCGGAGCCGATCGTGATCGCCGCGGGAGCGACAGGCGTTGGGGTGGGCACGGGCGCCGGGGTGGGCACGGGCGTCGGGGTAGGCACGGGGGTTGGCGTGGGCACAGGGGTTGGGGTGGGAGCAGGCGTTGTCGCGGCAGGCTGTTGCGCCCCGAAGTACTTCGCCCATGCCGCCGCCTCGGCCGGCTTGCCATCGGACGCCTTTGAGAACTCGTAGTTGCCGCCGCCGTTGCTGTCCCACAGGTTGACGAAGGCGATCTTCTCGCCCCCCGCCTGCGCGGCCGTGAGCTGCTGCGCCAGCCACTGCGGATAGGCGGCGTCGTCCGGGACATCGGTTCCCGCGTTCGAGTTGCCCGCGCCAGCCTCGGGCACTGCGAACGCCTTGCCGTGCGCCTGGGCGAATTGGATCAGGCTGCTGAAGCTTTGGCTGTGCCCGTTGCTGCCGTCGCTCGACCACTTGGTGGCAGCCGGATAGCTCCAGTAGTGGGCGCGGTTCACCGGGTCGGCGATGAACTGCGCGACGCTGGTATCCTCCCCGCCGGTGTCCCAGTCGTGGTAGGTCGGCGTGGCCCCGCCGTCGGAATAGGGGTGGATGTCCGAGTAGGCGTCTGCGCCCACCACGTCCACGTAAGCGTCGCCGGGATACAGGTTGGTCGTGGCCTCGGCGTTGCTGTAGTTGGTCGCACCGGGGTTCCAGACCACCTGCACGCCCACCCCGGCCGCCGCCGCCGCCTGGTGCAGCACGGTGTAGGCGTGCTGGAACGCGCGGACCCAATCGGCCTGGCTTGCCGCGCTGTCGCCGGCGTAGTTCGAGCCTTGCAGGTTCATCTCCCAGCCCGGCCGGAACACCAGGTTGGTGAAGCCCTTGTTGGCCCAAGCCTGCACGATGCCCTGGATCGCGCTGTCATACTGCCCCGAGGCGAACGCTTGGAATTGCTGGTCCGGGGTGCCCGACCCAGCAGCGGTGGAGTTCAGCGGCAGGGCGATCACCGGCGTCTGCGTCTTCGCATCGACCGACGCGGCAGCCGAGCTGGCCGCCCACTGCGAGTTGCCGGCCCACTGCGCCACAGCCTGCGTCTGGTCCACGTAGGACAGCATGTATTGCGGCGCGGCGCCGAGGTCCGCGGTGAAGCTGCTGTACTTGGCCTCGTAGGTCGCCTCGTTCGCCGCGCTGCTGTTGTCGGGGTTGCCCAGGTAGGCCCCGAGCGGGAACGGCGTCGTCGGCGTGTTTGCTGGCATTGGCACTTCCTCGTTGGCGCATCCGTGGGAGGACTGGCGACGCGCGTTGACTTGCAACTAGAGGTAGAGCGCTCACGCTTCTGTATGCAGTCAAGATAGGTTAGACAGTTTGACGTTTGATCTCGGACGTTCCAACGCGTTTACTCATGTATGACTGCGTTAGATAAGAGCTAATTAGGACAATATTCATCTGAATTTAGGATGGCTGCCCGATGACTTGCCGCGGTGCACCGGCAGGATGCGTCACCAGCAAAGGGCGTGCGCCCCGCAGGACGTCAGCCAACTCTGCAGCTTGGCGGGCTTGAGGCCGGCCGGCTCCGGATGGCCCTCCCCGTGGCTGCCCGCTCCGGCGCCTGGCGAGGTCTGCTACTTCTGCGCCTGGCGCAGCCGCCACAGGCCGAGCAACTGGGCGTGCTGGGCGGGCGTGATGTTGGTCAGGCCGATGCCGGCGGCCCATGCGGCGAAGTCCCGCTCCTCCGCCGTGGTCGCCGGGGCGTCCGGCAGTGCGGCGGCACGGTCCAGCCAGGCCTGCGCATACGGCGCCCGCGTCCAGCCGGGCACGGTCGCGCGCAGGTTCACGTCATGCCACTTGGGATGGAAGGGCGGCTGCAGCAGGTCCTGGAAGTGCGAGAAGAACAGGTCCGTGAAGGCGGCCAGGTTGCGGTATCGTACCGTCCCCACCGGCCAGTTGTACGCCGTCAGCAGCACCGGCACCGCCATCGTCTCCACCGTGTCGCCCTCGGCGATCAGCGCGGGGTAATCGGCATGGGTCAGGGTCGAGGGCACGTAGGTCTGCAGCATGGCATCCGACACCGGCACCGGCACCAGGTGCAGCCCGGCGCCCGCGGGCAGGGTGGCGAACAGCCGGCCGGGCTTGCCAATGACATACACGGTCGCCGCAACGTCCCCGCGCTTCAGCCGCTCCAGCCCGGCATTCGGGGTGTCGTTCGCCAGCTTGGCCGGGATGTGCAGCGCGTCGAACATCGCCGTCGCGGTCACGAAGGTGCCGGACCCCGCCACATCGGCATTGACCGTCTTGCCGGCCAGGTCTTGCAGGACGTGGATGTCAGGGCCGGCCAGGACGTGGATCTCCTGGTCATACAACTTGACGATGTAGTCCACCCGGGCGCGCAGGTTGGGATGCGACCTGGCTGCCTCGGGCGACACCGCGGCGTCCGCGGCGGCCAGCGCCAGGTCCACGCCGCGCAGGTTGAGCAGGTCGCCGAGGTTCTGCAGCGACCCTTTGCCCAGCAGCGGCACGACCCGTAGGGCGTCCGATGCGGCGACGGCGGACAGGTCGCTGCCGATCTGCACGAAGGTGCCGTTCAGCTCGCCCGTCATCAGGCCAAGGGCAACGGGTCCGTCGATGGACAGCGTCTGCGGCGGCGGCGGCGGCGCGATGGGCCGGAAGGTGCGGCGTTGGAAAGGATACGGCTGCGCAGCCGCGGGCGACGCCGCAAGCAGGACCGGGAGCAGCATCAGCAGAACAATCCGGAGCCGTTGCATGGAGAAGCATCCTCGCCAGGGCCGGCGGCAGGCCGTGCACGCTGGCTCTAGAGTAGCTGACCGCCTATGGTGTGCAACCACCGCCTTGAAACACCGGGCGGAGCGGCCCGATGCTCGCGGCGGCACAAGGTCCGTGCTTTCACCGCGAGGCGTCCATGTCAGCCAATCTGAAGCCGGTCGGGGACCCCCGGCCCCTCGAAGCCTTCCCGCCGACCGAGCCTGCGTTCCTCGGCGGAGCCGCGGAGCCCGGCGCTGCACCCGGCGCCATGCCCTTTCTCGGAGAAAGCCAGCGCGAGGCGGCGGTGATGATCCGCGGCGCCCTGGCCGAGCGCAACGTGTTCGCCGTCCTGACCGGGGAGCCGGGCCTGGGCAAGACGCTGCTGCTCGATGCGGTCATCGCGCAGCCGGGCATGCCGGTCCGCGTGTTCCGTCTCGGCAACCCAAGCCGGGTCTCGGCCACCCAGGTCGCGCAGATGGAGCGGGCGCTGGCGCAGCCGGCGCCGGGTCAGCGCCATACTGCGCTGTTCGTCGATGACGCCCATGCCGCGTCCGAGGAGCTGCTGCGTTTCCTGGCGCGGGTGGCGGCGGGTGGGCGGGGGGCGCCGCAGGTGATCCTTGCCGGACGGCCGGCACTTTGGTACCTCCTGGCAAGCCCCGCCCTGGCGCCGCTGCTGGAGCGCATCGTCCTACGCGCGGTGCTCCAGCCCTTCACCGACGCGGATGCGCGCGGCTTGATCAAGCACCTCCTGGATCGGCCCCGGCGGTCCGGCCAGACGCTGACGGCGGAGGCCGAGACGGAGGTGCTGCGGTTCGGCGGGGGATGGCCGGACCGGATTGCGCAGGTTCTCGGGGGAACCCTCAAGCTTGGCGACGTCCAGGCGCGCCCGCCGGTCCCGGCCGGGGTGGTCCGCAGCGCGGTCGCCATGCTGGCCGGCCGGCGGCAGCCGGGACGCAAGCGGCGCATCGGGGCATGGGCTGCCGGGGTAATCGCCCTGGCGGCGGCGGGCACCGGCGCGGTAGCCATGCGCGGCTGGCCACCGGCGGTGCGCGGCTGGACGCCGGCCTTGAACACTTGGGCGCCGGCTTTGGGCGGCTGGACGTCGGACCGGGTGCTGGCGGCGCTGGGCCTTGCGCGGCTTGACGCTCTGGAGCAGGCACGGATGGACGCGAACCCTGCACCGCAGGCGCTGCCGTGGGCAGCCCAAGCTTCCCTTCCCCTTGCCGCGGTCACGCCCGATCCTCCCGCAGATGCGGAGGCCCTGGCCAGCGCTTCCCTGGCCGCCGACGCGCTGCCGCAGCCCTTGGAGACGCCGCCCAGCCTGCCACCGCCCAGCCTGCCGCCGCCCAGTTCGACATCGCCCGGCCTGCTGTCCGCCGGATTGCAGCCGCTGAGATTGGGCGGGACGCCGGCACCGCTCTCGCCGAGCACGGTTGCGCTGCTGCTGCGCCAGGGCGATGAACGGCTGGTGCTAGGCGACATCTCCGCGGCGCGGCGCCTGTTCGAGCGTGCAGCCTATGCCGGCAGCGCCGCCGGGGCACGCGGCGTGGCGCGGACCTATGATCCCTCCGTGTTGGGGCGGGCCGGCATGTTGGCCGACCCTGCTGCCGCCGCGGCGTAGAAAGGGATGGCCGCTACGCTCGGCGAGGCCGAGGCGCAGCGGGACGGACGCTGACCCAATCCGGCGATTGAACATGGTCTGAGCACCAGCTTGCCTGCCCTCTCTCTCTCCGGGAAAGGGGGCAGGCAGCGTTGTTGCGGCGTCTGCGTCAGCCTCGCCGGTCCGCGCTGCCAGGCGCCTGCCGGCGGCGTCAGGCGCTGGGCGCCACGACCTGGAAGTGCATGGTCCCGCTGCTGTAAAGCGTCCCGGTTATGCTCGCATGGTGCGTGCCGTCCAGGTCGGCCGAGTTGACATACAGGTTGCGGTCGGTCGCGGACGTGCCGCCATAGGCATCGTTGAGGAACGTCACCGCCAAGTCATGCGCCCCGGCGCCGAAGTGCCCGGTGAAGGTGAATGTCTCGTCCCCGCCCTGCCCATGCAGCGCCGTCACGGCCTGCGCCGCGCCAAGCTGGGCGCCGTCCACGCTGGCGACGAACTGCGCGTCGCCCTGCCAGGCGTCCTCCGACAGGTGCAGCACCAGGGTGTCGGCGTTGATCGGGACCGTAGCCGCCGCTGCGGCAGGACCGGCGACCGCGAAAGTCGTCGTGCCGCTGCTGAGCAGCGCCGCCGCCGTGTTCGGGCTGGTCGCGCCGTCGATGCCGATGGAGTTCACATACAGGTTGCGGTCGGTCGTGGACGTGCCGCCATAGGCATCGTTAATGAAGCTCACCGCCACCTGGTGCGGCCCGGCGCCGAAGCTGCCGCTGAAGCTGAACGCCTGGTCCCCGCCCTTCCCATGCAGCGCCGTCACCGCCTGCGCCGCGCCGAGCGAAACGCCGTCCACGCTGGCGGTGAACTGCGCGTCGCCCAGCCAGGCGTCCTCCGACAGGTGCAGCACCAGGGTGTCAGGCCCTGTTGCAGCCGCCACTGCGCTGGGCGGCCCGGCAATGGAGAAGCTCTGCGTGCCGCTGCTGTCCATCGTCGCGGTCGCGCCAGGGTTGGCCGCGCCACCGAGGCTGATGGAGTCCACATACAGGTTGCGGTCGGTCATGGACGTGCCGCCGTAGGCATCGTTGATGAAGCTGACAGCCACCTGGTGCGGCCCGGCGCCAAAGCTGCCGGCAAAGGAGAAAGCCTCGGACTGGCCCTGGCTGTGCAAGGCGGTGACGGCCTGCGCCGCGCCGACCTGCACGCCGTCCACGCTGACGGTGAACTGCGCATCGCCCTGCCAGGCGTCCTCCGACAAGTGCAGCACAAGGGACCCGGCGGCAGGAGGGGTAGCGGGTAGGGAAGGGACAGGGGGGGCGGTGGGGACAGTGGCGACAGGAACGGCACCAGCGGCAGGAGGGACCACCTCGACGATGACCGGGTCTGCGGACAGCCCAAACGTGACGGCGCCGGCGTTGGCAACGGACTGGAGCGCCGCCCGGCCGGTGACGGGATCATAGACGCTGACATGCTGCTGCACGCCGCCGAAGGTGACTGTGACCGCGGCGGTCGGCGGGGTCACGTCGGCGGTGCCGTTGTAGAGGGTGGCGCCGCCGTTCCAGATGACGATGTCGAACGTGCCATCCGACTTCTGCAGCAGCATCGACGACGCGGTGCCGGGCAGCCCGGATAGGCTGTAGCTCAGGGTTCCCGGCGTTGCCGTTGCCGTCCCCGTGCCGGACAGCAGGCTGACCAGGTTGCCGATGTCGGTCGCTGCCGGCTTCGCGGTCCCGTCGGCGTTGAACAGGCCGAAGTGGTTTTCCTGCGACGTGTTGTTCGTGTCGTCCATCAGGTCGTAGATGAACGTCCGGGCCGCGCCGTCTTTGTAGCTGTCGAGCAGGGCGTTGGTGTCGATAAGGCCCTGCGTCGCCGGGTCGGCCACGCCCCAGAACGAGCTGCCGTAGCCGGAGCTGGAGACGCCGGCCTCGGTGACATAGACGGGCTTGCCGGGCGCCGTGGCCTTCGCGGCGGCGATCCCGGCCGCGAGGTTGGCGCCAAGCTGCTCGCCGACCCCGCCATAGACGTGCCAGTTCGAGGCATCGACGTAGGACGACACGACCGGGGCCGACCCCAGCAGCGCCGTGGACGCGGCGACGACCTTGACGCCGGCCAGGACCGGGTCCGCCGCCACCGCGGCCTGCAGGTTGGCGTCGTCCACCGCGCCCCAGGGCACGTTGCCGTAGGAGTTGCTGCCGTTCAGGTCGTAGCTGCTGATGTTATATTCGTTGGCGCCTTCGAGGCTTTCCACGCTGCCGGGCACGGCCCTTGCCAGCGCATCGGCCCGTTGCACGTCCTCGGCCGCGCCGATTGTCGTCATCGGGGCCGCAATCGGGTTTTCCTGGGTGAGATCGAAGGTCACGCCCGTTTTCGCCAGGGCGACATACTCCTGCAGCGCCCAGTCGTAAGGCGTGCCGTCGCGAACGTGCTTGACGCCGAGGGCCGCAAGCTCCGCGGCGACGACCCGCGTGTTCTCCCAGATGGAAGCGCCGGAGTCGATATGCGCATTGACGCCGATGGAATTAACGAAGCTGCTGGCACTGGTGGCTTGGACAAGGCTGGCATTAGACGTCAACCCTGATCCGACGGCCGCGCTATTTGTCGAAGATGAATCTGCCACTTGCAACCTCACAAACCAGCGGACATTCGAAATCATCCACCTCGCATTAACGTGATCTAATAGGCGCAGGATTGCGTGTCATGTTTTGGGTAGTTACTTGGCCATTGTTCTACTTATAATTTGACCCAATGACAGAGTGTTTTTGATCTAATTCCAGATAGCGGGGCCAAATAACGGGTTCAAATGG
>JAABUX010001267.1_pt1 | contig 38695 bp, 40 predicted proteins | sample 5561851 | NCBI WGS metagenome assembly JAABUX01 (sample SAMN10711883, study PRJNA513361) | rock metagenome | isolation source: Antarctica rocks | place: Antarctica: Victoria Land, Richard Nunatak red sandstone | collected 2016-01-03 | reverse complement strand
ATCGTTCGCGCCGTCGCCGACCGCTAGGGTCGCCTCCAAGCCGATTTCGAGGTAGGCCGCCTCGCGCTGCAAGACCGAGAGCTTCGCGTCGCGGTCCAGGATCGGCTCACCCACCCGACCTGTCAGCCGGTGCGCCGCGTCAAACTCCAGCGTGTTGGCGAAGTGCGCGTCGAACCCCAGCGCCGTCGCGACCCGGCCGGTGAACCACGTGAACCCGCCCGACACCAGCACCGTCCGCGCGCCATCCGCCCGCATTGTCGCCACCAGCTCGGCGGCACCCGGCATCATCGCGGTGGTGGCCCAGGTCGCCTCGAGCGCCGCCATGTCCAGGCCCGCCAGCATGCCGACCCGCTCGCGCAACGCCTGGGAAAAGTCGATCTCCCCGTTCATGCTGCGCCGGGTGATCGCCGCCACCTCCTGCTTCAGCCCCGCGTACGCGGCCAGCTCGTCCAGCGTCTCCGAGGTCACGATGGTGCTGTCCATGTCCGACACCAGCAGCCGTTTGCGCCGGCCCGCCGCAGGTTGCGCGATCGCGTCGACCGGCGCGCCGTCGAGCGCCGCCGTGACCCGCGCCATGTCGGGCGGCTCGGCGCACGGCAGGTCGGCCGCCTCGTGCTCGGACAGCCACTCCGCAGGGCCGGCGCCGATTGCCCGCGCGACCTGCCCCACCAGCGACGGGTCGAGCGCAGACGCCGGGAAATCCGTCATCAGGGTCAGCACGTGCGCCATGCGCTGATCGTGGCCGGGCCGACCTGCAGCGGCAAGTCGGGGCTGGCGATGGCGCTGGCCGACCGGTTCGGCGGCACCATCGTCAACGCCGACTCGATGCAGGTTTATCGGGAGTTGCGGGTGCTGACCGCGCGCCCGACCGAAGCCGACGAGGCCGCGCACCCGCACACGCTGTACGGCGTCCGCCCCGCCGCCGAGCCGGCCGACGTCGCGTGGTGGCGCGCGGCGGCGCTCGACGCGATGGCCGCCACGGACGGCTTGCCGATCCTGTGCGGCGGCACCGGCCTCTACCTGGAGTCACTCACGCGAGGCCTGTCCACCCTGCCGCCGATCTCTGCCGACGCCCGAGACGCCGCGCGCTACGGGGTCGAGGCCGAGGGACCGGCGGCGTCGCACGCCCGGCTCTCACGGGTTGACCCGGCGACGGCGGCGACGCTGCGTCCGTCCGACCCGCAACGGATCGCGCGCGCCTGGGAGGTGCTGCTCGCCACCGGCCGGGGCCTCAAATCGTGGCAGGACGAGCCGCGTCCGGTCGCGGACTGGCGTTTTGCGGCAATCCTGCTCGACCCGCCGCGTGACGCGCTCCGGACGGCGATCGATCTCCGGCTCGACGCCATGCTGGGGCAGGGCGCGCTGGCGGAGGTGCGGGCGTTGCTGGACCGCAGCCTGGACCCCGCGCTGCCGGCGATGCGGGCGCATGGGGTCACTGAGTTCGCCGCCCATTTGCGCGGCATGGCGACGCTGGCCGAGGCGGCACGACGGACGGCGCTGGTCACCGGGCAATATACCAAGCGGCAGGCGACCTGGTTCCGCAACCGCCCGCCAGTCGTCGATCCAGAAGCCTTGCATACGATCCATGCGCGTTTCGCGGGTCTCACGCAACTTCCGGAACTGGAATGGACGAAAATCTTGCGGTTTACGCAAAACGCTGTTGACGGGCGAGGCTGACGTGGCTACCTGCGCCGGTATGGACATGCTCGCACCGACCGCCCCGCTGCTTGACACCCCGGCGCAGGAGGCTCGCCCCAGCTCGGGGGCCGAGACGCTGCTTCGGGCATTGGTCGCACAGGGCGTCGAGGTCGTCTTCGGCTATCCGGGCGGGGCTGTGTTGCCGATCTACGATGCGATCTTCCAGCAGGACCGCATCCGCCACATCCTGGTCCGCCACGAGCAGGCCGCCGTGCACGCCGCCGAGGGCTACGCCCGCAGCACCGGCCGCGTCGGCGTGGTGTTGGTGACCAGCGGGCCGGGGGCGACCAACGCGGTGACCGGACTGCTCGACGCGCTGATGGACAGCGTGCCGGTGGTGTGCCTGACCGGACAGGTGCCGACCCACCTGATCGGCAACGACGCCTTCCAAGAGGCGGATACGACCGGCATTACCCGGCCGGCGACTAAGCACAACTACCTGGTCCGGCGCGGCGAAGATCTGGCGAAGACCGTGCACGATGCCTTCTACATCGCCCGCAGCGGTCGGCCTGGCCCGGTGGTGATCGACCTGCCGAAGGACGTGCTGATCGGCCTGGCCCCGTACACGCCGCCGCCGGTCTACCTGCACCGCAGCTATCGCCCGCAAACCACGCCCGACGCCAGCCGGATCGCCGAGGCGGTGCGCCTGCTGAAGGCGGCCGAGCGTCCGGTCGTGTACTTCGGTGGTGGCGTCATCAACGCCGGGCCGCGCGCGTCGGCGGCGCTGACCCGGCTGATCCGCAAGAGCGGCTTTCCCGCGACCGGCACGCTGATGGGTTTGGGCGCGTTCCCGTCGAGCGACCGGCAGTTCCTCGGTATGCTCGGAATGCACGGCACGTACGAGGCGAACAACGTCATGCACGGCTGCGACGTGATGCTGAACGTCGGCGCCCGGTTCGACGACCGGGTGACGGGACGGCTCAACGCGTTCAGCCCGGGCTCGGTGAAAATCCACGTCGACATCGACCCGTCCTCGATCAACAAGAACGTGGCCGTCGACCTGCCGATCATCGGCGACGCGGGCGAGGCGCTCGAAGCGCTGTGCGACGCCTGGGACGCCGACAACGCCAAGACCGCCGACCTCGCCGATTGGTGGGAGCGCATCGCCCGCTGGCGCGCGCTGGACAGCCTCAAATTCACCCAGACCACCGCGCCGGGCGGCGTGATCAAGCCGCAGCACGCGGTGAAGCGGTTGTATGAGATCACCCGCGAGACCGGGCGCGACACGTTCATCTCGACCGAGGTGGGCCAGCATCAGATGTGGGCCGCCCAGCACTTCAAGTTCGAGCAACCGAACCGCTGGATGACCAGCGGCGGCCTCGGCACGATGGGCTACGGGCTGCCGGCGGCGATGGGCGTGCAGGTGGCGCACCCCGACGCGCTGTGCATCGACATCGCCGGCGAGGCCAGCATCCTGATGAACATCCAGGAGATGGCGACGCTCGCGCAATACCGGCTGCCGGTCAAAGTGTTCATCCTGAACAACCGCTACATGGGCATGGTCCGCCAGTGGCAGGAGCTGCTGCACGGCGGCCGCTATTCGGAAAGCTATAGCGAGGCGCTGCCGGACTTCGTAAAGCTCGCCGACAGCTTCCACGCGGTGGGCATGCGCGCGACCTCGGTCGACGAGCTGGACGACGTGATCCGCGCCATGATCGCCGAGCCGCGCGCGGTGATCGTCGACGTGGCGGTGGACGAAAAGGAGAACGTGTTCCCGATGATCCCGTCAGGCGCCGCGCACAACGAGATGCTGCTCGGGCCGGAGCACACCGTGCCAGGCGGCGACTACGACTGCCGCAAGATCGCCGACGAAGGTCTGGTGCTGGTCTGATGCCGGACGCGCGGGCGGAGGGGAACCGCTCGGCGACAATCTCCGTTCTCGTCGAGAACGAGTCCGGGGTGTTGGCGCGGGTGGTCGGCCTGTTCAGCGGGCGCGGCTACAACATCGACAGCCTGACGGTGGCCCCGGTCGACAACGCCCGCGGCCAGAGCCGCATCAACATCGTCACCAGCGGCACCGACATGGTGATCGAGCAGATCAAGGCGCAACTCGACCGCCTCGTCCCGGTCTACCGCGTCAGCGATTTGACCCGCGACGGGCCCCACGTCGCGCGCGAGATGGCGCTGATCAAGGTGAGCTCGACGATGGGGGTCGAGCGCAACGAGGCGCTGCGGCTGGCCGAGGCGTTCCGTGCCCGGGTGGTGGACGCGACCACCGGCAACTTCGTGTTCGAGATGACCGGCGGCAGCGGCAAGATCGACAACTTCATCGAGCTGATGCGCCCGTTGGGGCTGGCGGAGGTCAGCCGCACCGGGATCGTCGCCATTGCGCGCGGGCCGGGAACGATTTAGCCGGGTCGTATCCGTTAGCCGAAGGACCATACGCCGATGCGCGTCTACTACGACACCGATGCAGACCTGAATCTGATCCGCGCCAAGAAGGTCGCGATCGTCGGCTTTGGCAGCCAGGGCCACGCCCACGCGTTGAACCTGAAGGACAGCGGCCAGACCCAGCTCGCGGTCGGTCTGCGCCCGGGCAGCGTGGGCGTCGCCAAGGCGGAGGCGGGTGGGCTGAAAGTCATGTCGCCGGACGAGGCCGCGCACTGGGCCGACGTGGTGATGGTGCTGACCCCCGACGAGGGACAGGGCGACCTGTATCGCGACCACTTGGCGCCGAACATGCGGGCCGGCGCGGCGCTCGCGTTCGCGCACGGGCTGAACGTGCACTTCAACCTGCTCGACCCGCGCCCCGACATCGACGTGTTCATGATCGCGCCGAAGGGGCCGGGGCACACGGTGCGCTCGGAGTACCAGCGCGGCGGCGGCGTGCCGTGCCTAGTCGCGGTGAGCCAGAACCCGTCCGGCAACGCGCTCGAGATCGCCCTGTCGTACGCGTCGGCGATCGGCGGCGGCCGGGCCGGCATCATTGAGACGACGTTCAAGGAGGAGTGCGAGACCGACCTGTTCGGCGAGCAGGTGGTGCTGTGCGGCGGTCTGGTGGAACTGATCCGCGCCGGGTATGAGACCCTGGTCGAGGCCGGCTACGCGCCCGAGATGGCCTATTTCGAGTGCCTGCATGAAGTGAAGCTGATCGTCGACCTGATCTACGAGGGCGGCATCGCCAACATGAACTACTCGATCAGCAACACCGCCGAATATGGCGAGTACGTCAGCGGGCCGCGCATCGTCACCGCCGAGACCAAGGCCGAGATGAAGCGGGTCCTCGACGACATCCAGAGTGGCCGGTTCGCGCGCGACTGGATGCTCGAGAACAAGGTCAACCAGCCGAACTTCCGCGCCATGCGCCGCCGCGCCGGCGAGCACCCGATCGAGCGGGTGGGCGAGACGTTGCGGGCGATGATGCCGTGGATCGCCAAGAACAAGCTGGTCGACAAGGCGCGCAACTAGCCGGCCAGCCGCGTCGCCAGTTGCGCGATCGCGTCGCGGTCCGCGTTGGCGAAGGCGAGCCGCAGGTGGTCGTCCTGATCGGGCCCGAACGCGCTGCCGGGCAGGCACATGACGCCGCGCTCGGACGCCAGCCGTTCGGCGACCGCGGCCGCCGGCACGCCCCGGTACGGGTGGCGCACGAACCCGAAGTAGGCGCCAAGCGCGTCGATGTGCCATCCGGGAAGTCGGGAGAACACGTCGCGTAGCGCGGCACCCCGGGCGTTGATCTCGGCCCGGTTGCCGGTCCGCCACTCGGCCAATGCCGGCAACGCCCAGGTCAGCGCCACCTGCGCCGGACGTTGCGGGCAGACGTGCAGGCAGTCCAGCACCTTGTAGAACTGCGCCAGCGTCGTGGCTGACGCGGTGGCCGCCCCCAGTCGGTGGCCGGGGATGCAGAACGCCTTGCTGAAGCTGTAGAGCCCGATGAGGCCGTCGGGCCAATCCGGATCGGCGAACAGCTCGTGTGGCCGCCCCTGTCCCGTCGGCAGGAAGTCGCGATACGTCTCGTCCAGGATCAGCCACACGCCGCGCCGGCGGCATAGCTCGCGAAACCGCGCGATGGTTTGGGGTGGGTAGACGGCGCCGGTCGGGTTGTTGGGCGTGATCAGCACCAGCGCCCGGGTCCGCTCGTCGAGCAACGGCTCCGCCGCGTCGGGGTCGGGCACGAAGCCGTTCCCAGGCGAGCAGGGCAGGGCGCGCGCCTCGATCCCCAGCATGTCCAAGGTCATCTTGTGGTTCCAGTACCAGGGCACCGGCAGCACGACGTTGTCGCCGCGCTGGGCGACGGTCATCATCGCCAGCGTGAACGCCTGGTTGCAGCCGGCGGTGACCGCGACCTGGTCGGCGACGACCCTGCCGCCGAGCGTCGCGGAGACATGGTGGGCGTAGGTTTCCCGGAGCGCCGGGTCGCCGACGATGGCGCCATAGCGGGCGTTCTCGCGCTTGGCTGCCTCCTCGCCGAGCCGGGTCAGCAGGTCCGGGTGCGGCGGGTAGCCCGGGGCCGCCTGGCACATGTCCAGCAGCGGGCCGTATGCGCCGTCGTACCGCGCGGCCCAGGCGTGCACCTCCGGGATCGGCGGGCTGCCGGTGTCGAGCAGTAGCGGGTTCAGCGACGGCGCGGGGTGGGTCAGCATGGTTCAGCAACGCTGCAGCGCGCCGTCGTTCCGATGAAATTGGCGTCAGCATGCGGCCGGGTTCGGCATGGGTGGCGTGCCGGTCGCGACGCAGCTGGCGGCCAAGCCGGTCCAGGAGGCGCTGCTGGCGCGGGCGACCCATGCCTGCGAGGCGGCGACGCCATGACACGATACTCGTCTCCACGACGGGGGCGTCACAACGGGGTGAGTCACCCTCGTAATCGTGGCCTGTGAGACTGGAAACTCTACGTGCCCAGAGCACTTTAGCCGGCCACAGAAGTAACCCGAGCAAGCATTCGATAAGGAAAGCTTTCTCGCATGAAATATCATTAGCGCAACAAGCGTGCATATCGCCGGTTGCTGGCGCTGTGCCAGTTAGCTCCGGAGAAGGCCTACTTTCATGTTCGACTCGCTAGAGCTCGATACGATCGAGAACGATGGCGTAGCTTCCACCGCGCTGCGGACGTTCATCGCGCGGCAGTTTCGGGATTTCGTCACAAACCCGCTGTTTCCCTGCACTATCGCACGCGGGACGGCGGCGCAGGATCAACTCGCCATCCACATCTACGACGACCTCGACAGCCCTGCCTCGACGGCTGCGCTGTTGGGCGACCTCTACCGCTTCATCGACGAGCACCCGCTCGGCCCCGCCGGCTACAATAGCTTCTCCGCCGTCTTCGCGGGCCCGGCCGCGACTGACGAGGCGCGCTACGAGGCGTCGCTCTGGAGCCTGTTGCAGCGCCTGCACGACCTCGATCGGCCGTCGCACCCATGGGACGCCACGGTTGGCGCCGACCCGGCAAGCAACGAGTTCTCGTTCAGCCTCGGCGGGCGCGCGTTCTTGATCGTCGGCATGCATCCAGGCGCGTCTCGCCACGCGCGTCGTTTCGCCTACCCGACGGTGGTGTTCAACACGCACGCCCAGTTCGAGGCGCTGCGCGGCCGTGGCTCCTACGGCACGGTCCGCGACAAGATCCGGGGCAACGACGTGACGCTGCAGGGTTCGATCAACCCGGCGCTGGAGGACCACGGCCTGTCGTCGGAGGCGCGGCAATACTCCGGTCGCAAGGTCGAGGCGGGCTGGACCTGCCCGTTCCGCAGCGGACCCGCATGACGGTCCGGACGATCGCATCGCAATCCGGCGTCGCGTTCACGCTGGACAAGGGTGCCGTGTTGCGGTGATTGACCCGCAGGGCGAGCAGGTGTCGGACTTGATCGCGTTCTCCCGCCATGGCTCGCCACGAACCGCGCTTTCGTCGGGCAAGACGGTCGATTTCGCCGAGACGATCTATCTCACCACCGGGCACATGCTCTACTCGAACATGAGCGAGTCGATGCTCGAGATCGTTAGCGACACGGTGGGCCGTCACGACATCCTGTTGGCGCCGTGCAGCCAGGAAACCTTCGACCTGCTCTACCCTGGGCACTCTGGTTACCACCGCAGTTGCTTTGAAAACCTGCATCGCCCGTTGGCTGACTACGGCGTGCGGAAGCAGGAGATCTTCTCGACGTTCAACGTCTTCATGAACGTCGAGATCGATCCGGCGGGCCGCGTCCAGGTCAAGCCGCCACGGTCGCGCGCCGGCGACGCGGTGGAATTCCGTGCGATGATGGACCTCGTGCTCGGCCTCACCGCCTGCTCGGCCGAACAGAGCAACAACTATGCGTTCAAGCCCATCCACTACGAAATCAGCTGAGGACGTGCCATCAAGGCCTGGGTGTCGGACCTCAAGAACTGGCGTGGCACCTGGTTCCGCAATCCGTGCTGACCGAGTCCGGCTTCCATAAGGCGCGGGATCGTCCAACCGGCATCCAGAGCGGCTTCGACGCATTCGCGGCCTGGCCCGTGATGGATGGCGTTCGCTCCGCTGATCCTGCGGAGATAACGCCTACCTCGCCCGGTCAACCGCCCGGCTGTTGCCGCCGCGCCCAACCGTGGTTATGGCCTAAGGGATGTTCAGTCCGGTGATGCGCGAGCTTCGACTTATCCGCCCCTGAGCGCGCGTCCGGGCATGGGGATGCATTGGCGCGATCAGGGGCCGCCCGCCGCATCCCATCGCGCCGACCAGCCGTAATCAGGCCAGACCGAGGACGCCACCATGAGCATCACCCACCCGAGCTTCGGCCCGATCGCCGGGGATCGCGTCATCATCTTCGACACGACGTTGCGCGACGGCGAGCAGTCGCCGGGCTTCTCGATGAACCTCGACGAGAAGCTGCGGATGGCCCACGCGCTGACCGAGCTCGGCGCCGACGTGATCGAGGCCGGCTTCCCGATCGCCAGCCCGGGCGACTTCGAGAGCGTTCGTACGATCGCGCTAAAGGTGCGGGGGCCGGTGGTGGCCGGCCTCGCCCGCGCCCAGCGCGGCGACATCCTGCGCGCGGCGGAGGCGGTCAAACCCGCCGCCCGCCCGCGCATCCACACCTTCATCAGCACCAGCGAGGTGCACATGAAGCACCAGCTCCACATGAACGAGAACCAGGTGCTGGCCGCCGTCCACTCGAGCGTCACGCTCGCGCGCGACCACGTGGCCGACGTCGAGTGGTCGGCGATGGACGCGAGCCGCAGCGACCTCGACTTCCTGTGCCGCTGCGTCGAGGCGGCGATCCGCGCCGGCGCGACCACGATCAACCTGCCCGACACGGTCGGCTACTCGCTGCCGCACGACATGGCGGCGATGTTTTCCGCCGTGCGCGAGCGGGTGCCGGGGGCGGATCAGGTCATCCTGTCCACCCACAACCACAACGATTTGGGCCTCGCGGTCGCCAACACCCTGGCCGCGATCGGCGCGGGGGCGCGGCAGGTCGAGTGCACCATCAACGGTATCGGCGAGCGCGCGGGCAACGCGGCGCTGGAGGAGGTCGCGATGGTGGTGCGCGCCCGTGCGGCCAGCCTCGACGTGCAGACCGGCATCACCACCGAGCACATCCTGAAAACGAGCCGGCTGCTCGCCACCATCACCGGCTTCGACGTGCAGCCGAACAAGGCGATCGTCGGGCGCAACGCATTCGCCCACGAGAGCGGCATCCACCAGGACGGCGTCCTGAAACACGCGGCCACGTACGAGATCATGACGCCGGAGAGTGTCGGTTGGCTTCGCAGCAGCCTGGTGATGGGCAAGCACTCCGGCCGCGCCGCGTTCCGCGACAAGCTGCGCTCGCTCGGCTACGGCGGCATGGGCGACAACCAGGTCGAGGACGCGTTCATTCGGTTCAAGGATCTCGCCGACCGCAAGAAGGCGGTGTACGACGAGGACATCGTGGCCCTGGTCGACGACGAGGTGCTGCACGAGAACGACCGGGTGCGGCTGGTGTCGATCGAGGTCCGCGCGGGCACCCGCTCGACGCCGCGCGCGGAAGTCGAGCTGCTGGTGGACGGCGAGACGGTGGTGGCGGCCTCGGAGGGCGGCGGCCCGATCGACGCCACGTTCAACGCGTTGCGGGCGGCGGTGGCCCATGACGCGCAGCTAAAACTGTATTCGGTGGGGGCGATCACCGAGGGCACCGACGCGCAGGCGCGGGTGACGGTGCGGCTCGAGGAGCACGGCAAGCTGGTCGATGGCCAGGGGGCCGACGCGGACACGGTGGTCGCCAGCGCGCGAGCGTACGTCCACGCGCTCAACAAGCTGTTGGTCAAGCGCGAGCGGACCGCGCCGGAGCCGATGGTGGCTTAGCGGGCGACCCCGGCGCGCTAGTTGGCCAGCGCGCCGGGGTCTTGCCTCAGTGCGCCGTGAGGGCACCCGTGCCTGCCCCGACGCCGCCGCCGACCAAGGCGCCGGTGCCGGCGCCGACGCCGGTGGCGCCGCCGATCAGCGCGCCGCCGCCGGCCCCGAGCAGCCCGCCGGTGACACCCCGGGTGAGCGGCGACCGGCCGCAGGCGGCCAAGCCCATGGACGTGCTCAGCAGCAGGGCGGTCAGAAGAATTGCTTTACGCATGATTTACTCCTTCGAAAACGACTTATGAGTAACGGTGGAATGTGGCGGGATTTGCCCGGATGGGCCAATCCGCCTCTCACAGTGACGTGAGCGGCGGCGGGTCCGCCCTCTTGTCGCACCCGGGTGGCGGGACTACTCCGACGCCTTCCCATCCACCTGACAGGCTACCCGGATGTTCTCACGCTTGCTCGGCATCATGTCGGCCGACATGGCGATCGACCTCGGCACCGCCAACACGCTGGTCTACGTCAAGGGCCGGGGCATCGTGCTCGACGAGCCGAGTGTCGTCGCCATCGCCGACGTGCGCGGTAAGAAGCAGGTGCTGGCGGTCGGCGAGGAGGCCAAGATGATGCTGGGCCGCACACCCGGCAACATCCAAGCGATCCGCCCGTTGCGCGACGGCGTCATCGCCGACTTCGAGGTGGCCGAGGAGATGATCAAGCACTTCATCCGCAAGGTGCACAACCGGCGCGGCTTCGCGAGCCCGATGATCATCGTCTGTGTCCCGTCCGGCTCGACGGCGGTGGAGCGCCGCGCCATCCAGGAGAGCGCCGAAAGTGCCGGAGCGCGGAGGGTCCTGCTGATCGAGGAGCCGATGGCGGCCGCGATCGGCGCCGGCTTGCCGGTCACCGAGCCGTCCGGCAGCATGGTGGTCGACATCGGCGGCGGCACTACCGAGGTCGCGGTGATCTCGCTCGGCGGCATCGTCTACAGCCGCAGCGTGCGGGTCGGCGGCGACAAGATGGACGAGGCGATCATCTCCTACATCCGCCGCAACTATAACCTTCTGATTGGCGAGAGCTCGGCCGAGCGGATCAAGCTCGACATCGGCGCCGCGACCGCGCCGTACGACGGCGGCGACGGGCCGACCCGCGAGGTGAAAGGCCGCGACCTGATGAACGGGGTGCCGCGCGAGATCCGGGTCGGCCAGCGCCAGATCGCCGAGAGCCTCGCCGAGCCGGTGTTCGCGATCGTCGAGGCGGTGAAGGTCGCGTTGGAAAACACGCCGCCGGAACTGGCCGCCGACATCGTCGACAAAGGCATCGTGCTGACCGGCGGCGGCGCGCTGCTGTTCCGGCTCGACCAGGTGCTGCGGGAGGCGACCGGCCTGCCGGTGGTGGTGGCCGAGGACGCGTTGCAGTGTGTCGCGCTGGGTACGGGTCGCGCATTGGAGGAGATGAAACGGCTCCGGAACGTGCTGACGTCGATGTATTGAGACTGACGGTGCGCTAATATCGTCAGGTGATCCGACTTTCCATCCCCGTGAGGCAGGCGCTGATGCGCCTGACCCTGCCGGTCCTGATCGCAGCCTCGGTCGTGCTGATGCTGGTCGGCCGCGCCGACACGCAGTTGGCAGAGCGGGCGCGCATGGCGCTGGCCGACGCGCTGACGCCGATCTACGGCGCGGTGACGGAGCCGCTGGCATGGGCGCGCGACCGCGCGGCCGACGCGGGCCGTGTGTTCGACGTGTACGCGGAGAATGCCCGGCTGCGAGCCGAGAACGACACATTGCGACGCTGGCAGGCGGTGGCGTTGGCGCTCGACGCCGAGAATGCGACGTTGAAGGCGAACCTGAGTTGGATACCCGACCCGCCGGCGCGCTTCATCACGGCCCGCGTGGTGGCCGATGCGGGCGGCGTCTACGCCCGCGCCGTGCTGCTCTCCGCCGGACCCAACCACGCAATCGTCAAGGGGCAGGTGGCGCTCGACGACCGCGGCCTGGTCGGGCGGGTGACCGAGGTGGGCCAACGCAGCGTGCGGGTGCTGCTGGTCACCGACATCAACAGCCGCATCCCGGTGACGCTGGAAACCTCGCGCGCGCGGGCCATCATGGCCGGCACCAACGGCGCGCGCCCCCGGCTGATGTATTTTCCCGAGGGCGTGCTGCCGCAGGACGGCGAGCGGGTGGTGACCAACGGCGAGGCCGGAGCGTTTCCGGACGGCCTACCGGTCGGCACCGTCCACTACGGCAACAACAACGTGCCGGAGGTGGAGCCGCTGGCTCGCCTCGACCGGCTCGACGTGGTGCGGCTGTTCGATTACGGGCCGAACGGGGTGCAGTCGCCGGAGTCGCTGCCGCGCTCGTCGGAGCCGCTGGTGCCGCGCCCGCCGACCAGCGGGCGCGGCCGCCCGATCGAGCTGCCGGCGGGCCACCTCGGGTCCGCGCCGGTGGCGATGGATGTGCCGGGTGCCGTGCGGGGTAGCCAATGAGCGACCGGTTCCCCGGCATCCGGCCGCGCCCGACGCTGTGGCGGCGGCTCGACATCGCGGCGCGGGCGGCGTTCCCGGCGACCACGTCGGCGTTGCTGCTGCTGGCCACCGCGGCACCGATCGGTTTGCCGGGCCAGGCCGAGATGCAGGCTCCGGTGGCGCTCGCCTGCGTGGTGTTCTGGTCGCTCGACCGGCCCGGCTCGATGCCGCCGGTGGTGGTGTTCGCGCTCGGGTTGTTCGCCGACCTGCTCGGCTACGCGCCGCTCGGCGTGTTCACGGTCGTGCTGCTGCTGGTCTACGATGTCACCGTGCGGGCGCGGCGTGTGCTGGCGCGGGGCGGCTTCGTCACCGTCTGGCTCGCGTTCGGCGCGATCGTGGTCGCCGCCGCCGTGGCGCAGTGGGCGCTGACCTGCCTGATGCGCCTCACCTTGCTGCCGGCCGAACCGGTGCTGCTGCAGTCGGCGTTCGGCATCGGCCTGTATCCGCCGTTGGCGTTGCTGCTGGCGCGCACCTATAATTCGCTCGCCGCACCGGAGCAGGCGTGATCTCCGGCCCGCCGAAACGCGAGATCAAGCGTGGCGCGGTGTTCACCCGCCGCGCCGCACTGATCGCCGGCGCGCAGGTGACGGCGGTCGGGCTGCTTGGGGCCAAGCTGTATCAGGTGCAGGTGGTGGACGGCGCCCGCTACGCCACGCTGGCGCGCACCAACCGCGTCTCGACCCGGCTGATCGCGCCCGCCCGCGCCCGGCTGTTCGACCGCCAGGGCACGCTGATCGCCAACAACAAGCTTAACTGGCGGGCGTTGTTGATGGCCGAGCAGACCCAGGACGTCGACGCGACGCTCGACAATTTCAACCGCCTCATGCCGCTGGCCGACCACGAACGGCTGCGGATCGAGCGTGAGTTGGACCGCCACCGCCGTTTCATTCCAGTAGCACTGCGCAATTACCTGACCTGGGAGGACATGGCGCTGCTGCAGGTCAACGCGCCCGACCTGCCCGGCATCCTGGTCGACGTCGGCACCACGCGGCTCTACCCGTTCGGCCCGACGCTGGCCCACGTGATCGGTTACGTCGCCCCGCCCAACGACGACGACGTGGCCGCGGAGCCGATGTTCGCGCTGCCCGGCATCCGGGTCGGGCGCGCCGGCATCGAGAAGTTCCACGACGCGACGCTGCGCGGCAAGGCCGGCGCGGTGCAGCTGGAAGTGTCCGCCTTGGGCCGGGTGATCCGCGAGTTGGACCGCCAGGAGGGCGATCCGGGCCAGGACATCACCACGACCATCGACACCGACCTGCAGGAGGCGGTGCTGGCGCGGCTCGGCGACGAGAGCGCGTCGGCGGTGGTGATGGACTGCCGCAACGGCGAGGTGCTCGCGATGGCCACCAACCCGAGTTTCGACCCGACCCTGTTCAACGCCGGCGTCAGCCAGGCGCAGTGGCTCGAATGGACCAACAACCGCCGCGCGCCGCTGATTAACAAGGCCGCCGCCGGGCTGTATGGGCCAGGCTCGACGTTCAAAATGGTGGTGGCGCTGGCCGGCATCGAGTCCGGCGCGATCTCGACCACCGACCGGCTGAACTGCCCCGGCTACCTCGACTTCGGCAACGCGCGCTTCCACTGCTGGAAGAAAGGCGGCCACGGCGAGCTCGACCTGCAGGGCGGCATCAAGAACAGCTGCGACGTGTTCTTCTACCAGGTCGCGCGGATGACCGGGATCGACCCCATGGCCGCGATGGCCAACCGGTTCGGCCTCGGCGTGCCGCTCGACATCGACCTGCCCGGGGTGCGGACCGGGCTGGTGCCGACCCGCGCGTGGCGGAAGAAGCAGGGCAAGCCGTGGAACGTCGGCGACACCATCGTGCACGGCATCGGGCAGGGCTATACCCAGGTGACCCCGCTGTCGCTCGCCACCATGGTGTCGCGCATCGCCACCGGCCGCGCGGTGCAGCCGCATCTGACCCGCGCCGTCGGCGGCCAACTGCGGAGCGGCAGCCGCGCCGAGGACTGGCCGAGCATGGGGTTCCCCGAGCGCGAGTTGAACGCGGTTCGTCAAGGCATGTGGGCGGTGGTGAACGAGCCCGGTGGCACGGCCCCGCTCGCGCGGCTCGACCTGCCGGACGTGACGCTGGCCGGTAAGACCGGCTCGACCCAGATCCGAAGAGTGTCCCGCGATGCGCGCGAACACGGCTTCAAGTCGGAGAACCTGGCCTGGGAGCTGCGGCCGCACGCGCTGTTCGTGGCGTTCGCGCCGTACGACGCGCCGCGCTACGCGCTGAGCGTGGTGGTGGAGCACGGCAACGCCGGCGCGCAGGCGGCGGCCCCGGTGGCGCGCGACATCATGTTCGATGTGCTGACGCGCGACCCGGTCAACAAGCGCGATCCGCAGCGGGTTGCCGACGGGTGAGCGGTTTCGAGCGCCGGCTGGTCCGCGACGACCAGTTCGGGCTGCTGGCCAAGCTGTCCCAGGTCAGCTGGGCCTACGTGGTGCTGATCTGCGCGTTGGCGTCGGTCGGCTACGTCGCCCTGTATGCCGCCGCCGGCGGGTCGGCCGAGCCGTACGCGACCAAGCACATCTTACGGTTCGGCGTCGGCCTCGTGTTGATGCTTGGCGTCGCCATGGTCGACATCCGGTTCTGGGCGCGGCTGTCCTGGGTCGCGTACGCGGGCGGCGTCGGGCTGCTGGTCCTTGTGATGCGGATGGGGCATGTCGGCAAGGGTGCCCAACGCTGGCTCGATTTTGGCGGCATGCAGTGGCAGCCGAGCGAGTTCATGAAGGTGGCGCTGGTGATGGCGCTGGCGTCCTGGTTCCACCGGGCGACGTGGGAGCGGTCGGGCAACCCGCTGTTCCTGGTCCCGCCGACGCTGGCCGTGCTGGTCCCGGTCGGGCTGATCCTGAAGGAGCCGAACCTCGGCACGGCGGTGATCGTCGCCGTGGTCGGGTTTTCGGTGTTCCTCGGCGCCGGGCTGCGGTGGTGGAAGGTGCTGCTGGTGGTGGGCGGCCTCGGCCTCGCCGCACCGCTCGCCTACAGCCACCTGCACGACTACCAGCGGCAGCGGATCGTGACGTTCCTCAACCCGGAGAGCGACCCGCTCGGGGCCGGCTACAACATCATGCAGAGCCGCATAGCACTCGGTGCGGGCGGGCTGTGGGGGAGGGGCCTTTCCCCCGGTGCCGCGGGCGATCTGGCGTTGCTGCCGGAGCGGCAGACCGATTTCATCTTTACCGTTTTAGCCGAGGAGTTCGGCATGGTCGGCGGCGTGGCGGTGCTGGGATTGCTGCTGCTGGTCGTGCTGGGCGCGGTGGGGATGGGGCTGCGCTGCCGCCACCAGTACGGGCGGCTGCTGGCGTTGGGGATCGCGACCAACTTCTTCATGTACGTGTTCGTCAACGTGGCGATGGTGATGGGGGCGATCCCGGTCGGCGGCGTGCCGCTGCCGCTGATCTCGCACGGCGGGTCGGCGATGCTGATGGTGATGCTGGGGTTCGGGTTGCTGATGAGCGTGCACGTGCATAGGGACGTGGAGTTCGTCGACGAGCAGAACTCCTGAGTTGGTCCGTCTTGCAGATAGACCCAACTACGCGCTGACTAGCCTTGCGTAAGCCAGCTCCGTCGCCTCGTCCGCCGGGAACATGCATTCGACCCGCAACTCCTGCGCCGCGATCGTCTGCGGCGTGCCGACCGTCGTCACCATCGAGAACAGGTTCAGCACCGATCCGTCCTTGACGAAACCGATCGGGATGACGGGCGTGACACCGGAGATCGTCGTCGCTCGCCATGCCGCGTCGACGTCGGGGTAGGCGAGCAGCGTGGCAACCAATTTCCTGGTTTCCCCGTCGGCCGCGCGGCCGACCGACTCTCGACGGACACGCTCGAGCAAGCTCCTCGCCAACTCGTTCCAGTTCGCCAGGAACGGTCGCATACCAGCCGGGTCGAACATGAGGTGCAGCAGATTGCGCGGTCCCGGGCGGGCCGCCAGATCGACGAAGTGCCCGAAGAAGCGCGCGACGGCCGTGTTCGCCAGCAGCACGTTCCAGTAGCGGTCCATCACCACGGCCGGAAACGGTTCGTGCTGGCGCAACATGCGTTCCAAGGCGGCCGTCACACTCCGCATCTCCGGCGAGCTTAGGCCGTTGTCCGAGTAGATGGGTGCGTAGCCGGCCGCCAGCAGCAGGGTGTTCCGTTCGCGGAGCGGGACGTCGAGCGCCGTGGCGAGATGCAGCAGGGTCTGGCGGCTGGGGATGCTGCGCCCGCTCTCGATGAAGCTGATGTGCCGTTGTGACACGCCGGTGTCACCGGAGAGACTAAGCTGGCTCTGGCCGCGCATGCTGCGCCAGTGGCGCAATAGCGCACCAAGGTCGTTGGACGGCGGCACAGCAAAGTTCGGTGCCGCTAATGCGCTCATTGCGTATTCAGATACTCGCCTCGACGATGTTCTGGCATGTGGCGGCGAGTTCCTTGCCGAACTCGGCCAGCTCCGGGTTCCCGTAACGGCCGAACGCCACGGCGGGATCGGCCATCAGCACCGAAACGGTCCGGTCCGGCAGCTCCGTCACCACCAGCTTCAACGGGGCTTCGACCATCGCCGTCCAATCCGTCTGCATCACGCGGACGACGAGGTTCGGGTGGAAGAAAAACAGCAGCCGCGAACCGTCGATGGACCGACCCAGACCGGCCAGCACCCGTTGGGGATCGATCTCGTTGAGCAGCTTGAGCCCGCGGCCGTCGATCTCCGCACGGAGCGCGGCGACCACGTCCTCGAAGGGACGCGAGCTGACGCGGCCATAGTGGAACGCTTTCGCGGTTGTGCCGGGCTCACCCAGCTGAACCGATATGACGTCGCTCATAACCTGAACTCCTCGCTTCTAGTGAATAGATGCGGCAATAGCCAGGATGCGCAGCCGATCAATTACCTCAGAGGTAATCAGATCCGCCGGCCCAGCTCGATCTAACCGCTTCCGGGCGCCACGTTGAGTTCGATCCGGATGCGCGTGCCATCACTCGCCAGCGTGCCGTCGATCGCCAGGATGTACTCCTCTGCGATCGCCAGATGGGGCCAGCTGGCGCGATCGATGGGGGTGTCGTCCTGCGGGAGCGGATCGCCGTCGTGGGATACGACCATGACGATTCGGCGTGCGTCCGGCTCGGCCGCAACCGCTACCGTCCGTGCGCCGGTTGCGATCACGGCGGCGAACGCCGCTGCGATGGCGGCCGTGAGGTGGCTCGGCGTCGCCTCGACGAACGGGTCCGACGCGATCGAGTTGTGGAATTCGATCCCGGCCGGCAACGTCGCAATCGCATCGGACAGCGCGACGGCGAGCCGCACGGCATTCCGGTTCGGCCGGGGTAATCCCGACCGCAACAGCGCCATGGTCGCCGAGATCGCCGTGTTGGCACGCTCGGCGCTGCGCAACGTCACGTCGCCGGCGCGCTTGACCGACGGCACGTCACTCGTCTGCAAGCGCTCGGCGGCCAGCATCGCCGGGGCCAGCATGTTGCGCAGGTCGTGCTGCAGGCGGCTCAGCGCGGTCGCCGCGTGCGCCAGCCGTGCGGTGGCCCAGCGCGCTTCGAGGTCGGCGTCGGCACCGGGATCGACGTCGTCTGCCATGGGCCGATGCTACGGCAGTCGCGCGATAAACGAAACCAATCGCCGCGTGCCCGGGCTGAACAGGCGCTCGGCCAGGGCCACGCCGGCGGCGCGCTTCGCGGCTTCGAAGCGGGTCGGGTACGGCACGATCAGGTCGGCGAGGGCCGCGACCGGCACGCCGCGGCGGATCGCCAGGGTGAACGCGTCGATCATCTCGCCCGCGTGCGGGGCCACGATGTCGGCTCCCAGCACACGCCCGCGCGCCACCACGAGTTTGACCAGGCCGAGCGTGCTCCGCTCGGCCACCGCGCGATCGTTGTCGGCTAGCGGCCAGCGCTGCACCGTCACGGCATGGCCGGCGTCGCGCGCCTGTTGTTCGGTCAGGCCGACCTGCGCCAGCTCCGGGTCGGTGTAGGTCACCCGCGGCATCACGGTCTCGATCCGCGCGGGCGCGCGAAACAGCGCCTGCCGGATCACGACGCCCGCGTGGTGGCTGGCGGCGTGGGTGAGGTAGGTCGGGCCGATCCCGTCGACGTCGGCGATGTCGCCGATCGCGAACACGTTCTTGGTTCCCCGCGCACGGAGGCCGCGCCCCACCGCGATGCCGCGTGGCGAGGTCGACAGTCCGGCGGCCGCGCAGTCCAGCGCCTCCAGGTTCGGCGTACGCCCGGCGGCGACCAGCAGGTCGGTGCCGGCGATGCGCCGCCCGTCCGCCAACACCAGGGCCGGTCCCGGCTCGACCCGGCTGACCGCAACGCCCTCGATGATCTCGACCCCGTTCAGCGCCGGACGCAGCGCGTCGACCAACTCGGGGTCTTCGCGGCCACCGAGCCGGCGCTGTTCCACGATGGTGACGCGGCTGCCGAGGCCGGAGAACGCCTGCGCCAGCTCAATGCCGATCGAGCCGCCGCCCAGGATCAGCAGGTGAGCGGGCAGGCGGGGTAGCGAAAATACCGTCTCGTGCGTGACGTAGCCCGAGTTGGCGAGGCCCGGCACGTCCGGCACCGTCGCCCGGCTGCCGGCGGCGACCACGATCCTTCGCGCGGTGACCGCGTGACCGCCGACGTCGAGGCTATGGCGGCCGGTGAACCGCGCGGTGTCACGCAGGACTGTGACGCCAAAGCCTTCGTAGCGTTCCTGGCTGTCGGCCGGCGCGATGTGCGCGATCACGCCCTCGACGTGCGCCCGCACCGCGTCCCAGTCGACCGAGACGTCCGCACGCACGCCAAGGCGGCCGGCGGCGCGGGCGGCCGTGGCGGCGTGGCTCGCCGCCAGCAACGCCTTACTCGGCACGCAGCCGGTGTTGAGGCAGTCGCCGCCCATCCGATGCCGCTCGATCAAGGCGACCCGCGCGCCGAGCCGGGCGGCCACGTTGGCGACTGACAACCCGGCCGAACCGGCGCCGATCACCGCGAGGTCGAAGTCAGGCATGCCCGCTCTTGGCATGCCAGCGCCGCCAGCCGACCGGCACCAACGCCAGCGCCGCCAGACCGAGCAGCGGCAGCAGCACCGGGGGCGACAGGATCAGCGACAGGTCGGGCGCACGCCCCGCCGCGAGCACGTCGCCGATCCCCGAGCCGACGCCGGCCAGCACGAACGTCGCCGGCGCGATGCCCAGGACCGTCGCGGCCACGAACGGACGCAGCCGCATCCCCAGCAGCGCCGGCGCCAGGTTGGTCAGCCAGAACGGCACCACCGGGATCAGCCGCAGCGCCAGCAGCCAGCTAAAGCCGTCGCGCTCCAGCCCCGGCCGCAGCCGCTCGAACAGTGGTCGCGCGCGCCGGACGAGGGTCACGCCGAGTGTCGTCCGCGCGAGCAGGAACAGCAGCGTGGCGCCGACGCTCGCCGCCAGCACCGCCAGCGCGCCGCCGCGCCACGCCCCGAACAGCAGCCCGCCGGCGACCGTCATCAATCCCCCGGCCGGCAATGACAGGCTGACCACGCCGGCATATACTGCGAGATAGGAGAGGGCGGCCAACGCCGGCCGGTCCGCGACCGCGCCACGCCACGCCGCCTGATGCTCACCGAGGAACCGCCACGCTGCGTCGCCGTGCGGCAGTGTTGTCCAGGCCAGCAACAGCACGCCGACGACCGCGACTATGGGTAGCACGCGACGCATCCAAAGCCCTCCATCATGCGGCGCGCGTTGACGCTGGCGTGCCGCGTCGCCTATACGCAGCGCCTTGTCGCGGTGCTAGCCACGCCCGCCCGTGCCGCATGTCCGAACGCCAGGACCGGCGCGGTTTCCTCTGGAGATCGTCGTGAAGCGCACCTATCAGCCCTCGAAAATCGTTCGCAAGCGCCGGCACGGCTTTCGCGCCCGCATGGAGACGGTCGGTGGCCGCAAGGTCATCGCCAACCGCCGCTCCAAGGGCCGCAAGCGCCTGTCGGCCTGAACGGTCAACCCGGCCCTCGCTTAAAAAGGGCCGCCGAACCATGGCCACCCCGCCCGTCCGATTGACACAACGCAGCGAGTTCCTGCGCGTCGCCTCGCGCGGCCGCAAGCAGGCGGTGCACGGCCTTGTGTTGCAGGTGCTTGATCGCGACGATTCCGGGCCCGCGCGCCTTGGGTTCACCGTCACCAAGAAGGTCGGCAACGCCGTCGTCCGCAACCGCACCCGTCGCCGGCTCAAGGAGGCTGCGCGGCTGCTGCTCGCCGCCGAGCCGGTGGTCGGCTGCGACCTGGTGCTGATCGGCCGGGACACCACGCGCGGACGACCGTTCCTGGACCTCACCGACGACCTTCGTCGCGCGCTGCGAAAAGCCGGGGCGAGGGCGGCACAGTGAGTCCCGCCGCGCACGCCTTGTCGGCCGGCATCGTCGTCTACCAGTGGACGCTGCGCCCGTTCATCGGCGCGCATTGCCGCTACGAGCCGTCCTGTTCCCACTACGCGCTCGACGCGCTCCGGACACACGGGGCGGCGCGCGGCAGCTGGCTCGCGACGCGCCGCGTGCTGCGCTGCAATCCCTGGACCTCGGGCGGCGACGATCCCGTGCCGTCCCCTCACTTCGAACGGGCCACCCTCTAACCATGGACCAGAGACGGCTGTTTCTCGCGGTGGCGATCTCGTTGGTGATCCTGCTCGGGTTCCGCTTCATCCTGCCGCCGCCCAAGCCGGTCGTCTCGGCGCATGCTCCGGTCGCGACCCAGACCGCGACCGCGCCGAAGCCGAACGACACGCTCGGCGTCACGACGCAGGACGCCGGGCAGGCGCCGATCCCGACGCCGGCCAACACGCCGCGTCTGAAGATCGCCGGGACGCGCGTGGAGGGCAGCGTCAGCCTGATCGGCGCTCGGCTCGACGACCTGATCCTGCGCGACTATCGCGAGACTTTGGCCAAGACCAGCCCGAACGTCCGGGTGCTGGAGCCGCAGGGCGAGCCGCAGCCGTACTACGCCGATTTCGGCTGGACCGGGGCGGGCGTCAAACTGCCCGACCGCTCGACGCTGTGGGCGACGACGTCGACCGAACTCAGCCCGGAAAAGCCGGCCACGCTGACGTGGGACAACGGCCAGGGCCAAGTGTTTGAGATCGGCCTCTCGATCGACCACGACTTCATGTTCACGGTGCAGCAGCGGGTGCGCAACGGCGGCTCGGCCCCGGTGACGGTGCAACCGTACCAGCGCATCCGGCGCGATTACACGCCGCCGGTCGGTGGCTACTACATCCTGCACGAGGGCATGGTCGGCGTGGTCGACGGCAAGTTGCAGGAGACCAAATATGCGGCGGCCAAGTCCGACGGCGAAAAGAACAACGGTGTCGCGTTCAACAGCCAGACCACCGGGGGCTGGGCTGGCATCACCGACAAATACTGGCTGGCGGCGCTGATCCCGCCCACCGCATCTACTTCCACCGTGGTCTACTCACACACGACGCCAACGATCGACGGCAAGCCGACCGACGGCTACCAGGTGGGTTACGCGGAACCACCTGTCACCATCCCCAGCTCGGGCGACGCCATGAGTTCGACGGGCTTTTTCGCCGGGGCGAAGGAAGTCCACTTGCTGGACCGATACGAAGCCAGCCTTAAGATCACCGACTTCTGGAAGGCGGTCGACTTCGGCTGGTTCAGCTATATCACCCGGCCGTTCTTCTACGGCATCGACTGGCTCTATCAGCAGACTGGCAACTTCGGCATCGCCATCCTGATCTTCACGCTGGGCCTGAAACTCGCGTTCCTGCCGCTGGCGAACAAGTCGTATCGCTCGATGAGCAAGATGAAGCTGCTGGCCCCGAAGATGACCCAGCTCCGCGAACAGTACAAGGACGAGCCGGCCAAGCTGCAGCCGGCGATGCTCGGGCTCTACAAGACGGAGAAGGTCAACCCGGCGTCCGGCTGCCTGCCGATGCTGATCCAGATCCCGGTGTTCTTCTCGCTCTACAAAGTGATCTTCGTCACCATCGAGATGCGACAGGCGCCGTTCTTCGGCTGGATCCGCGACCTGTCGGCGGTCGACCCGACCAACGTGTTTAACCTGTTCGGGCTGATCCCGTTCGATCCGGCTTCCGAGTTGCCGTTACTGCAGATGGGCGCATGGCCGCTGATTATGGGCGCCACCATGTTCTTCCAGCAGCGCATGAACCCGCCGCCGCCCGACCCGATGCAGGCGCGGCTGTTCCAGTTCATGCCGATCATCTTCACCTTCATGCTGGCGCGCTTCCCGGCGGGGCTCGTGATCTACTGGAGTTGGAACAACCTTCTCACCATCGGACAGCAATGGTTGATCATGCGCTCCACCCGGCTAACCCGCCCGAGCCTCGCCCGGGTCTGACGGCCGGCTCAATGACCGCCGAACAGGAGCAGGCGGCCCGGATCGAGGCTGGCCGCCTGCTGTTCGCCGGGCCGTGCGACTTCTTCTACGCGGCGCAGCGGCTGGACCAGCTGCCGGCACCGAGCGGCCCGGAGGTGGCATTCGCCGGCCGCTCCAACGTCGGCAAGTCGTCGCTGATCAACGCGATGACCGGGCGCAAGGCGCTGGCGCGCACCTCGGCGCAACCGGGGCGCACGCGGCAGCTCAACTTCTTCGACCTCGGCGCGCGGCTGATCCTGGTCGACATGCCCGGCTACGGCTACGCGCAGGCGGCGAAAGAGGTGAAGGAGGACTGGCAGGGGCTGATGTTCGAGTTCCTGCGCGGCCGACCGACGCTGCGCCGCGTGGTGCTGCTGCTGGACGCGCGGATCGAGGTCAAGGAGAGCGACAGCGCCGTGCTCGATCTGCTCGACCGCGCGGCGGTCACCTACCAGCTCGTGCTGACCAAGGTGGACAGCGTCAAGCCGGGGGCGCTCGCCCGCAAGCAGGACGAGGTCGCGGCTCTAGCCCGCAAGCACCCGGCGGCGTTTCCCGACGTGCTGGCAACCAGCGCCGACGAGGGCACCGGCATGGCCGAGCTGCGCGCGAGCCTTGCGGAACTGGCACTTTCGTCGCAGGGAGCCATCGCATGAACGACGTGATCGACCCCTTCGACGAACCGATCCACGAGACGGCGCAGGAGCAGGCCCGAATCCTGGTCCACGCGCTGCCGTTCATGCGGCGCTACGCCGGCGAGACCGTGGTCATCAAATACGGCGGCCACGCGATGGGCGATCAGCGGCTGGCCGAGATGTTCGGCCGCGACATCGCGCTGCTGCAGCAGGTCGGCGTGAACCCGATTGTGGTGCACGGCGGCGGGCCGCAAATCAACGACATGCTGGCGCGGCTCGCGATCAAGAGCACGTTCGTCGACGGCCTGCGGGTGACCGACGCGGCGATGGTCGAGGTGGTCGAGATGGTGCTGGCCGGCAGCGTCAACAAACACGTGGCCGACCTGATCAACCGTGCCGGCGCGCTGGCGGTCGGCGTGTGCGGCAAGGACGGCAACATGATCCGCGCGCGGCGGATGCGGCGAACGTCGAAGGACCCGGACAGCCGGATCGAGCAGGCGCTGGATCTGGGCTTCGTCGGCGAGGTGGCCCATGTCGATGTCCGAGTGATCCACGCGCTGACCGGGGCCGGCCTGATCCCGGTGATCGCGCCGGTCGGCATGGGCGATGACGGGCAGACCTACAACATCAACGCCGACACGGCGGCGGGCGCAATCGCGGGGGCGCTCGGGGCGGCGCGGTTGCTGATGCTGACCGACGTCGCCGGCGTGCTGGACGCGGATCGAAAACTGATCCCGGATATGACGATTTCCGACGTCGCGGCCAAGCTCGCGGACGGCACGATCACGGGTGGCATGATCCCCAAGGTCGAGACGTGCGTCGAGGCGGTGCGGGCCGGGGTGCGCGCGGCGGTCATCCTGGACGGGCGGCAGCCGCACGCGAGCCTGCTGGAGCTGTTCATCGAGAGCGGCAGCGGGACGCTGATCCGGGCGTAGCGGCGGCCCGCGGACAGGGAGGTGGCGATGCGCGTGGATTGCTTGACGCGGGTGCGATGAGCGCAGGCCGTTAGATGCGGGAGCGCATCTCGGCCCTCGCCACGGCACTGTGGCAGAGCGCGTTCCTGCACACGTTCCTGGTGATCGTCGCGGCCTTCGCGCTGGGCCTCGCGATCGGGTTCGAGCGGCAATGGCGGCACGCACCGCCGGCATGCGGACCAACGTGCTGGTGGCGGTCGGCTCGGCCGCGTTCGCCGATCTCGGCTTGCGTCTGTATGGCGCCGACGGGGCGACGCGGATCGTCGGCGACGTCGTGTCGGGTGCGCTCGGCGACATGGAGCGTGAAGGCGACGTCGTAGCCGCTTAACCCCGCTGCTGCAGCCGCGACAGCAAGAAGTCCCGGAACACCGCGACCCGCTTGGAACTCCGCAGCTCCTCCGGGTAGACGAAGAACACGTCGATCTTCGGCGCCTTGATCCCGTCCAGCACTCGCACGAGCCCGCCGCCGCCGATCTCGTCGAACAGGTAGTCCGGCAGCGCCGCCAGCCCGAGCCCGCTCAGTGCGGCGCTCCGCATCGCGTGCAGGCTGTTCACCTCCAGCAACGGCCGGCGCGGCTCGCTGGCGGCACGCCCGATGGTCGCCAGCCAGTTCACGTCCGGCACCGGCGGGTTATAGCCGCCGAACAGGATCAGCTTGTGCTTGTCCAGATCCTCGATGGTCTGCGGCGTCCCGGCGCGCTTCAGGTAGCCGGGGCTCGCGCACACCCGCCAGTCGATCGACATCAGCGCGCGCTGCACCAGGTCCGGCTGGCGCGGCGGATGCATCCGCACCGCGACGTCGGCCTGCCGCATCGCGAGGTCGAGGTCGGTGTCGTCCAGCACCAGGTTCATCGTGACGTCGGGGTACAGGTCGAGGAAGTCGTGGATGCGCGGCGCCAGCCACGACGAGCCGAACGCCACCGTGGTCGTGACCGTCAGCTTGCCGGCCGGCCGCTCGCGGCTTTCGGTCAGCAGCGCCTCGGTCATCGCGAGTTTCGCGAACACGTCGCGCACGGTGCGGTTGAGGCTCTCCCCCTGCTCGGTCAGGATCAGGCCGCGCGCGTGGCGGTGGAACAGCGGCACCTGCAGCGCCTCCTCCAGCGCCGAGATCTGCCGGCTGACCGCCGACTGGCTGAGGCTCAACGTGTCACCCGCGTGGGTAAAACTGCCGGCGTCGGCGACCGCGTGGAATACCCGCAGCTTGTCCCAATCCATCGCCACGGCCGATCCTCCCGTCGCGCGTGCTCAGCCGGCGGCCAGCGCCGACTCCAATTTCCACGCGCGGGTGTCATCGTGCATGGTCGTCTCCCGCTCCGATAGCCACTTTTCGGCTTCCAGCGCCGCCATGCAGCCGGTTCCGGCGGCGGTGACCGCCTGTCGCCACACCTTGTCCTGCACGTCGCCGGCCGCGAACACGCCCTCGACCGACGTTCGGGTCGTCCCCGGTGCCGTCAGCACGTAGCCCTCGGCGTCCAGCTCGACCTGGCCCCGAAACGCGGCGGTGGTCGGCGTATGGCCGATCGCGATGAACACGCCGTCGACCGGCAGCGTGCGCTCGGCGCCGTTTTGGCGCAGTCGCACGCCCTCGACGCCGGTGGTGCCAAGGATCTCCTCAACGGTCGCGTTCCAAATCACGTCGACCTTGGGGTTGGCGAACAGCCGGTTCTGCAGGATCTTCTCGGCGCGAAACCGATCCTTGCGATGGATCACCGTCACCCGGTCGGCGTGGTGGGTGAGGTGCAGCGCCTCCTCGACCGCCGTGTTGCCGCCGCCGACCACGGCGACCCGCTTGCCGCGAAAGAAGAAGCCGTCGCAGGTGGCACAGGCCGACACGCCGAACCCTTGTAGCGCGGCCTCGCTCGGCAGCCCGAGCCAGCGGGCCTGCGCGCCGGTCGCGATGATCACGCTGTCGGCCTCGTACACGTCGCCGCTGTCGCCCACGGCGCGGAACGGGCGACGGCTGAAATCGACGCTCACCACCATGTCCTGCACGATCGTGGTGCCGACGTGCTCGGCCTGCTCGGCCATGCGGGTCATCAGCTCCGGCCCCGGAATGGCGGAAAAGCCCGGATAGTTCTCGACGTCGGTGGTGATCATCAGCTGGCCGCCCGGCTGCAACCCGGCGACCATGACCGGCGCCAAGCTGGCCCGCGCCGCGTAGATCGCCGCCGTGTAGCCGGCCGGGCCGGCGCCGATGATCAGCACGCGCGTCGTGTGGGTGGTGGGCATGGACGGTCTCCGCTGGCGGCACCACCATATCGGGCGACCGGGGCGCTGGGACAAGAACGCTTGCGACCGGCCCGACGCGGCGGGATATTGTGCCCGACCAGAGGTTTTGAGGCACATGAAGACCGCACCCGGCAGCGCTGCGCCGGACACCGACGGCGAGCCGATGGCCCCATTGCTCGACACCATCGACCGCCGCATCCTGTCCGAGCTGCAAGACGACGGCCGCATGACCAACGTCGAGCTGGCGCGGCGCGCCGGCATCTCGGCCCCGCCCTGCCTGCGCCGCGTCCGCCGGCTCGAGGAGGCCGGCATCATCCGCGGCTACCACGCCGACACCGACCCGGCGCGGCTGGGCTGGGAGATCGTGTTCTTCGCGATCGTCGGTCTGGAGAGCCAGAAGGAGGTCGTGCTGTCCGGCTTCGAGCGGATGGTCGCCGAGTGGCCCGAGGTGCGCGAGTGCCACATGATCCGGGGTGGCGGTGACTTCCTGCTGCGGCTGCTGGCGCGCGACACCGCGCACGAGAACGCGCTGACGCAGCGGCTGACCGGGGCCGCGCACGTCAGCCGCGTGCAGACGCTGAACACGATCCGCACCAGCCGCAGCCTGTCCGGCGTCCCGCTCTGAGGCTTTTGACCGGGCTGTGGTGGCTCGCGGCGCTGACGGCGCTGCGGCTGGCGGTCGCCGCGTGGACGCCGCTGTCACCGGACGAGGCGTATTACTGGGTGTGGTCGCGGGCGCTCGCGGCGGGCTATCCGGATCACCCGCCGATGGTGGCGCTGTTCGTCCGCGCGGGCACGTCGCTGGCCGGCCCGGGCGTGCTGGGCGTGCGGCTGCTGGTGCCGGTGTCGGCGGCGTTCGGTTCGCTGCTGCTGGCGCGGGCGGGACGCGACCTATTCGGCCGGTGGGAGACGGGGGTGCTGGCGGCGGCGCTGTTGAACGCGACGCTGCTGTTCGGCGTGGGGTCGGTCACGATGACGCCCGACACGCCGCTGCTGCTGTTCTGGACGGCGTGCGTGGCGGCACTCGCGCGGCTGGTCGCGACGCGCGATGGCCGGTGGTGGCTGGCGGTCGGGATGGCCGCGGGTCTGGCGCTGGACAGCAAGTATACGGCGGTGCTTCTCGGGGTTTCGGTCACAGCCTGGTTGCTGTGGGTGCCAACGGAACGCCGCTGGCTGGCGACGCCCTGGCCGTGGCTCGCCGCCGCCGTCGCGACGCTGATCTTCGCGCCGGTGCTGGCGTGGAACGCGACGCATCGCTGGGTCAGCTTCGTCCGGCAGGGCGGCCGGGCGACCGACTTCGCGCCAAGCAAGGCGCTGTCGTTCATGGCCGAGTTGATCGGCGGCCAGATCGGCTTGGCGACGCCGCTGCTAGCGTTGTTATTCGTGGTCGGGATCGGCTGGGGGGCGCGCCGGTCATGGCGGCGCGACAGCACGGCCACCCTGCTGACGGCGCTCACGTTCATACCGGCGTTGGTGTTCGCGCAGCACGCGCTGGGTGACCGAGTGCAGGCGAACTGGCCGGCGATCCTGTATCCGAGCGCCGCGCTGGCCGCCGCCGCGATGCCGGGGTGGCGCCGGTGGCGAGGCCCGGCGATGGCGCTCGGCGTCGGTCTGACCGCGCTGGTGTGGCTGCAAGGCGCCGCGTCGCCGTTCGCACTGCCGCGCGCGCTGGACCCGACGCTGATCCGAACCGGGGGGTGGCAGGCGCTGGCGTCGGACGTCGCGGACGCCGTGCGCGCCGACCACGCCGCTTTCGTGGCCACCGATAATTACGGCGAGGCTTCGTTGCTGGCTCGCCTGCTGCCGCCCGACATCCTGGTGGTCGGCGCCGATCCGCGCTGGGCGTTGTTCGACCTGCCCCGCGCCGCCGTCGCGGGTCGGACCGGATTGCTGCTGCAGAGCGCCCGCCGCGGCGATCCGCCGGACGGGGCGGGGTGGGCTACGATGACGCGAGTTGCCGACCTCAGCCGCAGTCGCGACGGTGTGGTGGCCGAGCGATACGCGCTCTATCGTTCGCGCGCCGCCGAGGATTTTACCGCGATGCCGCGCCCATGAACCTGCCCACACCCGACGACGTCGCCGCCGCCGCGCGTCGCATCGCGCCGCATATCGTCCGCACCCCGATGCTGCGCCATGCCGCGTTGGACCGCGCGACCGGGGCCACGGTGCTGGTCAAGCCCGAGCCGCTCCAGCGCACCGGCAGCTTCAAATTGCGGGGCGCCACCAACGCGTTGCGGTCGCTGCCGCAGTCTGCCCATGAGGGTGGCGTGGTCGCGCACTCGTCGGGCAACCACGCCCAGGCGATCGCCTGTGCCGCCGCCGCCCTCGGGATGCGGGCCACGATCTGCATGCCGACCGACGCGCCGCTGGCCAAGGTCGAGGGCACGCGGTCCTGGGGTGCCGAGATCGTTCGATACGACCGTCGCCGCGACGACCGCGAGGCGATGGCGGCCGAGCTCGCGGAGCAGCTCGGGGCCACACTGATCCCGCCGTTCGAGCATCCCGACGTGATCGCCGGCCAGGGCACCGCCACGCTGGAATTTCTGGAAGACGCCGCCGCCGCCGGTTTGCGGCTCGATCGCTTGCTGGTCTGCTGCGGCGGCGGCGGCCTGATCGCGGGTGCGGCGTTGGCCGTCGAGGGCTTCTCCCCCGGTGTCTTGGTCCATTCCGTAGAGCCAGCCGGCTGGGACGACACGGCGCGCTCTCTGATCGCGGGCGAGCGGCTTGGAAATGACGGCAGGGGCTCGATGCTGTGCGACGCACTGCTGTCGCTTCGTCCTGGCGCGCTGACGTTCGCGATCAACGGTTCGCGGCTCGAGCAGGGTTTGGTCGTGACCGACGCCGAGGTGTTTGCGGCCATGCGGTTCGCGTTCCTGCACCTCAAGGTCGTCGTCGAACCGGGTGGGGCCGTGGCGTTGGCGGCCCTACTGGCGGGTAAGGTGGACGTCGCGGGCCAGGTCGTCGGCTGCATCCTGTCCGGCGGCAACGTCGACGCGGACGTGTTCGCGGGCGCGTTGGCCGCTAAAGAGGTCGTACGGTCTTTCGCAGAGCCGCTCTAAAGGTCGCGTTCCACGATGATCTCGATCTGCCTTTCCAGGCTGCGGTTCAACTCCGGAATGTCGTCGGGCGGGATCCGGTAGGTTCGTACGCCATCCTCCAAGTCGATCTGACGCGTCCCCAAGAACTCGCGTCTCAGTCCAAGCCGGATGACCGCGGCAGCGCCGGTATCCTCCATCCAGCGTTGTAACGCGGTGGCATCGGGACGAGGCCATCGGAACTCGATCTTGATCTCCGACCCCGGCGAAGCCCACGGCAAGGCGCGACATCCCGACGCGCGCAGCCATGTCAGATTGGATTGCCCGATGACTGCGTACGCGGTTGTCATGCACCAGTTAGCAATGCCGTTGTGTCGTAAGTGGGCGAGCCACCAGTCGTTCTGGACGTCCGTGTAACCCAGAAGGGCGCCGGACATGCGCTCCATGCTGTCGTTCCAGGAGCCATATCTCATCTGGTCCCACAGCAGCAGGTAGGCGTCGATGCGCCACTCCTCGCCAGGAAGGGCATAATATAGCTTGCGAATTCCCTCGTAAATCCGGCCGCCGCGCCCGGTTACGGGCGGATCGAATGGCTCGATGGCCAACCGTTTCATAATCCGTCCGGATTGGACGTGTGGTTCGAACAGAACTTCCTCTGCGTTGTCGCCCGCTGCTGCTGGATAGCAGATGTCGGCTATCGCGAATGGTTTCTGGCCGTCGAGCATGAGGAACAACTCATAACCGGTGTGGATCAGGTAGGGTGTGGCCGCAAGCGAGGGCAAGCGGAACAGTCTGGTCTCGGGACCAATCGGATCGAACGCCGCGCCGAACCGAGCTGCGGCCGCGCGTGCCTCATCCGGATTAAGGATGTAATCATGTCTCAACTCAGGATCGTCGGCAGGGTCCGACCCAACCAGCTTCCCGAGAACGTTGGTATCAGGGGAGTGTATGAGCGTCTCGACTGTCGGACATCCAAAGTAAGGATCGATGGCAGAGAGCACGAAATGGTTCACGTCATTGCTCCGATTAAGCGATAGGTCGTGCCTGGGCCATACCACATCAGTTGCGACGTATCATTTATTGCATATATCGGGACCGGAGTGGGATCGCACGCTGGTCGGTTAGCCCGCCGGTAACCATCCGGGGCCACAGTGCCGGCATGGCAAAAGCCCCCGCCTCCAAAGCCGAAGGACTGCGCCCGATCATCATCCGCCGGGAGGAGGTGGTCGAGGGCGGCCACCACGGCGGCGCGTGGAAGGTCGCCTACGCCGACTTCGTCACCGCAATGATGGCGTTCTTCCTGCTGATGTGGCTGCTGAACGCCACCACCGAGGCGCAGCGCAAGGGCTTGGCCGACTTCTTCACGCCGTCCAACGCGCTGAGCCGCGGCAGCTCCGGCAGCGGCCAGCCATTCGGCGGCAACACGCCGTTCGCCGACGGCCACGCCATCAGCGACCGCGGCGCCGAGGCGGTGCAGCCCGGCACCATGCCGCTGCTGCCAGACCCGGAGGCCGACAGCGACCAGACGCCAACGCCCAAGCTCGAGGCGGGCGGCGGCGCCGATCCGGCGGCCAAGCAGGCGGGCGGTGGCGGGCAGGCCAGCGCCGCGTCGACCGTGGCGGTCAAGGCCGACATGCCGGCCCAGGCGGGTTCGGGGTTGCGCTCGGACCCGGCCAAGCTGGCCGACGCCGCGCTAAAGGCGGAACTGGACCGGCGCGAGCGGATCGCCTTCGCCGACGCGGCGCAGCAGATCCGTGCCGCGGTCGCCGCCGACCCGCAACTGGCCGACCTCGCCAAGCAGCTCGTGATCGACACCACGCCGGAGGGCCTGCGGATCCAGCTGCTCGACGCCGACCGGCAGCCGATGTTCGCCACCGGCTCGGCGGTCGTTCTCGAGCGCGCCCAGGCGCTGCTCCGCAAGGTCGCCGTCGTGCTGACGCCGCTGTCGGAGAAGGTGACGATCTCCGGTCACACCGACGCCGCCCCCTATGCGGGCGCGCTGCACAGCAACTGGGAGCTGTCGGCCGCCCGCGCCGACGCGACGCGACGGCTGCTGACCGAGGCGGGCTTGGCCGAGAGCCGCATCCGGGCGGTCACCGGCAACGCCGACCGCGACCCGCTGCTGCCGGCCGACCCGCTGGCGGCGGCCAACCGGCGCATCGCGATCGTCGTGCTGCGCTCGGCCGGGGTGCGCTAACGATGCTGACGATCGGCGGCCTGGTCTTTTTGCTGGCCTGCGTGTTCGGCAGCTATCTCGCGTCCGGCGGCAGCCTCGGCCCGCTGATGGAGGCGTTGCCGTTCGAGATGCTGACGATCGGTGGCGCGGCGCTCGGCACGTTCTTCATGGCCAATTCGATGCACGACGTGAAGCACACGCTGGCCGGGTTCGGTAAAATCCTGAAGGGGCCCGCGTACAAGAAGGCCGACTACGTGGCGCTGCTGAGCCTGCTGTTCTTCTTCGTGCGGCTTGCCAGCACCAAGGGCGCGATGGCGCTGGAGGCGCATATCGAAAAGCCGGAGGACAGCGTCGCGTTCAAGAAGTTTCCAAAGCTGCTGGCCAACCACCACCTGACCGAGCTGCTGTGCGACTACCTGCGAATGTTCGGGATGAACGCCGACGACCCGAACCAGATCGAGGACATCATGCAGCGCGAGCTGAAAAAAGTGCTGGCCGAGGAGCTGCATCCGGCCCACGCGCTGCAGACGATCGCCGACGCGCTGCCGGCGCTGGGCATCGTCGCCGCCGTGCTGGGCGTGGTCAAAACCATGAGCCACATCAACGAGCCGCCGGCGGTGCTGGGTGCGATGATCGGCGGCGCGCTGGTCGGCACGTTCCTGGGCGTGCTGCTGGCGTATGGCGTGGTCGGACCGTGCTCCGGCCGGATCAAGGCGGTGGTCGAGGAGGATTGCCGGTTCTTCGACGTGGTGCGCGCGGTGCTGGTCGCCCACCTGCACGGCAACGCGCCGCAGGTGAGTGTGGAGACCGGGCGCAAGATGGCCCCGAGCCAGCACATGCCGAGCTTCATCGAGCTCGAGAAGGAGTTGCAGGGGCTGCAGATCGCCTGATCTTGCGGCGGTGTCGTTGCGTGCGCGAAAGTCACACAAATGCAAACCGAACTGATCCCCTGGCTGCTCGCGGCGTTTGGCATCGGTTGCCTGATCGTCGCCCTGACCCTGCGCGGCGGGGGCGGCGCTCGGCGCGAGGTCAGTGATCTCGGCGTCGCATTACGCGGCGACCTCGCGCAGGGGCAGCGCGACGCGTTCGCGCAGGTGATGGCGGGCAACGCCGCGATGCAGTCGGTGGTGGGCGCGTTCCGCACCGAGATCACCGATCGTCTGGCCGAGTTCGGCCGCATACAGTCGGACCAGCTCAACGCGATGGGCCGGCTGCTGCGCGACGAGGGCGAGGTGCTCCGGACCCAGGTCGGCGTCAGCCTTCTCGAAATGCGCCAAGCGGTCGACGAGAAGCTGCAGGCGGCGCTGGAGAAGCAGGTGGGCGAAAGCTTTGCCCGAGTGGCGGAACAATTTGCCGCCGTTCAGCAGGCGATCGGCCAGGTGCAGGCGGTGGCGAGCCAGGTCGGCGACCTCAAGCGCCTGTTCAGCAACGTGAAGTCGCGCGGCGGCTGGGGCGAGGCGCAGGTCGACGCGATGCTCGACGAGCACCTGCCGCCCGGCAGCTACGAGCGCAACAAGCGGTTACGTGACGGCAGTGCCGAAACGGTCGACTTTGCCCTCCGCATCCCGAGCCGGGGCGGCGAGGAGGTCTGGCTGCCGATCGACGCGAAATTCCCGACCGAGGACTACGACCGGTTGCTGCTCGCCAACGAGGCCGGCGACCGCGACGCCGAGCTTGCCGCGCGCGGGCAACTGGAACGGCGCATCCGGACCGAGGCGACCTCGATCGCGGCCAAATACCTGGTGCCGCCGCGCACCGTCGAATACGCAGTGCTGTACCTGCCGACCGACGGCCTGTTCGCCGAGGTGGCGCGGGTGCCGGGGCTGATCCAGCATCTTCGTAATGCCGTCCACATTGTCGTCATGGGCCCGAGTCTGCTGCCGGCGTTCTTGCACGCGGTCCGGGTCGGCCACCTGACGCTGTCGCTGGAGCGGCGGGCGAGCGAGATCGGCACTACGCTTTCCGCAGTGCGGGCCGAGTGGGGCAACCTGGCGCGCACATTGGACGGGCTGGCGAAGAAGGCGGCCGTGCTGAACAAGGGCATCGAGGACACACAAGTCCGCACCCGCGCGGTCGGCCGGGCGCTCAAAGGCGTCGACGGCATCGCGCAGACGGAGGCCGACCGCATCCTCGGCCTCGACCCGCCGACGCTGGCGCTGGCTGAAGACGAGCCGGCGTGACCGAGAACTCCGCGCCAGCGGCCGAGGCGGTGATGCCGCACATCCTGGTGGTCGACGATGACCGCGAGATCCGCGAGTTGCTGGCCCGCTTCCTGGAACGCAACCGGTTGCGGGTCAGCGTCGCCGCCGATGCCAACCAAGCGCGAAAACTCTGGACGCAGGCGCATTTCCAGCTCGTCGTGCTCGACATCATGCTGCCGGGCGAGGGCGGGCTCGACCTCTGCCGCTGGTTTCGCGCGCAGTCGGACGTGGCGGTGATCATGCTGACCGCGATGGCCGAGGACACCGACCGCATCGTCGGCCTCGAACTCGGCGCCGACGACTACGTGACCAAGCCTTTCAACCCGCGCGAGCTGCTGGCCCGTATCCGTGCCGTGCTGCGGTTTGCGGGGTTCACCCTGGACCCGGTGCAGCGGCGGTTGCTCGACGAGGACGGTACCGAGATCGCGCTGACCGGCGGCGAGTTCGAGCTGCTGGCGGCGTTGGTCGACCGACCCAACCGGGTGCTGACGCGCGACCGCCTGCTAGACCTGCTGCACGGCCGCTCGGCGGGGTCGGTCGACCGCGCGATCGACGTCGCCATCAGCCGGCTGCGGCGCAAGCTGCGCGACGAGGGGCGGCAGGCGCAGCTGATCAAGACGGTGCGCGGTGGCGGCTACCTGCTGGCGGCCGAGGTGCCACGCGCGTGAAAATGCTGCCGCGCTCGCTGGCAGGGCGGACCGCGCTCGGCATGACGGCGGTGCTGGTGGCGGCCCAGGTCGCCGGCCTGTCGATCTACGCGTCGGACCGCGCCGACCTGCTGCGGCTGGCGCAGGCGCGCGACCTCGGCATGCGGTTCATGGGGATCTACCGGACCGTGGCGCTCGCCGCGCCCGACGTCCGACCGGCGCTGGTCGCCGAACTGGGCGCCCGTGATCCCCCGAACGTGACGCTGACGGCCGAGATGCCCGAACGGGCCGAGCCGCCGCTGCCGCCACTCGGTCGCCTGCTTCGGGTCAACATGCAGTTGGTGGGAATGCCGCAGCCGCTGCGGCCCAGGCAGATCGAGTTCTCCGGCGGCTACCAGACCGGCAAGCTGCGGGCCTCGCTGCGCCTGCCGGAGGGTGCGTGGCTGTCGGTGACCGAACCGTTGCCGCAACCGCGCCCGTGGTATGCGGCCGACTTCCTGCTGGCGTTCGCCCTGATGACCGCCGTGGCCGTGGCCGTGTCGATCTGGGCGTCGCGCCGACTGGTAGCCCCGGTCGGCACGCTGGCCGCCGCCGCCGACGCGCTGGGCCGCGACGTCGCCTCGCCGAAGCTGCCGGAAACCGGGCCGGTCGAGGTCGCGTTGGCCGCGCGCGCGTTCAACACCATGGCCGACCGCATCCGCCGCGTGGTCGCCGAGCGCACGTTAATGCTGACCGCAATCAGCCACGACCTGCGCACCCCGATCACCCGGCTCCGCCTGCGCGCCGAGTTCGTCGACGACGAGGCGTTGCGCGCGAAGATGCTGGTCGACCTCGACGAGCTGGAGACGCTGGTGCTGGCGACGCTCGCGTTCGGCCGCGACAGCCTCGGGCACGAGGCGAAGGTGGCGCTCGACCTGCCGGAACTGCTCCGTTCGGTGCTGGACGCGGCGGCCGACGCGCGGTCGGCCGATATGCGGGCGGACGGGGCGCCGGGGTTGCACTACGCGGGGCCGGCGACGCTGCGGATCGAGGGCCGTGCGATGGCGCTGCGGCGCGCGTTCGCGAACCTGGTCGGCAACGCGGTCGCGTATGGCGGCGCCGCGCGGGTGACGCTGACGGCCGACCCGCTGACGGTCGCGGTCGAGGACGACGGCCCGGGCGTCGCCGAGGCTGTTCGCGCGCGCATCTTCGAGCCGTTCGTACGTTTGGAGGGCAGCCGCAACCGCGCCACCGGCGGCGTCGGGCTCGGCTTGCCGATCGCCCGCGAGTTGCTGCGCGGGCAGGGCTGGGAGCTGATCATGGAGGCGGCCGAGGGCGGCGGCGCGCGGCTGGTGGCGACCCGGGTCGCCACCAGATGATATTGTCGAGCGTCGCCGTGATCGCCGACGTCCACGGCGTGTTGCCGGCGCTCGACGCGGTGCTGGCCGAGCCGGACGTGGTCGCGGCCGAGCGGATCGTGGCGCTCGGCGATGTCGCCGCCGGCCCGGAGCCGGGTGCGGTGCTGGACCGGCTGATGGCGCTCGGCGACCGGGTGGTCTGGATCATGGGCAACGCTGACCGCGAGATGGTCGAGTATCGGAGCGGCGCGCGCCAGCAGCTCGCCGACCCGATCAGCGGCTGGGCGGCGCGGCAGCTGTCGCACCGGCATCTCGCGCGACTGGCGAGCCAGCCTCGCGCGGCGACGATCGCGGTGGCCGGCCTCGGCCGCCTGCTGTTCTGCCACGCGACCCCGGGCAGCGACGAGGAGGTCGTGCTGGTCGACGCGGCCCCGGCACGGTGGGCGACGCTGCTGGGGCTGCTGCCGGCCGCGATCGACGGTGTCGTGTGCGGCCACACCCACATGCCGTTCGCCCGGCTTGCGGCGGGACGGCTGGTGGTCAACCCCGGCAGCATCGGGATGCCGTATGGCCGGCCGGGCGCACACTGGGCGATGCTCGGGCCGGGCGTCGAGCTGCGGCGCACGCTGTTCGACGTCGAGGCCGCGTGCGCGGCGTTGCTCGCGCGGTGCGGGTTTGCGGACATCGGCCGCTGGGCGGACGAGGCTTTGCGAACTCCGCCGAGCGACGTCGAAGCTATGGCGGGGCTCGCTGCGGGGTGACGCCGGCGCCTACGGCGCTCGTTCGAGCGTCAAGATCGGGGTTACCTACGCAGGACGACCGTAAAGATCGCAAACAGCATGACCAGCACCAAGGCGGCGATGGCGGTGAAGATCGATGGGTTGATGTTGAACGTCGCCCGCGCTTGCTCGCCGACGCGGCCGATCAATTGGGGCCACGTGTAGCTGACGAAGTCGCCCTGGCTCATGATGCTCACGAGCACGCCGTTCTCGTCCACCACGGGCAGATGCCTGAACCGGTCGTTGGACATCTGGCGCAACCAGTCGAGCAGGTTGTCGTCCTCGCGCGCCAGCTTCAGGTCGGTGGTCATGATTTCTGCCAATGACGTCGTCCTGGGGTCGCGCTCCTGGTTGAGTAGCCGCCGCATGAAGTCGCGCTCCGTCACGATCCCGAGCGGCTTGTACTCGGGCGACACGATGACGGCGGCACCGTAGTTCTTCTCGCTCATGACCTGCACGGCGGCGAAAACCATGTCGCCGGGGGTGAAGGTGAGCACCTGGGACTTGCGTTTGAACTCCGGCCGATCCTTGATCCGCATCCCTATCGCCTTTTTGTTTTCCGCATATTGGTGCGCAGGTCTCGATGTCGGTTGCAACCTTCGGCCACGTCAAAACACGTCTAGACCGCTGGTTGCATTGACGAAATTACCCCTGCTCCGGCCAGCCCGCGGCCATCGTCCGCGCGCCCACCCGGGACGACTCCAGCAAATCCTCGACCAGCCGCGCCACCCGCGTCGCGTGGCCAAAGCCGGTCGCGGTCGCGGTGCCGTGCCGGATGTCGTCGCGCAGCGCCGCGTAGACGAGCGCCACATTGGCCGCCTCGTCCGGCATCGGCGCCGCCTCGCCCTCGTCGACCGGCACCGCCGCGCCGTCGAGCAGCAGCCGCAGCCGGCCCGACTGGAAGCCGCGTGGCGCACCGCCCTCCAGCGCCAGTTCATGCGTCTCGCCCGTCACCGTCATCCGAAACGGCGTCGCATCCGGCGGCCGGCCACCCGCGACCTCGATCGCCAGCGCGGCACCGCTGGCGAGGCGTATCTGCACCAGCAGATGGTCTGGCGTAACCCGAGTCTGCCGCACGCCCGCGACCTCGATGCGTTCGTATTGCGTGGTCGCCAGCGCCGACGCGTCGGCCAACCCGCCCAGCACCGCGATGGCGGTGTCGATCGTGTGGGCGCCCTGGATGGTCGCCAGCGTGACGCCGTTCGCGGGCGCCTCGCCGAACGCCATCGCCGCCTCGACCTCGCGCCCGAACGCCATCGTCGTGGAATAGACGCGGGCGCTGAGCACGCGGCCGATCGCGCCAGCCGCGATGATCGCGCGGGCCTGCCGCACCATGGGGTTGGCTCGCGTCTGCAGGCCGATCGCGACGTGCACGCCGGCCGCCCGCGCCGCCTCCGCCAACGTCGCCGACTCCGCGCGGTCGCGTCCGAGCGGATATTCGCAGTAGATGTGCTTGCCGGCGGCGATCGCCCCGAGCAGCAGGTCGCGGTGCGCCGGCACGTTCACCGCCACCGTGACGACGTCGATCTCCGGATCGGCGAACAACCGCTTCGGGTCGGCGTACGCCGCCCGCGCGCCGAACGCCGTGGCGGCCTGGTCGGCGGAGGCCTGGTCGCGGTTGACGACGGCGGCGAGTTCCAGGCCCGCCAGCCCCCGTACGGCGGGCACGTGGGAAATTCTGGCCCAACCCCGCTCGGCGCTGGCGCCGATGATCCCAACCCGCAATGTCCTGTCCATGGCCCGCTCCTGTTGCCGTCCATCCGAAGTGGATCGCCGGGTCGGGCCGAGCCAGCGGGCGCTATGGTTCGGTTGTCGAAACGCGGCGGCTCGAATGCGTGCCCGAGCCGAAGCTTTCGACCATCGCGTCGACGAAGCTGCG
>JAABUX010001264.1_pt1 | contig 38708 bp, 53 predicted proteins | sample 5561851 | NCBI WGS metagenome assembly JAABUX01 (sample SAMN10711883, study PRJNA513361) | rock metagenome | isolation source: Antarctica rocks | place: Antarctica: Victoria Land, Richard Nunatak red sandstone | collected 2016-01-03 | reverse complement strand
CAATTTCTGAGCCTCGCTCTCCAACTGTTGGTACACCCTGAGGTCGCTTGCCGAGCCTTAACTGAATGTTCTACAGAGTTCACGAGCAGCCCTTCAAGATCCCATTCATCGCTGCAATCATCATTGCCATTAATCTACAGAAGCCTAGTCTGACCGAATCGATCTTGTCGAAAGCCGGTGATGCGATACAAGAACATCTGAATGTAGGCGCATGGCGCGAGGTCAAGCTTGTACTCCGTCTCTTGGGGTGCTTGCAGGGAATCCTGGAAGATGACGGGGTGTTTCCGATGTTGGACGAATTTTTCTCACGGGCTGTCGACCTGCAGACCGCATCTTCGGAAGATGTAAGTACAACAGCAGAGGAATTGCGACAAAGCTAATCATGGTTTCTCCAGACCCTGGGTTTAGAATTGGTCAAGATTATCTTACTCACTGTTCCTTATGTTATGGCTTCTTCCGCTACTGGCTTCGAGGGGTTGGCCGCATCGCTGCTCGAAAAGACGGATATCATTGCAACAGCACCTCACGCTCTTGAGGCCCTTGTTAATCCGTATCCGGGTAACGACGAAGGCGATGCCCAAGAACCGCAAAGTATGATAAGCCTACTACAAAAACAGTTGCAGGGAGAATCTGGGCAAGCATGGAAATTGGCTTGCATCCCTCGACCTTGGGATATGGCGAAAGAGGAAGGGAAAGATGACGACGAAAAGGAAGTCCCCACTGTGCCAACGAAGCATGCATTTCCCTCGATCAGCGTACCCTCTCCAGTGACACCAGGCGCGCGGCCACAGCTCCCGGAGCTATACTTCTCCGTCTACGCTGACCAGGAAATCGAGACGGTGCCTTCAACTTTCGATATAGCATCGTCCATACTCAGAGACTCCCTCGTCGATACCATCAACATCTTGGATTACAACCGCAATGCAACTGCTAAATTCATCATTGACTTGGATTGCTACTTTGCCCCAGGTACATTCGTCAAGAGGGCTACACAGTTCGACAAGTTACGTAACGTTGACGAAGGCCGCTCGAGGTGGAAACCTGAAGATGTTGGAGTTGACGCAGTGTTCTCACAAATGCTTCAGCTTCCTGCAGCAGAGCACAAGCTGGTTTATTATCACGCGGTCCTCACTGAGGCGTGTAAAGTCGCACCAGCAGCTATTGCACCTAGTCTTGGGCGAGCGATCCGCTGGCTGTACAGAAATGTAGATGGAATGGATCTCGAGTTGGTTTATCGTTTCGAGGATTGGTTTTCTCATCACTTGAGTAATTTCGGGTTCACGTGGAAATGGACTGAATGGTAAAAGAACAGCATGCTTGCAATAAACCTTTGCTGATAGGCATACAGGGTGGACGACGTACAGCTGCCAATGGTCCATCCTAAGAAAGCCTTCATGACCGCGTCATTGGAGAAAGAGATAAGGCTCAGCTTTGCAGCCAGAATCAGAGGTACTCTCCCGGAACCCTATCAGCCTTTGATCTCGGAAGCCAAGGAGAAGGACACACCCGATTTTAAGTACAATTCCGATCGTAAGCATCTTACCTGCTATGCTACTCCAGATATACTAATCGGCCTAGAAATACCATACTCAGAATCTGCCAAGGAGATCCTTCGCTGCCTTCGCACCAAAGCCCCCGACGCCGACCTTCAAGCTCCTATCAGCACCATTGAAGAGACCGCTGCCTCCCTTGGCGTTACGGAACCACTCATTCCCTCAACCGATGCCTTCGTGACAGCCATTTGCTACCTCGGCAGCAAATCCCTTTCCCACGTGCTCTCCCAGATTGAACGTTGCAAAGACCGCCTACTGTCAATCGGGCATAAGAGTGAGGCTGCACGTCGGCAAATCATCACTTCGGTGATGGATTACTGGCATGAAAAGCCTGGAGTTGGCGTCAACGTGGTGGATAAGCTCCTCAACTACACCATTCTGACGCCCGTCAGTGTGGTCATGTGGGCATTGGGAGACCAGCTTGGGAAGGGAGAAGGGCTGGCATTGAGCCATGTTTTCGAGATGGTCAGCAGCACCGTCACGAAAGTCACAAACCGAGTCCGCCAGATCGTCATCGCGCGCAACCAACCCGCTCTACCGACAGCCCAAGTAGCCATTCTAGACGAGACGTTGACGAAGGAGAGGGAGGGAATGGGCAACCTTTTCGCTGTGATCGAAGACGCTCTGGTCGGCGTAGCCAGTGGCAGCGTGGACGAGATGGCAGAGAGCGCCTACCAAGATGAAAAGCTCGAGGCGACGTTGAGGGGCTGGGGTGCCCGATGGCTGAGGGTCTTTCGACGGCGGATGGCGGTCGAAGAGACTTGGATCCAGGAGATGCTGGAGCAAGGCCGCCGGCAAGCTTCTGCGATGGAGGGTGTAGATGTCGGTCGGGTGGTGGAGGTGGCGCAGAATGGCAGTGGTGACTTTGCGGGGGCGGAGAAGGAGGAAGATTTTGACCATATTTCGTGATCTCGCACAATGGATGGATGCGCCGATACTTGTCAGTATAGAGGGCAGTGCTTGGGTGCGAACGCTGGACGCTGATCGCTGGGTGGGAAGGGATCTGTCGAACCTGTAAGATAGACATTGCAACCGGGCGGGGCTTGACACCAAAGGATTTGGACGTGTACATAAGCATAGATATGTTCGAAGCATTATTCATGTCAGGTTATGCTTAGTCGACGAAATGGAAGACCAAGATCGATAGGGATTGATCGAAAAGTTGGAAGACGAGCATTGCCCAATCGATAGTATCATGCGGAGAAGCAGAATTTGTACATATTCCAGGTGAGAAGGTTGGAGCACCAATCCATCCATGTACTTACTCTCACAAGTCTCTTCTCCACCATGCCGCGGACCGAAGTCCTAACAGTGCGTCTTGGGGACATTGGCTTCGCGTGTCCACTGTAAGCCTTGCCCATCCCATTACCTACAAGGCTTCCGTTTCAACCTCACCGATCGTAGATCCTCCTCATTCCCATGCTCGACCACAAGTGAACTCTTGAGACCTGCGACGCGAGGAACAGACTTGATTCACAGAACCTTCTTCTGCAACCTCCTCGCTTCGTCGCCGTAATCCCTGTCATCGTCACCCTCGACCTGCCTTTGCACCTTTTCCATCTCCTTCGACTGCCGATCCCATTCGGCTTTGCTCATCTTCGACTGTCTGCTGAACAGCTCGTCGTTTGGCTGTCTGTAGCTTCCCCCCAGCCTGTCCCACAGGGTCGTGAATTGACCGTAGTTGTAATTGAAATACAGATGGTGCATCGTGTGGCAGGCGGCGCCGTTGATAAGGTACGAATTGGCAATGTACTCGCCATCATCTACGTCAACATGATCAGCGGCTTAGCGGGAAATGCCAGAGAATGTGGAATCTTACGGATGAAGATTGTCCAGACATTGATGAAAATGAAGAGCGCGACATAAGCAAACTTCTGAAGCGGGAAGATGAATGGGAACACGTGGTATGGCACACTCTGTGCAAACCCATCCAGCGGATGAAACGCATGGCTGGCATATGGGGTTGGCATGATCCACTTGTGATGGGGCTTGTGCAGCGTCTTGTAGATTTTAGGATGGTGCAGGCCCCTGTGAATCCAGTAGATGCACAGGTCCGTAAAGCAGATAAACAAGGGGAACTGCAGAATGTTGTACAGAGGAAAGGGAGCATCCGTAGGAGCGTCATAAAGTTTGCCGTAACCGCGCACTTCGGCAAGGAAACAAGGGGCCGTGAAGAGGGCCATTATTGGCATGGAGATCATGGTTTGGCGAATCTCGAGCGACACCTGGTTCTTCAGATATTTAGGGTGAGTGAAGGTGGCGTGATCAAAGATGAAGAGGTAGGAGAGGGAGGCGCAGATGAAATAGAGGACAAGGCCAAAGAGCCTGTGAGGGTATTAGACAGCTCCTAACATCAAATCAACAGAGCGGAAAGGCATCTGGCATACCAGGTTATCATATACAGCGTTACAATCTGCCTCCAGATATTATCGCGTGGCCATTGGCTCATGTATGCATATTGGGAGGGTGCGAGGTGGAAAAATTGTGTGGTCGAGTGGACGACGGTGGGCATCTCGCGCATGCTCGAGAAGGTTGAGGTAGCTCGTTGGACAGCATGTTCGGCGTATCTCATGGAAGAGGTAGGGTAGACGGTGGCGTAGAAGCGGTCGAAGAGGAAAGTATCGAAGACCTGGAGAACGATGTCCATGGTTGAGTGTGATGCCACACAGGCGCGGTCCTCTCGTAAGGGCGGTCAGTCCCAATGGCAGGGCAAACACATCAATTCGAGGACGACTGACTATCCTCGTGAACGCTGAGCATAGGAGGGTGTCGCAGAGAAGGGATGAAAGGCAGGAAGGAAAAAGATGAAATACTAAATAGAACAGACGATAGAATAGATAAAATCCGTAATCCGTCCTAACCCCTCAAGCGACGAGCCAACGGGGATTCCAGGGTCCAGCTGTAAACTTCCTTAGTGCAGTGGATCCGGGTGGTGTGTGCCTTAGTCAGAAACCGTTTCAGGGGTCACTTACTCACTCCCACTCAGGTACGGCAGCTAGGGATGATCGTCATATATGTATCGAACGACAGCGATTTTATTCGCTATAGTGTTAATTGCTAGAACTATCACTCGGGCAGTCGCTGTTTCTTCACATGTCAATGCTGTACATTTAGGGGCCTGGTCCTCCTGTTTTCTCACAAAGGCATTGCCAAGGCTGCCACACCATCTCGTTATGTATCACGCGGCATTCTCATGAGAGAGAGAGAGAGAGAGAGACACACACACAGAGCTCATCATGATATTAGCTGTCATGGCCACCTATCACTGCTGATATTGCTTCCTTCGCTTTCGATTTTCACCCCTTGTTCATCGGTTCCGACATCCCTTATTCGCCGATCCTTACCACGGCCTTTGATACCCTTGTTGCTGTTCTTATAAAGCGTGGAGAAATATTCCCATAGCTCCCTATCTCCTTCGGACATGCTCTCCCCTCCATCGATAGATGCAAATTTGAGTGCGAGCGTTCGGAGGGTCTCGGTATGGAACTTGTTCTGATGGGACTACCTTCTGTTAGCAGGGACGTTTACAAAACGATACGCTTTCTCGGTGTACCTTCAGGTTGCCTAGCTGCGTAAATCTCTTGGTGCATCCTTCGAGTCGGCAACAGTACGGTTTGACGCGCTCATGTACAGTCCTGTGAGCTTGGACGTTGCCTCGCTGCGCAAACTTCCTCCCACACTTATCACACGAGTATGGACGCTCCCCCGTGTGACGACGTTCGTGTGTCTAACTGTAAGTCAGCGCAGGTCTCGGCTGACCCAACCAAGGTGCCAACCTTCAAATTCCCTAACTGAGAAAAGCGCTTCGCACACGATGGCTCTCTGCAGAGCTTGCGATATGTTAGTGAGTCTCGACTCTTTAGTGGGAATCAACGTTGTGGGGCCCATACATAGGGTTTGTAACCAGTGTGCGCTCGCGTGTGTATTTCAAGGTGAGTTTTCTGCGTGAAGACTTTTGCACATAGTGGTATTGTGCATGGATACCTTCTCCGTGCCGGAGCGCCCTTTCGGGTACTAATCTCAGTGGATGATGAATCAAGATCGCTGCTGGCGCTTCGGCGCTCTAAACACTCCAGTGGGACCGTCTGCACCCTATGTGGCGACCTGCTAGTCTTGGTCTGGATGGTTTTCATCAAAGTGTCGACGTCCGTACCGACGACGTTGGAACGATCAGCGGGTGGATGCTGGTTTTCTCCTCCGACCCTGTCATGACCGCTCTCGATCTGCAGATCTTGGCCGTCGACTTCCAACTTGATTGATGGACTGGCTTCGATATCGAAATCATGCAAAGCGGGCTGTAACGCTGCAGAGTATGTAATCTGCTGCCCAAAGACTTGCTGGGGAGTCACGTTAGAAGCACAGTCAGCATCACTCCCAGCGAATCCCAACCCGAAATCGTAACCCAGAGCCAAAGGATCGTAAGCAGCTGAATAAGTGAAGACAGATTGGGGGCACAATGAAGAGGCTAGGTCGAAAGCAGGTGCTGTCATGATGGCATGCGGAGTGTGCCCTTGATGCCAAGGATATTCAGGCGTTCTCATGATTTCTCTTGTGCTATCACTGTCGTGCAATTTTCCCCCGGAGTGACTCTCCAATGTCGCCCCAGACAGACTTTTCATTGCAGCAAGCGAGTTGACTTCAGACTCGATACATGACTCCATGCCCCCATGTACCCGATAAGTAGAGTATCTTGTAATCCCGCTTGATATCGGGTTTGAGTATGTCTCCTAGGTAGTCGAGCAGGCGAATGGGAACAATTGGCAAGAAAGTTGAGGTGGGGCAGCGTCCACCAGATGGTCGGAAGTACCGAGTCGGCGGGATGGTTTCATTGTTCTATATATGCTCTGACTCCGAAAGAGCCTGGGAGAGCGACTTTCGATAAGCCTTGTCACAGATAAAGGAGACTGCCCGGAACTATGCCGGAGTAAAGGAAGAGTCAATGGCAACATAGCTATATTGATTGGCACGACATGCCATTGCGCACGTGTACCAGGAACAATACTCCGGCCTTACATAGTTGGGGGGGGGGCGAGAAGAATATGGCGTAATTAGGTGCAGGATCAGCAAGTTTCCTCGGGCAACAGGTACCATTTCAACATGGGAGACGGGGGAAACGGGGGCGAGCGGGAATTGGTGTGAAGAGACGAGAGCTTTTCCTCTTGGAAATGGATTCCACACGAGCAGTTTGAAGAAAATGCCGCGGGCGCCGCTTCTTTGTTGTAAGGTAAGGTAGCTTAGCATGGGAGGAAATTGTTAGAGGATTGGTTGGTTCGGAGTGGGGGGCCTCCCAGGTTGGTCACATCCTTCGGCTGATCAAGTCGGAGAGTGGGGCCTGTTGACAAATTTCACCACTGTTGGTTGCAACAGCTGTCGCTGATAAGATAAACGGCAAGATTTCCTCTTTACTAGTCCAGTCCAGTCCAGTCCCAGTCCAGGCCAATGACGACTGCTCTGCAATGACGACAGTGGCTCGCGACAGGAAGGTGGCTACTCGGCCATATTCGCATCTGTCGTCAGGCCTCCTCTCAATTATTCTAGCTGCTTTGTCTATCTTGCCAAGTGGTGATATTCTATGCATAAGTAGCTGGCAGCGTAACGTACTGCAGTTGAGCAGGCGCATGGAGACAGTCGCTGACTACCTTGCACCTCTAATGGTGAGACTCATAGTATAGCGCCAGACCTGAAGTATTCTACATGGGCTAGATGGAAATCAGAAGCGTTCAAGGCCTAGAACTTCGGGCGGCTAGGGCTGAATCAATCTGTTCGGTTGTATCGGGAACATCCTGCTAACTTCTTCTGGCACTGGTCAAAGCAGCCTCAAGCTCAGCCTCTCCGCGCTCGAGAAGTACACGAATCATTCCCATACCACACCACTTCTCCCAACGCATGGTCGTCCTCACCTCAAGCCTGTAGATATGGGCTATATCCTCTACTCTCTCACTTTCTCCTCTCTCATCCTCGCAACTGGTCAGTATCCATCCATCCGCGCCAGACCTTACCACGGTCCACTGCAACTGACATGAGCTAGCCCTATACCTCACCCGCAACCGTTGGACCCACCTGATCCCTGTGGTGCCTATCCCCGACTACATCTACACCCGCCTCCCCTCCTCTTTTGCCATCGATATCGAGTCGGGCTTCACCTCGAGCGACTTCGACCTCCGGGCCAATGTAGCGGCCGGTGATTCGCGAGCTGGCCTGGACCAGCAGGCCAAACGAGAGGTCCAGAAGATTATGAAGAATAGAAGAGTTGGCTTTGACGAGGCGAGAAGGATATATACAGAGGGCAGGTTCGCCAGGAATAACATTGGGCCAGATGGGATGCCGAGGGATCCCAAGTTCGTCTCGTTCTCCTAGGGTGCTGGGAGATCCCCGAGCAACTTGGTAGTTGGAAAGACCTCGTGAAATAGCCAACCGGCACGTAGTCATACAAATCTATTGGTGGTTTGCAAAACTTATTGTGGCATTGCGACGGGAGCTATTGATGTAGTGATATTCTACTTGATAACATGATACCTCTATTCGCAAGAAAGCCGATGGAGGGAAAACATTACCCGTGCCATGTTTCAGCTGGTTCATACATTTGATGCGCCCGACTCGCGATCAGAGATCAAACTTTCCTCTCTACCTATCTAGGGGCCTATGTAGCCAGCTTTGAGAGTACACACGCTCGCCGCTAGGATGTTATGTCTTGCAGCCATTCTTCTGTGGCCCGTTCAAGGTATCTCGTCTCTGGCATAAACGTTACTTGGTATCCAGGCCGGTAGGCCTGCTATCACTCACCGGGAGCTTCTTGATCACAAAGGTTTGCTTCGCAGTATTCCTACTCTGCATCGATCTCTCGACTCATTTGCGGATCAATCTTCCACTATCTCGCTCTCCCATAGGCTGGCTGCTGGAGTCCAGGAGGCATCCCGAGCGGAGCGCTTCCCGGAGGTTGGCCGAAACCCGGCGGTGCAAAGCCCGGTAAGGAAGCACCTGGTGGTGGAAAGTTCTGCTGCTGTGGGGGGTTGAAACCTGGAGGTAGGAATCCTTGAGGGCCTCCGTATCCGGCTTGAGATGGAGGAGGCCTAGCAGGTAGACCTGATGGAGGTGCTGGCAGAGGCTGAGAGGGAAGCGGAGGGCGTTGCTGTTGTGATGGGGGGCCGCTCTGATAATTCCCGTTGGGCATGCCGGGTCGTCCATTCATAAAGCCTCCAACATTACCTTGGCGGCCAGCATCAAAATCTAGCATGGGCGCCGGAGTGCTAGGAGCACCCCCTGCGAAGAGCCCTGCCGGTAATGGCTGTGCTGTTGGCTGGACATTGTGCTTTCGTGCCTGGGCCGCCAGCATTCTCTCCGCTTGATCACCGTGGCGCTCCCCTTTGCCGTCTTTCTTGTATGCATACTGAACTGATATCTCCTTGTTCATTAGGTATTGCCCATTCATATTTGCGATCGCTTCGTCTGAAGCCTCGAAATTCGAAAACGATATGAATCCATAGCCTTTCGATAGGTTGGCGTCATCCCGAGCGACCTGTGTATATTCAGTATACGGAAGACTACGTTGGCAAACTCAAGTGCATACCTTGGGCGCAGTAATGAGACTGCCAAACCGACCAAATGTGTCATACAGTGTCTGTTCGGTGACCATAGGATCCAAGTTACCGACAAAAAGCTCTGCTCCAACCTCGACAGTCTTTTGCTTGTCCGCTGATGCTTTGTTGACTCTGATCGGTTTACCATAGAGCCTAACCTGGTTCATTATCCTCGCTGCGTATTCCGCATCTTCCTCACTGATGAACTCAACGAAGCCATATCCCTGGTGGGTCTGGGTCACTCTATCTTTCGGTAGATGTACGTTGACTATTCGACCAGCTTGGAGCATCAATTCCCACACGAGACTATCCGTTACCCGCTCATCCAGATTACCGATGTAGACTGTAGCTTCCTTGTCTTGCTCCCTGATTGGCGTCAGTAAATTCATCCCATGCGAGTACGAGGGCTTACCAGTGCCTTGCGCCGGACATACTGTCGACTCTACGATGCCGGTGATTGTAGAATGCAGTCAATCTTGGACTAATCAGAAGTGATCTCTGTATCTTATGTTAGCGCGTTTTCGGGCCGCGGCCCCAGTTTTCAGTCAAACCCTCGATCATGCTAACGATAGAGCCCATCGAAAATTAGCCTGAACGGAAACCCCGTACAAAGATGTGGCAGCTATCCGAAGAAACGAAGGTAAGATTCCACTTCATGACAGACAGCAAGATGGAACAAGTCCTGATCAGAGCAGGAGAAAATCACCAAAGCCATCGACATCTCACGGGTTGCCATACACTAGTACGAGGTGTCCCAACCCAGACTGCTCAAGCTAATTAGGCTCAGTGGATACCTTCCATTGATCATGTATCTTGGTAACATGTTTGCTTGGTAGTGTTTCGACCCAATGCTGATCTCCAGAAGGCTACACCAGGAGCGTTCCTAAGCCGACCCTCATAAGGTAGACACCATGGATTCGACAATTCAACGCAGCCTACTGATGCACACCCAGGCTCATATCGCCGCTGGCAGAGTAGTCCACCTTCGTGAGCTGAAGGGTCGGCGCACATGATACGGGAGACCATTTGAGGCGCTTAAACCCCCCGAGATGGCTGTACAATACGAAGGACTTCGATTGCGTGGGAATATTCCGAATCTTGTTATGCATTCCGAGTCTTGGCTCTGAAGCTTTGAATGTACATGAGCTATAGTGCGGGAAAGGCAGCTTCTGCAATCGTTGGTGTGAGGCGGCTTCTTGTAAATAGATAACAAACTTTTCTCCATCTACCAAAAACAAGCTCAGAATATGGGGTCCAATTCGTAACATCCACGATGACCCAAAGTGCACGTCAGCTTCCCGATCCCCTTGTAGAGTCGATAGCGGGACTCTCTGCTGGTTTGGCATCAACTCTGATCGCTCACCCTCTCGACCTCATCAAAACTCGACTGCAAGGTATTAGACTCGGATCTCAGCCTTACGTACAGTTGCTGAACAGTCCATATTACCGACAGTTGATAGAGCACATTCAGCGCAGATTGGAGGTTCTGTCCGTATTGCAAGAGACATTGCCCGCAATGAAGGCATCATGGGAGCCTACCGTGGTGTTGGTGTGAATGCTCTAGGAAACAGCATCAGCTGGGCTCTCTACTTTGCATTCTATGGCCGTCTCAAGACTGCCATCGAAGCCTATCAAGGCTCGCTATCCTATTACGATTTCTTCATTGCATCGGGTGCTGCAGGTGCGCAACTATGTTCCAAAAGCACCCTCGTGATTAGCTTTGACCAGCCTTTCAGGTGCACTGACTGCCATTTGTACAAATCCCGTGTGGGTCATCAAGACACGTATGCTATCAACATCATCGAGGCATCCTGGAGCGTATACGTCCATGTTCGATGGCGCGCGACACATTTTTCGATCAGAGGGTGTATTGGGCTTCTACCGTGGATTGGTCCCATCAATCATCGGAGTCTCGCACGGAGCACTACAGTTTATGGCTTATGAACAGCTGAAGATCTACAGGGCCATGAGTATTCCTGGAGGCGAAAAAGACCTCAGCGCACTCGACTTCTTGCTGCTAAGCGGAGTAGCAAAGGTATTTGCTGGGAGTACGACGTATCCCTATCAAGTGATACGGACAAGGCTCCAGATGTATGATGCAAAGGAAACGTACAGGGGAGCAAGCGACGTTGTTACCAAAGTCTGGAAAAAGGAAGGCTTGGCAGGCTTTTACAAAGGCTTGGGACCCAATCTCCTTCGAGTCCTACCTAGCACCTGGGTGACGTTTCTGATATATGAAAAGACCAAACTGTATATACCGCATATGCTAGAGCACAAGGGGTACCGTCAGCCGTGAAAGGCTTGAACGGGTTCAGCTGTGGTACACAGTAGAGACGCGACAATGTAGCCTTTGTCGCGCCGCTTTGTGCAGACTGTAGAATCGATCTTTTGGTGTATCACGTCTATATCTGCGTCGAAAACGATAGCCTGTAGAAGGTAGCGATCAGTATAGCTGCTGGCAGTAGGAATCCACCAAATGCGCAAAGCATGAGACATCCTCCGTGCAGAGCGTTTGATTGAAGACAAGATTAAGCAAATCTGGGACACAACGTCCGCGCGCGCGGGAGGGCTAGGTCGATCTGGGGGTTGGCGCTAAAGATAAGTACGCTAGGGTACTCTAATTTCTGCCTTCTGCCTTCTAGAATTACCTACCCTCCTACCCTAGTAAGGTAAGGTAGTTGTGCCTCGTTGGAGATCTCGTCGCATCGCCATCCTCGTTCCACCATCAACCCCCATTGTCGTGGCCTTGTTAGCTGTCCCCTCTCTCCCGTCGCATCCATCGTTCATTGCATGACTTGTTGCCTCTTCATCATCCTCCAACAACGGTAAGACAATCGCTTGGCTAGTATCATACGCTTGACCTCTGTTTTAGTCCCCTCCTCCACGAGGCTTTAGCCTCCCTCTGCTTTATCCGTCTCATCCCACATTGACGTGGGGCTACAACTCCTTGCACACGCAACCGCTTCTGGTCACCGTACACCGTATACGCGCTGATTTCACGTATCGACAATAGCTATTGTCTGTGCGCTCATGCGGCTTTTGTGAACCTTCGCAACTACACTTTATTTTCCGACCACCAGAGTGAACAGCAAATCCAGGATCCCTCACTACACCCTTCGGATTTCGTGGATCGTTTCTGAAGAGCTTTCCATCTCAAGGCTCCATAAGTGAGATTCTACAGAATCTGGGCAGGTAAAGGCCGGTTAATATGTACAACTCGCATCGCGGGATTCCGCAGCCCCCGTCCAATAACAACAACCGTTTATCAGAGCTATTTGACCAGATTCGTCGGGAATTTGATGTTCATGCCCAGGATAGAGCTGGTGAACATGATCAAAACAGTGAGCTTGCCTGCCTTCATTCAGTCTTTTGTACCAATTCTTCGCACGCTTCCAACGCCCGTCCCTAGCCTTTGTTTCTCGGACAGTGTGAATGTATGAACGGATGAAAGCCCTCTGTAATGACCCAGACAGAGCCCCCTGTGCACATGCTACATGGAGAACATGGGTCGAGGCGGCATCGATAAAGGAATGGCTGACACAAACGGAAACCACAGTGGCCGCTCAAATGCAGGAGATGGAATTGGTGAGGCAGAAGGTATACGAATTGGAACGCAATCAGATTCAGATCAAGCAAAGGTAAGTTGCAGGTATCCATAGCTCTAGTCTGCCGTCTTTGGCTAAGGGTAACCCCCAGGTACGAGGAAGATATTGCCCGGCTGCGTCATGAAATTGAAGCTCGTGGAGGTCCGCCATCACATATTGGTGTAAACGCGCTTCCACCCCATGGAGGAGTCTCACAGCCTGCCCCGCCGGCCATCGGTCACGGGCCCAGTAATCTGTTTGGTGGTATCATGGCCAACCCTCCTGGCCAAGGTAATCCTGGCCTCGTGCCTCCGTCGCAAGATCAACAGCAGCAACCGCAGGGACCGCCTCAGCACCAAATGCCACAGCCTCAACAGGGTCTACAGCATGGTCCTTACCAGGGAAACTACCCCCAACCTCCTGTTGCGAATGGTATGAAATTGTTGATCAAAGCCCCATCCGAATCACTGTCCCTTTATCGACTCAAACGCTAAGACTAATATACTTAGGTTACGGACCCCCGGGTCAGATTGCTTCACCAGGACCAGGCAAGCCACGCAATAATCGAGGCCCGCTTGGACACGCAAGTACTCCCCAGCAGTCACAGCCCATACCATACCCTGGAGCGTCACCACAACTGGGAAGACCAAGTCCACCACCGCCTTTTCACAATGTCGGCAATATGCTCGCCGATTTAGACCCTGATCAAATGCGTCCAGATCAAAAGCGTGAAGGAGAAGACTGGTTTGCAGTCTTCAACCCGAACGTCAGGCGTGTCCTGGACGTTGACCTCTTACATACTCTCGTCCATGAGAGCGTTGTGTGTTGCGTTAGGTTCAGTCGAGATGGAAAATATGTAGCAACGGGATGCAACCGTTCGGCACAAATTTTTGACGTTGGTACTGGTAGTCAGATTACAAAATTACAAGATGATACTGTGGACAAGGATGGCGACCTCTACATTCGCAGCGTGTGCTTCAGCCCAGATGGAAAGTATCTTGCAACGGGGGCAGAAGACAAGCAGATCAGAGTAAGTCATGTCTCTCTTGATGATTCATGGGAGCTCAATGGCTTAACTTCTGGGGAAGGTTTGGGATATATCAAGTCGCACCATCAGGACCACTTTTGCCGGGCATGAGCAGGACATCTACTCATTGGACTTCGCCAGCAATGGAAGGCACATCGCTTCTGGGAGTGGCGACCACACAGTCCGCGTTTGGGACATCCAAGAAAATCACGAAGTGCTCAACCTTGGCATCGAGGATGGCGTCACAACGGTAGCTATTTCTCCTGGGGGCGATTATGTCGCGGCAGGTTCGCTTGATAAGAGTGTTCGGGTGTGGGACATTCGCAGTGGAAACTTGATTGCACGACTTGATGGGGAGGGAGGACACAAAGACAGCGTATACTCCGTTGCGTTCGGCCCAGATGGGGAGAGCTTGGTTAGCGGCAGTCTGGACAAAACTATCAAGATGTGGCAGCTGTCTCCTGACGGCAGAGCTATGATGGGAGGCCATACGAATAGAGGCGGACGGTTGCTGAGAACGTTTGAGGGTCACAAGGTAAGTAGACCAAGCGGGTTCATAGCAATCTCGAAATGCGCAACTTACGCCGTTTCAGGATTTTGTCCTTAGCGTTGCTATGACGCCAGACGCCGATTGGGTTATGAGTGGATCGAAAGACAGGGGTGTCCAATTCTGGAATCCACGCACAGGCGATACGCAATTGATGCTGCAAGGCCACAAGAATTCGGGTGAGAAATTCTCCCGGGAGCCCCCTAAAACTTCCTATTTGCTAAACACAATACATGCACCAGTAATCTCTGTTGCTCCGAGTCCACAGGGCGAGAAATTTGCAACTGGCAGCGGAGATATGCGTGCTAGGATCTGGAAGTAAGTGATTCCGTCGTCGATCTCATTGTGGTAGTATTTACTGACATTCACGCCTACAGGTACGGACCGTATCGCGGATGAGGAGCTTAGGGTTGAGAAGTGCGTGGCGCAAAACGGATATGGTCGGCTACCCCAAGGAAATGCTTGAGGATTCGGTGTATTCAACAATTGATTTTATTGAAGCTAGGATTGACTGAAGCCCATGTAACGATCCGGCCTTGGTGATCATCGTACTTGTGGAGCCTTATGGCGGATATGGATATTTGAAGTTCACAGCGCTATGATAACCTGCTGTCTGGGCGAAGTCTGACCGTGGGATTTGCAGATTCCTTTGCCCGCGTTTTCCAAGGCCTTATATCAATCCGATGGATGACTGCTATGGAAGAGCAGATACAAATCTTTTTAGACAAGGCAATGCAAATCAGCGTATTGTGTCCTGGCAAACATGCTAAACAGAAGGCGACGTTACAGCACCATCACAGCGTACTGGCGAGCGTGGCTTTCAAATCACAAAACCCGCTGTTCCCCTGATCTGTACCAACTCATGGTAGGTGGTATGATCGGCTCGCTGAATTAGCTATAGAACATGGATGGAATGAAATACTAGCAATCTTACTTTTTCCAACTGGTTTGATGTGCCTTGATAATATACATACCTGCCAACTAGCATTTCCAAGTACTTTGCCGTTGCGAATCACGCGTATGAGCCCGCCAGGTTTCACGTTGGTTGCCCAGATTACATAGGTGCCTATTTGAGCTTGAGAGGCGAAGATATGTTGTACCATTACGCTATGTGAAGAAGCCCAGTGTGCCAACGGTCTCTTCACTGGCCAGAATCTAGACGTGGTCCCGACCACATTTCAGATCGTTGACTCTTTACTTCCCAGCTTCATCCTTGGTTAAAATATCGTCGACGTAAGGACTCTCTGTGGGGCATTGACAGATGAATGAAGATGAGCTGTTGTGGATGTGTGCTCAGTCATCGTAATTCCGGAGAAACTTCTGATATGCTCCTGTATAATTCTTTGCCGGTTTCATCGCAAGGTCTATGATATTTGTATGATAGAAGAGCATGTTGCAAAAGATGTATTCTGATGTACTCCGTAGTGGATTGGTAAATGCTTTCGCTTTGAGTGAGGTTATTAGGGATGGGGTGTGGCTCCTAGGGCACTTGTGTAGCTGGTTGACTTTGTCGCCACATTCATTGCCTTCGTCACCACCGGGACTATACTGAATCTACAAGTATGGTCGGCCCCCACGCTTCGTTTAAAGGCAGGTAAACCTAGATCCATAGATTCCTCCACGAAATTCAAGATAGAGCCTCAAGAATGCTAAGGCAGCGTCCGCTGATGCTATCAAGTATTCGTTATGTATACTAGTATGATCTTATACGTGATTGCATTAGACTCACCTTCCATCGTGGCCGTAAACCTGACTGAGTGACTGATTCCCTTCCTTTATTCTAGAATAGGGCTGAGTATTCTAATTAGAATATCACACGCTCGGTAAACTAGGCGCGCCAAGGTCGACTATCTACCAACCGAGTACCCACAACAGTTCTGAAGATCGGTTGCAGAAGAATTTGCAATGGCGGAACATTTGCAAACCAATGTGTCTCAGGACTTAATCTGGGAAATATGTCGTATGTCAGGCAGAGTGTGTCGGTATAGGGAATGAAGGAGCTGACGTTTTAATTTCAGGACCAAACAACTCGTACCTTGTGAAGCGTATGCCAGGAGGAGGCTCCCAGTTCTCGAGAGATCCTCTCAATTTGACAAACAAACACTCTCGAAAGGTAGATATCATTGTCGCCTCGACTGGGTTTCGAGGGTTAACAACGGCTGCAGTATGCCGGTTTCGTCAATAGTAAAGTATGCGAGGCACCGGCCCTTGGGAGTCATTGGTGGAAATATATCCATGCAGCGGTTGATTGCTGATAATTAGGGGCATCACAGGCAGTTGGAATTCAACCATCTGAGAACGGCGGCATATCCCTGATCACGAAGAAGACAAAGCACCTCAACCGACCCGTATCCAACAAGAACGAGGTCACGTGGAGCGCACAGAAGTCGGGGCCTAAGTGAGTGACGAGATTGCTGTATCTGATCACGAAGTTCGTTTTGCTGACATCCTGATCGCAGAATCTATAAAGGCATCGTCAACTACACAGCAAAGCAGGGCTATCGCGCAGACCTTCGCCGGGAGGCCGTAGCTCGCGCAAGCGCTCTCCGTCAAGCACAGCGGCCTAAGAAGAAGGACTCCGAAGCAAAGCTCCGAGGCTCGAAAGCGAAGAAGGCAGAGGAAAAAGCTACATAAGGTGAGATGATACCTGTTCTGGCGGAATTTCCATGCATAGAGGTGTGGAAACTACCATGCCAGCCTGACACCAATTCCAAGCGGCCAATAAATACAACATCATTACTTGCTATATTCAAGAGGATCTGATGGGCATCCAGCAAAAATGTGAAGCTCACCATGTCCTGCAAGGATTGTCGATTTGACCCAAGAGTGTGACAGCAGCTTGGGCTCTTACACACACTTTCTGCTGTAACTGTTAATTCCATGAGTACGCCTGAAGCTATCAATATCGCCAAATCCCAACCACGCTATTACTGTAGTAGACATGACGTAGACGCATGCCCTATCCTAGCGTGTTCGGACATTACTTTAGATATTTTACCTTACTTTGTTTGGTGTCGACCCCACAGTGGGGCTTGACGGCCAAGGGATTTCCGATCTACCTTCCACGCCATCTCTTATCATATACTCCGTAGTCCTTTCACTTTATCCACATCGAAGTGAGATCTAGTACATCAAGTAGTTCTACTTCAGGTGGCTGAACAAACTCCAGAACCATACTTGCCCTTCGTAAATTTGAGCTCCTCCATCATGGTTAAAGCAGGTAGTCTATTACAAAGCCGGACCCTCTTTTCACTCCTTCTGACCGTGTTTCAGTGGTTATGGGAGCCTCTGGCGGTATTGGCCAGGTAAACGGCTTGTTCGGCGACTTGAGGAGTGCTCCGTCACTGATTGCAATGCTGGCAGCCGCTTTCCCTTCTATTGAAAGCCTGCCCGTTGATCGATGAGCTTTCGCTCTACGATGTTGTCAACACTCCTGGTGTCACCGCCGATCTCTCCCATATCTCTTCGATAGCTGTGCGTACTTTGAGTTCCGGATGAAGTGCGATGGCTAAGATGAGCAGAAAATCACCGGATATCTGCCTGCCGATGATGGATTGAAGAAAGCTTTGACCGGAGCTGACGTTGTGCTGATTCCCGCCGGGATTCCCAGTTCGTAGACGCGCTTTCGCCAAGAGGGTTCGGATGCTGATACAGCAACAGGAAAGCCTGGTATGACTCGCGATGATCTCTTCAAGATCAACGCAGGCATTGTGCGTGACCTTGTCCAGGGTGTTGCGGACTACAGCCCCAAGGCGTTTATTTTAGTCATCTCCAATCCCGTCAACTCTACCGTCCCAATTGCCGCGGAAGTCATGAAGAAGGCTGGAAAGTTCGATCCAAAACGCCTTTTTGGTGTGACTACCTTGGACGTTGTCCGCGCCGAGACATTTGTGCAAGATATTACTGGCGAGAAGGACCCCTCAAAAACGGTAATCCCTGTGATCGGTGGACACTCCGGCGAGACCATCGTGCCTCTCTTCAGCCTCGCAAAGCCTGCTGTCGAGATCCCGGCGGAAAAACTCGCGCCGTTGATCAAGCGTCAGTGCATAGTCCGGCGTATGGATGTATGCTAAAGCAAAGACAGGTGTCCAATTTGGTGGTGACGAGGTTGTTGAAGCGAAAGGAGGCGCAGGTTCTGCAACCTTGTCGATGGCATATGCTGGTTTCCGGTACAGTCTCGGACTCCCCTCTTCGTTGAGGAAATAGTACTAACATGCATTAACAGATTCGCAGAGAAGGTGATAAAGGCTAGCAAAGGCGAAAAAGGCATTGTCGAGCCAACTTATGTTTACCTTCCCGGTGTCTCTGGTGGTGAAGCCATTGCGAAGGAGACAGGCGTTGACTACTTCTCCGTGCCGATCGAGCTTGGGGTGAGAGTGTATGAAATCCCACTACTAAAGCTGATAGCTAAACTGTACCCAGCCGTCCGGAGCAGAAAAGGCCACCAACATCCTTTCGGAGCTGGATGATAACGAGAAGAAGCTTCTCGAGGCCTGCAAGACGGGTCTCAAAGGCAGCATTGAGAAGGGGGTTGAATTTGTGCACAACCCGCCCGCAAAGTGATTCACCCAGGAGACACTCGTGTCGATTTCTTCTGCCTTTGTCACCAAGCACCCATCCATAGACTTCCCTTTCTTGATGAGTGGCTCTCCAAAAGCACTGTAGCTAGCAGAGCTAGCAGGATCATTCGCTGATCAAATGCATCTTTTCTGCAGGTTATGAGTATGTGCAGGTCTGCATTCGGCAGAGATGGGGACAAAGGACGTTGAAGAACTAGCTCTTGTATGATGTATAGATTAAAATCTCGAGAGCTCACATCTGTTTCGAACAATGCAGACCGTCGCCGTGTCTCACTCAAATGCCAAACAACGTGAATGCCGGATATGCCGCTAAATGTCAGTTGATCATGGCTCATATGATTCGTGGTTCGGGGCATCATGGCTTGACGGTGATTGTCTTGATCTGGAATGTTGCAGCTGGAAGCTCCAGAGTCTCTGCATGCACCGTAGCGTTGATTCCCATGCTTGCCAAACCTCCTCGGATGACGCCGCTTGGAAACCACAGAAACTGGCATACTGTCAGTGAACCCATTGCCAGCCGCAACTGCCGAAGCTCCATACCGGTTGTGCTCGTTGAACCGCTTCGGATGAAGACGCCATACTCATCCGGGAGAACGGTTTGAAAGTATTGTCTGTAAGAACATAGACTCCCTGTAGATTTTTCTCGTAAGCCTCGCAACGCCTCACTTCAAGCCGGTGGGTGTTGCATACCCGGTGATTCGTTTTCAGATTGTCAATCTGTTTCCTGAATACCAGCGTCCACATGTCCTTGCAGAGGAATTTGATCACATCCAGAGTATCCGTGAACCGCGGGCGATCTCTGGAGAACCTGTCCAATGCGCCAGCCGATTAGCTTTGCTGTCCCTTCGCAGGAGTCCCTCCCGTACTCTCATGTGCATTTGCATCTGCCTCCGGAAATTCCCTACCGTTCGACAAGTCCCTGCCCGACTCGATACCCTAGCGTTTCCAATCTTCGGAATGCAGTCTCCCTCTGTTCATCCTCGTCGATATGCTTGACGCCATCCTTCCCGGACACAGCAAGTTCTTCAGCTAATCTATAAGCCATCGGGACCATCTCGATGAGGAGAAGGTCCATGCACGAGGCATTGAGAAAACTCGCGAAGGGATCGGTGGCATTGTAAGGTGGTAACGGTGTCTCAAAGGACATCAGGCCGGTGGAATTGGGGAGGCGAAGCTTTGGGGTGGTGTCATATGGGATCAAGAGAGTCTGCACGTTGTTTGATCATGCTTGGAGCAAGTTTGCCAGGAGTAAAGATTCGGAAGAACCTGGGAATGAGGGAGGAATCTGCGCCGGAATTACGCGACGAGTATGTTGTTTCCATGATACATGGCATCATATTCGGCATCTTCGGAGCAACTTGCTCACGGTCTATCTAGATGAAACGGAGAACGAACGTGTGTGCTCAAGAAAGCATTCCCACACTCTAGGATGAGCCTTTCCGGCTCCGATCCAATTACTAGGATCAGAGAGTCCCCTCAACAAGGCTAACTCCTGAACCCCTTGACAATGCCGCTCCTCGCTCCTATTGCTACCATAATGATATCCCTATACCGCGAAACGCCGTCGTCCCCATTGTCGTAAAGTTTGCGCCTGTAGACCAGAAAGCAGAAATTGCAATGAGATAATGTACAGAGACCAAGAAACGATTGGCCTGCTTTAGTCGTGCGGTACATCAAACTCGAGGAGGCTGGTTGTAATCTTTTGGTGCATAATTTGGTGGGTTGAATGGATTTGCAGAGTTCAGCCTCAGAGCTCCGTTTGGTCTTAGTGGCATTTTCTCCATGCTGGAGAGCTTCGGAAGATTATTTGATGATTTGTGCAATTTGGCTGCCCTTGGCGGCTCTTCGTCCTCATCGCTACTCAGAGTCAAGTCCACAACTTGGCCGGCGGTGCGCTTGGTACCGGATGTCGGCGCTGGTGTTCGTGCTGACGAAGTGGATTGTTCCCTTGATGAAATGGGTGGTGTCCTCATTAGGCCAGGCTCGCGAGCAATTTCGCTCTTCACAGAGGCCAATCGTGAAATGTCTCGAATCTCCACCAGATCCTCTTCGCCGCCACTACTGAGACGTCTGTTAGAAGACCTTGGTGGCGGGGGAGTATTACCCGTGGTCTGAATCCACTTTCCATTCGGCTCGATCGTGACTTGATCAACAGATATTGGCGTTGATCTCAAAATACCGTCTACATATCTAATTAACATTGGTCAGCCCCGAAACAGCCGCATTCACAGGTTTACAGACAGGTCAACCTGTAGATGCTCATAAGAAGCGGATTTGTTGCAGACTGGACATGTCCAGGTGGGAGCCTGTTCCTGGAGCTGGAGAAACGATGTCGCGTCGAAACACTGATTGTGGGTACAAGTGGAAGACCGGCAGGGCACATCGATTCTTAAAGTCGAAAGGGGACACTTGAGTGACAGAATAGATGACGTTGCCACTATGTCTGCATCCTCCGCCCTGCTGACCACTGAAGACTCAAATCAGCGGCGATAGTACGGGCTTATTCGTACTTAGTAACTCACTTTCGCGAACAACTTGCTCTTTTGCTATAGACTTCCCTGATTTGAGTTTGGCGACTAAGTCATCAACCGGATGACACTTGACAAGGTTCATGACCATAAAGAATCTCTAACAGGTTGTCAGTGCTGCCGCATGGTTGTTTAAACCCTCTTCTCCAGTGGCAAGCAAGCACATGAGGAAGTTGTCATGACAAAGGACCAACCTTTTTAGTCAAAGCATACGTGACAACCATGTGATTGTTGTAACCTGCTTTAGGTCTTATAAGGCTCGAGACATCCGCTGGTCTTGTCGTTCCTGGCTTGTTCTTCAGACCCCTCAGATTTGCTTTCACCTCATCCTGGTTGATCTTGATCTCTAGCTGGTAAGGAAACTCAATATCGACCCGTGAGAAGGGTGACATGGCGTCCGCAGCACAATATATCATGGCTTTGATTGACTTATCATCACTGAGACTTTTCGCTATGTCGGGCCGAAGATTGATCGTCGCCTCGACTGTGTCTCTGGTGGTATCTCGGACTACAGCTTTTGTGATTAATCACAGACGTCAAAAATTTAAGCACGACATTGAACCCGGAAGTAAGGCCAAAACTTACCTTTGCATTCTAGCACCGGGGTCAACGGCTCCAGCACCGAGTAGAACGGGCTTTGCTTGAATTGGGGAGACCCTAGGCAAATGTTAAAAACTTTGGCTTCATTGGTCAAGGTCGAGCCTACTTGGACCTGTCCCGTTCATGTTCTGAGACATGCTGACGGCTCCCGGTCTGAGGGGCCCGTTATTGCTAAAGGAAGGCTGGTATGGGTTCAGCGGCGGAGGAGGATGATTTGGGTATGACCGCGCTGTATGTGGGACGGGAGAAAGGCCGGCGACATTTGCATCTGGGTAATAAACAAGACTTCTCAGACGACTGAAATCTTCTAGATTGTTGTTGCGAGCATATGAGAACAATTCTGTAAAGCGGACAAAACGATCAGTTTATTATACCTGCTGCGAAGCATACATCTATGAACAGAGCGGAGGAAATCTTTGACAAGATGTCTCGTTCAAAGGGATCCAAGCACGAGGCTATCAAAGCTCAACTCACTATCAGTAATCCGCGATTGTAGAGCAGCTTTAGCACCTGAGACCGGTAACCCTTCCTTTTTCAGGATTTGTTTTAACTGGTTATTGATGAGGGTCTTCACTTTAAGTGCAACTTGTTCAGGGTTGGCTGGTCCTGCGGAAGCCATTCTGGGCGACGTCCAGATGTCACCAGAAAGTGCTTCTGGGCCACGGAAGGCACTTTCGCAAAGCTCTAAAATCCGAAAGTAACATGTGGAGAGATGCGCGTAACAATTGAGGACAGACCTAGGGTGTGAGCTCTACTACTGACACATATATCAACACAAAGGGTGAGCTGCAGAGTGAGGTGAAATGGATACTCCGTATAAGGGTCGAACACAAGTTATCTAGTGGGCGGCCAAATTCCGGCTTTACAATTAACCATTCGATTTCAACCTGACGGTTTTCTCCCCATTGAAGTCCACTACTTACTTCAACCCATACTATCGCCTTAAGTCAACGGCTTCGGATGTCTACTTACTAGTGGGCCTTCATCACTTGCGAAGTCGGCCTCTCTCTGAGCGCTCACAACAGCATCGTCTCTCGTCTACATCCAATCCAATCTTTGGACAAGAACGTTGCCTATATACGGACCAAAAGCTGCATTTGTGATGGCCAAGGGTCTACGATCGAGTCGCAATAAGACGAACAATTCAAAGCTACGATCCCGCGTCTTCGGTCCTGTCGAAAATGCAAGAAAAGAGAGGCTGTCCGCAAAGTTACTCGAGCTAGCCACAAAGCCCAAGCCCAGAGAGGACCAGGACACGAGAATGGATGTCGAAGAACAATGTTCGCTCGCTCTCGCCCCCTCTTCCTTCTCTTTGAGTAGCTACTCCGCAGTCTGAGGTTTCGGCTGACTTTGCTATCTCATAGCGCCAGAGGGGACGAGAAGGAAGGATATAAAAGTGACCATAGGGCTCCAAAGAGTTGATGATGGTAAGGAGCGCTCATCGACGTGTGTCTTCGTGGACAAAGTGCTGATGTGGGCGCTGCATATACAGGAATGGAAATCGAGCAAGTCACGGAATCCTGTCCTGCAACGAGATCGACACCCCGAGGTACTAAGCGGATAGAGAAGAAGGGTCGGAGCAAAGCCAAAGCTTCAATGGTGTTCCCCGTGTACAAGAAGGGGAGGCGGGTAGGGCCACGTCTGAGTGCTCGGCAGAAAAAGCAAAGTCTGAAGCCCTGAAATGAATCTTGGCCGGTCCGAGACGCATTCCATGATAGAGTAGACCAAATTGAACGTTGGGATATTTTAGGATCAACCTCAAACTCCATCGGCTGCAACCTACAGTCAGGATTCGCGCTTGCATCCGAGAGTGGGATTCCAAGAGTCTTGTTCTTTATGGTGTATTACTTTATGATGTATAGTTTTAGATTAGATAGCGGCTAATTTACGCAGAGCTTCGCTTTAGAACTAGCGCATATTCTACTTCAAAGGGGAGGCTTTTCGTTGATATTCGCTTGGATATCTGGACATATCGATAATACCATCACCTGGTCCCCAATCATGCCGCTAATATGTCGCAAAAGCTATCGATAGTACTACTGATTGCCGCAAACTTCCTTATTCCCGTAGCAATCCTGGTTTTTGCGACTGGCTTCTTCCCCTATAAAACATTCATTCCTGGACGAGCTCAGTTCGAAGATGACGGCGAGCATGAACCACCACCTTTTGACAAGGTCATCTTCATGGTTGTTGATGCACTCAGGAGGTCAATACCTCCTTCTCGCCGGATTGACCAGGACTTAACATCTACAGCGATTTCGTCTACTCACATGGCTCAGGCTTTCAATTCACCCAGAGGTAGGTCTGATGTTTCCCCGCGCTGCCCAGTCGCTGACCGCACCGAGTAGTCTCATACGTTCCGGCGCCGCCATGCCGTTCACTGCTCACGCGACCTCCCCCACAATCACCATGCCTCGTGTTAAAGCCATGACGACCGGATCGATTCCCTCTTTCCTGGACGTAATACTCAACTTTGCAGAGTCAGACACGACTTCGAGCTTAGCCAATCAGGATACGTGGCTGACCCAGCTCAGAGGAAAGCCAGAAGGAAAATTAGTCATGTATGGCGATGACACCTGGTTAAAACTGTTTCCAGATGTATTCTCTCGTGCAGATGGTACATCAAGTTTCTTTGTTTCGGTCAGTGACATTCAGATAGGAAGATCTACATTAGATACAAGCAAAACTAAGAACCATACCAGGATTTTACTGAAGTAGACAATAATGTGACAAGACACATTCCTGATGAACTGGATAACAATGACTGGAATGGCATGGTCATGCATTTCCTTGGGCTTGACCATATTGGCCACAAGTCTGGGCCCAGGAGGTATACCATAGGACGGGCTATATTTTCTCAATTCATACTGATACATATCCTAGTCCTCATATGGTGCCCAAGCAGGCTGAGATGGACGGTATACTCAAACAAATATATGGAGCCATCGAGACCAAGGAGCACCTACAGTCTGCCCTTCTGGTTCTTTGCGGTGATCACGGCATGAATGATGCCGGAAATCATGGCGGTTCGGCGGAAAGCGAAACTTCTCCTGCCTTGGTCTTCGTATCTCCAAAACTACAAACTATCTCATCAGGCTTTAAATGTCCGATGGCCTTGCCAGATTCTGGCTTTGGCTACTATACCAAGGTAGAGCAATCGGACATTGTGCCAACCCTAGCAGGATTGTTAGATTTCCCAATTCCTCTCAATAACCTAGGCGTGTGGATTCCAGACTTTCTTCGCTTTTGGAACGAGGGTTTGCTTGACTAGCATCTGGTACCTACCATACTAGCTAGCTGACCGCTTCCGCAGGTACAAGAAAACGTCTTGTGTATCAGAATGCTCGACAGATCTTGGATACCGTTCGTGGGACTTTTTCTAGTCTGTCGTTCGATGGGCACCCAGACTCCCTTGATTGTACAAGGTCAAAAGCTGAAGGGGAGGAACTAAGCTGCCTGTGGTTCATAGCTACGAATCTAGCACAGAATCCAAGCCTCTCCAACTCAGCTGAAGCATTAGCGGCATTGACTGCTGTAAGTTTGAAAAGTAGCTTCATTGGGGACTGGGTGCTGAAGTGAACCTAGTTTTGCAAACGTGCTCAAGCCATCATGAGTAGTACTGCAAGTAACTACAATCTCCAAAGGCTCGAAGCTGGAATTGCAGTCGCCGCACTGGCCACGATTACTGGGATGTTGACCGCGTCGACAGCTCTACTAGACGCGAAAGGGACGGCATCATGGACTTTCTTGGTTGCTGCTATGTATGGCACGATGATGTTCGCAAGCAGCTATGTTGAGGAAGAACATCACTTTTGGTACTGGACTTCCTCAGGCTGGCTTCTGTGGTTATTCTTAAAGCAGTAAGTCGCCACCCCAGGCTCAATTATCGTCTGTGGCTTATGACGAATAGGACTAACTCTCTGAGAACGGCGGACTCATTGAAGGCTTGGGTGCTGATACCGCTGCTTCTCGCTCTGCGTATTACACGAGTTTGGAATCAAACCGGGCAAAAGCATGCCGGAGAGCCGGATATTGCGAAGACCATCCTGTCAGCCCATAATATCTTGTTGTGGCTCTGCGTACTAGCGACTTATCTTGTGGTCGTCCTGCGACTTGCTCAGAAGGCTATGCCATGGGCTTCCCGTCGGCTCTCGTTGGCTGCTTCACTTGCTTTGGGTGTTGCAGCTGTGGGTTTCAAGGCAGCATTCACGAAAGCAGATGCTCCGGAGTTATTAGATGGTCTTGGGTTTTCCATGCCGAGACCAATGGACGAAGCCTCATTAGTAGCCCAGGCTCGAGCAGTCTTTTCCAGTCTTGCCATAATTACTATTATGACCATTCTTCCTACAATGTATCAAGTTCTCTACAAGAATGGTAAAGTTCAAGGTATAGCCCTTCTCATCAGCGAAAACTACAACAAGCTGACTACAATAATCAAGATATTTCGCGACCCTTACACGACCTTCTCACACTTTTCCTCATAAATCAATCCCGAGCCACGAATATTCCACTATTCCTTCTGTTTGAAGGCCAATTCCAGAGTCTGAGGTACCTACAGCTTTCTCAAGCGGAGTTAACACTGACATCCGTACTCTTTCAACACGCCTCTTTCTTCGCATTCGGAGGCTCAAACGCCATCTCCTCAATCGACCTTTCCAATGCATATAATGGTATCGTTGGATACAATATAGGAGCCGTAGGTTTCTTGACCTTTTGCGGCAACTGGGCTGGTCCCTTGTGGTGGACATCGGCAACAGCGTTGCTCTTGTCGCAGTGCGCGAGGAGGGTACGACATCATGTATGGGTTCAGCATCTGTCATCGCTTACTACCTTTGCCTCGAATGGTATTTTGTTCGTGATGCTTGCGTGTACGGCGTTAAGGACGCACTTATTCATATGGACCGTCTTTTCTCCCAAATTTCTGTACAGCATGACTTGGAGCATTGGACAGCATTTATGTATCAACATAGGATACGGTAGTCTGCTCTTTTGGCTTGGCTCTTGGTAATCTGTGGACTTGAGCCATGTATGCTTTGGCAATCTATGCGCCCAGGATGTAGGTCATCACTGGAGGCGACAAATGCAGATACTGGCCAAGATCCTTGTGATCTATTGCAACCCATCAAAAAGATCGTCGATAGGATTAGCTTGCTTCCTTGTGTGAATCTTCTGCTTCCTGGAGGGCCCCACCAAGATCAGCTCTGCTTGATTCGTAGAAAGTCGCTCAACTGACCGGACCTTGGGTAGCTGGACCCCTTGGGTTCCATTGAGCAGGTTAGTGCCAATGAAATTCCCACCAGAATGTTGCTGCAATAGGCCTGCTTTAGTAGATCCGGACGATGGCTTGCTGGTTGTAGGCATGGTTGAACCATGGACAACCGGATCCGATATGTAGGACCTACCCACAGGTTCGCCAAAGTCCTCGATAGGTCCCGCTGCAAACATCCTCTCAGCAGCTCTGGTCTCAGCTGGGTCATCTTCGCTCTCTCCGTCTGCATCAGCGTAGGACGAGATGGTCTCACAAATCTTAGCAAGCTCCGCAACAAGCGCAAGACCAAGGGCAGAAAATTGATTATCCCGGACTAGCTGAGTGAAAGAGCTGTAAAGGCTAAGTTCTGGTCACACCGAGTATTGGGACGAGCAAGAAGTTTCGCTTACACGTAACACTTTGGCAACAGTATATGCTTCATATACTTGATACGTGCATGGGCACGGCTGAATTCTTTCCCTGCAAAATCTCTACTCAAATTCCTCACACAACGCTTTAACATTGACAGCCATTTCCACCAGTGACCCTGACGGTGCTGATTCTTATTTCGATGATAGATGAGATGAAGAACAACATACATATTCCACAATCCGTCAACCAGCGATTGCACATCCATGATTGAGGTAGTGTGAATATTCGTAGTAATCCTAAGGTAATTAAAAATGGAGGCCATCGGTAGACAAAGATCTCCCGTGCTAGCTTGGGTAGACTGTCGTGACTTTGTACTCCACAACGTACTAGACTCCGATTTGAATGGACCATAAGATGTGTGTTATTGCAAGGAATCCAACACTGTGAAAGGTCTGGAGACCCGTCGATATACCTACAGAATATGACTGGATCTATGCGTACGTTATGCCAAAATCCTGTGTGCCTGCACCAGTGCCTGTACGCCTGTACGCCTGTAGCACGTAACAGTCAACGGTCACGATATATATCTAAGTAGTAGGAAAAGTGCGCGTTTTCCCAAGCGAGCTGATGCTTCAAGAATTATGGTACTCCGTCCATATACGCGGAAGATATTTACGATGCTATGATTACGCCCGCCAAAGTCCTAACCCGCCTAGAGAATCACAATGGAGAGCTTTGATTCTTGGATGAATTATTGGAGCTAAGCTAAATTAAATATCTCTTGCGGGTATGATACAATCAGCATGACAGCGACGCAAAAATAGCCACTTGCAGTTATGTTTCCACCCATCCAGCAAAATCTCGAACTATCCGAGAGATCCCCAATCCGAATCAGACCTGATGGTCGGCGGCACTGGAGTCTAATCAAACAAGATCTGTCAAGGCCCATGTGCGAAAGGCCTTCTCCAAACACAAATCCCTGAGCCGCATCTCCCAGATAACAGTGGCGCCTTTTTTTCTCCTACATTAGAAGCAACTAACAATTCTTGTTTGCATCTCTCTGATGCTCAATTTGCTCCTTTCTATCCCTTCTAGCCGCAACAATGTTGATAAGGTACGCAGAAGCTATCTTCGTCCCGAACCCCGATATAACCAGTTAAACCCCATGAGCTTTGCAAGCGAGCGGTGAATGGCGTTCGCGAGTCTACATTGGTGATCCAAAGCCGGGTAAACCAGGATAGTACGGTGTGTGAAATCCGCCGTAAAGGCTACCACCATGAAACGCGTTTATTTGCTTCGGATGATCGTGACTGTCGCCTTCGTAGGAGTCCTCAATCTCCGCAAGGGGAGTCCCACGATCATACTGAGAGCGACGACGTCGCTGCTCGTCGCGGAAGGATTGACCAGCTCGAGGAGCAAAGAGCCCTGTGCAAAAATCAATTTCCTTACAGTAGGAATTCATTGCCCTCCCGCAACTCACCGACATGTGCAGCGTTCTCAACACTCCTACGCATCTTGGAGGCATTATCTGGACCTGGGAAATTGTCCTCTTCACCAACCACAGGACCGATGGTGTGGAAGATCTGAGCCACGTTCAGTCACTCGTCTATTGGGCATGGAAACTGCGAGCCTACCTTCGGCCGGAACGACACATGCTCGAGCATTACAGAGCTATTGCGAAACTTTTGAATGAGGCAGTCCCTGCCTTGAATCGCTGCAATGGGTCAGCAGATAATGCGGCCGAATGTTTAGTGGGTCCCACTGGCATAGGAGACCTCGGCAACCTTATCGCTATTGTAACGATTCCTAGCACGGAGTCAGTACTTTGATGGTATCTATCAGGGTATGATGTTGAACCATCGTTGGCCAGCTCGAGCGGTCACAAACTATGTCAATGTTAGCCCAACAGGTAATGCCAATCGACAGGCAATGAATACATCGATGATGTGGTATGGCTGAGTATGATTAGTCCACGGCTGGCAATAGTGTGGTTCTTGTGGGCTACTCACGTCCTCGAAATTGATAAAGGCATAGCCGACACTGCCACGAACATTAGGTGACGCAAAGTGATCTATGCATGGACATTGCAGACTCACTTGCAGTTATTGGCGAAGTCTACACCGAACGATCAGCTCTGTAGGAAAGTACACAAGCATGTGGCCTTACCAATCCGTAAATACATGAAATCATACTTGCCAAAGCTCGTCTCATCGACAATCTCTTTCAGCATCGCCTAATCGATGTGAGCGTAACAGACGGAGTAGGAGCATTGCAATACGTACCTGGTCAATCTTGTTGGGGATATTACGAAGCATGATCTGTCATCACATGTCAACGAGAGCCATTGTCGATGGAGAAAGGATTGCAAACAGTCGTGCGAACGTCAGTGCCCTGACGAATCCGCTCAATGTCAACCACGTTGTGGTGTCCAGAAGAATTGTCGGGATACCGACGGACAGCCATTGAGCCTTGCCCTCTCTGTTGCTGGATATAGTGCTCCTGGCGAGTCCGCGAAAGTAGAGGCGTGCCACGCTCTTGTCCAATAGTACCAGGGCTGAAAGCTGACCAGGTAGGTGACTGTTGCGAAAATTCCGAGCAAGGGCTATAACCTTGGCTCCATATTGAATTATGGTAGCTGCTTAGAGAAGACGGCGTGTATAAGCCGTTGGGATGTTGACGAAACGGAAATTGCAAATCGGATGAGGTTGCGAAAGGGAAGGGTGCGTGACTTGGGGTACGTGGAGTTTGAGGACCGTCAGCACGGTGAGTGTTCAGGCTCATGCTACCGAAAATTTTCTCGAAACCAAAGTCACGAACGACCATCGAGGGGGCCGTGGTTTGCAATGGACGCTGTGTGTTGACCTCGAGATCAGGCACGTAAGGAGCGACGGTCAAGGTAAAGGTCTGTGTGAGTCAGCTTTCTGCAAGTATCCGATGGAGCCATGGAAGCTCACAGCAAATCTCAAATCATTCAGATTTGCCAATACCTTATCGGTCGCTCGAAGATCGTAAAACTCCATTTGGTATGAGATCTCCAGTGCACTTCCTGGGCGTACTTCGAATACCATAACGTCGCCATAGTTGCCAATCAAGTCACTGATGAACTTACCAGTGGCGTCAATCTCCGCAGGTCTAGGGTTCTGGAAGAAATTGGCGGTCACAACAATTTGACCTTCATGATTAGACACAGGAGCATGCCCCAAACCCTCCTGCTCGACCTTCGTTGCAAAGTCGGCAGGTGAGATGAATTGGGTGCTCCAATTGAGGCCTTTCCTGTCGACAGTGTGCATGACTTTCTCCGCATCACGTCGGTCGGCAAATTTGAGGCAAACCTTGGCGGCGAGAGTCAACTCGCCGACAAGGAGATGGACACGGCTTGGAAAGTCTTTGAGCTATTGAATGTTAGTCACCAGCCAACCGTTCGTAACCGAGGATCTCACGTTGAAGAGCTCATCCATCTCTTTCGCAGTGAGGTTACCTATCGTCTCACTGACGATAACACATCTAGACATGCCGGTCTCGGACGAGAAGCGGCCCAACTTGAAAAATGGCCCCTTGACATTACGTCCAGTCACTTGAGACGCACTCTCTTGTCCGTAAGGAAAGAAACAAGAGATTGGCTGAACAGCAGGAGAGTACGGGTTAAGGACTGGTGCGGTTTCAGTGTGCGAGCCACCAAGAGATACGTTGCTATACTTACATTGAAAGCCATCGTAGCGGGCTGGAGAGGGGATTGCTCCTTTGGTGTTGAGCAACGCACTACCAAAGCCGCTGTCGACTAGAGTTGCTGGGGTGAACTCATTGGCGTTGGGAGAGAGCTGAGTCACGGCGGTATTGATTTGGGTACTACCCGTCAGGGTCTGGCTTGAGGTGAATGGATCTTGAAGACGAGGGGAGGTCGAGCTGATAGCGTCTGCATTTGAAGGAAAGAGTATGACGTTAGATGGCTTGTTAGACCTGGAGATACCCAGTCCGATTGGCTTGAAACCGTCGCGGAGGAGACCTTCTGGAGTGAAGGGCGAAAGCTTTGTTGCCGGCGTTCCTTGGTATGAATCAATTTCCACTGAGGAGATCGGGCTGACGGAAGTGACATCACGCTCATGAGAAGCGGCCATCACTGCACGGTCGTAGTCCAGATGGCTGCACGGGTATTGAAGTTTGGCAGTTTGCAGCAGAATGGCAATTGCAAAACTTTCTGATCGGGAGGGTAGATGGAGAAAGGAGATACCAGATCAAGCACAGACTCAAAGAGACTCTCCGACGGTGTCTGCAAGGTAGACTATTGATGCACGTATGGCAAGAGTGGGGAGATGTGGGAATGTGATGAAATGGGTGAAGGATGATAACAAAGACAAACCAACCAGTCTTGATGGAATTACTACCGAATGACGCTATGATAGCTTACACGGTATACTCCGCTCGATCAACGGTACTGAAGGCCCAATCGACTCTTTGGCGAGAAGAACAAAACGAGGAACAGATCGGGCTTATCAATCATTCAGATTCATGTGGGAGGAAAGGCCTCGCCAAACCTACAACCAGGAATACGATAGCTTTACTTGCAGCATCTTTCTACCTCTCCACAGTGTGCAAGCGGGGAGCGACACGTTACCTTGGCTACGGAGGTTTACCAAGGAGGACGAAAGGGCTGCTCTCTGCTGTCCCATCACAGCCGCTTCGCAGTCCGCATGATACAAAAGCATTAATTGACGTCCCCTACAAGAAGAATGCCCATCAATTTATATGGATTGATCAGAGAGAAGATGGTCGATGAACTTACCTTTTTCTCTGTTCTACATGATGCCTGAAATCCGAATGCCTACTGTTGGCGGTTATCCTCTAAACAATGAGCCTCACTGCATATCTTTGTGAGTTGTGCCCTATTCTAGATATGCTTTCATGATGATAGAACATGATAATGAGTGCTTTCGCAGACAGTACCAAGCAGGGCAGGGTATTCGATATTAGCATTGTTGAGAGATCTTGCAACGAACTTCAACACCGACGGGACGAGGGAAGGGCGGAGGCTCTCCCGCGATGAACTGAGCTAGTACTCTTCTGGAACAGTTCAAGCATTTAGAATGGTCTGGGCTTGGCGATACGGGTCATCCCATACTTCACCCGAGTCCCATCGCTTAGTAGCGGCGGGAGAAGCCACGAATCACTCAATCATAAAGTACTTAGGTAAGTACTTAACCTCTACCTGACTACCTCAGGGGGAGGGCCAAGACGCTAGATCTTAGCCTCAGGACGTAAGGTACTACGTAGTGGTTTGCACGAGTACCTATAGAATGATACCAAAATGGCATCCGCCTATGCTCAAAGATCTCCCTTAGACTGCGGTCTGCCCCCTTGACAGCTGAAGATTGAGTGATCGCCCAAGGCTCCTGTCGTTGCCTACAGATCTGGCTCATAAAATGCCAGCAATCCTCAACCCGAGGCGAGAGCTGGACTACGCAGTCCAGCAGGTGAGTGGGTTATGTTGGTATTGGATCGCGTGCTGTAACTAAGTCTAGTACAGATTGTACAAGCTCCTTCCGACCATGAATACCTAAACCAGCTTTTGCCTGCGATCAAACATGCCAGCAAGGACGGCTACGGCCAGCAACTCCTGCAATCTATATCACATTATTCAGCCAATCGAGAGGTAGAGATCGAAAGAATATGTAATTCCAATCACCAAGGTTTCGTCACCTCTGTCAACCAGCTCCTCCACGTACGTGACGGCTCCGTTGGTTTGACCTCCGAGATCTTGCAGCTCAATCAGTCAATCCAGTCGAGCACCGAGGTTCTAGCAGAGCAGAAGAAGGCTCTCGTTGATTCCAGGGGAGTGCGACAAAATATAGACGAAGCCTCTCAGGCGTTGCGCGACTGCCTTGAAGTCCTACGGCTGGCTAATCAGGTCCACGATCTCCTGAGCAAGAAGAGCCATTACTCGGCGCTAAGGGCTCTTGACGAGCTCAACAACGTCCATCTCAAGGAAATCACGCAGTACAAGATTGCAGAGATGATCCAGAGCTCAGTACCTGCGACTAAGAAACTTATCGCGGACGCAGTGCTGACTGACCTGAACACTTGGCTCTTCCGTATTCGGGAAACTTCGCGTTTCCTGGGCACGGTAGCTTTCTTTGGCACCGAGACGAGAAGAGATCGGCAGAAGGAGCGCACACAGATCCTTCCTTACCACAGCAATTTCAAGCTTAATTCTGCAATCGAATTGGTCTCAGACGAGACTGAAGAATTCGATGTCCTCGATAACGAAGACGTTCAGGTCGACTTCACACCCTTGTTCGAATGCCTTCATATACACAATGCTTTAGGCCAAACGGACAAGTTTCGCGTCGAGTACGCTGAGACACGCAAGAAGCAAATGGAACTTCTGATGCCTGCCTCAGTAACCCTGATTGATGCAGAGTGTGTGAGTCTCAGTGAACTTCTAGAAGGTATGGCAGGCTTTGCCATTGTCGAAAAAGCCACGCTGAATAAGACGCCGGAGTTGCGGTCGGCAGTCGATGTCGACGAGATTTGGGACTCAATGTGTCAATCAGCAATCATGCTAATAACCAAGGCATTGCCTGAAGTTACTAATGCGGAAGCGCTTCTCAAGATCAAGGGCCATATCGCGCTCTTTATCCAGACAATGGACGTGAGTACTAGATCCCCCCTCGTGACATCGACCCAATCAAGTAAGCTAACGTGAAATGCAGTCTTGGAGCTATTCCGTGACTGCTCTCGATACGTTTTTGCTGAAACTATTCGAGAAGTACGCCGAGCTTTTGAAGAGGCGCTTCAGTGATGATTTCCAAGAGATTGTTTCGACCGATGATTATATGCCTATGCCCATCAACAAGATTGACGAATATGACAAGGTCGTGAATGTGAGCTGGTATACGGCGGATAAGGCGCGCGAAGATATAAGGTTTCCATGCGTCCTGCCCTTCTCCCAAATGTATCCACTTTGCTGCATCGACATTCGAAACTTTCTCAACCAGTTTTATTTCTTCTCCGACGATCATTTCCAGCACCCAAAGGTTATCGATGAGACTCTCAAGACTTCATTAGATGAACTCCTTTCACAGAGCGTCTGTCATCTACTGGTGGAACGGTTGAATTCACAATACCTTGGGCAAATAGTTCAGATCCTTATCAACCTCGAGCACTTTGAGACGGCTTGTCAGGAATTGGAGCCACTTCTTGCAGCTGCCAGGTCTACCGCATCTATAGGTGGGAGCGTTAGTCTGTGTGCCACAGAGGAGTTTCGGAGCAATAAGAAGACTGCAGAGAAGCGTATATTTGAGCTGGTCAACTCCAAGATTGACGATCTTATTGGGACGGCCGAGTACGACTGGACAGCACCTACTCTCGAAAAGGAGCCAAGTAATTATATGCAGACCTTGACGAGATATTTATCAAACATAATGAGCTCTGTTCTTTTGGGCCTGCCGACAGAGATCAAGGAATTGATCTACTTTGATGCCCTGAGCCATGCGGCAACCATGATACTATCTCTGCCATTGTCATTAGAAGTTCGGCGCATCAATCCAAATGGTGTTGATGCACTAGCCAAAGACGTTCAGTATTTAACCGAGTTTGTGGACACATTGGAAAACCCCATCTTGAGAGAGAATCTAGATGAGTTGCAGCAAACGGTTCTACTGATGCAGGCGGAAAACTCCGACGAGTTCTATGATATCGCTACAAGGAACAAGAAATACGGTAGAGTAGATGCAATGAATGGGCCTGTATTGCTCGAAAAGTATGTTTGAGACCTCTCGCTATGAAGAAATACAGGATTCTGTGCTAACAATGTCCTCGATAGGCTTACTCATTCTGTGCAAAGTCCAGCCCATTTGAAGTCAGACAAATTCCAGGCGCTGTCCTCGCGCTTTGGCATGAAGTCTTTGCAGCGAGCGCAGGTAGAAGACTCCAAAGATTGAGCTTACGGCAAGACTCGGACCATCTTCTTTTGCGAACGAGGACCAACATACTCCAATTACGGCAAGTCGATAGGCTTGTCGCACGAGAGTTCTGGGCGTCAATACTGTTACTGGCCACAACAGCAAGATAGCTTTCGCTGTTTAGTCAATGCTCTATTACGGATCTACTTTCTAGATTCTCATTAAGAGTATGGCTCGATATCATCTCGAGGACTTTGCAGACCTATAAGCAAGAGATACTTAGCGTATCTCTTCCACTGTATAATTCCAGGGGTAGTCATAATCAGGACCCATGACGATTCAGTCTCACGTGCGGCAACCAATAGGACCTCATGTGCTCTGATAGTGCCCTCGACTCGACCTAGTTGTCTATTGACCCATGTACCAAAGGATAAGCTCACCAAACGAAAGCCAGCTGATCTAAGGACATCACCCAACTTCGTAATCACGTTCACCTTCAGCATCCGCATCGCCTTCACCACCATCGTGCCTCTGATATTGGTGTCCAGGATTCTGCCCACTCGAAGGATCTTGGCCCCTCTGATTTACTTGATACATCTTCATTGGAACAGTCAGCGTGTGATTATCTCAGTAATCATATGAACGACAATCTACCTGTTGTGGTGCCGTCATAGCTCCATAGCTGTAAATTCCTTCGAACATAGGCTGTTGCGGTTGTCCGTAGGATGATGGGTCCGTTGGTACCTGAGCTGCATAAATCCCAGGTTGCTGCCTGTATCCCTGCTCCTGTCCCATCTGGCTATTTCCGAGCTGGGGATAATCCGCGTGGCTCATGTGTTGTGGCTGAGGCTGCTGGTGAACCCCCACCTGAGGCTGCTGTTGGACGCTGTTTTGAGGAGGGATGATGGCGCCAGCTGAGGAGGCTTGCGGCGCAGCTCCTCCACCAGCACCTCCGGCTCCCTGGCCTGATCTCTTCGCATGGCTTGCCGCTTCCTCGCGGGGAACAATGTCGATAAGGAAGTCAAACATGTCTGATTTGGCAAGTGCGGAGGCAATGTCTGAGCGCTGCAGTGTTCTCCGCTTGTTCTCCTCTGCATGGATCCACGCGCGCATCGTCAGCTCGGTTATGAAGATATCGCATCCTTTTGCGAACAGTATAGGTGCTTCTGCAGAGATCATTTTCACGTCTGGGTCGGCCTTCATCACCTTCTTTATCCTAGCCAAAGGAAGCTGATGGAGCTTGTAATCGTGTGTCTCATTTTCGAGATTGTTGATCGTCTGTTGCCAATATGTCGTCAAAATGTCACGGTAGTTGCCATTTAGACCTTGACTGACCTACGAGCTCGTCAGTCAATGAATGTGTATTTTACATCTTGTGCTTTCGGGGTTGAGTACGTTAGCCCAAGTCCCGGTGTAGAACTCTGGTTGCGTATAACCTGTATGAGCGGCCACCTGTAGAGATCTCAGTATGCGATTAAGGGCGTAATCTTCGGCAGCTCCAAGGGAGAGGCTATTTGAGCGTACCTGGGCACTGGCACCTTTGGGAAGCCATGGGGATTAGCTCAATCGCTCGAGTCAAGAGCTCAATGTCGAAAGCCCGCGCCCCCTGGCAATCGAGTCACAGATCAAATGATCAACTGTGACAAACCTGACGTACCATAGTGTCCTCCATTGCTAGGATCATATTTCGGTGGATGGTGCTGCTGTTGCTGCCCCGAGCTGGGGGGTTTTTGTTCCATTACTTGTCTTCACTTGCCGGAGACTCAAGTTTGTGCTGTAAAACAAGACGTGACAAGTGCGCAATCAACGTGCGGCTTCGTAAGTCTAGCGCTGACGAAGAGGGTATATATTCAAACCATGCAGGCCAGGGGGTGTTGCCCAACTGGTCCCGAGTATAGGACTCGCCTCTAATGTGGACTCGCGCGGTGACGGGCAAGGTGGTGCCAGAGATTGAGGGTGAATGATTCGGGTGGCTAGTGACAGCGAATCAACAACCAGAAATTACGCTTCGATCCGTTCGAGCCTTAACGAAGTGCGAAGCGGGTAGATCAGCGGGTTGGGTTTCAGGGTACAATCTGGTCGCTAAACCTGGCGGTTTGGCGTCCGTATGCTGTGGTTTACCAAGCCTGGTCGCAGCGCTGGTTACCTTAAGCATGTAGTACATGAAGATTATGGGCTTACAGTTCGACTGCTGCATGTCAGCCCAAGAGGCTTGGATCAATGTTCCCCCATTCTGCCATATGCGCATTCTGAGTTAGAACTATACCTTGCCTCACTATCTGTCCTAGTCTATTATACCTTTACTATGTACCTATCTCGATCTCGAGCTCTCATCGGTACGCAACTCCATTCAGGACAGTCCCCCTGGACAGTCCCCTAGCCACATTTGCCACATTTGCGGGGTAGTACCATTTACCATTTATCAACATGCAACTATACAAACATTGTCGCTGTCGCTGTCACTACTACTGTCGTCATATATTACATGCGACAGCGCGCCTGTAAGAGTTCGTTTTAATATACGTACGCCCTATCCTACTAATCCTACCTACAACGATAAATTTAATAACTTATTAGCTAATTAGCTAATATCCTCCTTCCTAGGCTCTATTAACCTCGCCTCCTTCTTAATAGTAAAGCCTTGCGTACAGGCCTAGTTCTATAGCTATAATTAGGTATCTTCTTTACTAGTAAAAACTTTATAATTAACGGGGGGATACTTATAAGAAGTAGGAAATATAGTAAAAGTATAAGCCTTCTTATTAGTAATATCTTTAGTATATAACTATATAGTAACTACGAGTCTTAATATAATAGAGGAGAATAGGGATAATAGTAGGGTAAGGGATTATAGAATAATAGTACTAATAAGTAACTTCTAAGGCCTAGTTTAATATTATATTAATACTAACTTACTATAAGTAATAAGTTTCCCTTTTTAAAAGATATAGTAAGTAATTATTTAGAGTTATTTTATAACTACCTTACTATTAATATTATTTAGCTATTACTTACTATTAGTACCTCTTACTATATTACCTTTACTAATAAATAGGGTAATACTATTACCGCTTATTAGGATATCTTAATATATCTAGCTAGTATAATACGGCCTACTAGTAATATCCTAGTAGTATTAGTTCGGCTTCTTATTATCCTAATAGATACCCTTTTATCTAGATATCTAAGAGGCT